>Ga0302304_10000538_pt1 | contig 21787 bp, 26 predicted proteins | sample III_Palsa_E2_2_FD_198769 | JGI IMG/M metagenome (GOLD analysis project Ga0302304, IMG submission 198769) | Peat permafrost microbial communities from Stordalen Mire near Abisko, Sweden - III_Palsa_E2_2 | ecosystem: Environmental > Terrestrial > Soil > Palsa > Peat permafrost | place: Sweden...
ATGCACCTTTGGTAAGGAATCAGGGAAAAAAGGCTGTTTTGGGCGATTTTAAACAGGTTCGGGCATGTTTAGAGGCATAAATCAATGGCAAAAAACAGCGTCGCTAACCCAAAAAACAGGGCATTTTTTACCCTCTTTTTTGGCGTAAAAAATAGCATGCCAAATCCGCCGCGGATCTCATTACATCGGACTCACCCCTGACTGAATGCGGGCGAGGAATTAGTCCAAAAAGAGCTTCATAACGGAAGATTAAACAATAAAAAACAATGCCAAGTAAACACACACGCATCGAATTAGAAAAGCTAAAAGAGTACGCCCAGATCTTATACATCCGCGACCAGCTTACTTACGAAGAGATCTCCCAAAAAACGGGCGTTCACGAGAAGACCATCGACCGCTGGGCTACCGCGGGAAGCTGGAAAAAACTGCAGCGCAATTTTCCGCTCATCCGCGAAGAACAAGTCGCTTATCTGCAGGATGAACTCATCAAACTGAACGCCAGTATCCGCAAAAGGCCCGAAGACCAGCAATTTGCAAATTCAAAGGAAGCCGATGTGCGCCGCAAGCTTGTCAGGGATATAAAAGATCTCGGAACAGGCATCTCGTTGGCAGATATCGTCACCGTCTGTAAAAATGCGGTGGATTTTACATGCAATTACGATATGACCAAAGCCCGTCAACTATCCGATTTGCTTGACCCCTATGTTCAATCATTATTATGAAATGACCTGGCCCAGCCCGGACGCTGGGTCACCAACTCAAGACTAAATGTCATTTTATAACGAAACTATCAATCGATGCCTGAAACTCAAAGCTTAATAATTGCTAACGATTGGGGCGGCCACCGGAAAGCGGTCATACGAACCACACCCGTCGACGCAACCGAAACGCACGAAAAAAAATTAGTTCGCGTAGCTGACCTGGAGCGTAGCGGCAATGAAGAAGCCTGGTTTAAATACTACTTTCCTAATTACTACTATGCGGAAGCGGCGCCTTTTCACAAAAAAAGCACCAAAAGGCTGATGACTCACATGGAATATTACATCGTGAGGGCATGGAGCCGGGAACTGGCAAAGGACACCCGCACCATGATGGAGGTGATTAAAGCCGTGCTCACCGGTCAAAAGCGATCTGTATTGCTAATTAGCAGTAGTTTGGATAAAGCGGTCAAATTGCTCCGGCCGTTCAAAATAAATTTTGAGAGCAATAAGCGCATCATCAATGATTATGGCCGCCAGGTAGCTTATGGTGAATGGACCAATAACGCGTTCACGACTAAACCCGGCTGCTCCTTTATCGCTATCGGGAAAGGCCAAACACCGCGTGGCCTTCGTAACGAAGAAGTTCGGCCCGATGTGTTGATCATGACGGACATGGACACCGATGAGGATTGCCGCAACCCCGAAATGATTGAAAAGGACTGGGCATGGTTCGAAAAAGCGGCCTACCCCACGCGTTCCATAAGCAGGGAGACCTGGGTGATATGGCTCGGTAACATCATCGCCGAAAAATGTTGTATTAAACGGGCCATCGACATGGCCGACCACGTCGAGATCATCAACATCCGCGATGCTGATGGAAAAAGCACCTGGCCCCAAAAGAACAGCGAAGCGCATATCGATCGCGTATTGAGCAAGATCAGTTATGCCGCACAGCAGGGCGAATACTTTAACAATCCCGTAACAAACGGTAAAGTATTCGAAAAGCTTTTTTATGGCGAAATGATGCCGCTTACGGCCTACAAATTCCTCGTCAGCTATTGCGATCCCTCGTACAAAAAGAAAGGCGACTACAAGGCTGTGGTGCTGATGGGCCGTTACCACGACGAGTACCATGTGCTGAAGACCTACTGCGCAAGGGCCACCACCGCCGAGATGCTGGATTGGCACTACGACATTCTAAAATACGTGAACGGTCAGGCGCCGGTTTATCATTTGGTGGAGTGGCCCTGGATTGATGAAATGCTCTTGCTGGAAATACAACAAGCCAACAAAAAACATAGCATTAACCTCGCATTACGACCCGATAAACGCACCAAACCCGACAAATACCATCGCATTGAAAGTGCATTGGAACCGCTTAACCGGATGGGCAAACTGGTGTTCAACAATGCCGAAAAAGGCCACCTTTTTATGGTGAATATGGAAGCTCAATTTTTAGCGCTAAGTCCTACAAGCACAGCCCATGACGATGGCCCCGACGCGGTCGAAGGTGCTGTATTTGCACTCAACAGCAAAACAGCGGCCGATGTAAAACTCATTAGTTCATTACCCAAACAATCAACCCAAAAACGATTTTAAATATGCCATACACCCCACCCCCACCACCCCTGCCGACTATATTGCCGGCGCCATTTATCAGCGTAAGCGAGCTGAATACGCACATTTACGAGACTGTGATCACTGCAATTACCGACAGCGACACCACCATTATGCCGCAGGCGATCGAAGCCGCCACCAACGAAGCCATGGGTTACATGAGCCGCTACGATTTCCTCACCATCCTGGAGCAAACGGGCACTGCCCGCGACCCGGTCCTTCTGATGTACCTAAAGGATATGTCCGTTTGGCATTTCATGGCGTTGGCCAATCCCAACCTGGATTATGACGCTCGTCGTACCCGCTATGAACAAGCTATCCGCTGGCTCGAAAAGGTACAGGACGGCCGCTTCGTCCCGGCAGGCTGGCCGCCGGCTCCCTGTAGCCAGTCCGGTACAGAGTTCCACGTGATGAGCACCCAGTGCAAACGCTGGAATAATTTTTAACGGTCGGGGCGAATCGAATTCGCCCCTAAATCGAATTCGCCCCAATATGACCAAAACGTACAAATCATAAAAAAAATAAAATGAACCCATACCCCAACAACAACCCGCTCATCGGCGAGCCAACCAGCATGCCAGGCGGAGAGCCTATGCCGCTTATCATTCAGCAAATAACCATCCGCCCGCCAGTGCGCCGCAAGCTCGAAATCATCGACTGGCGCGTGGCTCTGCGCAATGCCGAGGCCATTGTACCCCGTTACGTCCTGCTCTACGATCTCTATTCGGAGCTTTGGCTCGATGCGCACCTCAACAGCGTGGCCAAAAAGCGCATCATGGGAGTAACCAATGCCGGCTGGCGCTATGTCGATAAAGATGGCCTGCCTGTTACCGCGGTTGACAAGATCATCGACACGGTGCACTTTGAGCGGGTGCTCGAAGCATTCGTGAGCGCCCGGCTGGAGGGCTACCGAATGGTGGAATGTGATTACCAGGATGGGCGCTTTACCGCTTACACCGTTCCGCCTAAACACATGCGCCCACGCAGCGGCATCGTTGCCTTCGACCAAAACAGCGACGACGGTATCAGCATTCGCGATGGCATTTATGCCCATACAGTAATGGAAATAGGCGATCCCTACGACCTGGGCCTCTTTATTTCCGCTGCGCAATATGTGCTGTACAAACGCGGCGGCCTTGGCGACTGGGCAAACTTTGTCGAAGTGTTCGGTCAGCCTATCATCGATGCCGAATGGGATGGCTACGACGAAAAACAGCGTCTGCAGCTGGAAGAAGCGCTGAATCGCATGGGCAACGGCGGTAAGATCACCCGGCCCTCGGGCACCAAGATAAATCTGCTCGAGAACCGCGCCAACGCTAACGGCGATCTGCAGGATCATTTCATCGACAAACTCAACGCCGAGATCAGCAAAGTCATCCTTGGCCAAACCGAAACTACCGAAAGCTCTCCCGCCAGCGGTTATGCCCAAAGCAGGATCCACGCCCAGGTAGAAGACGATATCAACATCAGCGACATCAACTACACGCGCCGCGGGCTAAATACCCGTTTCGTCGCCATCATGACGGCCCTGGGTATCCCCGGCGCCGAAGGCGGCCGCTTTGTTGTGCCTATCGAAGCAGAGCAGCAACTGTCAGCAAAAGACAAGCTCGACATGGACATCGCCCTCGTTCGCGATCTCAATTTACCGATGGATGACGATTACTTTTACCAGCAATACAATATCCCGAAACCTGCGAATTATGCTGCAATTAAACAGTCCCAAACCGCCAACGAAAACGGATACGTTTCGTCGCAAACATGAACAACACACGATAAGGAAACCAGAGTACGGGCGAATAGCATTCGCCTGAATTCGGCTTCAATATTTATTATTAAAAATAGATCTCACAAAAAATGAACGCATTATTAGGTAATATCTGGCTCGCCATTCAAGCGCAGTTAACAACAATTTCCGACCTGCAATTTATTGACCTGGACACGGGGCAGCTCGAATACAAAGACATGCACCAGCGCCCTTCCGTGTTGCTGCCCTGCGCACTCTTCGACTTCGCCAGAGCTGAATATACTGATCTCTCCGAAAATTACCAGGAAGGCGAGCTATTGCTCGAAGTGCGCATCGGCATAAATCCATATACCCAGGCCACAAATTATTTCACCGATACGCAAAAGGAAAACGCGCTCAATTTCTTCAATATCGAACAGGAGGTGTACTTGGCGCTACAGGGCTGGGCCACTCAATACTTTGGCCCGCTAACCCGGGTGAGTCTTAAAAGTGAAAAACGCAATGACAAGTTGCGCGTACGGGTAATGCAATTCAAATTCAACTACCTCGATGCTTCGGCTATCGCCGCCACTACTTCGATTGCCAGACCTGGCTTGCAGCTTAATACTACGGATCAGCAAACCGGGATTGGTAACGGATATTAGATGAAGCTAACTAAATCGACAGCTGTAATCGGACGAAGGGCAACGCGCAGTCACGCATAATACAAAAATACCCGGCTTGCGGAGGATTTGCAAACCGGGTATTTAGTCAAATTTTATTACCTAAGCTTATTAAAAGCTGTTTGATGCAAAACCGGTGAAACTGGATGCTTGGTCGGGCGCAGAAGGTGCATTACTTCGCCTTTTCATAATAACAAACAAAACATCTGTCCATTCCTGGCATTCTTTGCGCGCCTTGGTAAGTGGATAAAATTTTGTAAGAGCTTTATTATAAAATATCATCTCAAAACCGGGATTTACAATATCGTCCAGTAAAACTTTGAGAATGATATTTCTTATTTTCTTTTTGTAAGTGGTCTTACCAAAATTTTGCCCAATAATTGCACCCTCTGTACCTCCCAGAATACCGCCTAAAACAGCGCCACTGGCCGATTTGCTGCCAACCATAGTGCCATCTTCTATTATTTCAACTTTAACAAGGTCGTCGAAGTTTACGGCCCGGGTTATTATTTCTGCAGACATTGCCCCTTTTGCAGTTGTCATAAAAACCTTTTTCATGTCTTGGTCCAGCACAATCATACTTAAGCCGGCACCGTTTTTATAAACTTTATCCGCCTTAAATCCTGGAAATAGAGTTGGGAGCGAATTGAAAATTTCTTCTTGTTTTTTAACGCGCTTCTTCTTGATTACGCTAAAGGAAATACCGAACGCAATGTAGGCTACGAACAGGATGACAATGATTGCTACTACCATTTTAATTGTTGCTAAGGTGAATAGATTTATTAATTTTTTTGTGAATTTAATATTATGATTGGAAAAACCAAAAAAAAGTTAAAGATATTACTTGACTGCCCGCCGGGTTAATTGCAGCTCAACAGCTTGGGCCCTCCCTGAACGAAAAATCTTTACCACGCCATTTTGCGACAAAAACACTTAATGGATCGCAAAAAAAAGAAAAGTACGGGGATCGAGATCTTCTTCATTGTCATAAAAAGTTTCGTGTCCCAATATACATGTTACCAAAAACGATTGTCAAGGGCGGGTTTGCGATTCAGCTGTCAGCGAAAAATTCGTCTCAAAAAGAGCGTCTGGCATGCCGCAAAACTGTATACTTTGATCCGATGGAAAACGCAATCAATTCCAAACAAAAAATGGGAACATCTTCTTAAGGGAACTTACTTTCGTTTTCTTGCGGCTCAACTCCTTCAGGTAGTCAACCCGTTGGTTAAGCCGTTGGATGATTACGTGGGGTGTAATAAAGAATTCTTTTTCCAATTCCAGCAGGATGTCGTCGTAACGCTTGCGGATATAGTGATGGTAAAAGTAAAACCGGGCAGCCAGTGCGTCATCCCGGCGGTCAAGGTGTACACTCCGTTGTCCTTTTTTTTCTAACCTGCCCTCAACCGAAGTGGGGAACAGGGAGGTTAATGCTGTATTTCCACGCATAATATAAATTCAGGTTTATTGAAAATTATCTGTTGCAATCTTGGGGCCTTTCAGCTTTCTGCTTTACCTAAAGCACATCGCCCAACTTTTGGCGCTTAATAAAGTCGGCTGTTTTGGGATGATGGAGATTTAGGCCAGCCGCGCGGGCCTTAACCGTCAGGCGGGTTTGCACATCCCATTTGATCTTTTCAAGCGCGGTGAGCAGCGCGCTCACCGGAATGCTTTTGTCTATTTTAAGCGTCGTCATGTTTTTGCCATCCGGAGATTGGCTGAACGTGATAATCACCCGCCTTACTTTTGGTCGTAGCAGTCTTTTTATGAAGTTTTTCATGCTACCTCCGCCAGTTCTTTCTTGGGTTCAACAAAAAATGTTTCATCTTGGTCAACCGTAATGCCAAGCTTCTGGAATTGGGTGAATATTTCCGGCACGTCGCGGTCGGCCAGCAGCCTGTCCTTGGCGGGTTCTTCTGTGGTGCGCACATAACCCGGCAGAAACTCCTTCAGCAGGTTCACCACGCTGGGCCAGGTAAAGCCCTTGCGTAATTTCAATTTGGGCGTGCCGGTGCGGAAACCAATAAGGCCATGCACCAGGTCCATACTCTTTCGGTGCCCGAAGTCGTCGCGGTTGTTGGTTGCGTACACATGGATGATCTCGAAATTTGCTTCCTTGTCATCACTCAGCCGGGCCAGCTCGTCGGCATATTTTTCGCGTATTTTGGTGATCAGCACGTCCATTGTTGCGCTTATCTTTTGTTGCCGGGCATCGGCCTCCGCAAAGGCTGCGAATGCGGTTTCGGCTTCTTCCCTGGTTATGCCGGCAGGGATTAATGTTTTAGTTTTGCGTGTTTTGCTCATATGTCTAAGGGTTAATTTTTATGCGTATGCTATGTCCAGTTGCACCAATAGGTTGTCTATCAGGTTTTGCTCGTATAACCATCCGGTTCCCAGCATGCGGTCGGTAAAATAGACGTAGAAGGCTTTCCCTTCCAGATCTGTTAGCGTGAGGTTGTAGCCATAGTTCCTGCGCGCTTCCAGTTTGGTGCAAAGCTTCCGGTAAACATTTCGTAATAGGTCTTTTAGTAGGCTTTCTGCCACGTCTTCTGGCAAGGCGGGGCTCACAACTTTTTCAAAAAGGTGTTTTAATGCTTCGGCCTGGTGTTGGTTCAATTCGAGTATCATCATAAATGGTGTTGATTATTGACTGTTCTTATTTTTTTCGGTATTTCTATCTTTTTCATTTTTCCATCCTGGTTCCTGTGTCATCTGAAGGGCTATTTGGCCCCATCGCTTACCTTCCTTCGTGGCAGGTACAATGGTTTTTTTGCCTATCTTTGACTGGTTGTGTGAATCGGGGTGACAAATGTGTAGAATAATTTCTATTTTACAAAATAAATTTGTAGATTTATTTCTAAATAAATATGACTTCGTCGGATAGGGTTCTGCAGTTTATTGAGTATAAGGGTATTAGTAAACGGGAGTTTTATGCTAATACGGGCTTGTCTAACGGTTTTTTGGATAAGTCGAGCAATATTGGGTCGGATAAATTGGAGAAAATAATCTCCGCTTATCCGGATTTGAGTTTGTTGTTTATCGTGACGGGCAACGGGTCGATGTTGAATGGTGCTTACAGTGCCAGGTCGGAGGCTGAAGTGCTCTACCCGGCGGTTAACGAGCCAGATCCTGGTTACGGAAATCGTACTAATTCTAAATCCGGAAAGGCGTCCGCCGCAAAATCTGATTATTCGGGCCAGAAGATTATTCTTACGCCGCAATATATAACTGTCGACAGCGAGGGCGAGGAAAATATTCTGCATGTTTCGGCCCGGGCGGCTGCTGGTTATTTACGCGGCTTTGCCGACCCCGTTTACCTCGGAAAACTGCCTTCATTCAGGTTACCGGGCCTGACAGATGCCACCTACAGGTCTTTCACCGTTGATGGCGACAGCATGTACCCCACGCTGAAAAGCGGGCAGATGGTGATTGGCCGATGGGTGGAAAGGCTGGATTATATCCGCGAGGACAGGGTGCATATCCTGGTTACCAAATCGGATGGCATCGTTATCAAGCGCTTGCTGAACCGGGTTGAACGGTACAATAAGATCATCGCCAAATCGGATGCTACGAATGATCGGGGGTTATACAAAAACATCGAGATAGCGCCTGAAGATATACTGGAAATTTGGTATGCTGTTTTCCATGGGGGCTTTGACTTTCAGTCACCGGCTGACATGTGGAAGCGGGTAAACAACCACGAGGCGGACATTACTATGTTGCAAAACACTGTATCTCAATTGACCGAAGCTATTAAATCAGCGGGGTTGATTAAGGAGAAGCAATAATTGCGGTGTTGACAGCCGCCCGCCGCTGACCAAATTAACAATAACGAATCGCAATATCATTTTGTACAGCTGAAATAGTATTGTTCACGACAGGCAACGTTGCCGCGTTGACCCTTTTTGATCGTCGTTTTAGCTAATTCGCTTTTTTACTATTCACCGCTGTAACCCATCCTTAAGCGTTAATTTGGTAACTTAGATTTATATATGAAGGTGCGGATTTTCATTATTCTTTTTCTTACGTTGGCTGTGTGCGGGTGGCAAAATGCCCATGCGCAGCAGCCTGAAATCACTGAAGCTGCACCCGGCGTGCTCAAAATCAGCGTCGGCGCTCCCGATCAATTTACACCCTATGCTTTTTGCAACGAAAAGCCGATGGCGCATGCGCTTGCGGAGTTGCCACCTGGTACGCTTCCGTTCGATCCGAAGAATATCCATATTACTATAACCGGGCGGGGTGTACTGGTGGAAGTGCCGCTGGCTGCGGCCGAGCAATTGTTTGGCTTTGGTTTGCAGATGGGCTCATTCAACCAGCGCGGCTTGCGTAAAAAGCCCATCGTCAATGATAACCCGTTGAACGATGTAGGCTACACTCATGCGCCGGAACCGTTCTATGTTTCGAATGCGGGATATGGAATATTGATTAACACCGCACGCTATACTACTTTTTATTGTGGCACGCTGGCGCGCCATGATAGTGCAGCCGTTACAATGCCTCAACAACATGGTGGCAATTCCGTCGCGAAACTTTACAAAAAGGAAGCTTCCGGAGGGACAGTATCGGTGGATATACCGGGCGCAAAAGGCATCGATATTTACATTTTTGAAGGGCCCAACCTTGGGCAAACGCTGCGACGGTACAACCTGTTTTCGGGCGGCGGCGCATTGCCTGCACTTTGGGGCCTCGGTGTGAAATATCGTGTTAAGGCCGACTTCAATCAGCAACAAGTTACTAAAATGGCCGCGTATTTCCGCAGCAATCATATCCCGTGTGATGTATTTGGCCTGGAACCGAAATGGCAAACGGCTTCCTATTCGTGCTCTTATGTCTGGAACGAAAGCTTGTTCCCTAACCACGACCTTTTTATCGATAGCCTGCTTAAACAAGGCTTTCACCTTAATTTGTGGGAGCATGCTTTCACTTCGCCCAAATCGCCTTTGTATGGTTCGCTTAGCAATAAGGCCGGCGATTACCTGGTTTGGAATGGCCTCGTACCCGATTTTGCCGATTCGGCCGCGAGACAGATCTTCGGCCAATACCACGATCAAACCTTTGTGCAAAAAGGCATTTCGGGTTTTAAGATGGATGAATGCGATAACTCCAACCTGGCTACCGGCAGTTCAACCTGGAGCTTCCCCGAGCACAGCCAGTTCCCTTCGGGTATCAATGGTGAACAAATGCACCAGCTTTTTGGCGAGCTTTACCAGCGTACTATATACAACCTGTATAAAACTGCAAACCGTCGTACCTACCTGGATGTGCGGTCATCAGGCGCTTTTGCATCGGGTTACCCGGCGTCTTTATACAGCGATACCTATGATCACGACGAATATATCCGCATGACGGTGAACAGCGGTTTTGGAGGCTTGCTGTGGTCGCCAGAGGTGCGTGAATCTACTTCAATTACTGACTTGCTGCGGCGCACTCAAACGGCGGTGCTGTCTGCTCAAACGCTCTTTAACTCCTGGTATTTGCAAAACCCGCCTTGGCTTCAGATTAACATCGATAAAAATAACCGCAACGAGCTAATGCCCAATGCCGCGGAAATAGAAGGGGACATCCGAACATTGCTTAACCTGCGCATGAGCCTGGCGCCTTACCTGTACAATGCCTTTGCACAATACCATTTTAAAGGTATCCCACCGTTCCGCGCGCTGGTGGTTGATTTCCCGACAGACACCAACACTTTCAACATTTCAGACGAATACCTAATCGGCGCCGATCTGCTGGCAGCCCCGCTTACCGCCAAAGCCAACCAGCGCAGGGTCTACCTCCCCGCCGGCTACTGGTACGATTTTAATACCAATAAGAGGTACGTCGGTGGCGCCTTTTATACCATCAGCACCGGGCTTACCCAATTGCCGCTATTTGTAAGGGAAGGCGCCATCCTGCCCCTGGCCAAACCGGTCGCTTTTATTGCGCCCGATACGGAATTTGAGATCACCTGCAGGGTTTATGGCAATAAAGCCACCAACAGTACAATATTCGAGGACGATGGCATCACCTTTAACTATACTAAAGGCGAGTATAATGCGGTGACTTTGTTGTACGCCGATAACAAGGGCACGGTAAGCCGGAAGGGGAGTTATAAAAAGGTGCGTTATAGGGTGAGTGCCTGGGATCACGTACAATAGGAGGAATTCGTAATGCGACTCAAGTGAATGTCGACAAAAAGACCGCCCTCGATAAATCCGGGGCGGTCGTCATATTAAAAAATCAGGGAGTTTAAAGCGATGCGAGTTCGGGGGCATCATGGCTGCAGGTGCGGCTTAATTTTGCTGTTTTCACTAGGTGCGACGCGGCAAAGCTGGTTGTGTTTATGGAAGCTGATTGCTCATATACCAGCTCCGCTTTGTCAGCGCTGCCCGAAAGATCGGCTGTCGCGCGGTCGCTTAAAGTGATTGTGGCGGCATAGGCATCTACATCCAGCTTCGCCGATGCATGGTTATATAGCTTCACATCCAAATCAATTACGGAAAGCTTGCCGAAGGATGCTACGCTCGCACTATCATAAACTTCCAGTTTGCGCAGGTCGTTTGCGGTAACCCAAACTTTCAGGGTTTGTGCAGAGTATGAAGTGATGCGTAGTACGCCGTTTTCATCCTGCACCAGGGCGCTTTCAGCATAATAGCTATTGTACACTTTTACCTGGTCGGCGCTGCCGTCGGACAAATAAAGTTGAACATTACCCCGTACCTCGATTCGGTTGATTTGACTTACATCGGTTAAAACGGTGCCAACTTCGGTTGCGCTGCCTGTTGCTGCGGAAGCGGTTTTGCTGATCCCAACAAGGGTTGATAGTGCTAATGCGATGGTTAAAATTGTTGTTTTCATTGTCTTAATATTTTAGCTGTGTGTTGTTTGTTTGTTATTTTCAATGTCCAAAGTAACCACCTTCCCTGCGTTCAAAAAAATGAAATAGACCATAGGTTGAAAGGAATCGACAAAGGGGTGATTTTAGCCATCAACCAGTATTTTGTTGATTTTGAGCGGGTTTTGAGTTGTTTAGTCGGTTGAAATAAAGGCTTTATAGGCGTTATTTGGCCGGTCGTCGGTTAAGATGGGTGTAGCAAGGGCAGTTTGCCCAATATTATGAACCAATTAATGACTTCCAGTTTTTTCCTGTTTTACTGCAACAAAATCATTAAGGGTGATCAGGTTCTGCACAGCAGAGCCGGCCGTATTATTAAAGTAGCTGTATACCGTACGGCCTTCCGCCAGCCATTCCTGGATGTATCCCGCGTATTCGAATAGAAAGTCATCAGTATAGCTGCCCCGATAGCCGCCCTCCGGGCCATGGAAACGCAGGTACACCAGGTTATCGCTTGTTAATTCCATCGGTGTGGCAGATTTGGGCATGTCCTGCAAAACCATCGCAACGTTGTGCGCAAGCAGCAGTTCATATACTTTATCGGCGTACCAGCTCGGGTGCCTGAACTCTATCGCCACCGGCCAGCTATGCTCACTATCACTCACCGCAAAGTGGTCCAGCAATATTCGCAACTGGTTAATATTAATATAAAAGGATGGTGGCAGTTGTACAAGTAGGCATCCCTTTTTTACGCCCGCCCCTGCGATTCTTTCCAAAAATTCCGGAATGCCCCTCTGGTTAAATGCTTGTTTAACCGAGTGTGTAACCTCTTTCAACAGCTTAAACGTAAACCTGAAATGATCCGGCACTTCGGATGCCCATTTTTTTACCGTGCGCGAAAGCGGCATCCGGTAAAATGAGCTGTTGATCTCGACGGACGGAAATAAAGAGGCGTAATAGGTGAGTCGTGTTTGTTGCTGGTATTCCTCCGGTAAGAAGGTCTTATTTTTTACCGGCAGCACCACGTTACTGGTGCCCGGATAAAATTGAAGGGAGGTCGGCTTTTTCATTTAACAGGTATAGTACTACCGACCAGACCGGCAATAATTGAGCCACAGCAAATCTCTTAGTGAGCAAATTATTTCACCAGCAAATTCCTAAAAGCCACACTGTCTCCTTTAAACACATCAAAATCGCAGATGGAAACTATTCCGCTTATCCGGGCGCGTTCCGAATGTTGCCAGAAAAGCCACTTTGTGCCGCGCTTGACGCCAAGTTCGGGGTGATTGAAGTTGGAAAGCCATAACGGATAATCATCAAAAAAACCGTCTAAATTGTCCTGGTAAAATTTTAGGCCCGAATAAATGATCGGTTTGGTTTTCGTCTGCAGTTTAATTTCACTTAAAAAGGACGATAGCTGCCGGCGCATTTCATCAGCCCGCATGCCGTCTAAACCTTCCACATCTACTACCACAGGTAAATTTCCTTTTTTGAGTTTCAGGTTTTGCAGCAAGAACCTCGCTTGCCATTTACCGCTGTATTTCGGGCGAAAATAGTGATAAGCGCCACAAATTATCCCCGCCTTTTGACACTCCCTCCAGTTGCGCTGAAAATAGGGGTCGGTTATTACAACGCCCTCGGTAGCTTTAATAAACGCAAAATTTACCTTTACGCTGTCTTCGTGCATTTTTTTAACGCGTGACCAGTCTATCTTACCCTGGTAATAGGACACATCGATACCATGGATGCTGTATCCCCCGGGAATAGGAATACGAAAACGCTTGTACAGGTGGTATTGCGGCTTGTTGCCAATGTCTCTCAACCATCGCCATGAGGCGGTAAGCGATTTAACCAGGTAGCCATAGTAAAAAGCTGAAAGCAACAGCAAAATGGCGACTATTGCCAACATCCCTATTTTTGATCTGGTTTTGGTTTTAGCTGTTCCGGCCCTTTTCGTTCGGGGGATTTTTTTGCCATGCGTAGTCACATTTCAAAAGTACAAAATGCGCGGCTGGTTCATCTGGAAAACGGGGCGGTCAACGCAATTAAACAATATTTCCTCAAACTTAACGGGTTGTCAGCATCCAGACACTTTAATAGTAATTTTGCCGGTATTATATACACAGATATTTATATCTTGCCTTAAATTTTTAAAACCTTTCCTGGATATATGAAGATCAACCCAATTGTTTTTTTAACAGCATTTTTTTTGCTTTCCGGCTGCGACAAAAAAACCGCCAGCAACCCGATCATTGGCACCTGGCAGCTGGTATCCGGCACAACCATCACCAAAGGCGTAAGCGCCGTTACCGACTACACCAAAACCCAGCGTATGATAAAGATAAGAGACAGCAGCCATTTTGCTTTTCTCAATCACAGCATAAATGCGCCAAAAGATTCATCCAACAATTTTGACGCCGGCGGCGGCGCTTATACGCTGGTTGGCGATAAGTACACCGAACATCTTGATTATTATAAGGACAAAGTATGGGAAGGTAAAACATTCGATTTCACTATCAGCTTTAGCGGCGACACGCTAATCCAAAAGGGCCTGGAAAAAGTGGAAAAGGAGAATATCGACCGGATAATTATTGAAAAATACCTGAGAGTAAAATAGATGCCATGTAAAAGTTTGCGAGGTTGATCATACTGCGCCAATGTGCTTTTAATCGGCTTAAAGTCATTTCTTAACCTACGTCAAGTCGCCACCATTGCAAATAGCTTATTTTTGAATAGCAAACAATAATAACTATGGAAAAGGTAATAGAAAAAATATATAACCGCCCGGTAAGGCCGGGAATGGTTGGCGATGGCTTCAGGGTTTTTAATTATTTCCCGAATAATGGACTTAGCCAACAGCGTGTCAGTCCGTTTTTGCTGATGGATTTTAATGCAGAATACGATTTTGGGCCTTCGGATCATATTCGTGGGGTTGATGTACATCCGCACAAAGGCTTTGAAACAGTTACGATAGCTTATAAGGGAAGTGTTGCCCATCATGACAGCACCGGCAACAGTGGAGTCATCAATCCGGGCGATGTGCAATGGATGACAGCAGGAGCAGGCATATTGCATAAAGAGTACCACGAGCAGGAGTTCTCCAAAACAGGCGGCCCGTTTGAGATGGTGCAGCTTTGGGTAAATCTGCCCGCGAGAAGCAAGTTGAGCGGTCCAAAATACCAGGCAATTACGGCGCACGAAATGTCAAAAGCTGAACTACCGGATCAGGGCGGAACGGTAAATGTTATTGCCGGATCTTTTAATGGGTACCATGGCTCCGCCGAGACATTTACCGTCGTGAACGTGTTCGACATCCGTCTGAACGCTGGGGGTAAATTGACAACCAGCCTTCCTGCAAACCAAAATACCATTTTACTTGTGGTAAATGGCGAAATCAGCATAAACGGAGAAACAGCAAATCTTTACGATCTTGTTTTGTTTAAAAACGAGGGCGAAGAAATAAATATCCGTGCACAAAAGGAAAGCGTTTTATTGCTCTTAAGCGGCGAACCGATCAATGAACCGATCGCACAATACGGCCCGTTTGTGATGAATACCCACCGCGAGTTACAGGAAGCCTTCGAGGAGTTTCAATCAGGAAAGTTTGGGGTATTGGCATAAGGTTGATGATCAACCTTTTTAAATACCCCGCGGCTAACGTTAAATGTCGCGACATAGTGGGGCTTGTTCCATTTTTTGGGACGTGTATTTTATAATAAGTTTGGCAGTGTGTTCAGAGGCGCCAGGCTTGCCCATTCTTTTATCAAGCTGGCGATAGCCATCGAGTATCTGTTGCCGGTAGGGCTTGTTTCCGAGCAGCTTATCCAATTCGGTGTCGATTGTTTGCGGGGTGCAGCCATCCTGGATCAGTTCTTTTACAATCAGCTTGTCCATAATCAGGTTCACCAGGGAGATGAACCTGGTTTTTACAATAAGTCGGGCTACGGCTATAAAAATTGGGTTGCCTTTATAAACCACAACCTGTGGCACATGAAACAGGGCCGTTTCGAGCGTGGCTGTGCCCGAAGCAACAATCGCTGCCTGTACGTTGGCTAAGAGGTCGTATGTAGAACCAAAAAGAACGGGGATTTGGCTGTCCCCGACAAATTGGGTATAATATTCCGGTTTAAAAGAGGGCGCCCCTGCAATCACAAATTGATAATCGGGATAATTTGCAGCCACAGCCAACATTGGCGGCAGCATACGGCTGACCTCCTGTTTTCGGCTGCCAGGCAGCAAAGCTATAAGGGTTTTATTTTCGAGCAGGGTTTCACCCAAAAAAGCACGGTTAGGCTTGAATGCGGATATGGCGTCAAGTAGCGGATTCCCAACATAATCAACGTTCATGCCCCATTTTTTATAGAAATCAACTTCAAATGGAAGGATGCAAAAAAGGTGATCGACAATCTTTTTGATTTTAAGTACTCTTTTTTGGTTCCAGGCCCAAACCTTCGGCGATATGTAATAACAAACCAGAAAGCCATTTTTTTTTGCGAACTCCGCTATTTTTAAATTGAAACCGGGAAAGTCTATGAGAATAAGCACGTCAGGCTGCCAGGCCAGGATATCTTTTTTGCAAAGATCCATGTTTTTCAGGATCGTAGGCAAGTTGAGCACGACCTCTACAATGCCCATATAGGCCATTTCCGCGTAGTGTTTCACGGGTTCCTGTGCCTCTGCCTCCATCAAATCTCCGCCAAAAAAACGGAACTCTGCCTCAGGGTCCAGCTCCTTCACGGCTTTCATCAAATTAGCTCCATGCAGGTCGCCCGAAGCTTCGCCGGCTACAAGGTAATATTTCATGTTTTGAGGCGAAGTTTAAAAATGAACAATCCCAAAGTGATCAAAAACGTCGCTATCAATATACCTTTTACAGTTTTAACCGACCCTTGCTTTGCAAACAGCCGCATCATTATGAAGTTTAGTGCAATGGCGATTAGGTATGGTAGGGCTGGTTTGTTGAAGAGCAAAATACTATTGATGAAAACATAGGTCCCAACAACAAAAGCACCCACTGGAAACGGGATCGCCAAAAGAACACCGGTTAAATAGCTATCTTTTTTCAGCATCGTTATTCATTAAAATTCCAGCTATGCAACAAGGGAATGGCGTGATGAGCGGTCATATCAAATTGTACCGGCACTACCGATGCGTAGCCGTGCTCCAGCGCCCATACGTCGGTGTCCTCGCCGCCATCGTTCAGTTGAAAAACCCCGGTAAGCCAGTAGTAGGGGCGTTTATGCGGGTCCATGCGTTCATCAAAATCCTCGGCCCATTTGGCGTTGGCCTGCCGCGATATTTTAATGCCTTTTATATGCGGCCCTGCCGGGAAATTCACGTTCAGCAAGGTGCCTGCAGGAAGTCCGTGCTCCAACACCCTTGAGGCAATCTCCTTTACGTATTTTACGCAATGTGAGAAATCCGCTTGCAGGGTATAATCATCCAGTGAAAAACCGATTGATGGTATGCTTTCGATGGCGCCTTCCACAGCCGCCGACATGGTGCCCGAATACAGAACATTTATGGAGTTGTTAAGCCCATGGTTGATTCCCGAAACGCACAAATCTGGCTTTTTGCCTTTAAACAGCCTGTTTACGGCAAGTTTCACGCAGTCAACCGGTGTGCCGGAGCAGCTATACATTTCAATATCCGGATAAATATCAACTTTATCAAAACGCAAAGGTTTACCTACCGTAATGGCGTGCCCCATCCCCGATTGCGGACTATCCGGTGCAACTACAATAACGCGTCCAAGTTCTTTCATGGTATCCATCAGGTATTTGATACCCGGTGCTGTAATACCGTCGTCATTTACAACAAGGATTAATGGTGCCAATTTTGTCATTCGGCGCAAAATTAGTGATAATTAGGTTATGGACTGCTCCAATTTCTTTGAACAAAAGGTTGGTTAGTCGAAATTTGACCTAAGGCTTGGTTAAACACAAGTTTTTACTAAAACACTTTGTGTAATTAAAAATGAAACGTATATTTGCCATCCCATCCGAAAGGGTCTTTCGGATAACCGGAGTGGTAGTTCAGCTGGTTAGAATACGTGCCTGTCACGCACGGGGTCGCGGGTTCGAGTCCCGTCCATTCCGCCAAATATGTTATCAAAAACATCAAAAAGGCCTTTAATCGTTGATTAAGGGCCTTTTTTGTTTTACTACTTTACCAAAACTCGCATAAAAACACATAATTCTATTGCGTCATTCATTGAGTACTTTCGAATAGGAAAAAAGACTCAATGGAAACAGCATAACGAATTGATATTGAGCATGTCCAGCGCGTGGACATCTTGATTGGATAGGGTTCTAAACCGACATTTGTTTAACCTTTAAATGTTAGTTTATGTTAGAAAAAAGCTTCGGACTACTTTTTTATCTTAAAAAGTCCAAAAATCAAACAAAAGGCCCGTTTTACATCTACCTGAAAATCACAGTAGATGGCAAGTCAGTTGAACTCTCTTCAAAAAGAAAATGGGAATCGTCCAGGTGGAACTCTTCAGCTGCAAGAGCCTCGGGCACGAAGGAAGATGCCCGGGAATTGAATTATTTATTGGACGCTTTAGAATTGCAAATCTACCAGGCCAAAAGATCGCTGATTGAGGCTGACCGTGAAGTCTCCGCTCAGGCGATAAAAGATATTTTAACCGGCAACACAGAAAAACGAAAAAAGATACTGGAAGTGTTCAGCGTACATAATGAACAGATGAAAGCGTTACAGGGTGTCGATTTCGCGGCGAGTACCATGCAGCGCTACAATATTTCTTACAATCACACCAGGGATTTTATTAAGTGGAAGTATGGGTCCGAGGACAGGGATATCAAAGACCTGGATCATGAATTCATTTCCCAATATGCCTTCTGGCTGAAAACCGTTAGGAATTGCGATCATAACACCACTATGAAATATTTAGTGAATTTTAAAAAAATAGTCCTGATTTGTGTGAAGAATAAATGGCTGCCGGGAGACCCTTTCTCCAATTTCAAATTGACAAGAAAGCCTTTGGAAAGAACGGCATTGAGTGAAGAAGAGTTGGAAAGGATTAAAAATAAAGCGTTTGATAATGTGAGATTGAGCAATGTGAGGGATATTTTTCTTTTCAGTTGCTATACGGGGCTTGCATATGTTGACGTGAAAAACTTAAAAAGAGGAGATATACAGAAGGGTGTAGACGGTGAGGCGTGGATTTTTATTAACCGGCAAAAAACTAATGCCCTCTCAAGAATTCCATTATTAAAGGAGGCTATGGAAATTATCAGAACGTATGACAGCCACCCGAAATGCATAGTAAACGGTGTGGTTTTACCAGTGCTGACTAACCAAAAGATGAACTCCTACCTTAAAGAAATAGCTGATTGTTGTGGTATTAAGTTAGAGCTGACTTACCATATAGCTAGGCATACATTCGCAACCACCGTCACGCTGAATAACGGGGTACCGATTGAAACAGTATCGAAAATGCTGGGCCATTCAACGATCAAACAAACACAACATTATGCGAAAACGTTGGATTTCAAGGTCGGCGAAGACATGAATAAGCTTAGAGAGGCATTATTAAGGAAAGGCAGAAATAGTCAAAGGTTGGTCTAAAGTATCAGAATATACGGCTTGACCATTTGATGCCAAAACTGATCGGTACCTCTACGCTTGCATTAATTGAGAGCAAAAGTAAGGAAATAAATCACCGCTACTTTTGCTTTCACTTCTCATCATACCGTATATCTGCCATCTCTGTTGTATCCGTTATAATTAAAAGAAGCGTTAAAACGGATAAGCGTTAAATTTGAGGCATCGAGGTGATGATCTCCACGGCGCTTCCCGCATAACAGTCATAAGTAGGCTTATATTTAATATAACCGAAGTCGCTGAGATTGCTGATACATTTATGATAGGTTGTTATGCTTTTAAACCGGGCCATGGCCATTAGCTTATCTCTGGAAATCTTTACCTGCGTTTCAAAGCCCCCCTGCTGCCATAAGCTGAGCATGCTCATATATAAACTAAGGTGCCAGACCGTAATGCGTGTGTCCTTCGTTATTTTCAAATAAAGTGATGTGGTTATGGTGCTTTCAACTAACATATCAATCAAATTTTCCACCGATCATATTTTCAATATCGGTAAGTTTGTAAAAATGAATCCCGCCGACTTTTTGTGATTTAAGTTTGCCGCTGATTCTGAGATTCTGAACGGTGCCGGTGGATACTTTGAGTATTTTTCGAACATCGGCACATCTAAGCCATTCTTTTCTTTCCGTTTTATTAGTAGCTAACAAAACCTTAAGGTCATTTAATAATGTCTGTCGAAAGGCTTCAAGATCTTCTTTAGTGATTATTTCTATTGCCATGAATATGATTTTAAAAGATTGAGTACGCCAACCGAGTATACGGGACGCTTTTAATGGGTGGATAGTCTTTATAAGCCGTTGTGTCCTTCTGCGGCAGTGTTCTGTAAAAAATGGACTAATGATTCGGCACCGGATGTTTTGAGAATGGCGCCTATCAACTAAGAACGCGATAGAATAGGCAATAAAAAAAGAAGCCCCATTTGCTCACAGCCGGGACTTTAATTTTAAGACTTATCGCCATGCGGCGGGTTTTATACCCCGGAAAATGCCGGTGCCATATTTTCCTGCTCTCTACGAGATATTTTATATTTAGCGGCGATTTGAGGCCATTGAGCAACAGCCTTGTTAATTTGTTCAAGAATAGCTTTAGCCTCTTCGGGCTTTAAGCGGAAATGCACGGCGACAGACAAGGCCAGGTCAGGGTCAAGTGAGTTATCACTTTCGGAGACATTAAGCGTCAATCCGCTTCCTTGCGGGTTTGCATTCATATCATACGCCGGTGATAGTTCCCAGCCGTTTTCCCTTAATAAAAATCCATGATTTCTTAAATGGTCGTCCGTGTTTTTAACCAGGATATTGAATACCATTCGCGTCCACAATTCCTTTAGGTTCTCATTGACATTAGACCCGTTTTGAATGATGAAGGCTACCATGTCGAGGTAGCTTGCCCCGCTATGAAAATCAGCGCCATCCTGCTGCCCCAGCAGGGTCATGGCCGAAGCAAAGTGGATTCTCCCTGTTTGCTGTACCCGGTCAAACCGGCTGGTCATAAAGGTATGATGCCTTCCTGAAAACTGCTGCAACTGTGCGGGTGCAACGTTAATGCCTGCAATTAATGCCAGTTTGATAACCACCATCTCCCAGGCGGCCATATCATAGTCATCGTTCGCGCTCGGAAATTTGGCTATCCATAAATTCCCTTCAGGATCAGTGACATTTGCTTTTGGCCTGGCCCCGCCCAGTGATGAACCGGGAGCGATCAGCATATTCAGCCAGCGTAGTTCTTCCGTAGCACTCATGTCCTCGGTTTCCAGTCTTAAACTGGCGTATTCCAGGTCACGTAATGATATCCAGGGCGGAGCCGCTAATTCAGTTGCATGGCTGAGAAATTCGCCGTCTGCTGTCGTTTTGAACCTTAACCCGCCCATACGTGTGCCGTCGAAAACACCTAACAGGAAATCTGATTCGTTTAAAGTGGCCTGTTTTCGTTCTTCCTGCCTCGCGGTAATGGCTTCCCTTCTTTTCATCAGCATCCTGCCCCAGCGGTCGGGTGAGGAATCCAGGAACATCCCGAAATTAGGCTTATCATCGTTCAGGTATTGCGGGCCGGCGTATAATTGCAGATCCGGGTCAAGCATTTGCGCCTGCTGGGATTGCAGCCAGGACAGACTATATTCAAATGAGAAGATTTCCTTTCCCCTGGTAATTTCGGCACTCAGCGTACCCACCTGCGTAATTTCCGGCAGGCCCTGCCAGTCTGCATATACTAAAATCCTCCTTGCCATAACCTATTTTTTAGGGGCTCTTTCTTTCACCAATAATCCTGCATCCTGTAACTTTCGTCCCAGTTCATCATCAGCGCCTAATTTTAAAAAATCCTTTTCGAGGCCCATGACGAACAACACCTGGAAATAAGCGCCCATGGTTACCGTTGGCGTGCCTTTCTCAATCTGCCATAAAGTGGCGCGGCTGATCCCCGCACGTTCAGAAATTTGGGCAGTACTTAATTTCCGGCGCAACCGCGCCAGTTTGATATTCTCACCCAGATCATTCAGTACCTTCTGCGCTTTCGGTAATAATACGAGTTGGTTCTTCATAATGCTTTATATAATAAACAAAATTAATTAAAATTGTTTAATATATTAAACATTATAACATAAATTAAAGCGAAGGATTGAAAG
>Ga0302304_10000547_pt1 | contig 21613 bp, 16 predicted proteins | sample III_Palsa_E2_2_FD_198769 | JGI IMG/M metagenome (GOLD analysis project Ga0302304, IMG submission 198769) | Peat permafrost microbial communities from Stordalen Mire near Abisko, Sweden - III_Palsa_E2_2 | ecosystem: Environmental > Terrestrial > Soil > Palsa > Peat permafrost | place: Sweden...
CAGGAGATGGAAGGCGGTGGTGAATGATTTTTATTTATCGTCATATCCTGTCAGCCGATACGGGCATCATTTTCTTCCGCGACCGCGGGCGGCTATTCCGACCTTGGAGTCACTGGGGTTCAAAAAGACGGGTGGTCCCTTTCCCTTGTCCACGATGAAGGCGGCGTTCTTGCAGCAGTATGGGCAACAGCGGGATTATCCGGGGATAGCCGGGACCAGCAGGATGGGGGTACACCTGCGCCATGGGACTATTTCGATCCGGACGTTGGTGCGTCAGGCAGCGGCCAGCAGCGAAACTTATCTGAACGAGCTGATCTGGCGTGAATTTTATCAAATGATCCTTTGGCATTTTCCTGCGGTGGGAAAGGGAAGGGCATTTAAGCCGGCCTATGACCATATCCAGTGGAGGAATAATGAAGGGGAATTTGAACGATGGTGTGCCGGGCAAACGGGTTACCCGATCGTCGATGCAGGGATGCGGGAGTTGAATGCCACCGGATTCATGCACAATCGGGTCAGGATGATCGTCGCCAGCTTTCTGGCCAAGCACCTGCTGATCGACTGGCGATGGGGGGAGGCTTATTTTGCCGAAAAATTATTGGATTTTGACCTCGCGGCGAACAATGGCGGCTGGCAATGGGCGGCGGGATGCGGGTGTGATGCGGCGCCATATTTCCGGGTATTCAATCCGACGCTGCAGACTAAACGATTCGATCCGGATTTCAGCTATATCCGCCGTTGGGTACCGGAATGGGAAGAACTGACTTATCCGCGCCCCATGGTCGATCATGATCAGGCCCGTAAGAGGGCGCTGGAAGTGTATGGGAGAGCGGTGAAGGGCTTAGGGATGGGTTAATGGACGATCGACAGCGGGCGGTGCGGAGAGCCATCCTGCCGGGCGTGCAGGCGGGCATAGGTCTGCAACAGGGTCTGAATGGCTTTTTCGCCGTCATGGCCGAGTGAAAGACTATAATTGTTGACGTATAAATCGATATGCTGGCGCATGACCTGCTGGTCCATCTCCTGGGCATGGTCCCTGACGTAATCCGGCAGGTCGGGATAATGGCTAAAGGCATATTCGAGGCTTTTTCGGATGAGGGTATTGATCTTTACCGCGAGTGCCGGATCCTGCCCTCCGCGCAGTACGATGCCGCCGAGCGGAATGGGTGCGCCCGTTTCTTTCTCCCAGAACTCTCCGAGGTCGAGCAATTTGGTCAACCCTTTATGCTGATAGGTAAAGCGATTTTCATGGATGATGACGCCGCAGTCGACCTTGCCGGTCAGTACGGCATCTTCGATGCCTGAAAAGATCATGAATTCTTTATGACGGGCTGCCGGAAAGGCGAGGGAGAACAAGAGGTGGGCCGTGGTGCGCTGGCCGGGGATGGCGATGCTGCATTCGCTGATATCGTCGAGGGGTATCGGCCGGCGGGCAATCAGCAGCGGCCCGACTCCCTTACCCAAGGCGCCGCCTGCATCGAGTAGTTCATACCGGTCCAGTACCAGCGGTAATACGCCATAGCTAATCTTTGAGATATCCAGCTGCCCCTGCATGGCCCACTGGTTAAGGGTTTCAACGTCCTCGAGCCGGACATCGAAGTCGAGTCCTTCCGTGTCGATCTTTTTATTGACCAGGGCATCGAAAATAAAGGTGTCATTGGGACAGGGGCTAAAGCCTAAGGTAAGTGTCATTGTGATTAGTTTGTTGGTTCAAGGATGCTGTGATCCTGTTTGTTTAATCGTTCCAGCAATCGGATGAGCTCTTCGTTCAGCCTGCTAAGGGCGGAGCGAATATCCCATTTCGTTTTATCCCGGACTCCTACGTCATTGGAAACCGATCTGAGCTGGAGAAAGGCGATCTTTTCCTGCAGGCAAACATAATGTAAGGCGCCGCCTTCCATCCCCTCAACAACTGCGGCAGTATTTTGTTGATGCCAGCGGATGCGGTCGGGATCGGTGGTGATTTCGTTGACGGTTGCGCTGCGGACTGTTTCAAGGGCTGCCAGGTGCAGCAATCTCCGGTAGGGGTTGATCAGGCGGCCGGCGGAGAAGGGGGGGGTGTCGGGGTCGGTGAGTTTGAGGTCGAAAAGTGTTTTGAACCGGTGATCTTCCCAAACGCCCAGATCGGCCAGCACTTCTTCTTCTACGACAAGGACTTCTCCCGGGGGTTTGCCGGTGAAGCAACCGGCGATGCCGGCCTGTATGACCAGGTCGGGCGGGTGGCGGTCGATCTGTCGCATGAGCGACCAGGCAGTAGCGGTGCTGCCGACGCCGGTGATGAGTGTGGAGATGGGGTGAGGCGCGGGGGCGTGGCCGGCCGGGTTTGTGGGCCGGGCCCGAAGAAAGTCTATAGTAGGTTGAATTTCAAATGATGTGGCGGCGGCCAGTAGGATGTCCATGGTACAAATATCGGAATCATTGACATTGTTACACTATGTATTACCTTTGCGAAAATTTTAGCCGTAGTGTTTTTGCCGGCGGTTGCCGACCGGTGGGAGCGCTAGATAACTTTGTATATGGTGTATCTGACGCGCCTGGAACATTTTAATGCAGCGCATAAACTGTATAATCCGGGCTGGAGTAAAGAAAAGAATGAGGCCGTGTTCGGCAAATGTGCCAACGAAAACTGGCATGGGCATAATTATGAACTGTATGTAACGATAAAAGGTGATCCGGATCCGGACACGGGCTTTCTATTCGATGTCAAAAGGCTCAGTTCGATCATCAAAGATCACGTTATCGAGAAACTGGATCACAAGAACCTGAATGTTGAAGTCGATTTTCTGCAAGGGAAGATGTGCTCGACCGAGAACTTAGCCATCGGTATCTGGCAGCAGTTGCAACAGCATCTGCCGCAGGAGGTCCGGCTGCATGGGATCAAGTTGTATGAGACGCCGAGGATTTATGTGGAGTATTTCGGGGGGTAAAGGATGACGAAAAATTATAAAAAATAATTATGGGTGCAGGCGACAAGAAAGTGGCGGTCTTTCGTAAAGAACATTTTAATGCGGCGCATCGCATTTTCAATCCCGCGTGGGATGACCGGAAAAATGCCGAAGTGTTCGGGAAGTGCAGCAATCCTAATTATCACGGGCATAATTATGAGTTGATCGTCAAGGTGACGGGAGTGCCTGATCCGGAGACGGGGTATGTGATGGATATGAAGATCTTGTCGAAGATCACGGCGGAAGAGGTACTGGAAAGGTTCGATCACCGGAACCTTAACCTGGACACGGTGTATTTCAGGGAGTTGAACCCTACCGCGGAACATATTGCCATGGTGATCTATGACCTGTTGCGGGCAAGGATCGATGCGCGGTTGGACTTACAGGTGAGGCTGTACGAAACAGAAAGGAATTTTGTGGAATACCCTGCGTAATTGGCGCGAGATGGGCGAGAGGGTAGATGCGGTATGAGGGGCGGGACGCGTGAATGAAGCGGGAATGCGGAGTGATGGGTCGGGACGAGATGGTAGCGCGGATCGGAGGTTGGGGAAGGGAATCAGTTAAATAAATGGATATATGGCCTATAAGAAAATAGAACAATACGACGAAGAAATTACGGCGGCGCTTACCGGAAATTACCGGCAATCATTGGATTTACTGGGTGAGGACCCGGCCCGGGAAGGGTTGGTGAAAACACCCGAACGGGTGGCGAAGGCCATGCAGTTCCTGACGCAGGGCTATGGCATGGATGCCCATGCTATCCTGAATTCCGCTAAATTTCATGAAGATGTCAGCGAGATGATCCTGGTCAAGGATATAGAATTGTATAGCTTGTGTGAGCACCACATGCTGCCGTTCTTCGGCAAGGCGCATGTCGCGTATATTCCCAATGGCTGGATCACAGGGCTGAGCAAGATTGCGAGGGTGGTAGACGTGTATTCCAGGCGATTGCAGGTGCAGGAAAGATTGACGACGGAGATCCTGCATGCGATCAAGGAGACACTGCAACCGCTGGGTGTTGCTGTGGTTATCGAAGCGTCACACCTTTGTATGATGATGCGGGGTGTTCAAAAACAAAATTCAGTCACGACCACTTCAGCTTTCTGGGGTGAGTTTGAAAAGAATGAGACGCGCAGTGAATTTACTAAGCTGATCTCTTCCAACCTTCATTAAAACGGGGTGGACCCCCGTTGGCCGAAGGCCAGATACAACCAAGCGAAGCGAAGGAGCCTACATTTTGTAATAGGCGGAAGCGCCAGCAAAAAAAGAGCTTATATTTGCAGCCGTGCGCCGGAAATGGCTCCTTAAACAGACCATATCCGATGCATACTAAACCCCGAACAGAATGAAGCATGCGTACGTGTTCCCGGGACAGGGATCTCAATTCCCAGGGATGGGTAAAAATCTTTATGAGAGCAGCGTTTTTGCCAAGAAGCTATTCGAGCAGGCCAATGAAACGCTTGGTTTTCGGATTTCCGACAGTATGTTCACGGGCACTGAGGAGGAATTGAGGCAGACGAAGGTGACGCAGCCGGCCATTTTCCTGCACTCGGTCATCGCATTCAAGAGCATTGAAAATAATAAGCCGGAAATGGTGGCGGGTCATTCCCTGGGGGAGTTTTCCGCGCTGGTGGCTTGTGGCGTACTAAGCTTTGAAGACGGACTGCAATTGGTGTCGGCGCGGGCCCAGGCCATGCAGAAAGCCTGTGAGGCAGGGCCTTCCTCTATGGCGGCGGTGCTGGGGCTCGAGGATGACAAAGTGGAGGCTGTCTGTGCCACCATCAGGGAAACGACGGGTGAAGTGGTGGTGCCTGCGAATTATAACTGTCCGGGCCAGCTAGTGATCAGTGGTAGCGTCAAAGGGATTGATCTGGCTTGTGAACAATTGAAGGCGGCCGGTGCGAAACGGGCGCTGGTGTTGCCGGTGGGCGGGGCTTTCCATTCCCCCTTTATGGCCTCAGCACAGGACGAATTGAAAAACGCTATCGAGAAAACTACTTTTTATACGCCCGTTTGTGCCGTGTATCAGAATGTGGCGGCCAAGGCCGTGGTGGAGAAAGACGAGATCAAGAAAAACCTGATCGATCAGCTGACGAGTGCGGTGCGCTGGACACAATCCGTGCAGGCGATGATTGCAGACGGCGCCTCACATTTTACGGAAATAGGCCCGGGCAAAGTGTTGCAGGGGCTGATCCAAAAGATTGACAAATCGGTGCAGGTGGATGGGGTGAGTTAAGGCTGGCTGCGGACCGGCGGACGAGCGGGGGATGGCGCGGGTGAGCAAAGACGAACGCCGACGGGGTTGGTTCAGGCATCTACGGAGCAGTTGATCCAACCGGCGTCGAACCGGGTCTGGTATTTTTTATAGAAATTGATGGCGGGTTCATTCCAATCCAGCACCTGCCAGACCATTCCCTTGAATTTTTTTTCCTTCATTTCTTCCAGCACGCGTTCAAAAAGGAGTTTCCCCAACCCTTTGCCGCGCATTTCCTGCGTGACGACAAAATCTTCGAGGTACAGGCGTTGCCCTTTCCAGGTGCTGTAACGGATATAATATAGCGCAAATCCTTCCACACGGCCATCGACGGTAGCCACAAAAGCCCACCAGACCGGATGGGGGCCGAAGCCGCCGTCGGTAAAGTGTTCGATCGTTACTGTCACTTCCTCCGGCGCCCGCTCATAATCGGCCAGTTCGCGGATCAATTCCAGCAGGCGGGGGCAGTCTTCCTTTGTTGCCCTTCTGATGTCTATAGTTTGTTGCATTGTATCGCTAATATCCCCATTTGACCCAGGTGGCACCCCAGGTAAATCCGCCGCCGAAGGCTGCCAGTACCAGGTTGTCCCCCTTTTTCAATTTATCTTCCCAGTCCCACAGGCAAAGGGGAATGGTGCCGGCCGTCGTATTCCCATAGCGTTGGATGTTGATCATGACCTTTTCGCTGGAGAGTCCCATACGGTGGGCGGTGGCGTCAATAATACGCTTGTTAGCCTGGTGTGGCACCAGCCAACTGATATCGTCGGCGGTCAGGTGATTACGTTCCATCAACTCGGCGCTGACATCGGCCATTCCTTTGACGGCAAATTTGAAGACTGCCTGTCCTTCCTGATAAATAAAATGCTCTTTGGCGGCTATTGTTTCGTAAGAGGCGGGCCGGAGCGAGCCGCCGCCTTTCATGTGGAGGTGATTGCGGCCACTGCCATCGCTGCGTAATATACTGTCGAGGACGCCGTAGCCCTGTTCATTGGGTTCCAGCAACACCCCGCCGGCGCCGTCACCGAAGATGATGCAGGTGGTACGGTCACTGTAGTCGACAATGCTGCTCATTTTATCAGCGCCGATAACCACAACCTTCTTATACCGGCCGCTTTCGATATACATCGCGCCGCTGGTCAGCGCATACAGGAAGCCGGAACATGCGGCACTCATATCGAAGCCCCAGGCATTTTTGGCGCCTACCTTGTCGCATACAATATTGGCAGTGGAAGGGAACAACATGTCAGGTGTGACGGTGGCGACGATCACACAATCGATCTCTTCGGGCTGAATGCCCCGTTTGCGGCAGATCTCCAGCACTACCGGAACGCAAAGGTCAGAGGTGGCTTTTCCGGCGCCTTTGAGGATCCTTCTCTCTTCTATCCCTGTGCGGGTGCGTATCCATTCGTCATTGGTATCCACCATTTTCTCCAGGTCGGCATTGGTTAAACGGTCTTCGGGTACATATCCTCCGATCGCAGTGATAGCGGCGGTCATTTTCTTACTCATTATGAATTCCAATCAGGTGAATAAAAGTTTTTTGCAAAGGTGGGGAAAAATATTCATTTTCGCGGCCATGATCGCCTATCTACGTGGTGAATTTGCCTACAAGAGCCCCGCCCTGGTGCATATGGACGTGTCCGGGGTGGGGTATGAGCTGCAAATCAGCCTGAACACTTATGCCAGGATCGAAGGCCTGGACAGCGGCATTTTGCTGACCTATCAGCATATTCGTGAAGATGCACATGTTTTGTACGGGTTTTTCGACAAAGCGGAAAAGGACCTGTTCATCCAACTGATCAGTGTATCCGGAGTGGGCGCCACCACGGCCAGGATGATGCTGTCCGCCATGAAACCGGATGAGATCACCCGGGCGATTCTGCAGGGGAATGCCCACCAGTTGGAGAGCATCAAAGGCATCGGAAAAAAGTCGGCGGAAAGGATCGTTCTGGAGCTGCGGGACAAGGTCGGAAAAGGGAAGGAAGAAACCACAAATATTTCATCTTCTACAGGCAATAGGCTGGAACAGGACGCGTTAAATGCACTGATTACGCTTGGCATCGCCAGACCTGCGGCTGAGAATGCCATCAAAAAAGTGGCCAACGAGGTGTCGGGGAATGACAAAGTCGAAGATCTTATTAAGAAAGCCTTAAAAATCTTGTAGCCTATCATTGGAACTCTACCTAACTAATTTTCAAAGGAAGATTGACTCGCTATTGTCTTTTGTCAATACTGGCAACGCTGCTGATGGGCGCCGCTTCGGTTGTATTTTCTGCAACTGCTTCGGCGCATCCTTTCCGGCTGCCAGTAACGGCGGGGAAACCGGTTAAGGCGGGGGAGGCTAAATCGCCTGCTGCGAGGACTGCAATGGCGAGGCCGGACACGGCAGGATGGGGAATCCTGCGATTCGATGTGGCAATACCCATAACGGATACGATACCCGCGGACAGCGCCAAAAAAATTGCTGACAGCAGTAAAAAGGACAGCCTGCGCTGGCCCATCTATGACAGGCGCGGAGACCCTCTCTCCAATCCGGATGTCAACCCTTTCGACCTCAAAGATCCTTCCAACCTTCATGATTCGATAGAATACGATCCCGACACTCAGCAATATTATATTGTTGAAAAGATTGGTGATCAATACTATAGAGAGCCTACCTACCTGACGATGGATGAAATGATGGCATTGGAGTCGCAGCAGGCGGAAGATGATTATTTCCGAAGCCGGGCGGATGCGGTGGATGCTCTTAACCGGAAGCTCATGCGCCCGAACCTGACGGTCAGCGATAACCTGTTCAACCGGATTTTTGGTCCCGGTAAACCGGATATCCGGCCACAGGGCAATGTGGATATCTCGGCGGGTTATCAGGGGCAGAATATCGAGAACCCTACACTGCCCCAAAGTGCGCGCAGCACCTTTTCACCGTATTTCAACGAGGATGCCAACCTGAACGTAGTGGGCGCTGTCGGCAGCAAACTGAAACTCCCGATCAGCTATAACACCCTTTCGACTTTCAATTTCGAGAATCAGCTCAAACTGGATTATACCGGCGGCCCCGACGAAATTGTCAAAAAGGTCGAAGCGGGGAACGTCTCTTTTACGACCAGAAGTACCCTGATGACGGGGGCGCAGTCTTTGTTTGGGATCAAGACGACGCTGCAATTCGGCAAACTGACGATTACGGGCGTCCTGGCCAACGAAACCTCTCAAAAACAATCTGTTAACTCCGCAGGGGGCGCTGCCGTGACGAATTTCAGTTTTAGCGCAGACGCCTATGACCAGAACCGCCACTTCCTGCTGGCGCAGTATTTCAAGAATAATTTCAACCACGCGATGTCGAACCTGCCCCTCGTTCTTTCGAACGTTCAGATCCTGCGGATCGAGGTATGGGTAACCAACCGGCAGGGTACGGACACCAGTTCGCGCCAGATTGTGGGGCTGATGGACCTGGGGGAATCCAATCCCTACAACCCTAAGATCCATTCGCTGACGAATATCCCTTATCCTTTCAGCAATGCGAACTCGGAATATACGAGCATTGTCAATCAGCCCAACAGCCGGAACCCCACGCAGGTTGTGAGCATAATGAACAACCTGGGGCTGACGCAGGTACAGGATTTTGAAACGGTTTATGCCCGGAAGCTGAACGCTTCGGAATATTATTTCAACCCGCAGATAGGCTTTATTTCATTAAACCAGACCCTCCAGGCCAGTGATGTGCTGGGGGTCGCCTATCAGTACAGCTATAATGGGACTATTTACCAGGTGGGGGAGTTTGCAACGGATGTTCCGCCGGATACGGCATCTGCAGTCACTTCTGGTGACATCGCTACTCCCTCTGCGACTTCAGGATCTCAGAAAGTGCTGTTTGTCAAATTGTTGAAGGCCACGGCCCAACGGACTAGCCTGCCGATCTGGAACCTGATGATGAAAAATGTCTATTCGCTGAAAACGGCCGGCGGATCTTCGCTGTCAAATATTACAAGGACCGGGTTCCAGTTCAATGTCAATTATAACCAGCCCAGTGGGGGCATAAAAAGATATCTGCCACCGGGGGCGGGGCCGAAGGCGGACATCCCTCTGCTAACGGTTCTCGGCCTGGACAAGCTGAATGCCAACAATGATCCGGGCCCGGACGGGATTTTCGATTATATCGAGGGGCTTACGGTGATTTCCACGCTGGGAACGGTAATTTTCCCGGTCTTGCAGCCTTTCGGCCTGGATCTGGATACGTTGGCCTTTGCCGGGTCGCCGGAGTCATTGAAACAGCAATATGTCTTTTACCAATTATATGATACCCTGCAGGCGGTGGCGCAGACGTATGCGAATGTGGACAGGTATGTCCTGACGGGAACGGCCAAAGGGCAGACTTCCAATAGTCTTTCGTTGGGGGCATATAACGTTCCCCAGGGTTCAGTGGTCGTGACGGCGGGGGGGCAAACCCTGAAGGAGAACGTGGATTATGTGGTGGATTACAACCTGGGGCAGGTCCAGATCATTAACCAGGCGATCATTAATTCGGGCGTGCCTGTCAATGTCTCGTTCGAGAACAATGCCAATTTCGGGTTGCAGCAGAAGAGTTTTATGGGTCTCCGGCTGGACTACCTGGCGAAGCAAACGGCTACGGAGACGCTGACGCTGGGCGGCACGATCGAGAGATTGAATGAGCGGCCTTTCTTCGCCAAGACGGATTATGGTGAAGACCCGGTCCGCAATACGATGTACGGGGTGGACGCCCAATATAAGGGACAGTTGCCGCAGCTGACACGGGCGCTGAACCATTTATACAATACCAAGGAGATGAGCACGATCAGTGCCTATGGGGAGGGCGCGATCCTTCGCCCCGGGCATCCGCCGCAGATCGGCAGTGGCACGAGCGGCGCGGTGTATATAGATGATTTCGAGGGATCGACGAGTGCGATTGACCTTCGGTTCCCGCTGACGAGTTGGAACCTTGCTTCGGCACCCAGCGGGTTGAACGGCCAGTATCCGCCGCTTTTCCCGGAGGCCAATTACAATGATTCGCTACCGTATGGCTATAACAGGGCCAGGATCGCGTGGTATAATATCGATCCCACCCTGCAGAATACGGGGGGCGGGAGTGATCCGGACTCTTATGAAAATGTCCTTTTGGATCCCCGGATCGACCCGATCCTGGTGCAGAACATCTTTCCACAGCAATCGGTGTCGACGGGCCAGGCACAGGAAGTCACCTTCGACATGGCGTATTACCCTTCTGACAGGGGCCCTTATAACTTCGATACCCGTCCGGGCAGCATCATCCCCGGCACCGGCAAATTGGCTAACCCGCAGACGCGCTGGGGTGGCATTATGCGGGCCCTTCAGCAGACCGACTTCGAAACGGCGAATATCGAGGTGCTGCAGTTCTGGATCATGAGTCCTTTTGTGAGAACGAGCCCATCGCTGCCAGGCGGACAGGGGAATGTAGGCAATTCGACAGGCGGAGCGTTATATATTGACCTGGGCAGCGTTTCCGAGGACATCCTCAAGGATGGGCAAAAGGCCTTTGAGAATGGGTATAATACGCCGAATATCGTCGCGGCAGTGGATAGCTTTTCGGTTTGGGGCAGGGTCCCGGCCAACCCGATCGAGGTGACCGATGCCTTCAGCAATAATGCGGGGGACAGGCCGTACCAGGATATAGGGCTGGACGGGATGAGCGATGGCTCCGAACAGAATCATTTTGCTGGTTATCTCCAGAAGCTGGCGGGTATTTTGGGGGGCACCCCTGCTCCCGGCTCTCCATTGGCAAAGTTTTTCAATGACCCGTCCAGCGATGATTATAAATATTATGAAGATCCGAGTTACTCTACTACCCAGACGGGGATCTTAGGCCGGTATAAATATGTCAATAACCCCGAGGGCAATTCACCGATCGCATCGACGGGATCTACCACTGTCAACGCCTTTACGTTGTATCCGGACCAGGAGGATATCAACAACGATAATACGATGAACACGCTGGAGCAGTATTTTGAATACAAGGTGAACCTTTACCCGGACAGCCTGGGGACCAGCGGCACTCAAAATTTCATCACGGATTCGATTCCTTTCACGCCCACCGGTGGGGTGACTCAGACCTGGTACCAGATCAGCATTCCGCTGGCCAGTTACTATCAGAATGTCGGGGCGATGCCTGATTTCACGTCTATTCAGTTCATGCGGATGTACATGACGGGCTGGCAGGATTCGGTAGTACTACGCTTTGCGCAGCTGCAATTGGTCAGGAATACCTGGAGGAATTTCAGTTATGTGATCGATACCACTGGAAACCTGACGCTGTTGCCGACGAACAGCCCGACGACTTTCAACGTCACAGCAGTGAATATCGAGCAGAACAGTAACCGGTCGCCTGTTAATTATCTCGAGCCGCCGGGAGTGGTCAGGCAACAGACGCTGAGCAGCAACAATGTCAACCTGCTGCTGAACGAGCAGTCGATGAGCCTGCAGATCTGCGACCTGGCTTACCTGGATACGCGGGGGGTGTATAAGACGACGAACCTTGACCTTCGCCGGTACGGCACGATGGATATGTTCATCCATGCGGAGGCGGCGGGCGCCCAGAGCAATTTCAACAGCGGAGACCTGAATGCCATTATCCGTATCGGCAGTGATTTCACGAGCAACTATTATGAAGTCCGGATCCCGCTGATCAAAACGCCTGGGGGGATAATATATACCCCTGCCCAAGATACGATCGTCTGGCCGACGGCGAACAATCTTAATCTTGCGCTGCAGCGGCTGGTGAGGCTGAAGGAGGACCGGAATAATGCCGGCGCCACTACCTATTATAAGGAAGTCGATGCGACCACCGGGCGATCGTATGCGATTTTGGGTAATCCTAACCTGGGGGCTATCCAGGCTATCTTCCTGGGGGTGGAGAATGCCCAACAGCCGGGATATGTGTGTACGGAAGTATGGTTTGACGAACTTCGGTTAACCGACATCAGCGAGAAGGGGGGCTGGGCGGCTGTCGGCAAAGTTGACGTGAAGCTGGCCGATCTGGGGACCGCGTCGGTTGCCATAAGCAATAAATCTGCGGGATGGGGAACGATCGATCAGAACACGAGTGAGCGATCGTATGAAGACGATATGGAACTGGATGTAGCGACTAACCTCGAATTAGGGAAGCTGTTGCCGAAGAAGGCCAACCTTTCTGTGCCTATCTATGCGGGAGTGACGCGAACGGTGGCTACGCCGGAGTATGACCCGTTCCAGTTGGACATCCCACTTAAAACGGAGGAAGCACTAGCCACTTCCGCCAGAGCAAAGGATTCTATCAGGAGTCAGGCGATAGACGCACAAACGGTGACGACGATCAATCTGACGAATCTGCATGTGAACAATCCTACGAACAAAAAACTGCAACTCTGGAGTATACAGAATTTCAATGTCAGTTATTCCTATACCAATACTACGCACCACAGTCCCCTGGCTGTGGAGGACAATAATACCACTAATAAGGCGACCCTTGCGTATAACTTTAGCCGTACGGCGAAGTTCCATGAGCCGTTCAAAAAACTGATCAAGTCGAAATCCAAATGGCTGGGACTGATCAGGGATTTCAATTACAACCTCATGCCGAGTGTGCTGAGCTTTCAGGCGAACGTCGTGCATCAATTTGCGCCCTACCGATCGCGCAATATCGGAGGACCAGTGGATATCTTACCGGAAACCTTCAATAATATTTTTACATTCAACCGGCTGTATACGCTTCGCTGGGATTTCACGCGGTCGTTGTCGCTGGATTATTCGGCTACGAATAATGCATGGATCGACAATGACTCAGGAAGACTGGACAAATCGATGCGACGAAAGGTATGGACGCAGTTCCTGAAGGGAGGGCGTACTATCCTGTTTACGCAGAACGTCAACGTGACGTATATCGCCCCTACGAGCAAGATACCGTTGCTGGACTGGACGACGATCAAGGCGGGATATTCTGCCACCTATACGTGGACGACGGCTTCGCAGCTGGCGCTGACCTGGGGTAACGGCATAGCGAATACGCAGCAGCGGAATTTGCTGGCTGACCTGGACTTCGGCAAATTGTATGATAAATGGAAGGTGCTCAAAAACCTGAATGCGGGGTTGGCATCGAACTCCGGCACGAACGGCAAGCCGGATACCTCGCGTAATAAGCGACCTGCGCCACCGGCGCCTCCGATCACGGGACCGCAACTGACGGGTATACCTAAAGTACTGGGCAGGTTGCTGACTTCGTTGAAGCGTATTGGGTTCAACTATTCGGACAATTCGAGCAGTAATATTTACGGGTTCCTGGACAGCACGCAGATATTTGGTATGGATTTACGTGACCAGCAGCCGGGATGGAAGTATGTGTTCGGGTCGCGACCGGATACCAACTTTATCAATAAGCTGGGGCGAAGAGGGCTGTTGTCGACGGATACGACGTTCAACAACCAGAACCTGATCAGCTATACCCAGAAGATCGACATAACGGCTGCGCTTGAGCCTATCAGGGACTTGCGGATAACGATTAACATTGATAAGAGTTTCGGGATGAATTATTCGGAATTAGATAAGGATACGTCGGGGGGATCGGGGCTGAACCGGCTGAACCCGTATATGAGTGGTACCTTCACGATCAGTTACCTGTCTTATAAGACGCTTTTCGAGAAATATCAGCCGGACGAGGTGACGAGTGCCTTCCTCAAATTTGAGGATAACCGGGCGGTGATTTCGAGACGACTGGGCTCGATCAATCCATATACGGGGGGGCTGACGGGGGCGGATGGCTATGCCCAGGGATATGGCCAGTATTCGCAGGACGTACTGATACCCGCCTTCCTGGCGGCCTATACGAAGACGGATCCCAGAAAGATACCATTGATGAATGAGAGTGGAGGAGGGGTGACTTCGAGTCCCTTTAGCGGGTATCTGCCGAAGCCGAACTGGCATATTACATATTCGGGCCTGAACAAATTGCCGTTGTTCAGTAAGATCTTTACCAGTTTTAATCTGTCTAATGCCTATACGAGCAGTCTGAGTATGGGCAGTTTCAATTCCAATCTGAATTATGGTGATCCGCTGAGATATGGGGTGCCGGGCTTTGTCGATACGACGACGGGGAATTTTGTACCTTATTACCAGGTGCCGAATATCACGATACAGGAGCAATTCTCTCCTTTGCTGGGGATCGATATGGGGTTTGTGAACCAGATGCAGGGCAAACTGAGCTACAGCCGGTCACGGACGGTGAGTCTCAGCCTGGTGGATTACCAAATGAGTGAGAGCCGGTCGACGGAGCTGGATGTCGGTTGGGGTATCAAGATGTCGAATGTGCCGTTGCCTTTCGGCTGGAAAGTGGCCGGCAACGGGAAGACCCCGCCGAACGGGCCACCCGGCAGTATTAATGCGAAGAAAGCGGCTAACGATCTGACGCTGCGGCTGGATGTGAGCTATAGGGACGATGCGATGTCCAGCAGTTACATTGGTCAGAATACTTCGCAGCCGACGGGCGGGCAGACGGTGGTCAGGATCGATCCGTCGATCAACTATGTGCTGAATAACAGGATCAACCTGAAGTTCTATTTCGACGAGCAGCGGACTACGCCGAAGATATCGACTACGCCGCCGATTGTGACGACTAAGGGTGGGATACAGCTGAGGATTGCGCTGGCGCCTTAGGGCGCCGTTGATGGGCTGACGACCGGGTGTCGGGCTGGCGATCGGGGGCCGGGGTGTGCGGGCCTGACGACCGGATGCGGGGCCGACGGCCGATTAACCTTTATAAAAATAGATGGCGTCTGCCTGGGCTTTGCAGGTAATGACGAGGTCATTGATGCAGACATGCGGTGGAAGCGATGCACAGTAAAATATGGCGTCCGCAACATCTTCGGCACTGAGCGGCGTATAGCCTTCATAAATTTTTTTGGCCTGCCCTTCATCGCCTTTGAAGCGCACTTTTGAGAATTCCGTCTCGGCGGCGCCGGGATGGATGGCAGTTACTTTGATCCCATGTCGCAGCATATCTATACGCATGGACCGGGAGATGGCGTCGACGGCAAATTTACTGCCGCAATACACGTTGCCTTTTTCATAGACTTCCTTGCCGGCTACGCTGCCGAGGTTAATGATATGGCCGTCGCCGGAAGGGATGAGCAGGGGAAGCACGGCCCTGCTTACATAGAGGAGTCCCTTTACGTTGGTATTGATCATGGTTTCCCAGTCTTCGAGGTTGGCTTCGTCGAAATAGTCTCTGCCGAGGGCGAGGCCGGCATTGTTGATGAGGATGTCTATTTTTCGCCATTCGGAGGGCAGGCTGGCGACGGCTGCGAAGACGGCTGCGCGATCCTGTACGTCGAAATTGAGGGTGAGGACGCGGGAGCGAGAGGCGGGGTCGGAGGACGAGGCGGATTTTGCGGACGGCGCGGATGGGACGGACGGCGCGGCGGCGGAGGCGAGGTTTTCGAGTTCGTGTTTCAATGCCTCGAGCCTGTCTTTACGGCGGCCGGTCAGAATGAGATGGGCGCCGGCGGCGGCAAATTTCCGGGCGCAGGCTTCACCGAAGCCTGAGGTTGCGCCTGTGATGAAGATGGTCTTGTTCATGCTAATTGTACAAAGTTTATGAAATCCTGTAAGATATCGTTGCAAGGGCCGGGGGATTCGTGCATACCTTCATGACCTGTGTTTTTCACCAGATGGATATGCGAAACAGCCGGCAGATGAGATTGTTCGAGTGCACCGTGCAGGGGAATGATGGTATCTTCTTCCCCGATGATAAAAAGAATGGGGCCGTGAAATTCCCTGAGTACGGCTGTGCGGTCAGGCCGGGTGATCATGGCCCGGTACCAGGCTATCAGCGTGTCCGGGGAAAAAGTGGCATACCGGTCGATCATGGCGTCGATCAGTTGTGGATGATGCTGGTGGGTATATTGGCCAAAGAGGCCTGGGGTGGATTGACGGATAAATAGATCGGCACCGTTCTTTCGGATAAAGTCAATGCTTTTGCGGCGGATGGCCTTCTTTTCTTCGCTGTCCGGGTAGGCGGTGGAATGGAACAGGCCGAGGGCGGTGAGGCGGTCGGGATATTTTTCAGCAAAGGCGAGGGCGATGTAGCCGCCCATGCTGTGACCGATCATGATGCATTTGTCGATGCCGAGGTGGTCGAGTAGCGCCTTGACCGCGGTGGCGAGGTCTTCTATGGATGAGGCGGCGGGAAGATTGGGGATGATGAGTCGGCAGCGGGCCGATAAGGGTGCTAGAAGGTTGTCCCAGGTGGAGCCGTCTTCGGCGAATCCATGAAGGAGCACGACGGCGGTGCCGGTACCGATATCAATTGTTTTATCCACGGCCGGCCCTCCTTTTAATGATCGTGATCACATGCCAGGCGAATAGAAGGGCGGTCAACAGGATGGCAATTCTTGAGATCACATCACCGAACCTGGCGTAGAAGGTCATTTCGTGTTCGGGGGGAACGGATGTTTTGATCGTACCGGCCTGGTCCCAGGGGAGGGACTGCAGAATGTTGCCTGCGGGATCGATGACGCAGGAGATGCCGGTATTGGCGCTGCGCACGATCCAGCGCCTCGTTTCTATGGCCCGCAGCCGGGCATAGTCTCTGTGTTGGCGGTGGCCGGGGGTGTTACCCCACCAGCCATCGTTGGTGATGATGGCGATGATATCGGCGCCGTTGTGGACGTAGCGGGACATGAATTCGCCATAGATGCTTTCGTAACATACGGCCGGGGCAATATGGTATAAGTTGTCGGTGGTGGGCAGGGCTATGCGGTTGGGCTGGCCGGTGTAGCTGCCGGTGGAGCCGCCGAATTTTTCAAACCAGGAATCGAGAAAGTGCAGGAAGGGGGGAATGGTCTCGACGCCCGGCACCAGCCTGGATTTATGATAGACGCGCACCATACCGCCGCTATCGAGGATGGCAGCTGCGTTATAGGATTCAACGTATTTATTCGTATCGGGAATTTTGAAGGCGGTGGGGGAGTGTTTGTCATTGAAGAACCGGAAACTTTCTATTCCTGTCAGGAGGTTGATCCGGGGGTGGCGACGGAGAAAATCCCATAATGGGTTGAGGAAATAGTTATCCTTTAAGTGGTCTTCGTCGAAGCCGCCGTTGTCCATGAACAGGGCGGTCTCTGGCCAGATGATGAGGGTCGTGCTGCTATCGATGGCGGAGTCGCTGATCCGGATCAGCCGTTGCAACTGGGCATCGAAACTGCCGGTTGAAATTTTTTCATAGGGATCGATATTCGGCTGAACGATGACGATATTGGAGGGGCGGGTTGCCTGGGGCGAGACCGGGGCGTAGGTCTTATCGGGCCGGGCGGGTGTGATGATCAGGGACGCGACCAAGGGAACAATCAGCAGCAGGGCAGCGATCAGGGCTTTGCGGCGGCCGAACCGTTTGTGTTGCAGGAGATCCCATAGCAGCAGGAACAGCAGGACATTCATTATCCATATCCACAATCCGCCGCCGCTCACGCCGGTGTACTCATACCATTGGATCCACGCGGGGTGTGAGGCGAAGACGTTGCCAATGGTGAGCCAGGGCCAGCTGAGCCCCCAGTCCTGCAGATGGAAATATTCGAAGCTCAGCCAGAATACTATCAGTGCGCTGTAGCCGAAAGCGTGCCCCATTCTTTTATGGACCCAATGAAAGAGGGCCCAGGGGATGCACATCAGCAGGCTGTTGGCGAGGATGGCGCCCACGGCGCCGGGCCCTGTGGAATTCCAGACCCACCAGGTGGCGCCGATATTCCAGATCACCATGGAAAGGTAGGCCCAGCCGAAGAATTGCACTGCCCTTGTGCCTTGCCGTTCCAGCCATAACAGGGGGACGAAGGCGATGAAGATCACCGGGGTGAGCGGGGACTCCGGCCATGCGGCGTAGAGCAGCAGACCGGTGAGTGCCGATAGAAGAAAGGGGTGGAGTTTTTTCAAGCCATGAATCTTTGCATAAAAATAAGATTAATAGCCTTTGCCGGACAATCGATAAATGAAATTCTATGTGAAAATCGGGCTTGGTTGAAACTGCGTTAACGGCTATAGTTCGGCGATTCCTTGGTGATCTCTATATCGTGCGCGTGGCTTTCTTTCATGCCGGCATTGGTGATCCTGATGAACTGGGCCTGTTCCTGCAGAGCGCGGACGTCTTTGGCACCGCAGTAGCCCATCCCTGCCCGCAGACCGCCGACATATTGTTGCACCACTTCGGCGAGGTTGCCTTTGAAGGCTACGCGTCCTTCGATGCCTTCGGGCACCAATTTTTTGATATCGTCTTCCACATCCTGGAAATAGCGGTCGCTGCTGCCTTGTGTCATGGCACCGATGGAGCCCATGCCGCGATATTGTTTGAATTTTCGTCCTTCGTAGATGATGGTTTCACCGGGGCTTTCTTCCACGCCGGCAAATACGCTGCCCATCATGACTGTATTCGCACCTGCCGCGAGAGCCTTTACCATGTCGCCGGTATAGCGGATACCGCCGTCGGCGATGACGGGAATATTCCTGGCATTGAGGACAGATGCTGCCTCCAGCACTGCGGTGATCTGGGGAACACCGGCGCCGGCCACGATCCGCGTGGTGCAAATGGATCCAGGACCGATACCGACTTTTACGGCATCGGCGCCGGCGTCGGCCAGGGCTTTGGCGCCGGAGGCTGTGGCGATGTTGCCGGCGATGACCTGGAGATTTTTGAAAGATTTTTTCAATGTTTTTAAAGCATTGATGACACCGATATGGTGGCCGTGTGCGCTATCGAGGGTGACGACGTCCACACCGATCTGCTGTAGGGCGGCGGCCCGGTCGAGGAGGTCTTTGGTAATGCCAAGGGCAGCGCCGACGAGCAGGCGGCCATAGGAATCCTTGACTGCGTTGGGATAGCAGGAAAGCTGCAGGATATCGCGATAGGTGATGAGCCCGATGAGCTTGCCTTGCCTGTTGACGACGGGCAGTTTTTCTATTTTGAATTTCTGCAGGATCTTCTCGGCTTTTTTAAGGTCGGTGCCTTCGGGGGCAGTGACGAGCTTATCTTTTGGGGTCATCACTTCACTGACTTTGCGGCGCTTGTTGTCTTCGAAGCGGAGATCGCGGTTGGTGAGGATACCTACGAGCACCTTGTTATTATCCACGATGGGAATGCCGCCGATCTTATTTTCTTTCATGAGGCGAAGGGCGTCGATGATGGTTGCGTCTTCGTGGAGGGTAATGGGGTCGATGATCAATCCGCTCTCGCTACGTTTGACTTTACGGACCTGTTCGGCCTGCTTTTCGATGCTCATGTTCTTATGCAGGATTCCGATGCCGCCTTCGCGGGCAAGGGCGATGGCGAGGGTTGCCTCTGTGACGGTGTCCATCGCTGAGGACAACATGGGGATATTGAGAGTAAGGTCTTTGGTGAGCCTGCTGCGGATATCTACTTCGCGGGGCAATACCTGAGAAAAGGCCGGTAATAACAGTACATCATCGAATGTAAGTCCGTCGCCGAAAAATTTTGTAGGGGATTTTGCCTTGCGTGCGGGGGAAATTATTCTTGCCATGTGCAAAGATAAAGCATGGGTGTGGTACGAGCCAAATTTTTGTCCGGGGACGGTGCGGAGGCAGGGGCGAATGCGGTTGAGCGGATGATTGAAGAGGGGCGTCGATTGAGTGGGTGAGCGGTGGATGAGCCGATGAGGATCAACGATTAAGGCGATAGCGCTTGCCTGGGAGCGAGCGGACCTTTCCGGCGAGTTCGAGGCTCAGAAGAGTGACGGCGAGCGATGGGGCATCGAGGTGGCTAAAGGTGGAGAGTTCATCGATGGAAAGGCTATCTTTTTGGCGGAGCAGTTGCAGCAAGTCATCTTCTGATTTTGGAGGGGCCTGATGACCGGGAGAGAAAGCGATGTGGCGATTGGTGGGCGAGGTTTGGTGATCGTTGGGAGAGGCATGGCGATCGGCGGGCAAGGTTTGGTGATTGGTTGGAGGAGCGATTGTTGGAAAAGGTAATGTGGATTGAGCGCCGGGATGTTCGGCGGGCCAGTGCCATCCCAGGTCGGCCTGCAACTGTCTGGCGGAAACCAGCAGGTTGGCTTTGTCTTCCCGGATGAGCCGGAGACAACCTTCACTCTTTTTATCTGTGAGGCGGCCGGGAACGGCGAAGACCTTCTTTTTACATTCGACGGCAGCATCGACGGTCATGAGGCTGCCGCCTGTGATGCCGGTTTCTACAACGACAAGGGCATCGCACAATCCTGCGACGAGTTTGTTGCGCAAGGCGAAAGTATATTTTTCGGGTTTGACTTCATGGCTGAAGGAGGTGAGCAGCCCACCCTGGTGGCGCATGGCCCTGGACAATCCCCAGTGTTCGGCGGGATAGATCATATCGAGGCCGTGGCCCAGTATGCCAATGGTAGGGACATGGTAATGGAGCGCAGCATGATGTGCTGCAGCGTCGATGCCCAGGGCGAGCCCGCTGATGATGAGCAGGCCTGGTCCCGCGAGATCGCGGACGAGTTGTTGCGTGATCTCTCTGCCATATTCCGTTGCTTTTCGGGTACCGATGATGGCGAGGATCTTTTCCGCGTTGAGGTTGGTTGAGCCCTGGTAGAAAAGGAGGGGCGGTGCCTCGGGGATGTGATTCAGCCGGCGAGGATATTCCGGGTCGGTATAGGAAAGTATCCGGATGCCTTTTTGGGCCATTCGCCGGCATTCGTTGTTGAGAGATCTAAGGTCCGGCGGTTGGAGGAGGGCGTGGATAGCATCCGGTGAGATGCCGGTGCCTGCAAGTGCCTTGCTGTCTGCCCGGAAGATGGATTCGGCGTCACCGAAATGGAGGAGTAGTTTTTGCGTATAGGCGGGACCGATACCAGGGGTATGGATGAGGGCGAGGCGGTATAAGGTTTGCTTGTCCAAGGGCAACAGTTTGAGGGACGAAATTACGCCAATACGAAAAAGATCCGGTGGCAAATTTGTTGCGGGTGCCGGGGCACTGAAGGGATAGGTGTGGGGAGGGCATGCGGCGGGCGCGCGGGGGCATGCGGGGGCGGACGCGGCCGGAGGTGTGGACGCGAGCGACGGAGGCTGAGGGCGCAGCGGGGGCATGCGGGGGCGTGCCGTCAGGAGGCGATGGACGACGGGGTCAGGGCCGATCTTAGCGGCTGATGACGGTCAGTTCGGTGCGCCTGTTCTTTGCCCGGCCTTCCGGCGTGCTATTGTCGGCGACGGGTTTGGTGTCACCCCAGCCTTTGGCAACCAGTCGGGTGGCGACGATTCCGCGGGCGATCAGGAAGGTCGTGACTGCCCTGGCCCTATTCTCCGACAGGGTGATGTTGTCGGTGGCCTTGCCGGAGTTGTCGGTATGGCCATTGATCTGGATCTTCAGTGTGGGGTTATCTTTCATCAACTGTACGACCTGGTCCAGTTCGGCATCGGA
>Ga0302304_10000548_pt1 | contig 21578 bp, 16 predicted proteins | sample III_Palsa_E2_2_FD_198769 | JGI IMG/M metagenome (GOLD analysis project Ga0302304, IMG submission 198769) | Peat permafrost microbial communities from Stordalen Mire near Abisko, Sweden - III_Palsa_E2_2 | ecosystem: Environmental > Terrestrial > Soil > Palsa > Peat permafrost | place: Sweden...
AGGATCGCGTGATCCGGATAGGCGCGGCGCAGTTCCTTGATGATTTCCGCTTCGGCCAGCTTGTCGACTTCGGAGACGAAATCCATCTGCTGCTTCTCGACGACATTGAGGCCGTCGATGCGGTTCATGTAGCGCAGGATCACGTTGCCTGCAGAACGCGCGGCGCGCGCCGCGATCGTAACGTGGGGTCTGGGCATGGCTTCGACTTTGCAAAAGAGCGGGGTTGCGGCCGGCGATTCTAGCAGAGGCGGGGCCGTAGGGCGGGATCGGGCGCCCCAAAGCCGCCGCATCCACTATCCTAGGCGACCACTTTTCGCCAGTTGTTGCACATGACTCCTGCCCACGATCTCGCCGCCCGTATCCGCTTTGTGCTGGTGCGTACCTCGCATCCGGGCAATATCGGCAGCGCCGCGCGGGCGATCCGCACCATGGGCTTCGAGCGGTTGGAGCTGGTAGCGCCAGCGCGCTTTCCCGACACGGAGGCGAACGCCCTGGCGGCCGGTGCGGACGACGTACTGGCGAATGCCGGCATCCATGACGCATTGATCGAAAGTCTCGCCGGCAGCAGTCTGGCGCTGGGCTTGTCGGCGCGACGACGCGGCGTGAACCTGCCGGAGATATCGCCTCGCGAAGCGGCCGCGCAGGTGCTGGCCGCCGCTGCCCGCGGTGAGCAGGTGGCGCTGGTGTTCGGCAACGAGCGTACGGGTCTGGAGAACGAGGAGCTGGCGCGTTGCCACGCGATGGTGCGGATTCCCAGCGTGGACGATTTCAGCTCGCTGAACCTGTCGCAGGCGGTGCAGGTGATGGCCTACGAACTGCGTCTGGCGATGCTGGGCGACGAGGTACTGGTTTCAGCGCCAGTGCGACGAGCCGCCGGCCGATGCGACGCAGATGGAGCAGTTCTACCAGCATCTGGCGCAAATGCTGGACGACATCGAGTTTCACAAGGGACGCGAACCCACCACGATCATGTTGCGCCTGCGCAAGCTATTCCAGCGCGCGCAGCCAGATGAGCGCGAGCTGCGTGTGCTGCACGGGATTCTCGCCGATGCGCAGCGGATGGCGCAGTTGGCGACAAAGCGGTAGGAGCGCTTCCTGCGCGCACTTTTCAGAAAAGCAAAAAGCCGAATCAAAAGCGGAGCCCAAGCCGCAACTATCGATCCGGGCAGCTCATAGTTTCCCGAATGCCCTTCGACTCCGCTGCGCTACGCTCAGGGCGAACGGTTTATGCGAAGGATTTGCGGACCGGCTCAATAAAACATTGCGCATCACGCTGGCGCGCTTTCGCAGTTGCTTTTGCTTTCGTAGCCGCGCAGCGGCTGCGCGCCGAGTGCGAGCATGGATGCCCGGCAAGCGCCAAGCGGGGTGGCCTTCTCTTTGGGTTACTTTTCTCTTGGCCGTGGCCAAGCAAGAGAAAAGTGACTCGCCCTCCGCAGGAGGACGAAACGCTCTGCAAGCGAAATGGCAGATGGCGGGAAAATGTCCAGCTCACGCCCAACGCACTGGGCCCCTGCCTTCGCTTCGGGTGACGAGAAATGAGTATTTCCGCGAACACCCGAACCCTCACCCCAGCCCTCTCCCGGCGGGAGAGGAGGCAGAGCACTCCGCAGGCGCGCTCCTACGTGCCCGATGACTCATCCGACGGAGCACGGGTGACCAGCAATTTGTCGATGCGGGCACCGTCGAGGTCGACCACTTCGAAGCGGATGCCGCGCCAGGCGAATACCTCACCGGTTTGCGGGATGCGGCCGAGTGCGGTCATCACCATGCCGGCGACGGTGCGAAAATCGTGCTCCTGCTCACCGGGGAGGTGATCCAGGCGCAGCAGTTCACGCAGGTCGTCGGTCGAGAGGCTGCCGTCGATCAGCCAGCTGCCGTCCGCACGCTGCACGATCGGTGCGTTCTGGTCGTTTGCGCCATGGGCGATCTGACTGACGCCAACCACCGCTGCCAGCAGGTCGTTTACAGTCACCACGCCCTCGATGTCGCCGTACTCGTCAACTACCAGTGCCAACTTGGTTTCGGCATCGCGGAATTCTTCCAGCAAGTCCAGCGCACGCGCGGTGGCCGGCACGAACAGGGGCTTGGACAAATGATCGAAAAGCTCCGGCTTGCCCTCGGCAAAACTGTGCAGCAGGCGTTTGACCTCAACCACGCCAACCACGTCGCTCTCGTCACCGCGAAACACCGGATAACGCGAATACGGAGTCTGCCGCAACACTTCGACGTTTTCCTGGCGCGTAGCGGCTACATCGAGCCAGGCGATGCGCATGCGCGGGGTCATCACGCTGTCCACCGTGCGGTCGCCCAGGCGCAGCACGCGGTTGACCATGTTGTGCTCATCCGGGTCGAGCACGCCCTGTTCGGCGCTCTCGGCCACCAACATGCGGATTTCGTCTTCGGTGACCACGCCGCGGCGTTGCTGATTGACCCGCAGCAACCGCAATATCAGGTTGCTGGACACGTTCAGCAGCCACACAAACGGTGAACACAGCCGCGACAGCAGCAGCATCGGGATCGCCATGTACACCGAAACCTGCTCCGGTGCCGACAGCGCCAGCCGCTTGGGTACCAGTTCGCCAATCACGATCTGGACGAACGAGATCAGTACAAAGCCGAGCACGATGCCGATCACCCGCGCATACGGCCCCAGCCAGGCGGCGCGACCGTCGTGCAGGGCCTCGGCAATGTGGCCGCCGAGCGCATCGCCGGCGACCGCACCGGTAATCAGCATTACCAGCGTGATGCCGACCTGTACGGTGGACAGGAAATGTTCCGGAGCCTCTGCGTGGCGCAGCGCGAGGGCGGCGCGGCGGCTGGTTTTCGCCATCTGCTTGAGGCGACTCTTGCGCGAGACGACCAGTGCCATTTCCGACAGCGCAAAAAAACCGTTGCACAGGGCCAGCACGAAGACGAGCGCGATTTCGGTCAGCATTGTGACAATGGCAGGTGTGGGTGCATGGGGGTCAAGTGTAAGGGCAGCCGGGCCTCTACATTACCTCGGCCGGGCATCGGTGGCGGGATCGGGGCATCCCTGAGTTGTCGGGCTGTCCTGTAACATTACCGTCATCTCGTTACCCCCAAGGCTTGGCCGCATGTTTTCACTGCAGACTATTTTCGGCAAAGGCGACAAGTTCTACGGCTTGCTCGAACAAAGCGCAGCCACCGTTTGCGAGAGTGCGAAGGCCCTGCACGAGCTCCTGAGCAAGCCGGGCCAAGGCTCGGTAATGGCCGCGTTTACCGCCACCCGCGCTCGCGAAAAGGAGCTGGCGGCGCAGATCAGTGAGGGCCTGGTGAACACATTCGTCACCGCGCTCGATCGCGAGGACATCGAGGCGCTGAACTCCGCGCTGTACAAGATTCCCAAGACCATCGAAAAATTCGCCGAGCGCTACGAGATCGTGTCCGAGCGCTTGGTCGGGGTGGAATTCGCCCAGCGCGCACTGGTCCTGGAGCGATCCAGCCAGGTCGTCGCCGAGATGATCGGCGAGCTGCGCCGCCTGCGCATCGACCCGGTGAAGAAATTGCAGGATCGCCTGCAGGCGCTGGAGTCCGAAGGCGACCGCATGCTGCTGTCGCCGTACCGTACGTTGTACGTCGAGGGTGGCGATGTGATGCGGGCGGTGCTGGCGAAGGATCTGTTCGAGCTCATCGAGAAAGCGATCGACAAGTGCCGCGACGTCGGCAATATCGTCTATTCGATCGTGCTGAAGAACTCCTGAGGGCCTGGGCGTGATCTTTTGTATCGCCTGTTGCCGGAGCCAGGGATGGCCAGTCCGTCGTGCTGAGCTGATCGCCGCCGGAGACCGCGCATGAGTCTCGGTCTGGTTTTGGCTGAAGTGCTGATCGCACTTGGTTTTACCTACATCAACGGCTTCCACGACACCGCTAATTCGATTGCCACCGTCGTCGCCACCAAGGTGCTGACGCCGGGTCAGGCCGTGCTGCTGGCGGCCGTCACCAACCTGTTTGGCGCATTGCTGGGCACCGCCGTGGCAGCCACGATTGCCTCGGGGTTGATCGATGCCGGAGTGATCGACGTGGGACCGCAGCTGGTGATCTGCGCGTTGCTGGCAGCGATCGTGTGGAACCTGGTGACCTGGTGGCTGGGTCTGCCATCGAGTTCCAGCCACGCACTGGTCGGTGCGCTGGTGGGGGCAGCTGTTGCGGCATCAGGCAACAAGTTCAGCTCGGTGATCTGGGTGCAGGGCAATTGGATCACCGGACACGGCGTCATCCCGAAAGTGATCATCCCGATGGTGCTCTCGCCGCTGGCCGGCTTCATCATCAGCTTTGCGTTGATGGGTGGGCTGTATGCGCTGCTGGCCTGGTTTTCCCGTCGGCACGGCTGGCTGCACCGGCTTGGCCGCACTCCGTTCGTCAACAGCTTTTTCGGCAAGGCGCAGATTTTTTCCGCGACGGCGATGGGCGTGGCGCACGGCATGAACGATGCGCAAAAGAGCATGGGCATCATCGCGCTGGCGCTGGCCGGCGGCACCGCGGCACATCAGTTCGATCAGCTGCCGCAATGGCTGGGTTTTCTCCGGATCGCCGAGAACACCGCCGGCGGGTTTGTCATCCCGGTCTGGGTGAAAGTGGTCTGCGCCCTGACCATGGCCGGTGGTACGGCCGGTGGTGGCTGGCGCATCATCAAGACGCTCGGTCACAAGATGGTCAAGCTGCACCCGATCAATGGCTTCGCCGCCGAAACCAGCTCGGCCGCGGTGATTCTGACCGCTTCGATGTTCGGTATTCCGGTATCGACGACCCACAACGTGTCCGCCTCGATCATGGGCGTCGGTGCGGCCAAGCGCTTCAATGCGATTCGCTGGTCGGTGGTGGAGCGCATGGTGTGGGCGTGGATACTGACCCTGCCGATCACCGCACTGCTGGCTTATGGGCTGGTGCAGGTGGCGATGGGCAAGGCCTGGTAAGCGTCGCTTAGAGCGCGTCGCCGCCGCTGACGACGATCTGTTCCAGCTGGTCGCCGAGCGTGCCCAGCTCAAGCACCACGCGTTGCAGCTCGTCACGGTTGAGCAATTCGTACGGGCGGTTTTCGCACAAGTGCAGGTAGGGCGCGCCGTCGAGGTCGGCTACCGCCAGAAAGCCGGTGCGCTGCTGCCAGTTGAAGCGCAGGCAACGGTTCGGATCGGTGCCGGCGAGCGGGCCGATCGGGGTGGAGATGCGCAGATAGCGACGGCCCGATTCATCCTCCAATTCAGCCAGATAGATGCCCTGATGCCGGTCGTGCGACAGTTCAAGGTCGAAACTGATCAGATAGGGGTCGTTGTGGCGCAGCTCATGCTGGCTGCTGATGTGGGAACGTACGGCTTCGAAGTGACGCATGGTGCAACTTCCGTGGCTGGCAAGAGGCCTTGCTACTCTGCCACGTCTTCGAGTCTGCGTCGCGTTGACGCGTTGACGCGTTGACGCAGCAAGGCTTTGGGCCCGTGTGGCTGATCCCGTGCTGTGTTTTCCCGGCTGATAGCGGAATATTCTTAATTTGAACATGAACGACGGTCACGCCCGCATCTACGCCGCCATTGCCGCGATTCCTGCCGGACGGGTCGCCAGCTACGGCGCCATCGCCGCCCGTGCAGGATTGCCGGGGCGGGCGCGGCTGGTTGGCCGGCTGCTCGGCGAAACACCTGACGGCATGCAGCTGCCGTGGTATCGCGTGCTGCGTGCCAGCGGCCAGATCGCGATGCCGCCGGGTAGCCGAGGCTTTCGCGAGCAATGCCGGTTGCTGCGGGCGGAGGGCGTCGAGGTGAAAAACGGCCGCGTGCCGCTGTCCCGGTTTGGTCTCGATGGCGATCTGGATCACATGCTGTGGGGTATGCCGGACGACTGAAGCCAGGATGCCCCGACGATGCGTCGCGCCTTTCCCTACGAATTTTCGACAAGTGTTCCAGTCGGGTTTGTTAGCATGCACCCGATGGATTCTTCTGCTCTCGACCTACTTCAAAGCGTTTTCGGTTACCCCAGTTTCCGCGGTCAGCAACAAGCCGTCGTCGAATGTGTGAGCGACGGCGGCGATGCGCTGGTGCTGATGCCGACCGGCGGTGGCAAGTCGCTGTGCTACCAGATCCCGGCGCTGCTGCGGCAAGGCACCGGCATCGTGGTGTCGCCGTTGATCGCCTTGATGCAGGATCAGGTCGACGCGTTGCGCGAAGCCGGCGTCGCCTCGGCCTATCTCAATTCAAGCCTCGGTGCCGAGGATCAGCGCGAGGTCGAGCGGCAATTGCTGGCGGGTGAATTGAACCTGCTCTACGTCGCACCCGAGCGGCTGCTGACCGGGCGTTTCCTGAGCTTGCTTGAGCGCACCGAAGTGGCGCTGTTCGCGATCGACGAAGCGCACTGCGTGTCGCAGTGGGGTCACGATTTTCGCCCCGAATATCGCGAGCTGGCGATCCTGCATCAGCGCTTTCCGCAGGTGCCGCGCATCGCGCTCACCGCCACTGCCGATCCGCGCACTCGCGATGAGATCGTCGAGCGACTCTCGTTGCAGCAGGCGCGGCAGTTCGTCTCCAGCTTCGACCGGCCGAACATCGGCTATCGGGTGGCCCTGCGCGACAACGCAAAGCGTCAGCTCACCGAATTTTTGCAGGGTCATCGTGGCGAGTCCGGCATCGTCTACTGCCTCAGCCGCAAGAAGGTGGATGACATCGCCGAATGGCTGGCTGAGATCGGCGTCGAGGCACTGCCGTATCACGCAGGGCTCGATGCGGCCAAACGCGCGGCGAACCAAAAACGCTTCCTCCGCGAAGACGGCGTGGTGATGGTCGCCACTGTCGCGTTCGGCATGGGCATCGACAAGCCTGACGTGCGCTTCGTTGCGCACCTGGACCTTCCACGCAGCATCGAAGGCTATTACCAGGAAACGGGTCGTGGCGGCCGCGATGGGCTGCCGGCCGAGGCCTGGATGATCTACGGTTTGTCCGACGTGGTGACGATGAGCCAGATGATCGCGCAGTCCGAATCCGCGGATGATCGCAAGCGGGTGGAGCGGCAGAAACTGGAGTCGCTGCTGGCCTACGCCGAAGCGACCGGTTGTCGTCGCGAGCTGCTGCTCGGCGCGTTTGGTGAGACTTATCCGGGCCCTTGCGGCCATTGCGACAACTGCGTCGCGCCGCCGAAAACCTGGGATGCCACGGTGCCGGCACAAAAGGCGCTGTCGGCCGTCTATCGCAGCGGCCAGCGTTTCGGCTCCGGTCATGTGATCGACGTCCTTCGCGGTGAGGAAACCGAACGTGTGCTCAGCCTCGATCACCATCGGCTGAGCACATTCGGCATCGGTGCCGAGATGGATGAGAAGCAGTGGCGCTCGGTGTTCCGACAGCTGCTCGCTGCCGGCCTGCTGGAGGCTGACGCGGAGGGTTATGGCACCTTGCGCCTGACCGCCGCCAGCCGTGCCGTGCTCAACGGCCAGAAGTCGGTAAAGCTGCGCGAGGATGCCCGTCCGGAACGCGGCCGTCGTCGTCGCGACAGCAAGTTGATCGTTGCGGGGGGAAGCCTCGGCATCGAAGCGTACGAGCAGTCGATGTGGGATGCGTTGCGTGCCTTGCGCACGCAACTGGCCAAGCAGCACGGCGTGCCGCCATACGTGGTTTTCCACGATGCGACCTTGCTGGCGATGCTGCGCGCACTGCCGGCAAACGAGGACGAACTGGCCACCATCAGCGGCGTCGGCGAAGCAAAGCTCAAGCGCTATGGCCGGGACTTTCTCGCCGTGATCAACGCGCAAGAGTGAATCTTCAAGAGTTCTCCCGAAACTGATCGGTGTCGGATTTTAGCTACGCAGACGATGTCCTCGCGCAGGTGGAGAGGGAACGTCAGTAGACGACGTTAAATTGCAGCGCAATTAATTTACACAACAAAATCCTTGTCAGGAACGGGTGTGTTGTCCCCTTTCTGACAGGTCGATATCCGCTTAAAAGCCGCCGTGATTGCTGGGGCAATTTTGGCGATCATGACAAAGGCTCGTCACCGCAATAAGCGGCCTCCGTTTATATGCTTGGTTAATGTAGTCATTAACCATAATTATGTGTATGTATTTTCCGGTGATTTTGTAGGTTCGCGCCTAGGGACGTCTGCTAGAGCATTTAATGCGGCGTCCCCTCGTTTCCGGGCACTACATGCCCACTCTCTTTGGGTGGGTCCGTCATTATGTGTATCCGTCGCATTATAGATTTGCTCAGGGCAGGTTCCACCTGGTTTGTCCATTTGCCCCAGTAGGACGCAGGGGCTACAAAAATAATGCCTGCCTGCGTTTAATTAATCAGAATTTTCACGGGCCACTCATTTGCGGTCCATAAAGCACGATTGGATTCAAGTGCCTTCGGCCAAGTTGCGACGCGACTCAAGACGATGCAATCAAGGAGATTCAAAGATGAGGAATATCAAGCAAGCGCGAATGAGTCGCACGCAAAAGAAATTGCTCGGCGCCGCCATGTTTGGCTTTTGTGTCGAATTCTGCGGCGGCGCGTATGCCACGGAAATCAATACCGGCAACGATAACGTAAAGATTCGCTTCGATAACACCATTCGCTACAACTATGGCGTGCGTGTCAAAAATCAGGATCCTTCCATTCTGAAAAACGCGAATGCCGATGATGGCGACCGCAACTTCGGGAACGGCAGCACGGTCACCAACCGCCTGGACCTGCTCACGGAATTTGACTTCACCTACAAGCAGAAATTTGGAGCGCGAGTCAGTGCGGCGTCTTGGTACGACCATGCCTATGCGGGAAGTCTCGACAATACAAATGTCGCGACCTCCAACCATGTCGTCAATCGCGCCCCTGCATTCGGGCTCAGCAACTATGCAGAGCGGTACTACAACGGGCCGTCTGGTGAAATACTGGATGCTTTCGCGTTTGGCACATTTGACTTGGGCAGCATGCCACTCAGTGTACGCGCCGGTCGTCATACGGTGAACTGGGGCGAAGCCCTGCTCGGCGGTGGTGCCATACACGGCGACACCTATGGTCAGGCGCCGCTGGACCAGGCCAAGGGATTTGCGAATCCGGGCGTGGAGGCCAAGGAGCTCTATCGCCCGTTGACGCAGATTTCCGCACGGCTCCAAGCGACGCAGACGCTGTCGCTGGCCGCCCAGTATTTTTTCCAATGGCAGCCGAGCCGCATTCCTGAGGCAGGTACCTATCTTGGCTTCAACGATGCACTGCAGTTTGGCGGCGAGTCGTTGATCGTGGCACCAGGCGTGCGCTTTACCCGCACGACCGACATCACGCCGAAGAATACGGGGGATTGGGGTCTGGCGGCGCGCTGGAGTCCCGAGTGGCTGGATGGCACCGTGGGGCTTTACGTACGGGATTTTTCTGACAAGTTGCCGCAGATCATCTTGATTCGAACCACCCGCCAGTACCTGCTCAACTATGCCGGCGGCGTCCACCTGTATGGCGTGAGCCTGTCCAAGCAAGTTGCAGGCATCAGCTTTGGCGCCGACCTGAATTACCGCAGGGACATGCCACTGGCAAGCAGCACGGTGACCGTCGCCACGGCGGCGAACCTGCCGGCACGAGGCGATACGCTCGGCGCTCGGGGCAACACGCTGCACGGCGTTTTCAACGCGCTCGGTACGATCAATACCACGCCGGTCTTCAATAGCGCGACCTGGGCGGCTGAGTTGACGTGGAACCGTTATCTGTCGGTGACCCAGGGCAGCAACGTCTTCAAGGGCAACCCGAGCTATACCGCCATCGACAAGGTCTCGAAGGACTACTTTGGTTTCTCGGCGAATTTCACGCCGACCTGGTACCAGGTATTTCCCGGCGCGGATCTGCTGCTGCCGCTCAGCTATACGGTCGGTTTGCACGGTAACTCTGCGGTCGCCTTCGGTGGCAACGAGCATGCGGGAAGCTATGCCGCTGGACTGGGGCTGGATCTGTACAGCCGATATCGCTTTGACCTGAAGTACGTCGACTACTTCGGAAATTCAACGGTCAATCCGCTGACGGGCGCCATCACCGTGGTGAACGGCAATGGCGTGTTCCTGAAAGATCGCGGCGCCGTCTACCTTACTTTCAAGACCACATTCTAAGAGGTTTCGGACATGGCTAAGCTTAAAATGACATGGCTGGTGGCTGGTCTGTTGATCACCCAGTTGGGCAGTGTGCACGCTGCGGTGACGCCGGATGAAGCGAAAGCGTTGGGCACCACCCTGACGCTGGTGGGAGCTGAGAAGGCCGGTAGCGTGGATGGCGTCATACCAGCGTATACCGGCGGACTGACTAGCGCGCCGGCGAACTTCGACAAGACGAAGAACGTGCGTCCTGATCCGTTCGCCGACGAGAAGCCGCTGTTTTCGATCGATGCGAAAAACATGGGCCAGTACGCGGACAAACTGACCGCAGGCACGAATGCCCTGTTGAAGAGCGTGCCTGGCTATCGCGTCGATGTATACCCGACTCATCGCACCGCTGCGTATCCGCAATCCGTACTCGACAATACGGTGAAGAACGCGACCCGGGCAAAAATAGATGCTGATGGCGTAAGCATGCACGGCGGCAGCGGTGGTATTCCATTTCCGATTCCTGGCAGCGGCCCGGAGGTGATGGAGAATTTCCTCGCGCGTTTCAACGGTGCCTCGCTGCAGATGCCGAAGTTCAGCGCATATAACGTCGACAGCGCCGGGAAACTCGTATTGTCAGCCCAGGGAAGCTTCCTGCTGGAAAGCGTCTTCTATGACGAGTCCAAGGTCGGCAATCTCACCGTGCTTAATCGGGCCCGCTTCAACTACACCGGTCCTGCGCGCCGGGCCGGCGAAGCGATCATGTCGCTGGAACCTATCGACTATAGCGACAAGGGACGACGTGCCTGGCAGTACTTGCCCGGTCAACGTCGAGTGCGGCTTGCCCCGGACTTGGCCTACGACACACCCAACGGCAGTACAGCAGGCATGTCGACCTACGACGACGTGAACCTGTTCAACGGAAAGATGGATCGCTTCGACTTCAAGCTGGTCGGCAAGAAGGAAATCTACATCCCGTACAACACTTATCGTTTCACCTACGCTGCCGACCCTGACAAGGTGTTTCTCGCCAAGTCAGTGAATCCGGACATGGTGCGTTGGGAATTGCACCGCGTATGGGTGGTCGAAGCGAAGCTGAAGGACGGCCAGCGTCACATCTACTCGCGCCGCACGTTCTACATGGATGAAGACAGTTGGGCAGCTGTCGCCAGCGATCAGTACGACGGGCACGGGCAACTCTGGCGCGTAGGCTTTTCCTACCTTAGCCAATCGTACGACGCGCTTGTGCCGACCACGATGACCGCCGGCCAATACGACCTCGTCGCCGGTACCTATTACATGAATCTATGGCCCGGCAGCAGCGGCGTGAAGTTCTCCAACACGCGTTTGCCGGACGCCTACTGGACTGGCGACAGCCTTGCGGGGCAGGGCGTGCGCTAATGCGCCATCGCCAAAAGACCCGTGGGCGACGCCAGCACCCTCGCATGTGCCTCGCTGATGAAGTTTGAAGGCGGCCCAGCCGGGTTGCTGGTTGGTTGCTGTCATGGATTGAACCACTGATGGAGACAAGCGTGCTGCAAAAAATTTCATGGGCCGCGCTTTTCCTCGCGACCGTTGCCGTGGCTGGGGTGACGGTGGCAACGTCGCCCACGTCGCCGACGTCGCCCACGTTTCTGTCGCCATTGGAGGTGCCCGCGGCCAGGAGTGCTCTCGCCATGCGCGTACCGCTCAATGCGTTGGCCAATGCGGGCGGTCGTCTGGTCACGGCGGGCCAGCGTGGCCATATCCTTTACACGGATGACGGCAAGCGCTGGACGCAGGCAAGCGTGCCAGTCAGTTCGGATTTGACGGCGCTGGCTTTCCCCGCCGCGAAGCAGGGCTGGGCGGTCGGACACGAGGGCGTCATTCTGCATACCGCCGATGGCGGCGCCACCTGGGAGAAGCAGCTCGACGGCACGCAGGCCGCCGAATTGATCGTCAAGCGCTATGGCCATCCGACCAACCCCGCCGATCCGGCAAGCCAACAACTGCAAAAGGATGCTGAAGCGTTCGCCGAGCAAGGCGCGGACACATCCTTTCTCGATGTGTGGTTCGAAGACGAAAAGAAGGGCTTCGCGATCGGTGCCTTCAACCTGATCTTTCGCACTGAAGATGGGGGCCACAACTGGATACCGTGGCTCGATCGCATCGAAAATCCGAAAGCACTGCATTTGTATGCGATCCACCCGGCGGCCAATTCGGTATTCATTGCTGGTGAGCAGGGTCTGGTGCTCAAGCTCGACCGGGATCAACAACGCTTCATCAGCGTTGCGCTGCCCTACCAGGGCACCTTGTTTGGCGTGACAGGTACACGAGACATGACACTTGTATTCGGCCTCAGCGGGAATGCATACCGCAGCACCGATGACGGTGCCCACTGGGTCAAGATCGATACGGGCGTGAGGGCCGGATTGACCGGCGGCATCGTGCGTGCGGATGGTTCCGTAGTACTCGTCAGTCAAGCCGGACACGTGTTGCTGAGTACCGATGATGGCGCGAGCTTTCATCGAGTGACGACCGCGAACACGGCGCCGATCTTTGCCGTTGCGGAAACCGATAACCACGTCTTGGCGCTGGTCGGGACGGGTGGCGCACGGTTTGAAAACCTGAAGTGAGTGGCTCGGAGCAACAAGCGATGGCAAGAAACGATGCAGAAGCGATGCCGCCGATTCACGAGTTGACGCACTTTGATCGAAAGTCTGGCGGCCGGCTTGAGCGGATCATTTTCAACCATCGGCTGCAGGTCATTATCGTCTGCGTGCTGGCAACGCTGGTGTTTGGATTTCAGGCTCACAAGATCACGCTGAATGCAGCGTTCGAGCGGATGATTCCGCACAACCAGACCTATATCCAGAACTTCCTCGCCAATCGGGAAGAATTGCGCGGGCTTGGCAACGCCGTGCGCATCGTGGTTGAAAACAAGCGGGGGGACATCTTCGCCCCGGCGTACCTGCAGACGCTAAAGCAGATCAACGACGATCTGTTCCTGACGCCAGGGGTCGATCGCTCAGGCCAGAAATCGCTATGGATGCCGGTAGTGCGCTGGAGCGAAGTGACCGAGGAGGGGTTCTCCGGTGGACCGGTAATGCCGGACAACTACAAGGGGACGCCGCAGGATATCGACCAATTGCGGCAAAACATCGCCCGTGCGCAGATCCTTGGCGGCCTGGTAGGCAAAGACTACAGGTCGAGCATGATCTTCCTGCCCTTGATGGACAGGGATGCGCGCACCGGTGCGTCTTTGGACTACCGCGAATTTTCGCGGCAAATAGAAGTGCTACGCGCGAAATACGGGAAAACGCAGGACGGTCAAGACATCGCTATCCACATCGTCGGTTTCGCCAAGGTCGTGGGCGACCTGCTGGATGCGCTGGCCCAGATGATCTTCTATTTTGCAGCGTCCGCGGTCATTGCCGGACTGATCATTTACGCGTGGACGCGCTGCATCCGAAGCACCTTGCTGGTCTTGTCATGCTCGTTGATCGCTGTGCTATGGCAGCTCGGCTTGATCGCCACGCTGGGCTACCAACTTGATCCGTATTCGATCCTGGTGCCATTTCTGGTTTTTGCGATCGGCGTGTCGCACGGCGCGCAGAAGATGAACGGCATCATGCAGGACATTGGTCGCGGCGCGCATCGCCTGGTGGCGGCACGTTACACCTTCCGTAGATTGTTCCTGGCCGGGCTGACTGCGCTCGCGGCAGATGCCGTCGGTTTTGCCGTATTGATGCTGATCGATATTCCGGCCATCAAGCAACTCGCTATCATCGCCAGTGTCGGCGTTGCCCTGCTGGTCATCACCAATTTGGTGCTGCTGCCGGTGATGCTGTCGTATACGGGTGTCAGCAAGAAGGCCGCCGAGCGCGCCCTGCGTGCGGAAGCCCAGGTTGGCGGTCCGTGGCGCTGGCTGGAACGATTTACCACGCGGCGCTGGGCCGTGGTGGCTATGGTATTTTCCCTTGCCTTGGTAGCTGCTGGCTTCGCGATCAGCATGCACCTGGAGGTTGGCGACCTGGATGCGGGTGCCCCGGAGCTGCGCGCCCATTCGCGCTACAACCTCGACAATGCCTACGTCACCAGCCAGTACGCCCTGTCCGGCGACCAGTTCGCGGTGATCGTCAAGACCAAGCCGGAAGGTTGCCTTGAATATGCAACGCTGGTTGAAGCGGACCGTCTCGGCTGGGCGCTGCAACAGATTCCCGGTGTGCTGAGCACCGTGTCACTGCCCGACGCGGTACGCAAGATCACTGCAAGCAGCTTCGAAGGCAGCAACAAGTGGCTAACTATCTCGCCAAATCAGGGTGTATTGAACTACGCCGCGCGTACCGCCAGCACGACCAACCCTGACTTGTTCAACAACGAATGCTCGGTGATGCCGGTGATCGCGTATCTGGCTGACCACAAGGCCGAGACGCTGGAGCGCGTGGTGAAGGTCGCCGACCAATTTGCCGCCGGGCACAGCACGCCGGACCGGCAGTTTCTGCTGGCCGCTGGCAGCGCAGGCATTGATGCGGCGACCAATATTGTCGTCAGACAGGCGAACCGCATCATGTTGCTGTACGTCTATGCGGCGGTCATTCTGCTGTGCTTCGTCACGTTTCGCAGCTGGCGCGCGGTGGTGGTGGCGGTAGTGCCGCTGGCGATGACTTCGGTATTGTGCGAAGCCCTGATGGTCGTACTTGGCATGGGCGTCAAGGTGGCAACGCTGCCGGTGATTGCGCTGGGTGTCGGCATCGGCGTCGATTACGCGTTGTACCTGCTGAGCATCCAGTTGGCACAGCAACGCGCCGGCGCCACACTCGTGGATGCCTACCGACATGCATTGAAGTCCACCGGAAAGGTGGTGGCGCTGGTTGGCGTGACGCTGGCGGCGGGCGTAATGACATGGGCATGGTCACCGATCAAGTTCCAGGCGGACATGGGTATCCTGCTGACCTTCATGTTCGTGTGGAACATGGTTGGCGCGCTCGTGCTGATCCCGGCGCTATCGCACTTCCTGCTGCGCGGCGTTGAACTCAAGCCAACGCAAGGCCGGTTGCAACCGATGTAACGTCAGTGAAGAAAAGCTACCCGCCCTGGTCAACGGCGTCGAAGCAAGCGGATGAACCGTGGCAGACGACCATCGCGGCTTGCATCTGACGGCAGCCAGCCGTGCCGTACTGTGATCAACGCGCAGGAAAAATGCGGGTGCTGCGTGTCGACGCTTGCGCTGGTCGGTAACTGGCTTTACAACTAACAGACATCGCGAGTGCAGGCCAGTTTGGATGACGGCGGCGCACCTTCGTATTTCACGTCTGAAAGGATTGCGCATGCACGACGCCCCACTCATTGCCACCCTGGTTAGCGGCATCGTGCTGGCGTTTGTGTTTGCCTCCATCGCGTACAAGCTGCGATTGCCGCCGCTGGCCGGGTATCTGATGGCCGGCGTGGTGGTGGGGCCGTTCACGCCGGGCTATGTCGCCGATGGCCATCTGGCGCATGAGTTGGCCGAGGTAGGCGTGGTGCTGCTGATGTTCGGCGTGGGCCTGCATTTCTCGTTGAAAGATCTGTTGTCGGTCAAGGGCATCGCGATTCCGGGTGCGCTGGTTCAGATGGCGGTGGCCACCATGCTCGGCATGCTGCTCGGCTGGGGGCTCGGCTGGCCAGTGGCACAAGGTTTCGTGTTCGGTCTGGCGCTGTCGGTGGCAAGTACCGTGGTGTTGCTGCGGGCGATGGAAGAACGCCGACTGATGGAGACCGAGCGAGGCCGCATCGCGGTGGGCTGGCTGATCGTCGAGGATCTGGCGATGGTGCTGGCCCTCGTGCTGTTGCCGGCGATTGGACTGGCGCTGAGTAGCGGCGGGCAGAATGGTGCCGCGCTCTCTTTGGCAACACTCGCCACGACGGTTGGCATCACCATCGGCAAGGTGGTGTTGTTTGTCGCCTTGATGCTGGTCGTCGGCAAGCGGCTGATCCCGTGGATCCTCAAGGTCGTTGCACATACCGGCTCACGCGAGCTATTCCGCCTCGCGGTACTGGCGATTGCGCTGGGCGTGGCGTTTGGTCTGGCCGGGCTGTTCGGTGTGTCGTTCGAGCTGGGTGCATTTTTTGCCGGCATGATGATGGGCGAGTCGAAACTGGCCCAGCGCGCGACGGAGGAAACGTTGCCGCTGCGCGATGCGTTCGCGGTGTTGTTCTTCGTGTCGATCGGCATGCTGTTCAACTACCACGTGATTTTGACCGAGCCGATGGTGGTGCTCGCCGCCCTGGCGATCATCGTGATCGGCAAGTCGCTCGCCGCGTTCGGTATCGTGCTTGCGTTTGGACGTCCATTACGCACGGCACTGACGATTGCCACCAGCCTGGCGCAGATCGGCGAGTTTTCCTTCATCCTGATCGGCGTGGGAGTTGCGCAAAACCTGGTGTCAAAAGGTGCGCAGGATGTATTGCTGGCCGCCGCGATTCTTTCGATCCTGATCAACCCGTTGCTGTTCAAGCTGCTCGATCGCGCCCGGCCATGGTTGGACGCGCGCGAGGCGCTGCAACAAGACCAGAGCCTGGTGCCGGCACCCGATGAACCGGCGGCCGAGATCCTCGTCACCAGCGCGCTGGTTGGGCACGTGGTGGTGGCAGGCTACGGCCGCGTGGGCCGGCTGGTCGGCGAGTCGCTACACGAGCAGGGCGATGCTGTACTCGTGCTGGAAGAGGAAAAGGAACAGGTTGAGATGCTGCGTGAGCACGGCATCGAGACGATCGTCGGCAACGCGGCGCAGGACGACGTGCTGGAGGCCGCCAATCTTGGCCACGCGCGTGCACTGATAGTGACCGTGCCCGACGCGTTCGAGAGTGGAGAGGTGGTGCGGCTGGCACGGTTGGCCAATCCGCTGCTGCAGATCATTGCCCGCGCCGATTCCGATGCCGGCATGGCGCATCTGCTGCAGAAGGGTGCCGATCTGGTCGTATTGGCCGAGCCTGAGCTGGCTCGCGGTATGCTCGAGCATCTGCGCGGGCGTGCGATCGGGCCAGCGCCGGAGACCATTTGATCGTCAGATACATTCCGGCTGCAGACGTTCGATGCATACGTATTCAGCCGGACAGGCCAGGGGGCACAGGGCAGACTCGGTGCACCATTCAGTGATGCCATGACGTAGGGGACGCAATGAGCACAGCAGGCGCAACAGACGAATCGGGACAGCACGTTACCGCGCGAGTCGTACTCATATCGGCAGCCGCCGCGCTGGGGGGCTTCCTGTTCGGCTTCGACACGGCAGTGATCAACGGTGCGGTCGATGCGATCCGCGGCAGTTTCTCGTTGGGTGCGGCAGAGACCGGATTTGCGGTGTCGTGCGCCTTACTCGGCTCAGCGTTGGGTGCGTGGTATGCCGGCATGCTGGCGAACCGCCTGGGCCGGGTGCGTACCATGCAAGTAGCGGCGGTGTTGCTGGTGGCCAGCGCGCTGGGCTCGGGACTGGCGACCGCTGTGTGGGACCTGATCCTGTGGCGACTGGTTGGCGGCATCGGCGTCGGCGTGGCTTCAGTGATCGCGCCGACCTATATCGCCGAGGTATCGCCTGCGTACATTCGGGGCCGGCTGGGTTCGATGCAGCAACTGGCGATCGTGCTGGGCATCTTTACTGCATTACTTAGTGACGCATGGCTGGCCGGTTCGGCCGGCGGTGCATCGCATACGTTGTGGCTGGGGCTGCCGGCATGGCGCTGGATGTTCCTGGCGGCGGTGGTGCCGGCGCTGGTCTACGGCACGCTGGTGCTGGGCGTGCCGGAGTCGCCGCGGTATCTGGTCGCCAAAAGTCGTCTGGCGGAGGCGAAGGACGTGCTGCGTCAGGTGCTTGGCATGCACAGCGACGTCGCGCTGGACAGCAAACTGCATGACATCGAAGACAGCCTGCGTTCGGAACATCCGCCCCGCCTGAGCGACCTGCGCGGGAAGGCCGCCGGACTGCTGCCGGTGGTGTGGATTGGCATCCTGTTGTCGGTGTTCCAGCAGTTCGTCGGCATCAACGTGATCTTCTATTACTCGTCCACCCTGTGGCACTCGGTTGGTTTCAGCGAGGCGGACTCGTTCACGATTACCGTGGCGACCTCGGTGGTCAATGTGCTGGTGACCCTGGTGGCGATTGCGCTGGTCGACCGGATCGGCCGCAAGCCGTTGCTGGTCATCGGCTCGGCCGGCATGGCGGCGACCCTTGCGACGATGGCCTGGTGCTTCTCGCAGGCCACCGGCAGTGGTGCAACGCTCAGCCTGACGGGTGCGGCCGGTATCGTCGCGCTGGTCGCGGCGAATGCCTACGTGGTGTTTTTCGGGGTGAGCTGGGGCCCGGTGGTGTGGGTGTTGCTGGGCGAGATGTTCCCCAATCGGATCCGCGCCACGGCGTTGGCGGTGGCCGCGGCAGCACAGTGGCTGGCGAACTTCACGATCACCAGCAGCTTCCCTGCGCTGGCCGAGATCGGCCTGACGTTTGCCTATGGGCTATACGCCGGTTTTGCGCTGCTTTCGTTGCTGTTCGTGCTGTATGCCGTGCGCGAGACCAAGGGCATCGAGTTGGAAGACATGGGCGCCTGAAGATCGTTCTTCCGCCACCGACTACAATCATGCGGTAACAGGTAGGTTGGGGTGAGCGCTAGCGAAGCCCAACGCTCCCGCGGCTTGACGTTGGGCTTTGCTAGCGCTCACCCCAACCTACGCGTTAGCGCTGGGAGCGTGTATACGACACGCGGCGGGCAAAACAGCTAGGATTCGGAACGACCGGCGGCTAGACCATGGCCGCCGTCATGCTGTCTTGCGATGGGATTCCGGATCAATGTGCGGATGAAGGGTAAAGCGACCTCGATCGATATTGCTCATCTGGCTGGGGTATCCCAGGCCACGGTTTCGCGTGCGTTGCGCGGCAGCCCGCTGGTCAATGAGGAAACGCGGCGGCGGATCCAGGCTGCGGTGGAGCAGCTCAACTACAAGGTCGACAAGAACGCCTCCAATCTGCGCCGGATGTATTCCGGCACGCTCGCGTTGCTGCTGTTCGAGGATCCCACTGCCGACGAGTCGCACATCAATCCGTTCTTCCTGTCGATGCTGGGCTCGATCACCCGGGCCTGCGCGCAGCAGGGTTACGATCTGCTAATTTCGTTCCAGCAGTTTTCACGCGACTGGCATGCCGACTTTGCCGACAGCAAGAAAGCCGACGGCATCATCCTGCTCGGCTATGGCGACTACCTGGCCTACCGCGACAAGCTGGAGAAACTGGTCGCCCAGGGTACCCGTTTCGTGCGTTGGGGCGCGGTGTTGCCCGATCAACCAGGTATCTCCATCGGTTGCGACAACTTCAGTGGCGGCCATGCTATCGCCGAACATCTGCTGGAGCGGGGCTGCCGACGCATCGCGTTTCTCGGCGATGCATCCAGTCACTACCCGGAATTCTTCGAGCGCTATCGCGGTTATGTCGACGCATTGCAACAGGCCGGCCTGTCGGTGGATACCGCATTGCAGGAAAACGCCGAAAGCACCGAGCGCTCCGGCTATGAGGCGATGGATGCGCTGATCGCGCGCGGAGTCGGCTTCGACGCGGTATTCGCTGCCAGCGACCTGATCGCGATCGGCGCGCTGCGCGCACTCTCCGTCCACGGCCTGCGGGTGCCGCAGGATGTGGCGCTCGCCGGCTTCGACGACATCGCCATGGCCAGTTTCGTCAATCCACCGTTGACCACCGTGTTGCAGGACACTCGCCAGGCTGGCGAAGTCCTGGTCGACAGCCTGCTCAGGCTGATCCGCGCGCAGCCGGTCGAAAGCGCGATCCTGCCGGCGAAGTTGATCGTGCGGCGTTCGAGTCTGCGGGGCTAGATCGCTTTTACGCCGGCAGTTTCATGCGAATGTGGGTATCGCTTCCTGGGCGGGTTCGCGCACGCGCAGCGTGCACAGGCCAGCCACGATCAAGCTGACGCCACCCAGAGCCAGCGCCCAGATCGGCTGGCCATGGAAGAACAGCTTCAGCAGCACGCCCAGTACGCTGGCTGCGAGCAGCTGCGGGATCACGATGAAGAAATTGAAGATGCCCATATAGACGCCCATCTTCGCGGCGGGCAGGTTGTCCGATAGCATCGCGTACGGCAGCGAGAGAATCGACGCCCAGGCGAAACCCACGCCGACCATCGACAGCAGCAACCAGTCCGGATCGCGGATCAGCAGAAACGACAGCAGCCCCGCGCCGCCCAGGCACACGTTGATCAGGTGACTCAGGCGCAGCCCCCAACGGCGCACCATCCACGGGATCACCACCGCCGCCAGTGCAGCGAACACGTTGTAGACGGCGAACAGCACGTCAACCCAGTTCGCGCCGTTGTTGTAGGCGATGGAATGTGGATCAGTGCTGCCGAAGTGCACCTGGGTCACCGCTGGCGTGGTGTAGATCCACATCGCGAACATGGCGAACCATGAAAAAAACTGCACCCACGCCAGCCGCCGCATTGCTTCGGGCATCGCGTGCAGATCACCCAGCACCTGGGTGAACATCCCGTTGCCACCGTGCGCCCGGCTCAGCCACAGCAGCGACAGGCCGTATGCGACGAATCCGCCGGCCAACAGATATAGGGGATGGTCAAGCTGTAACCCCATGATCAGCCCGATCGCAATGACGCCGAACAGCAACCAGGCCAGCCCTTTGTTCCATGCGGCGCGGCGGTCGACGGTTTCAGCGGACAGCTCCGGTGCGGAAGTCGCGTCGTTGTCGAAGGCGAGCAAGGTGTCCGGTGGGAATTCGCGTGTGGTGCACACCGTCCACAACACCGAGCCCAGCAGCACCACACCGCCAAAATAGAACGCGTACTTCACCGTCTCGGGGATACCGCCGAGCGCCGCTACATTGGCCACGCCCAGCTTTGCCAGCAGCCACGGTAGCAACGAAGCCACGACGGCGCCGGTACCGATAAAGAAGCTCTGCATCGCATAGCCTTGCGCGCGCTGCTGCGTAGGCAACTGATCGCCGACGAAAGCGCGGAACGGCTCCATCGATACGTTGAACGAGGCATCCATGATCCACAGCAACCCGGCGGCCATCCATAACTTGGGTGCGTTCGGCATCCACAACAACGCCAGCGTGGCCAGCACGGCGCCAGCCAGGAAATACGGTCGGCGCCGGCCCAATCGGCCCCAGGTACGATCGGACAAGTGACCGATCAGCGGTTGCACCAGCAACCCGGTCAGCGGGGCGGCGATCCACAGCGACGGAATGTCGGACACGTCAGCACCGAGCGTCTGGAAGATGCGACTGACGTTAGCGTTCTGCAGAGCGAAGCCAAACTGGATGCCGAGGAAGCCGAAGCACATGTTCCAGATCTGCCAGAACGACAGCTCGGGTTTCCTGTTCATGGTGTCGGTGTTCCTGCGGCCAGCGGCGTGATCAACAGATCACCGATGCTGGCTGCGTTCAATGGTCCATCGATGCCGCCGTTACCGCCGGTGTAATGCGCGAAGTGGCGCAGGGAGCTCATGTTGAATCCCTGCTCGATAGAAAAGCTGCAATGTTCGCCCGCCCGTGCCGTGAAACCACCCGCGGTGGAG
>Ga0302304_10000550_pt1 | contig 21509 bp, 16 predicted proteins | sample III_Palsa_E2_2_FD_198769 | JGI IMG/M metagenome (GOLD analysis project Ga0302304, IMG submission 198769) | Peat permafrost microbial communities from Stordalen Mire near Abisko, Sweden - III_Palsa_E2_2 | ecosystem: Environmental > Terrestrial > Soil > Palsa > Peat permafrost | place: Sweden...
TCATATTGGGATTGGTTTTTTTATGGGGTTGCAAAAAAGACAGCGCCTCCAAATCTGCTGCAACGGGTGGCCAATTCTATTATGTCAAGACCACGATCAACGGGAACCCGTACCAGTACCTGGGCAGCGATGTATACGGCATATCAACCAGTCCCGTGATAGAAATTACTTTTTCTCAACCTATCAATACAGCATCGGTCGCCAGCGGCGTTTCCTTTACCGGCGGCTCAGGACAGGTGGCGAGCAATTTCTCCTATCCCAACGACAGTTCCCTGGTCATCCAGCCTTCTTCACCATTGAGCCCGCTGACCAAATACCTGCTTGTCGTTTCACCCCCTCTTAAGTCTACCGCCGATTCTACTTTGACCACAACAGTAGAGATAAGCTTTACAACTAATATCGACACCTCCGACAAATTTCCCCGCATCACCGATTCCGCCCTCCTTACCCTCGTCGAACAGCAAACCTTCAATTATTTCTGGACCGGTAATGATCCCACCAGCGGCATGGCCAAAGAACGCGCCTCCCAAACCCAGGTCACTACCGGTGGCAGCGGTTTCGGCATCATGGCCATGCTTGTCGGCGTACAACGTAATTTTATTTCACGCACCGATGCGCTCAACCGTATCACCACCATCGTCAATTTCCTCACGAATAGCGCCACTACCTACCATGGCGCCTTTTCCCACTGGATCAATGGCGCTACCGGCGCGACCATCCCCTTCAGCACCCAGGACAACGGCGGCGATATCGTGGAAACATCCTACATGATCCAGGGACTGCTGTGTGCACGGCAGTTCTTCAACAGCACCACCGACGCCGGCGAGATCAGCCTGCGCAGCGCGATCAATACGATCTATAACAACGTGGACTACAACTGGTACCGGCAAAACGGCCAGAACGTACTGTACTGGAACTGGAGCCCACAATATAATTTTGATATCAACGTCCAGGTCACCGGCTGGTGTGAAGCGCTTATTACCTATGTACTGGCGGCATCATCCCCCAACACTGCGGCGATGATCCCCAATGTAGTCTATACCAATGGCTGGGCGCAGAACGGAGGCATGAGGAACGGCAATTCCTATTACGGCATTCCTTTGCCGCTCGGCCCCGCATATGGCGGCCCCCTGTTCTTCGCGCATTATTCTTTCCTCGGCATCAACCCTAACGGGCTCTCCGACGCCTATGCCAACTACTGGACACAGGATACCGCGCATGCCATGATCAACTATCTGTATTGCGTCAGCAATCCCCGCCATTTCAACGGCTATGGTGATTCCTGCTGGGGACTAACGGCCAGCGATATTCAAAGTGGGTATACGGCAAGCTCCCCGACAAACGATGTAGGTGTCATTGCCCCTACTGCCGCCATCTCCTCATTGCCGTACACCCCTACGCAATCTATGAACGCCCTACGCTTTTTTTATTATAAATTGGGAGACAAGATCTGGGGCCAATATGGCTTCGTAGACGCCTTCAACCTGACAAATATCTGGTTCGACAATGACTACCTGGCCATCGATCAGGGCCCGGAGATCGTGATGATCGAAAATTACCGCACCGGCCTGTTGTGGAATTTATTCATGAGCTGTCCTGAAGTACAAACCGGCATGCAAAACCTTGGCTTTTCCGGACCCAATTTGCCATAACCGATAAGCACCATGAAACATCTGATAATAGCTTCATTGGCCACACTGCTGACATGGACGGCCACTGCCCAGGACGGGCCCCGCAACCTTTCTGATTCTGCGCTGCTTGATTCGGTGGAAAGACAAACCTTTCAATATTTCTGGACGGGCGCTGAACCCAATAGCGGGATGGCTGCGGAACGTATCCATATGGACAATATTTATCCCGATCATGATCAGGGCATCATCGCGACGGGCGGCAGCGGTTTCGGTTTAATGACAATCCTTGCTGCTATTCACCGCCACTTCATAACACGACAGCAAGGCTTGAAACGCTTCGAAAAGATCGTTTCTTTCCTGGAAAAGGCCGATCGCTTTCACGGCGCCTGGCCGCATTGGCTGAATGATACGACCGGCCATGTGAAACCTTTTGGGCGCGAGGATGACGGCGGCGATCTCGTGGAGACCTGTTATTTGCTCCAGGGGATGTTATGTGTCCGCCAATTTTTCAAGGACGGGAATGAGCAGGAGAGGAAGCTGGCTTCCAGGATCGATGCGCTCTGGCGTGGTGTAGATTTCGATTGGTATCGCAACGGCGGTCAGAACGTCCTGTTCTGGCATTGGAGCCCGGATTATGGCTGGAAGAAGAATTTTCCTGTACACGGCTATAACGAGTGCCTGATCCTTTACGTCATAGCGGCTTCTTCGCCCGAACATTCGGTGCCCGCAGAAGTCTATCATGAAGGCTGGGCACAAAATGGGGCCATCGATAAGATCAGCTGCTATAAGGATGACACTTTGCACCTGTATATGCAGGGTAATCCGCCGCATGGCGGCCCTCTGTTCTGGTCGCAGTATTCCTATCTTGGCCTTGCCCCCCGTGATCTTAAAGACAGATATGCCGATTATTGGAAAGAAAATGTTACCCAATCGGTTATCAATTACACCTGGTGTGTCGATAACCCCAAACACTATCCAGGCTATGGGGAGGACAATTGGGGACTGACCGCCAGTTATTCGGTAATAGGATATGCTGCCCATGCCCCTGATGTAAAGAATGACCTTGGCGTTATATCCCCAACTGCGGCAATCTCCTCCCTGTCTTATACACCCCGGCAATCGATGGCAGCCATCAGGCACTGGTATGGACAAATGCGCGGGCAACTCTGGGGTAATTATGGTTTTTACGATGCCTTTAGCGAAAAGGCTGCATGGTACCCGCCGCGCTACCTGGCCATCGACCAGGGCCCGGAAGTCGTCATGATCGAAAATTACCGTTCCGGTCTGTTGTGGCGTCTCTTCATGAGCTGCCCGGAAATACAGGCGGGGTTGAAAAAACTGGGATTCGAAAGCCCCCGGATCAAATAATGGAGTATATTTCATCATCATTTAGTGTCTACAATATTATGAAGCACATTCTAGCCATTGCCTTGATCCTCTTTGCAGGTTCAGCCACACCCATTCTCGCGCAAACACGTACGAATCCGCCGACTAAAGCAGCCATGGACCGGTTCGTGTCCGCCCTGATGTCCAAAATGACGCTCGACGAAAAGATCGGTCAGCTCAACCTCCCCACCTCCGGCGACTTCACCACCGGCCAGGCCAGCAATTCCGACATCGCCAAAAAGATCGCCGAAGGCAAAGTCGGCGGCCTCTTCAATATCAAGTCAGTCGCCAAGATCAGGGAAGTCCAGAAAATAGCCGTCGAAAAAAGCCGGCTGAAGATCCCCCTGATCTTCGGCATGGACGTCATCCATGGTTATGAGACGGTATTCCCCATCCCCCTCGGTCTCAGCTGCAGCTGGGATATGCAGGAAGTCGGGCACAGCGCGCGGATTGCCGCCACGGAAGCCAGCGCGGACGGCATTTGCTGGGCCTTTTCTCCCATGGTCGACATCGCACGTGACCCCCGATGGGGACGGATCGCGGAAGGCAGCGGCGAAGACCCCTACCTGGGATCGCAGATCGCGAGGGCTATGGTGAGAGGTTACCAGCAGGACCTGTCCGACAACACCGATATCATGGCCTGCGTCAAACATTTTGCCTTGTATGGCGCCGCAGAAGCCGGCCGCGATTATAACACGACGGACATGAGCCTTAGCCGGATGTTCAACGAATACCTGCCACCATATAAGGCTGCCGTCGATGCCGGCGTCGGTAGTGTTATGGCTTCCTTTAACGATGTCAATGGCGTCCCTGCGACAGCCAATAAATTCCTCCAGACGGATGTGCTCCGCACTCGTTGGGGTTTCAAAGGTTTCGACGTCACCGACTATACCGGCATCAACGAAATGGTCGCCCATGGCCTGGGAGATCTGCAGACCGTCTCTGCCCTGGCGCTCAGGGCGGGCATTGACATGGATATGGTGGGAGAAGGTTTCCTGACCACTTTGAAACTATCCCTGCAACAGGGGAGGGTGACGAAGGCGGAGATCGACACCGCATGCCGCCGGGTGCTGGAGGCAAAATACAAGTTGGGGCTTTTTGCCAATCCTTATAAATATTGCGACGAACGGCGGGCCGCCACAGACATCTTCACCGCCGACAACCGGACAGCGGCAAGGAAGATTGCCGCCGACTGTTTCGTATTGTTGAAAAACCAGGGCAATGTTCTGCCGCTCAAACGCGGCGGTACCATCGCTCTCGTCGGCCCCCTCGCGGATAATAAGGTTAACATGACAGGCACCTGGAGCGTTGCCGCCGATCCGTCGAAATCCGTTTCCCTTTGGCAGGGGCTGAAGGATGTGGCAGGCGACGGCGTTAAGATCGTGTATAGCCAGGGCTCTAACCTCGATGCAGATTCGCTGTTCGAACAAAGAGCGGAGATGTTCGGTAAGATCCTTCATCAAGACCCCCGCCCCGCAGCGGACATGATCAGCGAGGCACTGAATACTGCCTCCGGGGCCGATGTCATCGTCGCTGCATTGGGTGAGTCGGCCGAGATGACGGGGGAATCCAGCAGCCGCAGCAATATTGAAATCCCTCAGGCCCAGCAGGATCTCCTCAAGGCCCTGTTGAAGACAGGCAAACCCGTGGTGCTGGTACTATTCACCGGCCGTCCGCTGGCGATAAAATGGGAGAATGATGAAGTGCCGGCCATACTAAACGTTTGGTTCGGTGGAACTGAGGCTGGTCATGCAATTGCCGACGTGTTATTCGGGGACGCCAATCCATCGGGCAAGCTCACCACCACCTGGCCGCAGAACGTCGGTCAGATACCCCTCTATTATAATCATATGAACACCGGCCGCCCGTTGCCGGAAGGCGCCTGGTTTCAGAAATTCCGGTCAAATTACCTGGATGTGTCTAACGATCCCGTCTATCCTTTTGGGTATGGATTGAGCTATACCCATTTCACCTATAGCGATTTGACGCTCAGCGACAGCGCCCTGAAAGGAAACCAGCAACTGACGGTTACCGTCACTGTCACGAACGATGGGCCGAAGGACGGCAAAGAAGTCGTACAGCTCTATACCCGCCAGTTGGTCGGCACCCTTACCCGGCCGGTAAAGGAATTGAAAGGTTTTCAGAAAATAGCGCTCAAAGCGGGCGAATCCAGGCAAGTGACGTTTAACATCACCCCGCAGGACCTGAAGTTTTATAATAACGAATTAAAATATGACTGGGAGCCCGGCGATTTTGTGATCATGATAGGGGGAAATTCCAGGGATGTGGTGTCGGCAAAAATAAATTGGGCCCGGTAAAAGACTTATTTTTGTAGTATGCAAGGCGTGAAAAATATCATCTTCGACCTGGGAGGGGTGATACTCAACCTGGATAACCGGCGGACGGAAGAGGCCTTCACCGCCCTCGGGGTAAAAAATTTCGGGGAATATTTCGGCCATGGATTTGCCGATTCCTTTTTTAAAGAGTATGAGATCGGCCGTATCACCGACCGGCAATTCATCGATTCAGTCAGGCAACTGACGGGCCTCGACGTTCCCGACCAGGCCATTATCGATAGCTGGAATGCCCTGCTCCTCGACTTTCCTCCCGAGCGTATTCAATTGCTCAAAAATCTCCGCAAAAGCTACCGGCTTTTTTTGTTTAGTAATACGAATGCCCTTCATCTCGCTGCCTTACGACAGATCTGGTCGGCAACCTTTGACGACGGGTCACTGGATGACTATTTTGAAAAGACTTATTATTCCCATTTACTCGGAATGAGAAAACCCGATCGGGAATCCTTTCAGCACATCTTAGTGGAAAATGGATTGAATGGGGCGGAAACCATGTTTGTGGATGATGCTATGGTGAATGTGGATGGGGCTGAACAAGCCGGGCTGAGAGGCCTTTTTCTGCGCCCGGGCATCAGTCTGATGGACTTTCAGTGGTAATTGTGAACCCGTTCCCGCGCGCCGCCCCGGTTATTTAATCTCCTCGAAATCGATATAATCCTCTGCCGGAGGCTTCCCGGAAGACCGCTTTTCCCTTGCACCCGGGCCTGGAGCCGCAGGACCCTGGCCCGCGCCCGTATTCTGGTGGCCCGCACCACCACCCGCACCCGGACCGAACCCCGTCCGGAATCCTCCACCAGGCCGGAAACCCCCACGCGACGCATCATTATCCGACGGACCATTGCCTCCGTTAGCCTGATCGTGCATATTCCTGAACTGCTGCCGGACCTGCCGGGTTGCTCTCATGACTGGCACCAGGAAATTAACGATGAACCTGTACAACAGGTACACCACAATCGCCATGAACATGATTTCTGATAAAGACAGCATAACAAAAAAATAATCTGTAAAATTAAGGAAAGGATTGATAAAAGGCTGTTAAAGACCGAAACCCCAGAGCCGCCCATCATTATTTCCTGAACACTCTGCCTGCCAACCAGTTAAGCCCGTCGCCCAACCGATCGGCCAGCCGGTCCGCCAATCGGATCAGGATCTTCTGCAACCGTTCGTTCTGCAAAAAGGTATCCAGCAATTTGATCCCCGTCAGGGATTCCCCCTCTATCCTCTTCGGCAGCAACGACCGGACGAACATCGAGCCGGAATGATCCTGCAGATAACTGAAATTCACGTCCAGCTGGTCTTCCAGTTGCCGGGCCTTTTGCCGGAGCTGCCGGATCTCCGCATCCAATGCCTGCATGCCTCGTTCGGCTTTAGTAAGTCTTGCCATATATATTACAGATAAAAAATTGATTAGTTGACTTCGTCTGCATCTTCCTTGGACCCTTGTATAATGCTATGAATGACAGGCTCTACAAAAAGAATCTTCCGGAACAGGGCAATCAGGATGAAAATGACCAGGATGATCAGGGCCACCATGCCGAATCCCTTAACCAGGCTATGCAGCCGGTTGGAGAACCAGAACGCTACCATCATCCCCCCAAATAACAGGAAAAGAAAGGCCAGGAACAGCGACAGCAATATCCAGACTAAAAAACCGGCCGACCTGGCTAATAGCCGCACGCTCTGTAGCCGGTATATCTCCATTCGCGTTTCCAGGTATTCCTTCAGGAGTTTTTTATTTTCCGCAATAAAACCGCCTAAATTATCGGGCTGAGAGGGGGACATGCTCGTTGTTTTCTTAAAAGTACTACAAAAAACGCCACCGCCGGATTGGCTGAAGGCCAATCCCTAAACTCACATTTGGTTGGAACCCAAAAATTACCCTACATTTGCAGGGATAAAAAGAAACAACAGAAGGGAACGGGTTCGTTCCCTTCTTTCATTCAGACAGATGAGCAGCGAAACAATCAAGGCGATAGAAGGGTTGGTCCAGCCGATTTTAGCCGGCGAACCGGAGTATTTCCTGGTGGACGTCCGGATCAAACCCGTGAATAATATAAAAGTGTTCATCGACGGCGATCAGGGCATCTCCATCGAAAAATGTGTGCAGGTCAACAGGGCATTATACAAACAGCTGGAAGAATCGGGCCTCGTTCCCCCTGACAACTTTTCCCTGGAAGTCTCTTCCCCCGGCCTGGACGAACCCCTGAAACTGCACCGGCAATATAAAAAGAATATCGGCCGGCTGGTAGAGCTCATCCTGCAGGAAGGAACCAAAGTAGAAGGCCGCCTGCTGGAAGTCAGCGAAGATGGCGTCATTGTGGAAGAGACAAAGGGGAAGAACAAGAAAAAAGAAGTGATCAATCATACTTTTTTATTCGAAAACATAAAAACAACAAAAATTCAAGTAGTCTTTTAAGAGAATTAAAAATTTAGCGTATGGCCAGTATCAATCTTATCGAAGCCTTCCAGGATTTTAAGGAAGCAGAGAATATCGACCGTCCTACCATGATGAAAGTAGTAGAAGACGTGTTCAAAACTTTGTTGCGCAAAAAATACGGGAGCGACGAAAACTTTGACGTCATTGTGAATGCAGAGAAAGGTGACCTTGAAATCATGCGCCGGCGTACCATCGTCAGCGATGGCGAGGTCAACGACCCTCTGGCAGAGATTGCCTACACCGACGCAGTCAAGATCGAACCCGATTACGAAGTCGGCGAAGAGCTCTATGAAGAGGTGGAGATCCTCGATTTCGGCCGCCGCGCTATCCTCGCGGCCAAACAGACCCTGGCCAGCCGCATCGGGGACCTGAAAAAGAACGTACTCGTCAAGAAATACAGCGAAAGGGTAGGGGAGATCGTGAGTGCAGAAGTCTACCAGGTATGGAAAAAAGAAATCCTGTTACTGGACGAAGAAGGCAGCGAACTGATCCTTCCCAAATCCGAACAGATCCCTCAGGATTATTTCAAGAAGGGTGAAAATATCCGGGCAGTCGTCAAGAAAGTGGAACTGAAAAACAATTCCCCCGTCATCATCCTTTCCAGGACCAGCCCCTTGTTCCTGTCCAAACTCCTGGAAATCGAAGTCCCCGAAATTTTCGACGGACTGATCGTCATCAAAAGGATCGTCCGCGAACCGGGCGAACGCGCCAAAGTCGCAGTCGAGTCCTATGACGACCGCATAGATCCCGTCGGGGCATGCGTAGGGATGAAAGGAAGCCGTATCCACGGGATCGTCCGGGAACTGAAAAACGAAAATATCGACGTCATCAACTGGACCGCCAACACCCAGCTGCTGATCCAACGCAGTCTGACCCCGTCCAAGATCACCAATATGGAACTGGATAACGAAAAATCCCACGCCAACGTCTACCTCAAACCCGACCAGGTCTCCCTGGCCATCGGTCGTAAAGGAGTGAACATCAAATTGGCGCAGGAATTGACTGGTTATACGATAGACGTATTCCGTGATAACGAAGGCGAACCGGAAGAATTCGATATCGACCTCGAAGAATTTAGCGACGAAATCGAACCCTGGGTCATCGATGAGCTCAAAAGGATCGGTTGCGACACTGCACGCAGCGTGCTGGATCTCACCGCCGACGAGCTCGAAAGAAGGACGGACCTGGAAAAACAGACCATCGATGACGTCAGAAGAGTATTGAAAGAAGAGTTTGAAAAAGGTTAACGCCTAAATAGCTATTTTTACAGAAATATGGCAGAAACACAGACATTACGCTTAATGGCCGCCGCCAAGGAATTCAACATCGGGAAAGATACCCTGGTTGACTTTTTGGTGGGCAAGGGATTCAGTAAAGACGATCTGAAACCTACGTCAAAACTGACGGAGGACATGTTCCGTTTTTTACAACAGGAATTCCAGAGCGATAAGGTTGCCAAGAACAAGAGCGACCAGATCGAGCTGCCCAAAGGAAGCCTGGAAGGAAAAAAGAAAAAAGAAGACGAGCCCCAGCCGGTAAAAAAGGAGACACCCGTCGTCAAAAAAGCGGCGAAGGAAGAAGTTCCGGTAGTCACACCAAAACCGCCGGTAGAAGAACCTGTAGTGGTGGCCTCCCGTCCCGTCGTGGAAGAGGCGCCCGCGGAAGTGGAGCTGGTCAAGATAGAAGCGCCCGAACTGGAAGGTCCTAAGGTCATCGACAAGATCGATCTGTCAACCATCGACTCGTCCACCCGCCCCAAGAAAGGCGGAAAGAAGGCTGCGGAGAAGGAAGTTGCACCTGAAATCGTGCAGGAAGAACCGGATGCAGAACCGGAAAGCCGTCCCGTCGAGCCGCCACCTGTCATCGCCGAAACCCCCGTGGCGGAAGAGCCCGTTGCCGTGGCAACAAGAGTAGAAAAAGAAAAAGGCGGAAAAGAAAAAGAAGAGGAAGCGCCACCGGTTGCCGCACAGCAGGAAGAACCATCGGTAGAAACAAAAGAAGAAGACGAGGCCCCGCCTGTCATCGAAAATATCAAGGCCGAAAAGTTGGAAGGACCAAAGATCCTCGGCAAGATCGAATTGCCCGTCAACAATGATACGCGGCCGAAACAGCCTTCCGAAGAGAAGCGCAAACGCAAGCGTATCCCCATCGAGAAAAAAGATCATAGCGCAGGCAACGGAAGACCTCCCCACGGCAATAACCAGGGTGGCGGTCAGCAGCATGGTGCCGGTCAGCAAGGTGGCCAGCAAGGTGGCGGTCAACATGGACACGGCGGCGGTCAGCATGGCGGCCCCGGTAACCCCAGACCACCGGGCCAGAGCCGTATTCCCATCCAACGCAATCCCGGTGGCGGACGTCCCCCCGGAGGGGCCGGCCAGGGCGGCAATCGTCGCCCCGACCCGCGGCATACCCCCCGCGAAGCCAAAGAGATCGATAAAAAAGAGATCCAGGAAAAGATCAGGCAGACCCAGGCCAAGCTGGCAGGAGCCGGCGGCCGCGGAAAAAGCCTCAAAGCCAAATACCGCCGCGCCAAACGCGATGAAATGGCCGAACAGTCCGGCGGCGACGAATTGCTGGACAGCAGGCTGCAGGTCACGGAATTCATCAGTGTCAGCGAACTCGCTAACCTGATGGACGTCAGCTATGCCGAAGTCATCGGCAAATGTATGGGCCTGGGGATGATGGTGTCTATCAACCAACGCCTCGAGGCCGATGTGATCGAGCTGGTGGCCGGCGAGTTCGGCTATACCGTGGAATTCATTGGTATCGACGATGCTGCCGAAATGGAAGAGGATGAAGAACAGGACGATCCCGAAGATCTGTTGCCCCGTTCACCCGTCGTGACCATCATGGGCCACGTCGACCATGGTAAGACCTCCCTGCTGGATTATATCCGCAGCGCTAACGTGGTCGCAGGAGAAGCCGGTGGGATCACCCAGCATATCGGCGCCTACCAGGTGACGACTACTACGGGCAAAAGGATCACCTTCCTCGATACGCCCGGTCACGAAGCATTTACCGCCATGCGTGCCCGTGGTGCCAAAGCCGCCGACGTGGCAGTCATTGTCGTCGCCGCGGATGATGCCGTGATGCCGCAAACCAAAGAAGCTATCTCCCATGCACAGGCCGCCGGCCTGCCCATGGTCTTTGCCATCAATAAAATCGACAGGGACGGCGCCAACCCCGAAAAGATCAAGGAACAGCTGGCAGGAATGAATATCCTTGTCGAAGACTGGGGTGGAAAATTTCAGTCCCAGGAAATTTCGGCAAAAAAGGGGCTCAACATAGACCTTTTGCTGGAAAAGATCGGTTTGGAGGCAGAACTGCTCGACCTGAAGGCTAATCCCGAACGCGAAGCCACCGGCAGCGTCATCGAGGCCTCTCTCGATAAAGGACGCGGCTATGTCGCTACTGTCCTGGTACAGAGCGGTACCCTCCACAACGGCGACCTCGTCGTTTCAGGACAATATTTCGGTCGCGTCAAGGCCATGTTCAATGAAAGGAACAAACGCATCGAAGATGCGCCACCCTCTTCGCCCGTACTGCTGCTGGGCCTCAACGGCGCGCCGCAGGCCGGGGAAAAATTCAAGGTCTATGCCGATGAAAGCGAGGCCAAGGAAGTGGCTAACAGACGCGGTCAGATCCTACGCGAACAAGGCATCCGCACCAAAAAACATATCACCCTCGATGAGATCGGCCGCCGGTTGGCCCTGGGTAACTTTAAGGAATTGAACCTCATCATTAAAGGTGACGTGGACGGTTCCGTCGAAGCCCTCAGTGACTCCCTGCAGAAACTCTCTACCGAAGAGATCGCCGTACGCGTCGTACACAAGGCCGTGGGCGCTATTACCGAGAGCGACGTACTGCTGGCTACTGCCTCCGATGCTGTCATCGTCGGCTTCAACGTCCGACCCAGCTCCCAGGCGTCCAAGCTTGCGGAGAGCGAAGGCGTGGAAATCAAGACCTATTCTATCATCTATAATGCCATTGAAGAGGTCAAGAGCGCCATGGAAGGTCTGCTCGAACCCAAAATGGTCGAGAAAGTCGTGGCCAACGTTGAAGTACGGAATGTCTTCAAGTTCGACAAGGCGACCGTCGCCGGTTGCTTTGTGCTCGATGGAAAGATCTACCGCAACTCCAGGATCCGGCTGGTTCGCGATGGCATCGTGATCTATCCCGTCGGGGAAGGCGCTTCCGCGGAACTGGCTTCACTCAAACGTTTCAAGGATGATGTGAAGGAAGTCCCGTCCAGCATGGAGTGCGGGTTGACGATCAAGAATTATAATGACATCCACGTAGGGGATATTGTAGAAGCGTATGAAGAGGAAGAAGTAAAACGCACCCTGTAGGCCCCGGGCCCGATAATCTTTTGTTAAATGCCCCCCTTGGGGGGTATTGACTCCATTATCCGACTAATTTTGAACTTGTATGAAAAAATTGATCTTTTTACCCGCCATTTTCTTTATCACAACCGCCGGCTTTGCGCAGCAAAAAGTAGTAGCCGATAAAATTGCCGGTATCGTAGGCGATAAGATCATCCTGAAATCGGAACTATCCACCGCTATCGCCGATATGCAACGCAATTCCGGCGGCGCTGAACTCAAAGGGGTCGACGAGTGCAGCATCCTCGATAATATGCTCATCCAAAAGGCGCTGGTCGTCCAGGCAGAAAAAGACTCCCTGCCGGTCAGCGATGAAGAAGTAGAGGCCGAAGTGGATCAGCGTATCCGCTATTTCATCCAGCTCTATGGCGGGAAAGACGCTTTCGAGCAGATCGCCCAAAGGACGGTATACCAGGCCAAACAGGATTTTATGGCTCCCATTCGCGAACAGCGCCTGGCCACTGCCATGCGCAGTAAGATCGTGGAAGACGTCAAGATCACCCCGACAGAGGTAAAAGAATATTACGACAAGATCCCGGCCGATAAACGCATCTTCTATGAATCCCAGATGCAGCTCAACGAAATCGTTCTCTTCCCCAAAGCCAGCCACGACATCGAAAAACTGGCCTATGACGATCTCAACGAATATAAACAGCAGGTAGAGTCCGGTCAGCGTAAATTCGAATCCCTCGCCCAGATCTACTCGGATGACCCGGGCAGCAAGGACAAGGGCGGCGAAATGGAATTGAACCGCAATGACAGCAAAATATGGGACCCCGTCTTCTTCTCCACTGCCTTCCGGCTGAAAGAAGGCCAGGTGTCTTCTGTCATCAAGAGCAAATACGGCTACCATATCATCCAACTCGTCAGCCGCAATGGGGACGATATCGTCGTCAGGCATATCCTCCGGATACCCCAGATAACCGATGCCGAAGTCCAGGGGTCCACCGCCAAGCTCGATTCGATCCGCGTCATGCTACAGGCTGGCGAGATGGGTTTCGGTGAGGCCGTCGGCAAATACAGCGATGACGACCAGGCTAAGTCCACTGCAGGCCAGATCATGAGCAAAACCGGCAGCACCTTTCTCACGATCTCCGATCTGGATAAAGATATGGTGCTCATGCTGAAAGATCAGAACCTCAAACCGGGTGAATATTCCAAACCTGTCGTCTTTACGGACGAAAGAGGGAAAAAAGGCGTCCGGATGGTATACATGGTCTCCAAAAGCGAACCTCACCGCGAAAACCTCCGCGACGATTATAATTGGATCGCCCAACGCGCCCTCGATGAAAAAAAGAACGCCGCGCTGGAAAAATGGTTCATCCAAAAGATCCCCACACTCTACGTCATGATTGACGGAGAATACAAGAACTGCAGCAATCTGACCAAATGGGAAGGTAATGCGGCAACAGCCGGTAATTAATTTAGGTATTAACACTTAAGGGGGGTGAAATAACATATTATTTAGAAGAGTATATCCGCTTCTTTAGTAATTTGATAGCGCAATATTTAAACTAATATGCTAAGTAGCGCCCCAAAGCCCGTGCCTACGACAAAGCAATTCAGACAACCTTATTTTATGGATATAGCCCCTGATGGGGCCATCCTGTTCACTTGCGCCCGGTTTGCTGCACTGCTGAAAAAGAGAGATATCACCGATTTTCTGGGGAGTCATTTTTCAGTGATATTTTCCCGGCTTGGGAAAATAGATCCCCCCACCTCTCCTGATCTGTTCACGCACGGCCTTTCTAAAACAATCGATCTCGCTATACAATGGCCTGGCGCCAAATCTTTTGTTATTCGTTGGATCGCCACACCCCGTTACGCTATAGAGGCACAATCCGAAGGCTGGCAATTGACAGGCACAAAAGTCTATCCCGGTCCTTTACACTACCACCCGGCCCCGGAGAACGATCACTCAGCCGCGATACCCATGCAGCAGGTTTCCGATATCCTCATTACCACTGACCTGGAAGACAGGATAATATATTGGAACGAGGCGGCCGAAAAGTTCTATGGCATTCCTTCTTATTCCGCAATCGGCCAATCCCACCGGCAGTTCATCCACTACCGATATGTCAATACGACCGAACGGGATGTCTACCAAACACTCTGTACAACAGGATGTTGGGAAGGTGAAACGACTTATGTTTCCGGGGACGGAAAAAAATCGTACCTTATTACCGTTATCAATTATGTAAGGGATAGCAACCGGCGATTGACCGGTGTCATGATCCTGCATAAAGATATTACTCAGGCCAGACAGGCAGAACAGATCTCAGGCATCCTGGAAAGTATAACAGACGGCTTTTTTGTAATCGATCAGCAGTTCACAGTGCAACTATGGAACCATGAGGCAGAGAGGATCACCCACATCCCTGCTATAGATATAGTAGGCAAATCGATCTGGGAGAAATTACCTGAATGGGCCGATACGGAAATCGGGCAATCTTTTGATAAAGCCTTCAAAAAGAAAATGACGGTCACCCTTGAACAATACCACGATCGCTCCGACCATTGGTTGGAAATGAGCCTCTATCCCTCTGACCAGGGTATGTTCGCTTATTTCAGGGACGTGACCCTTCGAAAAAAGCAGGAGGCCCTGCTGGCACTGGAAAAGAAAGTGCTGGAAATGAATACCGGTCAACGCATGCTTTTGAAGCCCCTCCTTAATTTCTTCCTCAAAGGCATTCAGAAAATATTTCCGGGGATGTACTGCATGGTGCTGACGTTGGACGAAGACGGTCGCAGCGTTCGGCTACTCTCCGCCCCCGGCCTGCCGGCCATTTATGCGCATGCCATCGACGGCCTTCCGATCGGCCCCAGCGCAGGCAGCTGCGGCACAGCCATGTACAACAAACAAACGGTCATTGTCAGTGATATCGCTAACGACCCCCTCTGGGCAGGACAAAGCGACCTGGCCCTTCAGTTCGGACTTCGTGCCTGCTGGTCTATCCCGGTCATGGATGACCGCGATAAAGTCCTCGCAGCATTCAGCGTATATTATACAACAGTAAAAGCACCCACTAACGCTGAAAAAGATATTTTCGAACGGGTGGCCAGTCTTGTAACGATCATTATAGAGAGTAAAAAGACAGAAGAGAAATTGCTGCAGCTGGAATTGAACAAGCAAAAGCTACTCGCCCAGGCCATGGTCGACGCCCAGGAAAAAGAGCGGGCGGAAATCGGCAAGGAACTGCACGATAATATCAACCAGATCCTTTCTACCACTAAGCTCTACCTGGAACTGGCCAAAAGCGACGACAATCAAAGGCTGAGCCTTATCAACCGCAGCGCCGGCAATATTCACAATGCCATCCGCGAGATCCGGAATATCTCCCGGTCCCTCGTCCCCGCCAGCATCGGTGACCTCGGCCTTATGGACTCGCTGGTCGATCTGGTAGAGAGCATACAGGTGACCCGGACTATCCAGGTCAGCTTCCGGCCCGTCGGAAACTTTGAAAGACTTAGCGAAAAGACCAAACTAATGATCTTCCGGATCATCCAGGAACAGGTCAATAATGTCCTTCGGCATTCCGGCGCCCGTAACCTGCTGATCGAACTCACCCTGGAAGAGACGACCGGCAGGATCGAGCTCAACATGACTGACGACGGAAAAGGGTTCAATCCCGAAAAGGTCAGGAAAAAAGGCCTCGGCCTTTCCAATATCCGTAGCCGGGCAGACCTCTTTGGCGGAAAAGTAACGATCCAATCGACCCCTGGCCATGGGTGCAAACTAAAAGTACAGGTACCTGTCGCATAACCAAATCTTAAAACAATCCTATATGAGCAAGATCAATATCTTAATTGCTGATGACCACAAATTGATCCGGGAGACCTGGAGCTATATTCTTAATAGCGACGCCCGGTTCCAGGTTGTAGGCGAATGCGGAGATGCACAAGAGGCGGTGGAACTCGCCAGGACCAAGCGCCCCCATGTCGTCCTGATGGATATAAATATGACCCCTTTTTCCGGCCTCGAGGCTACCCAGCGGATCAGGAAGATCTCGCCCGGATCGAAAGTCATCGGCGTATCTATGCACTCCCAGCCCGCTTATGCCAAAAAGATGCTCCAGATGGGCGCCCGTGGCTATGTGACCAAAAACTCCTCCAAGGAAGAAATGATCAAAGCCATCCTCGAAGTCAACCATGGCAATAAATATATCTGTGACGAGATCAAAAACATCATCTCTGAACAGCTATTGGACGAAAAAGAGGATTCGCCAAATATTAATGCATTGACAGAGAGGGAAATGCAAATTATTAATTTTATTAAAGAGGGGCTTTCGTCCAAAGAGATCGCCACCAGCCTGAATATCTCCCTCAAAACCGTCGAAGTCCACCGGCATAATATCCTCAAAAAGCTCAAACTCAAAAATTCGGCGTCGCTGGTCAACTTCATTAATACGAACGCAACTTATATTTAAATTACTTTTAATTTGTTGTTGTTTGATATTCTGCTGAAATTGTACGTATAAACACCTAAATTCAACTGAGTTTTCTCTTAGGGACTGCTTTTTCCTTCCCCTTTTCTTTCTAAATAAGAGGCTTTAACGGATTTTTACAATCCAGAGCGGATCACGGGTTCGCCCGGGTAGGTCGAAAATTCTTTTATCCAATCCTTAGAAAGATCAGGGGATCTCGGTTCCCGAAAAAGAGTGTTCAAAATTCCTGTTGTACACCGCCCCCAATCCTATGAAGACTGGGGGTTTTTTCTTTCCTTCCCGCCTAAGTCATTTTCCTGACCTTTTATGTGATGCCTTTTCGTAACTTTGCGCCTTACTAAGCGGATCAGATCCGTATAAATACATGAGTGACGAAATTAAACATGAATGCGGCCTCGCATTCATCCGATTACGCAAACCGTTCTCTTATTACCTCCAACAATACGGCACAGTCCTGTACGGTCTCAACAAACTGTACTTACTTATGGAGAAACAGCATAACCGGGGACAGGACGGCGCGGGGGTAGCAGCCATCAAATTGAATATCGAGCCCGGTCACCCCTTCCTCCAACGTATCCGCAGCAGTAACAATCAACCTATCGCCGATATCTTCTCCAAGATCATGGGCGAAGTAAAAGACCTTGAACAATATCAGCCCGACATTACCCAACATCCCGGGCTTATGAAGGGACATATTTCCTTTCTGGGTGAATTGCTCCTGGGCCACCTTCGCTATGGCACCCAGGGCAGGAACCTGACAGAGTTCTGCCATCCTTTTATCAAGCGGAATACCATCCCTGCCCGCAACCTGGCCCTGGCAGGCAACTTCAACCTCGTCAATACCGACGAACTTTTTGACCTGATCGGCGTCGACCCGGGTGAATTTCAGAAACAAAGTGATCTGGCCGCCATGATGGAGGTTATCCATCATTTTCTCGTCAAAGCGGATGAAGCCTCCCCCGGCAACCTGGACCTCGTCGGCCTCCTGCGCAAGGCGGTCTCCCTGTTCGACGGTGGCTTTACCGTTGGCGGTCTTCTCGGCAATGGCGATAGCTTCATCTTCCGCGATGCCCATGGTATCAGGCCAGCTTATTATTATGTCAATGAAGATGTAGTGGTAGCAGCCTCTGAAAGGTCCGCTATCCGCACGGTATTCAACGTCGGAGAAAATGAAGTTATGGAACTGATGCCCGGGAAAGGCCTCATCGTCAAGGCTGACGGCAGTTATTCAATCGAAACGATCCTGGAGCCCAAAGAACGTCGGGCCTGTAGTTTCGAACGGATTTATTTCTCCCGCGGCAGCGACGAAAAGATCTACCGCGAACGTATAGCCTTGGGCTACAACCTCAGCAACCAGATCCTCGACGCCATCAACCACGACCTGAAAAATACGATCTTCTCGTTCATTCCCAATACAGCCGAAGTCGCCTTCTATGGGCTTTGGAAAGGCATGGATGACTACCTGGAAGGCGTCAAGATCCAGCGCATCCTTTCCTGGGGCAACGACATCTCGCAGGAGAAACTGGTCGAAATGCTCACCCGTAAGATCCGGGTGGAAAAAGTCGCCATTAAGGACGTCAAAATGCGCACTTTCATAACTGCAGACGCCAGTCGCAATGAAATGGTACAGCATGTCTACGACGTGACCTATGGCACCGTCCGCAAAGGCATCGATACGCTGGTCGTCATCGACGATTCCATCGTGAGAGGTACTACCCTCAAGGAAAGCATCATTCGCATGCTCGCCCGGCTTGAACCCAAAAAGATCATCGTGGTCTCTTCGGCTCCCCAGATACGTTACCCGGATTGTTACGGCATTGACATGAGCAAAATGGGCGACTTTATCGCTTTCCACGCCGCCGTCGACCTGATGAAAGAACGCGGCAAAGAAGATTGCCTGCAGGAATTGTATGATCACTGTAAGGAACTGCAACGTACCGGACAACTGCACACGGAGAATGTCGTACGAAAGGTCTATAAGCCCTTTACCACCCAGGAGATCTCCGATAAGATCGCCCAGCTGATCACCCCACCGGAAATTACTACCCCCGTTCAGGTGATCTACCAGACCATCGAATCGCTCCATAAAGCGTGCCCCACCAATACCGGTGACTGGTATTTTACCGGCAATTACCCCACTCCCGGCGGAAACCGGGTCGTAAACAAAGCTTTCATCAACTACATGGAAGGGAAGAACGTTAGAGGGTATTAGTTAATGTATCTCAGCTGGTTAAAAAAATATCCAAGTAATAATATTGCGGTTATCAGTAAAAAGCCTTAATATTATATAGCTGTTTTGTCGCAAAAACACCGAAATCCCCTTAAAGCATCCCCTTGGTTAACGCTCAGTTAGTAATGTTTGGCTAATTCAACCTGAATAAAGCAAGCGTTATGAAGAAAGTATCTATTATGATCGTTGATGATCATACTCTGATTAGAGAAACATGGAGTTTTTTGTTGGGTAAGAACGAGAATTTCGACGTGGTTGCTGAGTGCGGCGACGGCGAAAGGGCCATTGAACTGGCGAGGGACAAACGACCGGACGTCGTGCTGCTGGATATCAATATGGCCCCGATGAGCGGCTTTGATGTGCTGAAGCAGATCCGTAAATTCTCTCCCGGTTCCAAGATCATTGGGGTATCCATGCATTCTCAGCCTGCCTATGCGAAGAAGATGCTCCGGCTCGGCGCCAAAGGCTATGTGACCAAGAATTCGCCCCGCCAGGAAATGCTGGAGGCAATAGCCGAAGTCAGCAATAATCATATTTATATCTGCCAGGAGGTAAAGAATATTCTCTCTGACCAGCTCCTCAACGGCGACCAGGTCAATCCGGATATCAACAACCTTTCCGATAGGGAAATGCAGATCGTCAGGGCACTGAAAGAAGGCCTCTCCTCAAAGGAAATCGCCTCAGAGCTCAACATCTCCCTCAAAACCGTGGAAGTACACCGTCACAACATCCTGAAAAAACTCAAATTGAAAAACACCGTTTCATTGATTAATTTTATCAACTCACAGGCTTTCGATATCTAGCAGGTATCTGGCTGTAATAATGAAATGAAGACCCTTTTAATTATCCGTCATGCAAAAAGCAGCTGGGATAGTGCTTCAATGCCTGACATCAGTCGCCCGTTGAACGATAGAGGAAAAAAAGACGCTCCCGCTATGGCCAGGCGCCTGATCAGCGCAGGTATCCTTATCGACCGTTTCGTCTCCAGCCCCGCCCGCCGGGCCAAAGAAACGGCAGAGGCATTCGCCCATGTGTCCGGCAGAAAATCAAAAGACATTGAATTCGTGACCGATCTATATCATGCGCTCCCGCCCGTTTTCAAACAAGTCATCGGCAGCCTAGATGATAAAGACGATACCGTTGCCCTGTTCGCGCATAATCCCGGCATCACCACCTTTGCCAATATGCTGACTGCCGTCCGGGTGGATAATATGCCTACCTGCTCGGTCTTTGCCGTCCAAAGCCCTGCCGAACACTGGAAGGAGTTCCTGACCGCCGGCCCGGAATTTCTATTCTTTCATTATCCGAAAGAACCCACGGATTAAGGCCGGACGCCGGTCAATCCTCGCGCGGAGTTCATACCGTCTCAAGCATCGCCCCAATTTCACTCTTCATCTGCTCATTACCGGTCCCCGGCCGGTCCCCGATCTCCCGCGCCTGCATCAACGCCGCTTTCAGCGAAAACGCATGTTGCTGCATGCAGATCCCCAGCCCTTTCCCCGCCAGGTATTCGCCCAGATACTCCTGTTCCGTCTGCCCCGGCGTCGGAACGAAGATGGCCTTTTTGCCTACCCGCGCCAAATCCATTACCGTACTATACCCCGGCCTCGACAACACCACGCCACTTCGTAACATGAACCGCCCTAACTCACCCGCCGGCAAATGATCGTACACGACCACTCCCCGCGGCGCCGCTAAAGACCTTCCGCCACCTCCCGGAAGTCCTCTTACTAAAACCATTTTGCAATCGGAGCTGGCCACCTGTTCGATAATTATTCTTTCCAGTATTGTTCGCTGCGGTTCCGGGCCCGACAATAACACCAATACATCGAAATCTTTTGTAGATGGGGCCGGCACAATCTGCATCCGCGATAACCACCCGATATACCGCGTCGGAACCGGCGGCATCCGCTTTGGGTGTGACAACTCCCCCGCCAACCCATCCTCTCCGGCCATATCCGGCACCCAACAAACCGAAAACCGGCCAATGGCCGAATAATTGATCCGTTGCAATAACCGGTCGGCAACCTTACCAAAGGGAGTCCGTATAGATAACTGGTGAGTGATAAAGATCGTAACGGTGCCCGGCAGATACAACCCATACCGGTTGTCCGATATGACCAGGTCGGGCCGTTCACGGTCGGCAAACCGGCGTAACCAGCCATTTTCACGCTTGATCCGGATCAAAATCTTTGGAATGGAAGCCATTAATCGCAGAAATGTCAGGGCACGATTTTTGCCATATCGGACGCGGTAACCGGGGAGTTCGACAAAAGTCAGAAAAGGGAATTCTGCATGCAACAGCGCTTTTTGAGCCCCGTCAGCAGCGACGATAACCTGACATTTTTGATTTATTAATTCTTTAATAATTGGTATACAGCGGGTTGCGTGGCCAAGACCCCAGTCCAGCGGCGCTACAAGAACTTTTAGCATTTTAGCAGCCGGATTGTTAATTTTTGGCGGAGTGGACAAAATACGATACTTTTTTCGCTACAAAGTAGTTAAATTAGTAGGAATACATTACGAATTAGCAGGGAAAGATCATGAAAACTACAAAAGCGGTATTGATTCTCTTGGTTTTATTTAGTACCATTGTGTGCATCGGCTGCAGTTCAGGGCGCGGTATCGGCGGGAGCAGCAAGAA
>Ga0302304_10000557_pt1 | contig 21224 bp, 17 predicted proteins | sample III_Palsa_E2_2_FD_198769 | JGI IMG/M metagenome (GOLD analysis project Ga0302304, IMG submission 198769) | Peat permafrost microbial communities from Stordalen Mire near Abisko, Sweden - III_Palsa_E2_2 | ecosystem: Environmental > Terrestrial > Soil > Palsa > Peat permafrost | place: Sweden...
GTCGCAGGCCATGAAGGAGTCTCCCGTGGCGCAGGAGCTTTTTGGCGAGGCGTTTACGGACCATTTTATCCGGACGCGGGAATGGGAGTGGCGGCAGTTTGGCCGGGTGGTGACGGACTGGGAATTGAAACGATATTTTGAAATCATCTGATATGAAAATATACACTTTTTTCATGGTGCTAGTCCTGCAAGGTGTTGCCGGCTATGCTCAGGTGTCTGATCATATTGTCATTCCCGCGGGGGACAGCATTTCGAATCATTATAGCTATCTCTTTCCTTCTTTTAAGGAGGCGAAGGTGAACTTTCGTGATGGACGATCTTTTACCTATAAAATGGATTTCAACATGCTGATATGCGAGATGCAATATATCAACACGAAAGGAGATACTCTGCAGATCACCAATGCCGAGCTCATCGACTCCATTAGGATGGACAGTTGCTCGTTCATTTATGATTATCAGAAGGGATATTTTCAAATCGTTGCGGTGTCCGATGCCGCCAGTTTGGCCATTTATCGCCGGGCGTCGTTCCTGCCTGTGTCAAAAGGTGGAATGGGAGAGAATAGGCAGGACGGCGGAGTTCAGATGGTCAACCTGATGAACACCCGGGAGGGAACGAGACCCATGGTCCTGGATCAGGATATAAATGCGGTGAGAACAACGACTTATTTACTTATTTTAAAAAGCGGGGAAATGGAGAATGCGGGAAAGGCTGCTTTTATGAAATTATATAACGGAGATGAGAAAAGCTTTGATCACTATATAAAGGCGAACAAGATCAATCTTAACCAACAGGACGACCTGGAGAAGCTATTTCATTTTTGTACCCAACCTAAATAATATAATGGTAAGACAATATAATTTTCCGACGATCATCCGTTTTGGTGCGGGGGCGATTAAGGAGCTACCGGACCACCTGGTAGCGGCGGGCCTGAAGAAGCCTTTGCTGGTAACCGACCCGATGGTCGCACAGTTCGATTTTTTTAAAGAGATCATTGCGGCGTTACGCGCTAAAGAGCTTTCTGTCGAAGTATTTTCGGATATCCATAAGAACCCCGTGAAATCGGATGTCCTCAAGGGGGGTGATGTTTTTGCCGGCACGGACCGCGACAGCATCGTTGGTATTGGCGGCGGCGCAGCCATGGATGTCGCGAGGGCTATTGTTTTGCGTATCCATCACCGGCGTGATCTGTTTGATTACGACGATCTCATTGGCGGGGATGTCTATGTCACGGAGGAGGTGCCCTATTTCATAACGGTGCCGACGACCAGTGGTACAGGCAGTGAGGTAGGCCGGAGCGCTATTATTTCCGAAGACGATACACATCGCAAACGGATACTTTTCTCGCCGAAGTTGCTGGCGAGGATCGTGTACGCGGACCCGTTGCTGACCATGGAGCTGCCGCCTTTTGTGACGGCGGCCACGGGCATGGATGCGTTGACGCATAACCTGGAAGCCTATTTGGCGAAGATGTACCACCCGATGTGTGAAGGAATAGCGTTGGAAGGGATCGAAATGATCAACCGGTCGCTGGTGCAGGCGGTGCACAGGCCGGATGTGGAGTCGAGGAGCACCATGATGATGGGGAGCCTGATGGGTGCGGTGGCGTTTCAGAAAGGGTTAGGCGTTGTGCATTCGCTGGCCCATCCGATGTCTTCTTTACTGGACACACATCATGGGCTGGCCAATGCCGTGAACCTGCCTTACGGGATGCGATATAATATCGGGGGCAGTGAAAAGAAGTTTCGCCAGATTGCGCGGATGATGGAATTGCCGGTAGAGGATGGGGAGGCTGTGGTGGAGCGGTTGTTTGCGTTGAATAGGGAATTGGGGTTGCCGACGCGGCTGCGGGACGCGGGTGTCAGGCAGGAGCATGTCGAGACGCTGGCGGACCTGGCTTTTGCCGATTTCTGTCATCCTAATAATCCGAAGCCGGTGAGCCGGGAAGATTTTAAAAAATTGTATGAGGAGGCGCTATGAAGATAGGATTGACCTATACGGGGACGGAATGGAAGCACGAGAACTATGTGCGGTGGCTGCAGGGGCGAAGGGGGCTTCTTCCTGAAGCGAGACCGGAAGAGGCGGCTGCCGGGGATGGAGGCAATGTGGTCCATATGGGAGGTAAGCCTGCGGTGGTCCGCAGCCTGCATGAGCCTGCGGAGCCGGTGGAAGTGATCAGGCTATCGGCGGGGGAGGGCAATTTTGAGGAACTGCAGTATTGTGACGGGCTGGTATTATCGGGTGGGATTGACATTCATCCGGCGTTATATGGCGGCGGCCTGGAATATCCGAAGGCACCGGAGCTGGGCTGGGAGAGGGGGCGTGACCGGTTCGAACAGGCGGCGTTAGAGCAGGCCTGGGCGCGGGGATTGCCGGTGCTGGGTGTCTGCCGGGGGTTGCAGTTGATCAACGTCACGTTGAAAGGGACACTGGTGCAGGACCTCGGTGATGCCGGGGACGCGATACATGAGCGGGACAGGATGGATAAGCAGCACCTTGTTCATTTGGTGGCTGGTACCCTGCTGGCGGAGGTGACAGGGGTGGAGACGGCGGAGGCCAATAGCGCTCACCACCAGGCCATCGACCTTTTGGGCGAGGGACTGGTCGTCAATTGCAGGGCGGAGGATGGGACGATAGAGGGGATAGAGTGGAGTGATCCGGCGGGGAAGTCGTTCATGTTGGGGGTGCAATGGCATCCGGAGCGGATGTTCATGGATGGGATGTCCGATGCAGGGTTGTACCGGGCGATCCGGGAGCGGTTTATTCAGGAGATCGTGAAAGCCCGGGGGCGAGGTGAGATAGATGATAAAAATCAATAGAAGATATGCAGATCATTAATCCGGCTACGGAGGAAATTATCGGGGAGGTCCCGGAAGATACGGAAGCTTCGGTGAAGGAGAAGTGGGCGTTATTACGGGCGGGGCAGCCAGTGTGGGCGGCGAAGACTGTGGAAGAAAGAGTAGCGTGTATAGCCCGATTTTATGAGGCGTTGGATCAGGAGAAGGCGGTGCTGGCGGAGACATTGACCAGCGAGACCGGCAAACCGCTGCAGCAATCTTACAATGAGCTGAACGGTGCGCGTAACCGGATCCGGTATTTTTTGGACAATTCTGCCCGGTGGCTGGCCGAGGAATGGGTTGTGGCAGAGGGGCCGACGCGGGAGAAGATTGTGTATGAGCCGCTGGGGGTGATAGCAAATATTTCTGCCTGGAACTATCCCTATCTGGTGGGTGTCAACGTATTTATTCCTGCCTTGATCGGGGGGAATGCCGTCTTTTATAAACCTTCGGAGTATTCGACTTTAACGGGATTGCATATTCGTAGGTTGCTGTATGGTTCGGGCGTGCCGGAGAATGTATTCCAGGTCGTGACGGGTAAGGGGAAGGCGGGGGAATGGCTGTTGGAGCTGCCATTGAATGGATATTTTTTTACGGGCAGCTATCGGACGGGGCGCCTGATTGCGGAGAAGGTAGCATCCAAGCTGGCGCCGTGCCAGTTGGAGCTGGGTGGGAAGGACCCTTTGTATGTAATGGATGATGTTAAGGATATTGCGCAGGTAGCGGGGGCAGCGTTGGAGGGGGTGGTGTACAATAATGGCCAGAGCTGTTGTGCGGTTGAGCGGATCTATGTGCAGGAAGGTGTCTATGATGCTTTTGTGCAGTCTTATGTAGAGCAGCTTCGGAAGCTGGTGGTGGGAGATCCGCGGGAGGCTGGGACTGAGATTGGTCCGTTGAGCCGGCCTGGGCAACTGGATTTTTTAGAGGGGCAGATTGCCGATGCGGTGGGGAAGGGGGCGAAGCTGTTATATGGGGGGCGAAGGGTGAACCGGAAGGGCTATTATATCGAGCCGGCGGTGCTGGTGGATGTTAATCATGGCATGAAGCTGATGATGGAGGAGTCGTTTGGGCCCGTGGTGGGAATACAGAAGGTGAGCAGTGATGCCGAGGCGGCGGCGCTGATGGCCGATACAGAATATGGGTTGACGGCTGCTGTATATTCGGCCAGCTATGAGCGGGCGGAAAAGGTGATGCGGCAGCTTAATACGGGGACTGTCTATTGGAATTGCTGTGACCGGGTAAGTGCGAGCGTACCGTGGTCCGGGCGTAAGCATTCGGGGTTGGGGATGACGTTGTCGTACCAGGGGATCAGGGCTTTTGTGCAGCCTAAGGCGTATCATATCAGGGGATAACCGAACGAAGCGAAGGTTAGGAACGAGGAGGACCGTGGCAAGGCAGGTCCGACGAAGTTCGGGGGGAGCCGGGGCAAAATAGGGGGTTTTTACAAAAAAAGGCAGTTTTTCGGTGTAACCATTCTACATTTCCGGAGTAATCTAAATAGGAAATCTTAATTCCTGCTGCCAGTGCCGGAACTTTCTGATGAAAAAATAATGCTGCTAGTCAAAGGGGGACAGCTGTCTGAGTTGACAGAACTGTTCGAGCGTTATCATGTCAAGCTCTATCATTTTTTTCTTCGGATGACGCTGGATGGGCCGCTGAGTGAAGATCTGACACAAAATCTTTTCTACCGGATCATCAGGTACCGGCAAAGTTTTGAGCCTTCGAACGGAAATTTCCGGTCATGGGTGTACCGTATGGCGCGGAATATCTATGCGGATCATCTCCGGCAGGAGGAAAGGTTACCTGGGCGCGCGGGATGGAAGGGGGATTCGGGCGGGGCGACGGAAGATGCGGCGGAGCGGATGGTGGGCCAGGCGGCGGAATATACAGAAGAGCATTATGAAAAATTGGATTTGGCGTTGGCGCAGTTGTCGCCTGATCAGCGGGAGATCCTTGTGCTGAGCCGTTACCAGGGGTTGAAGTATGCGGAGATCTCGCAAATCAAGGACCTGTCGATAGCTGCGATCAAGGTGCAGGTGTACAGGGCACTGAGGCAGTTGAGGAGTTTATATTTCAAACAATCCTAAGAAGAGTAAGCTATGACTTGCAAAGAAATACAAGCGGTGATGGTCGAATATCTCGATCGGGCGACGGATGCGGCGACGATAGAGGCTGTGGCAGCGCATCTGGCCACCTGCGAGGATTGCCGGCAGGAGGCAGAAGAATTACAGGAGTTGATGCGGACGATGGCGGGACATGAGATGCGGCTGCCGGGCCCGGGGTTACGGGAAAATTTCCAACTGATGCTGCAATCGGAACTGAATATGGCAGTGGCGGATAAGTTGCTGCATGAGGGAGGCGATGCGAGGATGGGGGGAGAGGAGAGTATTCGGGGAGAGGGAGAGCAGAGGGTTGGTGGCGCAGGGGATGGTCGTGGGAAGGCTATGGTCATCAAAAAGGCTTTCCCTGTATGGCACGTGGCGGCGGCGGTCCTCCTGCTTTTGGGCGGTGGGGTCGGGATCGGAATGCTGATATCCTCGCGAAAGGTGTCGAGTCCGAGTCCGAATTCAAATACGCCGGAGCAGTTGGTGGTGATGCAAAAAGAGATCAAGGAAATGAAGGAGGTGCTGATGTTCTCACTGATCGATAATGAGTCGGCGAGCCAGCGGATAAAAGCCGTGAGCTATACGGAGGAGATGTCCAACCCGGACCAGAAGGTGATAAACGCATTGGTGAGTACATTGAATCATGACAAGAATCTCAATGTCCGGCTGGCTGCGCTGTATTCGCTGGGCAGTTGGGCCGATAACCAGATGGTACGGGACTCGTTGGTAGCCTCTTTGCCTAAACAAACCGAACCATTGATCCAGGTGATGCTGATCAACTTACTGGCAGAGAAAAAGGACAGCAGGATTGTCGCGCCGGTCCAGGACATCCTTTCCAATAAAAAGACCTTGCCAGTGGTGAAGGACGCCGCTGAAAAGAGTTTGAAAACGCTTTGAGAAAGCTTTAGATAAGGCGCATACATACGCGCTGTCATCAACAACATCCATAAAAAAGTATACAACATGACTAAAATGAAGTACGTCATTCCATTCCTCGTTGCCGTATTCGTAGCGGGGCCGTCGATGGCACAGGAGTACAAAGTAACGGTGGAAAACACTAAAGAAGGGCAGCTGACACTGGAGGACTTTCCCGGGAATCTGCCGGTGGAAGGTTACAGTGGCAACGAGATCATTATCACTTCCACGTCGGGCCGTTTTGATCCTCCGGACAGGGCCAAGGGGTTAAAACCCATCTATGGCGGAGGAACGGATAATACTGGCGTGGCGGTGGCCATGGAAAAAAATGGTAATAAGGTCAGTTTTCGTTGCCTGTTGCCTATTACGAAGGGTGCGGATTATCGCATCAAAGTACCGGATAATCTTGTTTTGAAGATCCACCGGGGATGTGAGAGGGGAGGTGAAACGACTGTCCAAAATATGAAAAACGAGATCGATTTCGATGGATGCCACGAGGTCAAACTGAAGAATGTAACCGGGCCTCTCGTGATTTCCACGATCAGTGGGGGGGTGAATGTCGTTTTCAGTGAGATCAGCAAGGACAAGTCTATTTCGATCGCCAGCGTTAGTGGGGAAGTGGATGTGACTATTCCTGCGAAGGCCGGCGTAGACGTGGACATGTCTACTATCAGCGGGAGCATGTATTCCGACTTCGATTTCGCTCCTGACAGTAAGGAAATGCGGCGGGTCGGTGGCAGTTCCATCCACACTGCACTGAATGGTGGAGGCACGGATTTGAAGCTGAGCAATATCAGCGGTAACATTTATCTCCGGAAAGGATAATTCAAACCACTTATTATGAAAAATAGTCTGCTGATTGCGCTGGTAATGACAGCGATCTTACCGGCGCGCGCACAAAAAATCATCGAAAAGCATTTCGACTTCTCTTCCAATGGGTTCGTCTCGATGAATTTTCAGATATCGGATTCGATCCGGATCATCACCTGGGCCAAAAACGAGGTGTATCTGAAGAGTACGATCGATGTCAATGACAACAAGAACAATGACGATTACAAGATGACTTTCAACAGTTCCGGCACTACGCTGAATATCACGGCCAAGCTGGAAACCGATGGGCGAGGATGTGGCGGGGGTAATGACAGCTCGGGAAAAAAGAAAGGTAATTGGTGTTGTTGCTGCAGTTGTGAGAGCATTATTTATCATGAAGTCTATATCCCGGAGAATACGGATTTTTCGGTGGAGACGATCAATGGCAATATCATCATATCGGGTAAGACGGCGGAGATCAGGGCGCATAGCATCAGCGGTTTTATAGATCTGGCTCTTGCGCCGGGGCGTGCGGCGGAACTGACCATGAAGACGATCTCGGGCACGATGTACTCTAATTTTGAGCTCCCGTCGACGAGCCGGAAGATCAAGCAGGTCGGCGGCGGGTCGGTGTCTGCGGAATTGAATGGGGGAGGGGGGAAGCCGATTGAGCTGCAGACGATCAGCGGGAATATATTTTTCCGAAAGGAGGGGGAGAGAGATACTTCCAACCGTTAGAGGGAAAGGTTTTGTATCCCCAAAAAGAGGCCGCCGCAATGTATTGCGGCGGCCTTGTCGTATGAATAAGTTTTCCTGTTAGTGTTGATTGCCGCGGCCGTTCGACTGATAACAGCCAAGGTCGGCGCCGGCGGGGGTGACTTCGGTGGCTCCATAGGCAGGATCGATGGGAACGACTACGAGCGGTTGAATACCGGTATAACCTTTCCCGATCAGGGGCGAGGAAGGCTGAAGATGGAAATTGTAGCTACCGATGGTATTGTTCTGCCAGGGGTAGAAGCCATGGTTATTGGCCGGCAAAGGGAAATTCACGAACTCGGGGGCCATTTGCTGGATAGCCGGTGTGCCGTTGTACGAGTTCTCTGCGGGCGCCTCATAGTCCCAGCCGGCGGGCAGGTAGGTAGAGGGCAGCGGCAGATCGGTGGCCTGGGGGATAGTGCAGACAGGTCCGAAGGTGAAGAACTGGTCGGCGACGTCCAGAGAGTCGGCATATTGATAGTTATAGCCGTAGGTCAGGTTGGTGGTATCGGCTACGGGGTTGTTGACTACGCGGTAGCCGACCTGGCAGTTGACGGCAACATTGTTGTAGAAGGCGCCTTTGGCACCCTGTTCGAAATCGATGGTCGATCCGCGCTGGCCGGGTACGACCTGAGCGCCGTCGTTAATGAACGTACTGTTGTACATGACGATATCCGTCTGCGGAGCGCCTACTGCCTGGCCTTTATTGGAGGCTTTCTGCCCGTTGTAGGCGGTACCGATGAAGAAATTGTAAGCCATGGTTCCGACTCCGCCACCCTTTACGTTCACGCAGTCGCCGCCGGGGCCACCGGGTTTTTCGAAGGTATTGCGGAAGACATGCAGTTTACCGGCGGAAATACGGATACAGTCGTCCGTGCCGCCATAAACCCAGGAATCTTCCATGATGAAGTAGCCGTTGACGTTCTGGAACAGGATATTATAAGACTGGGTATTGCTCTGGTTGACTTCTTTCAGGGCGGAGATGGTATTGCCTTCCGCGTTGCCGGCGAAATCGATATGCGTCCATTTGAGGACCATGAAGGGGCAGTTGGTGCCACCGATGAGCCCGCGCCAGAGACCGATGTGTGCGGAATCCTGGGTGAGGGAAAGGCCGGGAGAGTTGTTCTTGGTGACACCGAGGACCGTCATGTAAATCGGTTGTGCCTGGGTGCCTTCGCTGAACAGCGAACCGAGGACGACCATGCCGGAGCCATTGCGGAAATTGAGCGTCACACCGGGCTGGATCATCAGGGTATCGCCGTCATTGATATAGATATCGGAGTCGATCGTGTAGGTCAGGCCCTGGAGCATGGTGCCTTTGATAGCGCCTGCGAGCGGAACGGAGTCGCTGACTGTTTTTCCGGCGGCCTCTGTTGCCCGGAAAATGTCCGATTTGTCTGTTGACCATTTATTACAGCTTGTCATGCCTACAACCAGCAGGATGATCAGGGCGGGTATGTTTATCTTTTTCATTTTTTTATGTTTGTCGGGTGCCGAAGAATTATAATTTAAATCTGAAGCCGCCTAAGAAGCTCATCTTATAATAGTTCCTTTCCACATTGGTCTGGTTGGTCTTGTCCTGATATGGCAACTGAGGGCCATATTCCTGGCCGTTGGGGAATTTGATAAAGAGCTGCGAAGAGGCGTTGGTCAGGTTGTTGACTTTGACATAGAAATACAGCCGGCGGGTGAGGCGTTGTTCGCCGGAGAAATCGAGCTGGGCGTATGCTTTTTGCCAGAGGTCGAAATTGTAATAGGGCGATACCTGTGCGATCCTTTCGCCTGTATAGGCCAGGGCGAGTTGAAGGTTGGTGCCCAGCTTCGGGCCTTTAAACAGGAATGAGAGGTTGCCGATATTATCGGCTTGTCCCTGGAGCGGGCGGCTCTGGTAGACTGTATCTGTCTGGATAGAGCTGCCGACATAATGATAGAGCAACTTCGGCGTGGTCACTTTGGAATGGGTGTAGGTGTAGTTGGCCGAAATGCCGAACACCCCGAAGAATTTGGTCGCTACGGCTTCCAGACCATAGTTGGTGGCTTTGTCGACGTTCTGCGGCTGGATGAACAGGGCGCTGGGGCCGCCGTTGCGCGTGATGAAATATTCGATGGGGTTGACCAGGTTTTTGTAGAAGGCGCCCAGCAGGAATTGATCGGTCAGCCCGGGAAAGAATTCATATCGTGCGTCGAGGTTGTCGGCACGGGTATGTTTGATAAGCGGGTTGCCGATCTCATCGTAGAATTCGCCGATATAATGATAGGGCTCGATGTCGGCGAAGGAGGGCCGGCTGATGGATTTGAAATAGGACAGGCGTAGGTTCTGTTGATCGGTCAGGGCGTATTTCAGGTTAGCGCTGGGCAGTACGTCCGTGTAATGGATAGAGCCATAGCCTTCATCCGAGTTGGCAGGTTCGACAGTGGTGTAGCTTTGTTGTGTATTTTCCACTCTTACGCCACCTACGAACTGGAGGGCCGGGAGCAGCATGAATTTGGCCTGGGCATAGCCGGAGCCAATCTTTTCCGTTGCGCTATAGGTGTTGTAATTGATAGCGGTGTAGTTGCCCTGACCGGCGCCCTGTGTGGTAAACGAGAACGGCACCGAGTCAATGGAATGGAAAGGCTCTACGGTGGAATAGGAGGGGTTCAGGACGTAATAATTGTAGTATGCGTCGCGGGACTTATCGCGGTACAGGCCGCCAATCATGAATTCCACGTCTCTTTGGGCGATGTGGGGCGTATAGGTGAGGTTGGCCATACCTTGCCAGGTCTTGTCGTCGTTGTGTTGCCAGAGGCGGTTCATGCTCATGCCGTAGGTGGTGGAATCGATGCCGGTCGTCTTACCCTGGTTATTGATCTCGACGTTGCCGTTGAAGTCATACCAGGCCTGGTCGGGGATGTTCTTCCGGGCGTAAGAGTAGGAACCGGTCCAGTCTACCTTGACCCGGCGGCTCAGGACGTGGTCACCGCGGAGGGTAGTATTATAGATATTCTGGATGGTCCAGGTACTGCGATTCTGAAAGTCGACGTCGATACTGTTAGCAGAAGAGTTGGTACCGACGGTGGAGTCCGGTGTATAGCGGGTCTCGTATTCGTTCTGGTGAACGTAGAGGTTGTACAGCGTGAGTTTGTTACGCGGGTTGATTACATAGTCGATCGTATTGTTAATGGCGAAACGATCTGTCTGGGTGCTATACCGACGGTCGAAGGCGTCCGTGAAGGCGGGTTGTTGCGGATTGGTAGCGTACCCCGCTGCGGTGGGCAGCACAGCATTGGGTTGGGCGCTGGGGATCAGGAACTGTGAGTTAGATCCGCGATAGAAATTCTGGTAAGCGGCGGAAATAAGGATACCCAGTTTCTGCTGAGCGAACCGGTCGCCGACGGTGATGCCGGCGGTTCCATTGATCGGGTTAGCGACATTATGGTAATGCAGTTCACTGAGCGGGAAATTGGCTGCCGTGGCATTGTAGCTATTGCCATTTATTTCGGCGGGTGATTTGACGTTGACATCCTGGTGGTAGAAGGCGCTGAAGGGCCTGTCTGAGAACAGGGTGGAATAGCCGCCTGCTATGTTGGCGGAAAGCAGAAAATTGCTTGGGGCCTGTTTCATGACGAGGTTCATGGTACCACCGATGGCATCGCCTTCCATTTGGGGTGTCAGGCTTTTGATGACTTCCAGTCTTTCGAGCAATTCGGAAGGGAACAGGTCCAGTGGAACGAAGCGGTATTTGTCATCCGGGCTGGCGATCTTGACGCCGTTGACCAGGACACTGTTGTAGCGTTGGTCCATGCCGCGGATGATAGCGTAGCGGCCTTCGCCATTGGATGCTGCCTGCAAGGTTACACCGCTGACGCGCGCCATGGCATTGCCGACGGTGACGTCGGGAGAGAGTTCGATGCTCCGGGCAGACAACAGGTTTTGGACGATATCGGCGCGTTGTTCGAGCCTGCGGGCGCCTCTGTCGGACCCGCCGGAGAGGGTCGTTACCTGAACTTCCTGGAGGGTTGACGATACCGGGGACATTTCGATACCGATTTCTTTTACGTCATTGTCTGAGCTGAGTACGACCTCGTATTCTTTAGACCCGTCATAGCCGACGGTGGTGGCGATGACTTCATATTTGCCGGCCGGGATATGGCGGAAGGTGAAGGTGCCGTCCAGTTCGACGGTGGTGGTATAACGCGTGTGTTCGAGTCTAACGGTGGCGCCGGTCATTGGTTCGCCGGTCTTTGTATCGCGGATTTTCCCTTTAATAGTGCCGGCGTAGGAAAGGGAGCCGAGACATAGACAGATAAAAATGAGGATCGTCTTTTTTCTCAAAAGCATTTTGAAAAGATTTTCGGCAAAACTAGCTGGTGGGAGAAACGAAATTTCTTATCGGGTGATTGGTAATCTTATCATAATGGTAGCATAATGATTTGGTAACGTTGGATTGTTACTTAAGTCAAATGAAAAAACTAACTTATAAATCTGAAGATGGGCTTCAGAATTGGGACTGGCGCGGGTTTGAGGGAAGAGACCGTTCGCGGGAACGGTCGAAATACCCGAGCGAAGCGAAGGGTACGAACGAGACGGACCGTGGCGAAGCAGGTCCGGCGAAGTTCTAAGCGGAAGCTCTGTGGGAGGGTTGGCTGGAATAGGGATGGGGAGTGGGGGAACGATGGTTGGGGGATGGAGCAAATAGAGAGAGGGGAATAGACATTCCCCTCGCGTCACGACTTGTGACCATTCAAAACTAAAAATATAAATGAGATTAAAGTATTGCCAATGCAGATAACTGTCAAATTTACCATTCTTGTTGGATAATGCAAACCCTATGGGACACTAATTACGGGCGTAGTGAGGTTAGCGTATTTTGTACGCATTTCTATGACGGAAGGGGGCGGGACTTCGAATGGTGATATGAGGGTTTCAGATGGTGATATGGGGGTTTCGCGGTGGCGAGGAGATGTGGCTGAGCATGCGTATGGTGGGTGCGGGGTGTGATGTGCAGCATGCGGGTGGCGTGCGGGTGCTATATGTGGGTGCGGGGAGTACGACTGCTCACAGCAGGAGTTTGTCCGGGTTGGGTATGAAATTGAGGAAGGCGTGGAAATTGGCTTTGTACTTTCTTTTATCGAGCCGGTAGAAGTAGGCCCCCTTTTTGGAGCCGGACTTATCTTTTTCTTTTTGTTTGACGAGTAATTCGGTGGACAGCACTTTCCGGCTGAAGTTTCGATTGTCGAAATTCGTATCGTAGATGCCTTCATAGAGCATCTGCAATTGGGGAATGGTGAATCGTGGGGGGAGCAGTTCGAAGAGGATGGGATGGAGGGAGGCTTTGTAGCGGAGTTGTTTTTTGGCTATTTCTACCATCTCTTTGTGATCGAAGATGAGCTCGGGCATCGATTTTACGTGAAACCATTCGGCGTGGTAGTCGGCGCTGAGTTGTTTTTCGTACCGATGAATATCGATGAGGGCAAAATAGGCGATGCTGAGGGTCCTTTCTACCGGGTCGCGATGAGGGTCGGCGAAGGCCTTCATCTGTTCCAAGTATACACCTTCGAGGCCGGTGAGTTTTTTGAGGACGCGGTCGGCGGCCTGTTGGAGGTCTTCATCGGGCTGGAGGAAGCCGCCCATGAGGCTCCATTTACCTTTCTCGGGTTTGAGTCCTCTTTGGATGAGCAGTAACTTGATATCACTGCCGTCGAAGCCGAAAATGATACAGTCGACGGCGATAAGCATGCGCGTTTCTCCCGGATAGCGATTCATGAATGCGAATAGGTTTTTGTACGAAAGTTAATATCTCAAAAGGTGAGTGAATGTAATACATTTTCCCAACCGGCGGGGGCTATTTTTTGAGTTGATAATAGGCCTCGTTCCAGCGCAATTCGTCCCTGAACCTGTACAGCTCTGTGTGTTTGCCGATGTGGGCCAGCTCGATACCGGCCATGTCGGCGAAATCGCGCAGGTGACCGGTAGTGAGGTTCTGGCTGTAGCAGGTGTGGTGGGCGCCGCCGGCGATGATCCAGGCCGAGCAGCCCGTCCGCATGTCGGGATAAGGTTGCCAGAGGACGCGTGCGACGGGTAACTTGGGTAACGGGTGGGCCGGGGTTACAGCCTGCACGTCATTGACGATCAGGCGGAAGCGGTTGCCCATGTCGACGATGGAAGCATTGAGGGCTGGCCCGGCGGCGGAATTGAAGACCAGCCGGACAGGATCGGCCTTACCGCCGATGCCGAGGGGATGGATTTCGCAGGACGGTTTACCATCGGCGATGGATTCGCAGATCTCCAGCATGTGAGCGCCGAGAACGAGGTTATTACCGGGCTCGAAGTGGTAGGTGTAGTCTTCCATGAAAGAGTTGCCGCCCGGGAGACCGGAGCCCATGACTTTCATGGCGCGTACGAGTGCGGCTGTCTTCCAGTCTCCTTCTCCCGCGAATCCGTAACCGCTGCCCATAAGGCGTTGTGCGGCGATGCCCGGCAACTGCGTCATGCCGTGGAGGTCTTCGAAGGTATCGGTGAAGCCTTTGAAGCCGCCGTCTTGCAGGAAGGTGCTGAGGCCCAGTTCGATCCTGGCGGCATCCCGCAGGGAGGAGTGAGCGGGGCCGCCTTTGCGGAGGGAAGGGGCGACGGTATATCGATCGTCATATTCTTTCACGAGATTGTCAACGGCGGCGTCGGATATAGCATTGATGACCTTGACGAGGTCGCCGATGCCATAGGTATTGACGGAGTAGCCAAAGGTGAGCTCTGCCTCGACCTTGTCGCCTTCCGTAACAGCGACCTGGCGCATGTTGTCGCCGAAGCGGACGAATTTGGCACCCTGCCAGTCGTGCCAGCCGGCTGCGGCGCGGGTCCAGGTGTTGAGGGATTCGAGGGTTTCGGGGTCCTGCCAATGTCCGGTGATCACTTTGCGGTCGAGGCGCATGCGGCTCATAATGAAGCCGAATTCCCTGTCGCCGTGGGCGCTCTGGTTAAGGTTCATGAAGTCCATATCGATGTCCTTCCATGGGATGTCGCGATTGAACTGGGTGTGGAGGTGAACGAGTGGTTTTTGGAGCACTTTCAGGCCGCCGATCCACATTTTGGCGGGGGAGAAGGTGTGCATCCAGGCGATGATGCCGATGCAGTTCGGAGTGGTGTTGGCCTCCTGGCAGGTGTGGTAGATCTCTTCCGGTGATTTGACCGTAGGGCGATAGACGATCTTTACCGGGATTTGTGCAGCGTTGTCAAGCGCTTTGGCGATGGCATGGGAATGGGCGGCTACTTGCTTTAGTGTCTCTTCTCCATAGAGGTGCTGGCTGCCGGTGACGAACCATACCTCGAGTTTTTTTAAGTCCATATAAGTTTGGGGGTGATTTTGCTGTTTGATGATTTTTCCGGTGATGATTGGGTTGACGGCCGGGTGGTTATTGTCCGTAATAAGCTTCGGGCCCGTGTTTGCGTTCGTAGTGTTTGGTGATGAGTGACTCTTTGAGCCTGGGGGCGTTCACATCGATCTGCATCGTGAGGTAGGCCATCTGTGCGATGGATTCGAGCACGGCGGAGTTGTAGACGGCCTTGTCCGCTGATTTGCCCCAGGTGAACGGAGCGTGATTTCCGACGAGGACCATTTCCACTTCTTTATAGTCGAGGTTTTTATCGCGGAAGACGTTCATGATTTGAAACCCCGTCTGATATTCATAGTCGCCCCGGATCATTTCGTCATTCATGGGGGGGGCGCAGGGGATATCGACGGTATTATGGTCGGCGTGGGTTGTCCCGAAGATGGGGATATCCCGTTGGGACTGGGCCCAGGCTGTCGCGTAGGTGGAATGGGTATGGGCGATGCCGCCGATCTTTTCCCAATGTTTATAGAGTACGGCATGGGTGAGTGTATCTGAGGACGGCCGCAGCTTACCCTTGACGGTTTTTCCTTCGAAGTCTACGATGACCATTTTTTCGGGTGAGAGGTCTTCGTAGGGGACGCCGCTGGGCTTGATGGCGAAGACGCCGAGGTCGCGGTCTGCGGAACTGACGTTGCCGAAGGTGAAGAGGACCAGGCCGAGCCGGGGCAGTTGCCGGTTGGCTTCGTAAGCGGCCTCCTGGATGTGCGTGTATTTGCTCATTTTTCTTTGGTTGTCGATTGGATAAAATGTCCCAGGGCCTGGTAGTCGCGAAGGCGGGCGGCATAGATTACCGTGCGGCCGGGGTCTGGGGTGTAAGTGGCATCGAAGCCCTGGCCGATGGCGGCCATGGCGTCTTCTACGGTAGGGTATAGACCGGCGGCGGTGGCTGCGAACATGGCGGCGCCCAGGGCGCAAGTTTGTTCTGAAGCATGGATGCGGATGGGCCTGTCCATGACGTCTGCCATCATTTGCATGATGAAGGGAGATTTTTTGGCTACGCCGCCGAGTCCGATGAGGCCACGGATGGGGACGCCTTCTTCGGTAAAGCGGTCGACGATGGCCCGGGCGCCGAAGCAGGTTGCTTCGACGATGGCGCGGAACAGCCGTGGGGCGTCGCTGCCGAGGTCCAGGCCGGTGATGGCCCCTTTGAGCCATTGGTTAGCGTCGGGGGTGCGGCGGCCGTTGAACCAGTCGAGGGCGAGTTCGTCCTGAGGGCTGGGATCGAGGGTGGCGGCCTGCCGGCCGAGTTCGGGGATGATGCGGTCGATGATGCCCGATATTAAGGCGTTGGTGGACGACCCGGGCATGTTGACGGACGACCCGGGTGTGTTGATGGATGATACGGCGGTGGCGGGTGCGGATGCTCCGGCGATGGATAGTTCAGGGATGCCGGGTGCTGAGGGCAGCAGCTGTTGCAAGGGCCAGGACAGGAGGTTCCTGAACCAGGCGTAGGCGTCGCCGAATGCGGACTGGCCGGCTTCCATGCCCATCATGCCGGGGATGACTGAGCCGGGAACCTGTCCGCAGATGCCTTTGATGAGCCGTCCTTCGACGTCGTGGAGGGGGGCGACGAGCATATCGCAGGTGGAGGTGCCCATGACCTTGCTGAGGTGATAGGGCTCGATCTGGCCGCCGACGGCGCCCATGTGGGCATCGAAGGCGCCGACGCCGATGATGACGCCTGTGGAGAGACCGAGACGTTTGGCCCATTCGGGGCAAAGGGTGCCGGCGGGGGTGTCCGAGGTATAGGTATCCGTGGACAGGCGGGCGGTGAAGCCTTTTAACAGCGGGTCCAGGGAGGAGAAAAAGTTATCGGGAGGATAGCCGCCGGAGACGGGACCGCGATGGGGGGCGGAGTTGGGGGCCGCGGTCGAGGCGGGGCTGACGGATGTGCCAGGGCCGAATGCTGGAGCCCAGAGGGCTTTGTGGCCGGCTGCGCAGACGCCTCTTTTCATTTGGGAGACGTGGCGGCCGCCGGTCAGCAGAAAGGGTATCCAGTCACAGTGTTCTACCCAGGAATAGCAGGCTGTTCTGACGGCGGGGTCGGCGCGCAGGATATGGAGCAGCTTGGCCCAGAACCATTCGGAAGAATAGATGCCGCCGACGAACTGCAGGTAGTTGGTAGGAAAGGTAGCGGCATGGGCGTTGATGGCGGCGGCCTCTCCCACGGCGGTATGGTCTTTCCATAGCACGAAGAGGGCGTTGGGATTGTCACTGAGTTCTGGCAGTAGTCCCAGCGGGGTACCGGTCTCATCTACGGCTACGGGGGTAGATCCGGTGGTATCGATGGAGATGGCTGCTACGTTGCGGGCTGCGGCGGGGCCGGCCTGAGCGAGGCAGGCGCGGATGGTTTGTTCGAGCCCTTCGATATAATCGAGAGGATGTTGGCGAAACTGGTTGTCCGAGGGTTTGCAATACAGGCCATCCTTCCAGCGGGGGTAGTAAAAGACGGCAGAAGCTATTTCGGTGCCGTCAGCGGCGTTGACGAGGAGGGACCGAACGGAATCTGTTCCATAATCCACACCGAGTACAAAGTTCTCTTTTTGCATATGGCTGTTTGTAGGATGCAAATAATATCCGTCAAAATAACATTTATTTTTTTGGTTGTAAAAAAATATTTTGAGAGTATAATAGTCGGGGGATCTATATTAAATTTGTGAGCTACTAATCTTATTATTAGAAAGGAAGGCGAGATATTTTAAGCAATTTTGCCGGGTCTTTCTACCCTATCCTGACAAGGTCCCTTGAAGAGAATTGCCACCGGGGCCGGTTTTTGCTGCGAGTATAAATGAAGAGATCAGGGGATCGCGGGGGCCCTCCCCTGACATAAGGTAACAAAATCCCAGAGCCTTAACCAAATTTTTGAGTGGATCATTAAGATACGTAAAAATTATTTTATGATACATTATACGGATTAAAAAATATGTATAACGTATTTATTAAATTTGGAAGGCATTGATTCCTAGAAGTTTATCTTCGCTTTTGCGTGTTAGTTATACAAGAAATAGCCTAAATTGTCTTGCCCCTCAAACTGCCTGAAGAAAATGGAAAAAAAGATTAAAATTAACAGGATCAAGGCTGTCTTAGCAGAAAAAGATATATCGCATAAAGACCTGGCGATCAGAGTCGGCATAGCGCCCAACAGCGTTACGCGGATTTGCAACAACGAATTTCAGCCTACTTTAAAGCTATTGCGGGAGATCGCGTTGGCGCTCGATGTGGACATCAGGGAACTACTTATTCCTACCAGAAACGCCTGAGTTTTGTCTTTTACCGGGTATCTGTTGCATAAAAGAGGGTTTTACTATCTTTAGACTATCTATTGTAAATTAATTTACTATGTCTACTGCTTATGCCCGGAATGGCCGGCCACGGTCACGGGAAAACCTTATTCTATTCCTGTTCATTTTTCCTTTTTTTATGGCTCAACGGGGGGAGGCTCAATCCAACCAAGGCGGGGATGCGCCATCCGGCGTGCGGGTAACTGCTCCATCGGCCAAACAGGCTGGCGCCGGGTATGACTATTGGCCGGACAGTCTCCGGCGGGAACTGGCCCATGCGACGAGTCTTTCGGAAAAGGCGAAGTGGGATCTTCTGCTGGCTCAATACTATTATGGGAATGACAATGTTCAGTCGGATGCCTATGGACGGCAGGCGGTGGAGGCGGCCGAGATGAGCCGGGACCGGATGGTGATGATCCGGACGTATATAGGCAATGGTAACCGGTACATGACAAATGGCGGTCTAAAGAGCGTATTGAATCTGGCGCTTGAGAATTTTCACCGGGCGGAGGATATTGCGCTGGAGGATAAACTGGATGAAGAGATGGTCCTTGCTGACTGCGCCCTGGCGCGGGCATACCGGCAGGGAGGTGATAATGACCGGTCGTTGGCCTACTGTAACCAGGCGGTTACACTGGCGGGGGAGGTAGACAACGATACCTTGCAGACGATGGCCTATGGTCAACTAGGCTATACCTACCTGGACAGAAATGAAAAGCTGCCTGCCTTTAGGAATTTCCTGAAAGCGATGGACATAGCGGAACAAAGTAAAAAAGATCTACTGATCCGGAATGTGACGCAAGACCTGGCGGATTTTTACACGAACATCCATGAGTATGACAAGGCTATCGACTATGGCGTGCGGAATGAGGATTGGGACCGGAAGCTGCGGGATTTCAGCGATCTCGCTTTTGGTTATAATACGCTGGGAAGGTTGTATGCAGACAAGAAAGAATATGACATCGCGCTGGGCTATTACGAGCATGAGATTGCGTTAGGCGACAGCATACATTATGACCTGATCAATATCAACGCCTATTTCACCATTTTCAGATTGTACTTAGACAGCCGGCAATATCAAAAGGGGATGACTTACCTGGACCATCACCCGATGGCGGTGAATTATATCGACCGTATAGGGCTGCATTTCTATATCGATGAATGTTATGGAGAGGCCTATATGCAGATGGGGAAAATGGACTCCGCGGCTTATTATTTCAACAGGGCGGAGCCGCAGATGGAGGATAACGGCAATTCTTTTCTGAAATCGAAATTATATGATGCACTGGGGGATTTTTACCTCAGAAAGTCCGACTTGCCCAAAGCGCGTGATTATTATTTGAAGGAGCGGGTTGTCGGGCAGTCGACCGGAGATCTGCAACTTTTGCGTGATGCCGCGCTGATGCTGGATAGTGTTTACCTGCAAATGCACGATTACCAGTCAGCCTATATCTATCACGAGGAGTATACCAGGGATGCAGACAGTCTGCGGAACCTGGCCCGGGCGACGGACCTGCTGAAACTGGAAGTGGACAATGACAACCGGCGGCGGGACCGGGAGGCGAAGGAGGAGGAGGAGGCAACGGAGCACCGGCATAATGTGCAATATATGGGCTTTACGGTGGGATTGGTCGTACTATTCATCGTACTGGTGATGATGGGCTGGCTGGCGGTGCCGCCTTCGGTGATCCGGACGCTGGGTTTCCTGTCCTTTATATTTCTTTTCGAGTTCATTATTCTGCTGACAGATAAACAGATCCAGGGCTGGACGCATGAGGAGCCGTGGAAGGTGCTGCTGATCAAGATCGCGTTGGCGGCGGTACTGGTGCCGCTGCATCACTGGCTGGAGCATAAGGTGATCGTGTACCTGAGCAACCGGAAGCGTTTCAAGGCGGAGCATCCCGCGAGAGGGGTGGCGGCTGCGCATGGGGTGGAGGGGGTGGTGAGGCATTGATGGCGGGAGGGAGTTGACCGTGGGCGAGATTTCGAATTAAATTCTGTTTTTATAATTATTTTTGGAATTTAATTCTAATTAGTATTACCTTTACAGTACAATGATAGAATTTGCATTGGATAATATCGATCTGCGGATACTGCGGCTGATGCAGGACAACGCGCGGATCTCGAATGTGGATATGGCCAAGCAACTGGAGATGGCGCCATCTGCGGTGCTGGAGCGGGTGAAGAAGCTGGAGCAGAAGCAGGTGATCCAACATTATACGACGAGCGTCAACCCGGCCGCGGTGGGTCAAAAATTACTGGCTTTCATCTTCATCCGTACCTCGGAAATGTTTGGTGCGGGGGCGACAGGGAAAGCGCTGGCCCAAATAGAGGAAGTGCAGGAGGTGCATAGTATCGCGGGCGAAGATTGCTGGCTGGTCAAGGTGAGGGCGGCCGATTCGGCGGAGCTGATGGCACTCATGCGTACCAAATTCGCGAAGATTCCTTTTATACAATCTACGAAAACTACGATCGTGCTCGAGACGGTCAAGGAAGAACAAAAGGTTACAATTCCTATCACTAAAAAATAATTCTATGTCATCCACTGTCGGGCGGGCTCCTTCAGCAATGAAGGTGGCGGCTGCTTTTACCATTGTCTATCTTGTATGGGGTTCCACCTATTTTTTCATCCGGTTGTCGGTTGAGCACATTCCACCTATGCTGGTGGGCTGTCTGCGTTATCTTATTGCGGGCATCCTGATGCTGGTGTGGTGTGTGATCACGGGTGAAAAGATTTTTTCCCGGAAGGTGATCAATCCTGCCATTGTGAGCGGGTTGTTGTTGCTGGTTGGCGGCAATGGGGCGCTGATCTGGGCGGAGCAATACGTTCCGAGTTCGCTGGCAGCGATCCTTCTGGCGGCAGGCCCTATATGGTTCGTGGTGCTGGATAAGGGGAAATGGGCCGAAAATTTCCGGAGTAAGGCTACAATTGCGGGCTTGCTGGTAGGTTCGGCGGGGGTGCTGATGTTATTCGGGGAAAAGCTGTGGGGTGGTGACGCCGCGGACGTGGCGGCAGCAGGTGGTCATCACCGGGAGATGATGGCGCTGGTCATGCTGGTGCTGTGCGCTATTTCCTGGGCGGCGGGATCGCTGTATTCGAAGTACAAGTCTGTGGGGAATTCGAATGCGGTGAATGCGGGGTGGCAGATGAT
>Ga0302304_10000564_pt1 | contig 21051 bp, 22 predicted proteins | sample III_Palsa_E2_2_FD_198769 | JGI IMG/M metagenome (GOLD analysis project Ga0302304, IMG submission 198769) | Peat permafrost microbial communities from Stordalen Mire near Abisko, Sweden - III_Palsa_E2_2 | ecosystem: Environmental > Terrestrial > Soil > Palsa > Peat permafrost | place: Sweden...
AGGTGTAGAAACCAAAGGTACCAAAGTCAGAGGCGATTTCGCGAAACTGGCCGTTTTTATCGACGATAAAAAGATAGGCGACTGCAATCCGACGGGTGAATTTCAGATCTTGCCATTGTCTTACCGGCAAACCCGGGACGAAGATAGCGCCAGGATCAGGATAGTGCCTGGAAACACCTTGCATGATCCAAAGACCAATGAAGACCGCAATGCATTTGTGAAAAAAATAGTATTGATCAGGAAATGAATCGCATTGACAGGCTACATGCCATCCTAACGCACCTGCAGAGCAAGAAAAAGGTCACAGCCCAGGAGATGGCTGACCGTTTTAACATCAGCCTGCGGACGGTCTACCGGGACGTCAAAGCCCTGGACGAGTCCGGCGTGCCGGTTATCGGCGAGGCCGGTACAGGTTATACGATCATGGAAGGATACCGTCTTCCACCGGTCATGTTCACCCAGGAAGAAGCCAGCGCCTTGCTGCTGGGCGCCAAGCTGGCCGAGCAATTCACCGATGGATCTGTCCGGAAGCATTTTAACGTCGCCCTGTTCAAGATCAAGGCAGTGCTGCGGTCGCCTGACAAAGAATATGTGGACAAACTGACCGAGCACGTCGAGATACTGTCCCGCTATTCCCCCGACACCGATTCCCCCTCACAGCATTTGTCGCTGTTGCAACAGGCCGTCGTTCATAAAAGGATCGTCCAGCTGCGTTATCGCTCCAATCTGAAGGAAGAGATTACCACGCGAAAGGTCGAGCCTATCGGCCTCGTACATTATGGTTCCGCCTGGCATCTCGTCGGCTGGTGCCATCTGCGCAACGACTACCGCGATTTCCGTATGAGCCGTATGCTCAGCGTTACGCTGGACGATGTTTTCTTCGATCCTTCTTCCCACCCCTCTATCCGGGAATATATCGATAAGCTCAGGCAGACTGCCGATCTGGAAGAAGTGATCGTGCATATCGACAAAAGGGCGGCAAAATACTTGCAGGAACAGAAATACCTGCACGGTTTCGTTTCTGAAGAAGAGCTGGAAACCTGTTTCAGGATGAAATTTCTTACGTCCTCCCTTCGATATTTCAGTCTTTGGTTGTTGATGCACACCGACAAAGTCACCATTGAATCTCCTCCTGCCCTGAAAACCCGGATGACCGAATTGGCGGAGAGGCTTTCCACCCATTACAAATTATAACCCCCATGAGTTTCACCATTCGGCACACTACGCAAAACGACCTCGACGGGGTAAGTATACATGACGAAAGCAATGGAACGGAGATCAGCGTCCTGCCCGCATTTGGGGCGATGCTGCATTCTTTCACCGTTCGCGGCCGGGATGGATCGGATGTCAATGTCATCAACAGCTATCCCGGGCTGGCAGGACTGAAAGCAGAAATGGGCCGATTCTTCAAGAGCGCCAAGCTTTCCCCCTTTGCCTGCAGGATCCCGGACGGCAAGTACCGCTTCGAGGATAAAGAATATCGGTTCCGTCACCTTTTCTCCGATGGCAATGCCATCCACGGCCTGCTGTCCGATAAGCCTTTCACCGTCCTTGAGGAGACCGGTGGCGAAACGTCCGGCGCCATAGTACTGGAATATACCTACAAGAAAGAGGATGAGGGCTATCCCTTCGATTATGACTGCCAGGTAAGGTATATCCTGCATCCTGACAGCGTGTTGGAAGTGGTGACGGCTGTGACCAACCTGGATAAGACCACTATTCCGATGGCCGATGGCTGGCACCCGTATTTCCGGCTCGGCGGAAAAGCCAATAGCTGGGAGCTGCAGTTCCATTCGGATGCCATGATGGAATTTGACGATCGGTTGGTCCCCACCGGTAAGCTGGTCCAATACAATCAGTTCGCTACGGCCCGCCCGCTCGGCGATACATTCCTGGACAATTGCTTTACCCTCAAGCCTGACCTTGTCAGCGCTGCCTGTGAGATCCACAATCCTGCCAACGGGCTGACAGTTTCTTTTTTCCCCGACGCGAACTATCCTTACCTCCAATTGTATACTCCTGATGACCGCGACAGTATCGCCATCGAAAACCTGAGCGGCGCCCCGGATTGCTTCAATAACAAAATGGGGCTGGTATTGCTCCAGCCGGGACGTTCACAAATATTTACCGTTCGGTATAAGGTTGGCGTCCGGTAAAATTTTATCTTGCCTTCTAAATTTTCAATCTAATGAAGATCCTGAAATTTATCCTCCCTTTAGCTCTTGCCTTTAGTTTTGCCGGGTGCCTCGATATCAATGAGAAACTGGAGATTAAGAAAGATGGCAGCGGGACGCTGACCATGGATATGGATATGAGCCAGATGATAGATATGTTGCAGACCTATATGGGGAAAGATGAATTGGCGAAGAAGGGGCTGGAAAAAATGGATACGACCGTTTACCTCAAGGATATCCTCGATACAAGTTCCACGCTGAGTGCAGATAAAAAGGCCGTCCTGAGCCCCGGCAGCATACACATCAAGGTCGACCTCGATGCCAAGGTATTCACGACCCACATGGTATTCCCTTTCACCAACCAGGCCAACCTGCAAAAATTATATGCAACCATGAATGACGGTTCTTCGCTGGGATCTGCCCAACTCCTCGGCGGACTGGGTGGCGCTGGCTCCGGAGGCGCAGGCGCCAGCCCTGATATCAACCAGTTCAACGGCATCTATGATTTTACCAGCAAGGACGGGTTGATCTCCAAACACCTTAACGCCGACAAATGGAAGGCGTTGCAGAATCAGCCGCAGTTCGCCCAGATCAAACAGGCCGGACAGATGGGGGTGGAGATCAACTATACCAGTACTATCGTGCTGCCCCGCCCGGTGAAAAGCGTAGACAATCCGCTGGCAAAATTGTCGGATGACAAGAAGACCGTGACCCTCAAATTCAATCTCATAGAGGTATTCGATCATCCCGAACAGTTTGGATATAAGATAGAATATTAGGTTTGCATGTGCCGGGGAATTGTCTATTTTTAAGGACTAAATCCTGTGTATGCAATCCAGATCCTGTTGCATGGCGCTGCTGGTTATGCTGTTTTTCTCCTGCCACCTTCACGCGCCGGGAGATACCCTTAGCGGGCCGGGCGTTTCTGACGGCCTGGCCGCCCGGATCACGGGCACTTATAACGGCCATTTCAAACAGGGAATGATGACACTCGTCATTAATTACATCTCCGATAGTGTTGTCTCCGGCTATGATGTTCACAAAGAGTTGCGCCGCAATGTGAATGGCGAAGTGCAGCAGAAAGGGGACACGCTGAACTTCATCCTGAAGGAGCCCGGCAATCATCCGCTGGACGGCACGTTCTACCTGTCCATGGATACAGCCAGCCGGGCCATCACCGGTAAATGGGTCCCGCAGGACAGCTCGAAAGTCCATACCGGATCGCTGGACCTGAAAAGATGGGACAAGGATACCAGCAAAGCATACTTTGCGAGATTGTGGAATGGCGATCTCGGCGAACTCTCTTTCGATGACGACGACGGCACCTGCACACTCACTTATGACAAGCCTGGCGCTACTGGCGCTCCCGCCGATCGGGAGATAACGATCTGGGGGGATTATCAGCAAAAAGTGGATACCTTATTTATCGACTGGCAGCCCAATCATCACCTGCCCGCTCAGCAGATGCGGCTGGTAAAGTATCCATATATAGAAGGATCGGGCGATAACCCGGGCACTCCGGAATCTCTTCGCGGTTTAGGGGTCAAGTTTATAGAAGTTCCGCAGGCGGGCTGATCATGAGAAGGATAGGACAGATATCGGCGATGCTGGTCCTCGCATTCTTTTCTTACCTGATGATCAGGCTGACCCTTCAGTACAGGGTGATGCAGGGTGATGTAGGCTTTCTTCATGTCAAGCGGCATGCCTATCATATCGGATATTGGCGCGCCAGTTTTTATACGCATGTCTTTACCAGCTGCCTGGTGCTGATCGCCGGCTTTACCCAATTCAGCTCGTGGCTGCTTCGCCGCCGGCCTGTCGTGCACCGGATCATGGGCTGGATCTACCTCGTCATCGTGATCATCATCAGCGGACCGGCCGCCTTCGTCATGGCGCTGTATGCCAATGGTGGATGGATGGGCAGGATCAGCTTTACGCTTCTGGCAGGAATATGGTGGAGCGTCACCCTTTTAGCGGGGTATTATGTCATCAGGAGACAGTTTGCCCGGCATGGCGCCTGTATGATCCTGAGCTATGCGTTGACTTTGTCGGCCATTACACTGAGGGCATATACCTGGCTGGCCCATATGACCCACCTCCCGATCAATGCCCGCGATCTGTATGTCCTCGTGGCCTGGTTGAGCTGGGTACCCAACCTCGTGGTGGCCATCATCCTCATCGAAACGTCAAAGCGTCTATCCTTTCGAACTTCCCATTTGCCGCAATCCGGTATTCCACAGGCGGCACAGCGCTCCGATGTATGACCAGGGCAGTGTCGCTGCCGGATGCAGTCGAATCGGGTGTAGAGACAAAATCCTGCACGCTGAATTGCAGGCTGGGTTGTATGCTGAACACTTTGAATGGGGACATGGCTTCCCGGGCGCCTGCTACCTGCAGAGTATCGATGATATCACCCTTGTTGGTAAAGCTCGCCAGGTAGTATGCGATAAGATGCGTGGTATCCGCCGCCTCCTCCTCCGTCGGCTCTATGCTATAGAGCACTGCCGAATAGGTGGGATTCTCGGTGATCAGGCCTGCATAGTAATACATATTGTCCGGCTCGCGTTCCCAATGATCATCCTGCATAAGGGGAATAAATTTGCTGAACTCGTAGGATACATCGTTATTTCCTTTCTGATGACCCTTGATCCATTGTTCGTCGATGACCAGGGGCAGCTGGATCGGAAAGAAATGACTTTTGAAGACATCCCATAGCGCCCTGCTTTTATCGTGACCGCTGCCCGCGACTAAAGCCTTATTGTAAACATCATCAAAATCGACGCGCGCATATACGACGGGAAAAAGATCCCGCCGGAGGAACTGTTGCGGCCGCGGGTAGCCCATCTGAATGGCCAACTCCATGAAATAAAGGGTAGAGTCGCCATAGGCACCTCCGCGGGAGAGGTTGCAATAAGCCAGCGCATATCTGTACATCACATTGGACAGCGGGCTGTACCCCAGCTTTTCTGCGACATGGAGCGCCTGGATGGCTTCGGTATACTGATGAGTGGTTACGAGTGCCCCCGCCAGCTCATAATAGGCCCTCGCCGTCGGCTTGACCAGGATCGACTGCTTGAACAACTCGATGCTTTGGGCCGTGTCCGGCCCTTTCTTATACAGATCCGCAGCCTGATCGAGTAATTTGCGGGCAGCTTTTTCATCGCCGCCTAATGCCATCCTGACCGAGTCGATAAAATAAATGGATGTTGCGGTAAGAGGGACGTAGGCCGGCCCCGGGGCATTATGGCAGGATCCGATGATCACGGACAGGAGGATGAGGGTTGATAGCCGTTTCATGATAAAGAGATTACGGCGAAAGATATACATTTTTTCCTGGTCTTCAAATGGGATTCCTACGCTACATTTGTATCTATTTCATTATCATAATTTATGAAACAAACTGATTTCCTGGTCATCGGTTCCGGCATCGCCGGACTTAGTTACGCGCTGAAAGTAGCCCAGCATTATCCCGATAAGCAGGTCCTCGTTGTCACCAAGTCCCGGGCCGATGAAACCAATACGAAATACGCTCAGGGCGGTATCGCCGGCGTCACGGATTTCGAACACGATAGCTATACTAAACATATCCAGGACACGCTGATCTCCGGCGACGGCCTTTGCAATCCTCATACCGTAGAGATCGTCGTCACGGAGGGGCCTGAGCGGATCAAGGAAATCATCGAATGGGGTACCCGCTTTGACAAGGATTCCGAAGGGGATTTTAAACTGGGAAGAGAAGGCGGTCATTCCGAATTCCGCATCCTGCACCACAAGGATGTCACCGGAAAGGAGATCGAGCGGGCTTTGCTCGACACCGTCGGGAAACAAAAGAACATAGAGGTCATTAAGCATTGGTTCGTCCTCGATCTGATCACCCAGCACCACCTGGGCTACCTCGTCACCAAGTCGACGCCGGATATCGAATGCTATGGGGTATATGCCCTCGATCAGCACACCAATAAAATTGTAAAGATCCTTTCCAAGATCACCCTGCTGGCGACCGGCGGCAATGGCCAGGCTTACCGCACGACCACCAATCCCACGATTGCCACAGGTGATGGCGTCGCCATGGTATACAGGGCAAAGGGAAGGATAGAGAACATGGAGTTCATCCAGTTCCACCCCACGGCTCTCTATGAGCCCGGCGTGAGCCCCTCCTTTCTCATTACCGAGGCCGTCCGCGGCGACGGCGGTATCCTCAGGAATAACAAGGATGAGGCGTTCATGGAAAGGTATGACGAGCGGAAAGACCTGGCGCCGCGCGATATCGTCGCCAGGGCGATCGACAGTGAAATGAAAAGGGCAGGTACCGAACATGTCTGGCTCGACTGCCGGCACATGGACAAGGCCAAGCTGATGGAACATTTCCCTAATATCTATGCAAAATGCCGTTCTATCGGCATCGATATTTCCACTCAGTTGATCCCCGTGGCCCCTGCCGCCCATTACAGCTGCGGCGGTATCAAGGTAGATGAATGGGGACATACGTCCATTACGCACCTCTATGCCTGCGGAGAGTGCAGTTCTACAGGCCTGCATGGCGCCAACCGCCTGGCCAGCAATTCCCTGCTGGAAGCGCTCGTCTTTTCTCATCGTTGTTATCTCGACAGCGTGCAAAAGGTCGATCGTATCGCTTTCCAGCAGGATATCCCCGACTGGAATGCCGAAGGCACGACGGAACCGGATGAAATGATCCTCATTACGCAAAGCCTAAAGGAACTGCAGCTACTGATGAGTGATTATGTAGGCATCGTCAGGACCCATACCCGTTTGCAGCGGGCGAGTAAAAGACTGGACCTCCTGCATGAAGAAATAGAATCCCTGTACGAGACGACAGCCGTATCCCCGCAGCTTTGCGAGGTGCGCAACCTGATCACCGTGGGGTATCTGATCGTCAAGGAAGCGCAGTTCCGTAAGGAGAGCCGAGGGCTGCACTACAATACCGATTATCCGCTGAAAAGCCCCCTGATACAAAATATCGTATTATGACGCCCTCTTCTTCCATTACCCGGGCCATGATCCTGGCCGCAGGCTTGGGCACCAGATTTAAGCCATGGACTGATCGTCATCCCAAGGCCCTCGCCGTTGTGAACGGGAAGAGCCTGCTACAGCGCAATATCGAATATCTCCAGTCCTATGGCATTCGCGATATCATCGTGAACGTCCATCATTTTGCAGAACAGATTGAGAAGGCGCTGGCCGTTAACCAGGGTTGGGGAAGTCATTACATCATCAGTGATGAGACGGTGGCCGTACTGGAGACAGGGGGCGGTCTGCGAAAAGCCGCGCCTTTCCTTGAAAGCGCTCCTTTCGTGCTGATGAATGTGGACATACTAACGGATATGGACCTGTCTGCTATGATCGGCGATCATTTTTTGCACCGCCCATTGGCGACGCTGGCTGTCACGGACCGGACGACCTCGCGATACTTTTTGTTCGATACGAAGGATGAGCTTTGCGGCTGGCGGAATGTGAAGACAGGGCAGGAGAGGATAGCAAGGCCTGTAACGACGAGCGTGCAAAAGGCATTCAGCGGTATTCATGTCATCGATCCTTCGATCTTTCCCCTCATGACCATGGAAGGAAAATTTTCCACGGTGGATCTTTATCTCGACCTGGCGGCCGGCCATTCCATCAGGGGGTATGACCATAGCCGATCCAGGCTCATCGATGTCGGTAAACCTGAATCGGTCGAACAGGCGGAAAGGCTGTTTGCCTGAATTATTTCTTTATTAAATCCCACCTTATCGTTCTCGACATGTCAGGAAAAAAAAATAAATTGTTGTAATGATGAAGAAATTATTGGGTCTTAGTATGGCTCTTGGCCTGGCTGTTTATAGCCTGGCGCAAACGGCCGGCGTAAAGGAAGAATTACTCCAAAAGAAAGTGCTGCTGCCGAATGGCTGGTCACTCACGCCGGCCGGTAATAGCCTTCCTCTCGGCGATCTTCCCCTGAATATCGCCGTCTCTTCCTCCCGTCGGTACCTGGCTGTTACCAACAACGGACAGAGCACGCAGACGCTGCAGCTCATCGACGTGATGAAACAGCAGGTCCTGGATAGCGTGATCATCCCGAAATCTTGGCTGGGCCTTACCTTCAGCGCCAATGAAAAGTTCCTGTATGCCTCCGGTGGTAATGACAACCGCATCCTGAAATATGCCGTTGCACCTAACGCAAGGCCGGCCATCGTGCTGGTCGACAGCATTCCGTTGGGTAAACCGTGGCCGGTGAAGATATCTCCCGCGGGTATAGCCATCGACGACAGGCGACAACTGTTGTATGTAGTGACCAAGGACAACAACTCCCTGTATATTGTTGATTTGACCGCTAAGACTGTCCTCCAGCGTCTGGATCTTGGTGGGGAGGCCTACACCTGTCTGCTGTCGCGGGATGGCCACCAACTGTATATTACTTGCTGGGGATGTGACCGCCTGTTGATCTTCGATACGGAGCATCGCAGTTTTACCGGCGGGGGCATTGCCGTCGGCGATAACCCCAACGACATGTGCCTGACAAAAGACGGTCGGTGGCTATTCGTGGCCAATGCCAATGACAACAGCGTCTCCGTGATCGATGTTCATCATACGAAGGTAGTAGAGACACTCAATGCGGCGTTATATCCGAATTCTCTACCCGGCTCTACGACCAACGCCCTTGCCCTCAGCAGAGATGATAAAACCCTCTATGTCGCCAATGCGGACAATAATTGCCTGGCGGTTTTTGATGTCGGCCATCCCGGATCCGGCAGATCCAAAGGCTTTATTCCGGTAGGCTGGTATCCCACGGCGGTGCAGGTAATCAGGAATAACATCTGGGTAGCCAACGGAAAGGGGTTTTCTTCGATGGCCAATCCACTGGGACCTAACCCGATGGAGCGCCGCCAGGAAGTGAATTACCAGCAGGGGGACCAGAAGAAGACTCAACCGGTACAATATATTGCAGGCCTGTTCAAAGGTACGATCAGCATTATTCCCGAGCCGGATGAAAAATTGCTGGGCGATTATTCGGCATTGGTCTATCAGAATACGCCTTATACCAAGGTCGGCGAGTTGGAGGCTGCAGGCGCGGCCGGCAATCCGGTCCCCATGAAGGTAGGAGACCCGTCGCCGATAAAATATGTATTCTATTTTATTAAGGAGAACAGGACCTACGACCAGGTGCTTGGTGATGTTAGAGAAGGCAATGGAGATACCAGCCTTGTGCTGTTCGGGGAAAAGATCACGCCTAACCAGCATGCGCTGGTAAAAGAATATGCTTTACTGGATAATTTCTATGTCAACGCGGAAGTCAGCGCAGACGGGCATAACTGGAGCATGGGCGCTTATGCGACCGACTACCTGGAAAAGACCTGGCCGACGGCGTACGGCGGGAGGGGTGGTGACTACGATGCGGAAGGCAACAGAGCGGTAGCCAACAACAAAGGAGGCTTTATCTGGGATGACTGCCAGCGGGCCGGCGTTAGCTATCGCAGCTATGGAGAATTCGGCAAGGGGGGGCCGCAGGATACTATAGAGGGTCAACCTAACTCGCTGATCAAGGCGTTGGTAGGACATTATTGCCGCTCTTTCACCGGATGGAACCTGTCAGTACCTGACACGACCCGGTTCAGCCAATGGAAAAATGATTTCGATTCGCTGATGACTGCGAGTGCTGTACCAAGATTGAACGTAATCCGAATCGGCAATGATCATACAGCCGGTTTACGCCGGGGTAAGCCTACGCCTTTTGCCTATGTGGCGGACAATGACCTGGCGGTTGGAGAGTTTGTTGAATATCTGAGCAAAAGCCCTATTTGGAAGGAAAGTTTAGTGTTGATACTGGAAGACGATGCACAGAATGGGCCCGATCATGTGGATGCACATCGGAGCCCCGTTTATATTGCAGGCGGACTTGTCAAACATCATTTTGTAGATCATACACCCTATACGACGACCTCTGTGCTGCGGACTATCGAACTGATTCTGGGCATACCGCCCATGACTCAGTATGATGCTTCGTCACCAGCGATGTGGAGATGTTTTACGACAGATGCAGATGTGACGCCTTTCCGGGCGCTCCCTTCGAATATTGATCTACGCGAGAAGAATACCGTTTGGAACGAATGGGCGAAGAAATCAGCCGGGCTTGATTTCGCCCGCGAAGATCGGGTTCCAGACAACATTTTCAATGAGATTCTCTGGAAAGGGATTAAAGGCGATAATGTACCCTTGCCTGCGCCCAGCAGGGCTGCTTTTGTAAAGGCCGGGAAGAGCGAGGACGACGATTAATCCCATTCCTGCCTCATTCGGGGCAATTTACTGCCCAACGTAAAATACAAATGGCGAAAGATCTATTCCTTCGCCATTTGTCCATCATCTTATTGTAAGATTAATGTCTTCCGTGCCAATGATTTTCACGTTCAAAACGGTCGTGATCGAAGGTGCGTCCATTGAAATAGGCCCTGTGATTTCTTTCAAACCTGGGCTGATAATGAGCGTAATACGCTTGGTCGCGATAATGTCCGTGCCATGCAGGATAGGTATAATAGGTGTATCCGGGGTAAGTAGGTTCAAAGTTTACGCTGACATGGGTCTGCGCGGAGGCCGAATTAACGGCAAAACTGCCGGCTATGATCAGACAAAGAACAAATAACTTTTTCATACTGGTAATTTTATAAGTTAACAAATACTCTATAGCAGGGTGCCAAAACCATGCCTTACCGCCTTCCTCTGTTAAATCCTCTGTTAAACCCGCGGTCATGTGCCCAGCGGGCATGGTCGAAACCACCATGATTGAAATAGGCGGCGTGGTCTCTGTAAAAGAACGGGCGATAGTGTTCAAAGTAGAACCGGTCATGGTAGTGCCCGTTCCAGGCGGGGTAATCATAATAAGCATAGCCGGGAAAGTCGGCTTCGCATACTGCGGGGGCGGCATAATAGCCACCTGCATAGACAACGGGTGCAGGTACGGCGGCTCCTATATAAACCCTGGGGGCTGGAACGCGGAAGCCAACACGGGCGCCGACAAATACTTGAGCATAACCTTTAGTAGCAATGAAGCTGGTGGCTATGATGGCGGTGAGGATAAATAGCTTTTTCATATCTGTAATTTTTAAGTTTAGTGGATGCTTTGTTTTCTACGTCTGCATCCTTGCTATCTTGGATATGAAATGAGGCTTTGAATTTAATAAGCGTTTGTTAATGGTTCTATATGGTTCAGGATCAAGCCATAAGTCAGCGTCCGGTTTAAACCCCGTGACGGCCATACCGGGGCCCGAAGGGAAATCCTGGTATGACGTATGGATATCCGTTAGCCCCGAAGTGAGACAGGCCGCCTGTAACCGGGCGGCATCTGTCCTGAGGTCTTCTTCTTTGCGGTACGTTCCGGCCTGCGATAGCCATACCAGCCTGCCGCCACCGCGGAGCAGCGAGGCCAGGCGAAGACATTCTGTAGCCGCATCCTTTCGGGGGAAGTGAGTACCGGATGTATATATTGTATGAAAGTAATGAGCGGGGTAGGGCAGCTCATGCAGTTCTCCGAGGTGTAATTGAATTAATTGCCGGTGGATGAATGCCTTGTTGCGCCGGTAAGCCTGACGGTACAAGGGGATGGAAGATTCGATGCCAGCCAGGAAACCGATCCTGAGTGTCCGTGCGACAACAGCCAATAACTGCCCTGATCCAAAGCCCACTTCCAACACATGCTGATAAGGCTGCAAATTCAATTGCCTGATGGTCCAGTCGTGGACCTGTGCGCGTGAATATCGGTCAAACCAGTTTGCCATGATCGTGGAATTGGTTTCGCATGATCGCGTGCGATTATTGTTTTTGTTCGGCTGCGCCGGTTCCGCTTGTAAAGGCCTCATCGGACCTGAAAGGCCTCCGGCAGCGGCGACCCCACTCCTGTTTGATTTTTTCCCTTTCTTCAGGTGTCATGTTCGTCCATCTGTCGTTTAATTTTTCTTTCCATCTTGCTTTGGGGCCACCACCGCGGAAACCGCTGAATAATATTTTGGTCAATAATAGCAGCCCCAATGCCTGCCAGAAGGTGATGACGGGCAGGTGAAAGATGACCGGCATCAGGGCGTTCCATAGCAGCATGACAATGCTGCCGAAGGCAAATACTCCGATTATGGCCAGGAGAATAATGCCGATTACTTTGCGGAGGCGAAAACGTCTTTTCATATTCATAATATTTTAGTGTTCTATAATTTCTTGATACAGGGTCAGTAACCTTTCTCTCAGAAAGAGAACGGCGTATCTTTTCCTGGAGATCAGCGTGTTGACCTTCTCTCCGGTCGCGGCGGCAATGTCCTTGAAAGGAATGCCTTCCAGTTCATTCTGGATAAACACCGTACGTTGTTCTTCGGGCAGTTCGTCCAATGCCTCCTGCAAGGTTTTCCAGAACAGGGCCCGCAGGTTGGCCGTCTCCGGGTTGTGACTTTTATCCAGTAGGATGCCTGCGAGGTCTGCGGCGCCAGGCTCGTCTGTTTCAGGCAGCAACGAATCCAGGGAGGCAGGCTGCCGGCGGCGGTAGCGGTCGATGATCTTATTGCGGGCTACGGCGAACAGCCAGCCGCTGATCTGTTCGATGGGTTCCGTGTCGACCGTTGTCGTCAGCTGGTACCAGACATCCTGTAAAATATCCTCCGCATCGGCTTCGTTACCAACCCGTTGGCGTATAAAGCCCAGCAGTCTCCGGCCGAATTGGCTGATGACTGACGCGATATTTTTTCCCGTCGGTGAGGCCATAGCCGGGTTGATGGTCAATAATTCCTCCATGCTATTCAGGAAGACGGATCAGCACGGAGAATATTTTAAAATTGGTAAAAAAATCCATTAGCGCCAAAAATCCATTATTTCACGCCCTTCAGTTCTTCCCATCGGCTGGAATGTCTTCCCGACCGCAGTTCCTGCCGCATTTTCCAGTTTTTTTTCATGCCTGCGGCGCCGAATTTCACGGTATCGTCACGCATGGCAAAATTGATGTTGTCGACAGTGTGCATGAGAAACCGGTGCTGGTTGTCCGAAGCCGGGGAAAACAGATTGCCTTGTATAGAATCGTCGGGCGTCAGCCCGCTCAGCATCACGCCGGCCTTTTTATAGGATTTGCCATTCTCATACAGTTGTTCCGTCAGCGTCAGCGCCTGTTTAATGAGTTCATGGGTAAGGGCGGTAGGGATAGGGAGAACGGCATAGCTGCTGACGGTTGGGCCATGTCTGAAATGGGTCGAAGCAGGCTGTTCTTTCGGCACGATGAAAACGCTGACGATCCGGGCGGCGCTTTGCTGCCGGCGAAGCTTTTCCGCGGCCCTTGAAATATAGGTAGCAACGGCCTCTTTCAGCTCGTTGACGTCGGTAACGGGGCGTCCGAACATCCGGGTGGTGGCGATCATTTTTTTATCCACCAGCTCTTCTTCCATGACGATAGCAGGTTGCCCCTTCAGTTCACGGATCAGCCGCACGCCTACGACGCCACCCATATGCGTATGGGCCCAGTCTTCCGGCATGTTCGAGAGCTCCCATGCGCTGGTGATGCCCCAGTTGATCAGCTTGCCGGCATAGGCCCTTCCTACACCCCAGAGATCATCTACCCGCGTTTGCTGCATGGCGACGCGTAATTGTTCTTCCGTAGCCAGGATGCTGATGCAACCGGAAGCCTTCTTGTCTTTTTTGGCGAGGCGGTTGGCCAGCTTGGCCAGTGTTTTGGTGGGGGCTACGCCAATGGAGACGGAGATGCCGGTCCATCGCTCCACCGTATCTTTGATGTGAAGGACGTAGCCGGCGAGCTCTCCGACGGGGATATGGTCCAGATCGAGGAAGGCTTCATCCACCGAATAGACCTCAACCCTTTCTCCCTCTCCTACCAGCATCCTCAGGGTCTCCATCACCCGCCAGCTCATGTCCCCGTATAAATGATAGTTGGAGGAGAACACGGCGATGCCGTTCTTTTCAATGAGATGCCGCGCCTGAAAATAAGGGATGGCCATGTCCACACCCAGTTGGCGGGCTTCATCACTGCGGGAAATGATGCAGCCGTCATTGTTGCTGAGCACTGCGACAGGCTTGTCCCGGAGATCGGGCCGGAAGACCCGCTCACAGGAGCAGTAAAAGCTATTGCAGTCGACGATCGCCTTCATAACGCATGAATTACGTACGTCACCACTCCCCAGATCGAAAATTCCGACGCCGAGAGGTCTACATCGATAGGAGATAACCTGGTTGTCTCCGGTACGAGGCGGATCTTGTTGAACGTCTTCTCGAGCCGGCGGATCAGCATCTCTCCGTTCAGCGTGGCAATGACCACCTTGCCGCTCGCTGCCTTGACGGACCGGTCCACGATGACCACGTCGCCATTGAAAATGCCGGCGCCCACCATAGCGTCACCGCTCACCCGCATGAAAAAAGTGGCGGGCTTGTTACGGATCAGTTGTTCGTTCAGATCGATGCCCCTTTCCATATAATCGTCTGCGGCGGCTCCGAAACCGGTGGCGTTGGCGGCCGGTACCTCCCATTGGGTGAAACGCTTGGAGCCCTTATAGCTCATGCCGAAAAATTGCTCGAGTTCCATAAAAAATAATTTTAAGCCTTAGAAGCCGCCCGAAACGACCCCGATCAAGGTTATCACAAGGAAAATAAATTTCTTTGCTTGTACTAATTTATTTAGTAAATTTATGCTAAAATAATGATCATTTAAATTTTTTTTATGGAAATGGGGTTAGTAAAAAATTCAATACCGCTCGCCGGCCGGACCGCCGGTCCCGGACAGGCGGATTACCTGCTGGTGATCTATCCACGCGGGGATCTCGTGGACAGGTTGCTGGAAGAGCAACAGCAATTTAACGCCGAATATTTCTCTGCCGGTCCCGCCGGTGATGGGCGTGGGCAGCAACCACTACAGGGGCAGCATCCGCCGGAGAGGCAGGAGAGACAGCGCCCGCCGGAGGGGCAGCAGCGGCTCGCGCGTAACAAGCCGCATATCACCTTGGCCGCTTTTCAGGCCGGCGAAGAGACGGAGGATACCGTCATCCGCTGGATCCAGCGGATCTGCCGTCAGCAAAAGTCATTCGACATCGCCCTCAATAATTATAGCGGTATCCCGCCGCACACGATCTATCTGCGGGTACAGGATCCGCAGCCACTCCGGGAATTGATGCAGCAGCTGCGGGCGATCGACGAATTTATCCGTTCCTCGGGCTGGCCTCCGGTCAATCTGACCGGCCGGCCTTATCTGAGCATTGCCGGCGGCCTGACTGAAAAGGTCTATAATAAGGCCATGCCCGATTATTCCCGGAAGACCTTCCATGGCATTTTCCGGGTGGAGGAACTGGTGCTGCTGAAAAGAAGGCATTCCTTCGATCCCTGTAAGACGGTCAACGTTTTCCGGCTGTCACCGGAATGATCTGCGCCGGCGGTTGTTCCGTCAACCCGGAATGATCTGACTTTAAAACTAAAAAACGAAATGTATGCAACAAGCTATCAAACCTATTGCCACCGTCCTCAATGAGACCTATAAGAGGCAGCTGGCCACCAATGAATACCTCCTGATCCTCAACCCGCATGAAGAACTGCGGAACAAGGTCCAGCAGGTAAAAAAAGAATTCTATAATTCCTATCAGGCTCCGACGGCCCTCGGCGGCAAGCCGCATGTGACGCTGGTGAGATTTACCCAGGTCGCTTTGATGGAAGAGCGTATCATTCAGCGTCTCCGTACGATCTCCATGGGATATTGCCCGTTCAAGGTAGAATTGAAAGACTTCGGCAGTTTTCCTTCTCATACCATTTTCATCAATGTGACGAGCAAGTTGCCCATTCGCGCACTGGTCAATGAAGTCAAAGACATCCAGCGGTTGATGAAACTGGACAAGGAAAACAAGCCCCATTTTATCGACGAACCCTATCTACCCATCGCCCGCAAATTATTGCCATGGCAATATGAGAAGGGTTGGCTGGAATACAGCAACAAGAGCTTCACCGGCAGGTTTGTCGCGGATGCCATGCTGCTGCTGAAGCGGCGTCAAGGTGAAATGGCCTGGCAGATAGCGGAAAGGTTTGCCTTTCAAAACCTGCCGGTGACCATCCGTCAGGGGCAATTATTCGCGTAAGCAACCGATCCATCAAAGGAAACGTGAAGGTTCCGTGATGATTTTTTATACCACTGTAAATCAGCAATATGATTCAGCAAGATCCGTCCGACCAGCCGGCTGCGGGCTGCGGGCGTGTGCCGTCCGACGCTTCGGCTGGCGAAGGCCGCGTACCCGACTACACCGGCCCCATCAATCCCGTTCAATACCTGAAAGGCCGCGGCGCCCAGTTGAACCCTAAAAACCGCTTTCTGAAAAATGAAAGGGTCAAAGAACATATCGAGGCGATAGATGAATGGATAGAGCCCAACAGCGAGACCCAGTACCTGGAAGAGCATGCCAAAGGCATCGTCAACAAAGTGGACAGCCCGGACGTAGGCATGTGGTACAGCATGAACCCCTACCAGGGCTGCGAGCATGGGTGCACCTACTGCTATGCCCGTAATGCTCACGAATACTGGGGCTATAGCGCCGGTCTCGACTTCGAAAGAAAGATCATCGTCAAAAAAAACGCTCCCGAGCTGCTGCGTAAATTTCTCATGAATCCCAAATGGGAATGTCTGCCGATATCGCTCAGCGGCAACACGGACTGCTATCAGCCCGCTGAAAAAAAATTCGGCATCACCCGCAAGTTGCTGGAGACCTGCCTGGAATTCAACCAGCCTGTGGGCATGATCACCAAGAATGCCGGTATCCTGCGGGACAAAGACCTGCTGGCGGAGATGGCGAAAAAAAGATTGGTCTCCATTCTCATTTCCATCACTTCTTTCGACGAAGACCTGCGCCAGGTCATGGAACCCCGGACCACTACAGCAAAACAACGGCTGCGGACCATTAAAGAACTCAGCGCCGCCGGCGTCCGTATGGGCGTCATGCTCGGCCCGATGATCCCCGGGCTCAATGAGCATGAAATGCAGCGTATCATGAAAGCAGCCGCAGAGAACGGCGCTACCTTTTCCGCTTATACCTTCATCCGTCTCAACGGAGCCATCAAGCTGATCTTTCACGATTGGCTGTACAAAAATTTCCCCGACAGGGCCGATAAAGTATGGCACTTCATCGAAGCCGGACATGATGGTAAAGTCAACGACAGCCGCTGGGGAGTGCGGATGCGCGGTGAAGGTAATATCGCGCAGCTGGTGGCGCAGCAATACGCTCGCTATACAGAGAAGTACGGGTTAAACGCCGAACGGTGGGAATTGGATTGCTCGCAGTTCAGAAGGCCGGGCGAGCAGATGAAGTTGTTTACTTAGATGAGATTGACTTGTTTGATATAATCAGGAAATAAAACGACCTTTTTTGCATCTGCCGGATCAAACAAAAATGGCTGTACATCTTTAGCCATCATTTCCATATTGATCTGGCTGCATTTTTCAAGAATTCTTTCTTTCAACTCCTTCGCAGTCGAAATATTTACTTTAAGCTTTAAATAGTCATAATTGGGACCATCGATTTTAGATAAAATGAAAACAACGTCAAAAAAATCACGTCCTTTATTCCTTTGTCTGTTTAATATAGCATAGAACTTTTGTGCAAGTAAAATATCAAGAGGTGTATTGAATATTTGAGTAAATATATCAAATCGATTGAGTATATATTTTTCTGGCGTAAAGTTGAAATGCTGTGGCTCTGTATCTAGTTGTATCAGGATCTTTTCTTCCAGGTGACCGGAAAGACCTTCCTGATAAAGTAATTTAGGAAATCGGATATAACAATGAAAGGCACCTCGATAAATAGTTTTCATTTCAACTGTATAGCCTTCCTGGGTAAGCTTGTTTTTTATGTGTACAGAGATGTTTTCAAAAACATCTTCCCCGAGCGCGAAGTTGTCGAAGTCAAGATCCTCGGAAAATCGGGTGTTGCCATGAACGATGCGCAAACAAGTCCCTCCTAAAAAAGATAAGTGCGTAGCATATTCACTGTCGAAGATGATCTGTAGAATCTTATGCTGTAAATACTCTCTTAGAATAAAATGTTTATACGATTTTAGGTTATCCGGATAATTCTTTTCTATTTCAGATAATGTCAGCATGTTCAATTTGTTTTTTAAAATCCTTTATTCTTTTATCCAGTGTTTTACTGGCGAATACGAATTGGTATTTCCCCAGTTTTTCCCAATCTAAAGTATTGTGTAATTCAATATAGTTGAACCGAAGCTCCTCAAAATCTTTGGTAGACCGTAATGAAGCATTAAGGTATAAATAATCCAATATGGCCTTTTCTTTTTCAGCAATCAGTACCGGTAGACTGCCTTTGTGAAAGACAGAATATCCGAAGAATAAACTTGTCTTTAGAGTGTGAAAGTCAAATGCTCCTATTGGAGTTATATAGCTGGTTGTTTTTCTCGTGGTTATGGCTTTTTGCGTATAAACTCCTTCCGGTATGAGGTGATAATAAGCCAGTGCTGACTCTAACGATATGTAAGAGGGTCTATAAATACAATTACTAATTCTGAATAGTAGTTGCTCGTCTATCAGACATTCACTGAACAAATACCATTTGTTGACGAGCTTGCGGATATGTCCTTTGCGTTGCCACTCGACTAACCTTCGTGAATCAAAGTTTGGAAAGAATTTTTCAACGTCCCGAATTGAAAAAACCTGGAATGGGATTAAGGCATCCCTGAATTCGAGATATGACATATTGTTTCTTCTTTTTGTTATTTATAACAAAAATAGGAAATAAAACACAAATACGACCTTTCCAACAGGAAGTAACGCCGACTGCCCCCGACCTCACGCCCAGTCGAACTCCCTGACCTTCCCATTCAGCTTCCACCTGGAAGGCAATGTATTCGTCAGCCAATCCAGCGGCTCTCCCGCCGGCAATAGCCGTGCAGCCTGGGCAAAGGACGCCCGGATCGTCGCTTTTTGCTCGGCCCCCAATACATCGGGCTGTGCTGAGATGAACAACGGACAGCCGGAGCCGGCCAGCAGTTGCATCCATTGTTTGTTCTTATTCCAGGGGATGTCTTTCGTCAGCCCGACACAGTCGCCATCGGCCGCATAGAAATTGTTATGCTGGATCATCCGGAACCCCAATGTATTCACCCCCATCTTCCGCGTCCGAGCCCATTCCTTCCCACTGGTGTCATCTCCTATCCGGTTCAGCTCGAACAGACCGGCAGATAGGTGGCTCAGGGTATTGCAGCCGATCAGGTATATATTTCCCGCCGCCTCGCGGATATAACGGTACAGGGCAAGGACAATCTCCGCTGTCGTCCGGGTATTATCCCGGAACCGCCATCCGGAAGTCGTCACATCAGCGGCCATCTCGAAGCCCCATTTGCCGAAAATATCATAAGTGCTGAAATCATGCTTGACCATTTCGTAGCCCCATTCCCGATAGAGTAAAATATTTCCCCTTATCCGGGCCAGGTTTTCCTCGATAGAAGGGTCGAGTATCGGGCTTTTAGGATCATTCCTGCCGGGAATGGCCGGCAGCAACAAATTCGCAGGGTCCTTGTAAGAGGCACACAGCGGTCGCATCCACAGGCCCGGCCGCATCCCTTCCTTTTTGATATCGGCAGCCAGACGGCCCATATCCTTGAACTTATCATTGGGCCGCGAGAAATCATCCATCCAGGCGCTGCTATTCGGTTGCGAAGGCGCATACGCAGCCCAGCCGGCGTCGACTACGGAAAAGGGACGGTTGCCAGTATCGGCCGCCAGCCCGGTCATCAATGCCGTCTGACGCAGGATCAGATCGGGATTGTTGTTGCCGTAAGCATAATACCAGTCATTAATGCCATAGACAGGCTGCCTGGCCAGCCGGGGTTTGTCGCACATCATATGGCAGAACCTCCTGCCGGTGGCAAAGACACTCTCCCCTTCCCTCCCATTCGTCACGACAATATCCGCTGCCATCAGCACCCGGTTCCCCAGAGATACACCCACACCTCCGCTGCGCGTATCCATCGTAAGGCTCAGGAGAGGCGATCCCCCTTGCCAGTAACACAGGCTATTGCAACCCGTCTTAACGCCAAAACAGGCGGTGCCCGCCCCTCCCTGATCGATGAAATACCAGGGCATCTTCCGGTTGAACCCGGCGGTCGCAAACCCCTCATCACCATAAGTCCTCTCCCATTGATCCCCCAGCACGCTGCCATTCCTGATCAGCCCGCGATGCCACTGCAACTCGATAGAATGCATGGGTTGGGTAGGGGATGATGCTTCCACCCGCAGGGAGTCGTGCATATATTTCAGCCGGATAGTGACATCCCGGTAAAGATAGACGCCGCGCGTATGCGTCAGCTGATGCAAACCATCATCCAGCCTGACCAATATCCTGGACGGCGGCAAAATAAATTCGCCGGGAGCAGCAGACGCCTCCTGGCGGGTGAACAACAAACTACCCAGTACCGCCGTCCCGGAAAGTCGGATAAAATGTCTTCTTTGCATTCAATCAGCAAAGTACTAAACAATTCTTAACTTGTCATCAAACAGCTACCGCCCATGCACTTCCGCCGCATGCCGATCGAAGTCGAATCTCCCGAACAAATGGGCTATGACACGATCCGGAACAATCTCTCCGAAAGTTCGTACACCGACACGCTGCTCCGTGACACCGGTATCGATACCGGTCTCTACGACCTGCTGCTGGCCTACGGCTCACACGCCGGTCATGACGGACTGAGAGAGTTGATCGTCAAAGATACTCCACTGAAAAAAGACGATGTACTCCTCACCATCGGTGCTGCCGGCGCCCTTTTCATCATCGCCACCTCCCTGCTGGAAAAAGACGATGAGCTGGTCGTCGTACGCCCCAATTACGCTACCAATCTGGAGACGCCCCGTGCTATCGGCGCCGCAGAA
>Ga0302304_10000565_pt1 | contig 21036 bp, 21 predicted proteins | sample III_Palsa_E2_2_FD_198769 | JGI IMG/M metagenome (GOLD analysis project Ga0302304, IMG submission 198769) | Peat permafrost microbial communities from Stordalen Mire near Abisko, Sweden - III_Palsa_E2_2 | ecosystem: Environmental > Terrestrial > Soil > Palsa > Peat permafrost | place: Sweden...
TCGTTTCGCCAGAAGCAAAGGATGAAATTGTCGCCCGCGGTGCATTTCGTGTCAATTCAGATGCCTGGAAAAGCGCGGCGGTCGGCACCGATTCGCGCGGGTCCAGCACCACATACGTTCGCCGAGGCAGCGGCAGCGGCGTGAGCTGCTCGCCGATACCCTCGGCCCAGGCCGAACGACCGCGCACGAATACCGGCACGTCAGCACCCAGCTGACGCCCCAGCTCGGCCAGGGTGTCCGCGTCCAAATCCAAGTGCCAAAGCCAGTTCAATGCGACCAGCACGGTGGCGGCATCCGAACTGCCGCCACCAAGGCCGCCGCCCATCGGCACGCGCTTGTTCACATCAATGTCGGCACCGGTGGCCACGCCCGCGTGCCTCCTCAACAACTGCGCCGCCCGCACCGCCAGGTCGGACGGCTCCGGCACGCCGGGCACGTCGTGCATGCGACGAATTTCGCCGTCGTCGCGTACGCGCAAGCGAATTTCATCGCCCCAGTCGAGCAGCCGAAATACCGTCTGCAGTTCGTGGTAACCGTCCGGCCGCCGGCCGGTGATGCGGAGAAACAGGTTCAACTTGGCCGGCGCGGGCCAGGCGGTCCAGTCGCCGCGAGCAGGCGTCCGCAGGGAACGACTCATGAATACCCGCAGCTGATCTGAAAAGCCGTTTTCCCGATCTCTCTGCCGCGCAAAGGCAAACGCTGGAGTGTTCTTGTCGACCGTAACAAACCCATGTTTGGCATAAAACGGGGCGTTCCATGGCACATCCGCCAGCGTCCCCAGGTCAACACGGTGATAACCGGCAGCACGTGCCCAATCACAGGCGTGCTCAAGCAGTGCCGCGCCGATGCCACGCTGGCCGTGGTCGGGCAATACGTCGATTTCGGCGATGCCAATGGCATGGCTGCCGGCCTCATCACTCACCGCCGCGTCCAGCCAGACAAAGCCTAACGACTCGCCCGCGACGCTCAGCGCCACCCAGACCAGGCCTCGGGCAATCGCCTGATGCAGCAGCTCGGCTGGAATCGGCATGTCTGCATAAGCTGGCCACGCCGCATGGCCGCGAAACATCTGCACGGCCTTGCGCTCGATTGCACACAGCACCGCGACCTGATCCGGCTGGGCAAGCTCAACGGAAAACAAGGCGGTGGTCGAAGGATCGGCCATGACAAATTCCGCGCCTCAGCGCGCGAACGGCTTGCGCAAATCGCAGGCAGGCAGCAGCTGCCGCCGCGACATCACGGGAACTGCCAAGAGTCGATCGAAAGCTTGACTTTGTAAGGTAGCTTTTCGGCATAAACCTTGGTTGGAAGCGCCGGCTGACGCGTGGTATCCCATTCGCGATAGTCGACCGCCCAGCCATCCTGCTGCAGCAGCGACGGCAGCTTATTGTCACCAAAACTCAGCTCGGCCGGGCCGCTGTCCGCACGCAGACCGAGCACCCATGCTTGAAGGTCGTGCAGCGGCACTTCCCAGCCCAGCGCCTTGCGCATCAACGCCTCGGCGTCCGGGCCATGTATCGGACCCGATTTGAGACCTTCCAGCTGCGCGCCACCCGGGCCTCCGCTGAGACGAAAATCCGCGCCGCTGATCGCCGGGCCGCGCAGCACGAATTCATACTTATCGCCGTTTTGCGTCCAGCTGAAACTGCCGCTGCCACCGTCCTTGCCGTCGGAAACACCGAGCCGACCCTGCATCACCCAGTGGTCCGCGTGGGCCAATGACTGCTCGCGCGCTTGCTGAGCCGCGAGTTGGTTGGCGTCACCTTTCATCCGCACGGCCGGTGAAGGCACGCAGGCAGCAAGCAACAGCGGCAGCACGGCAACAAAAAATCGAAGGCCTTTTCTCATCGAAGTGAACGTCATGCGTGCAGCCGCTTCAGCGTGTCCTGCAGATTCTTGTTGTTCGGCTCGAGCTTGCGCACGGCGTCGAAAACGTGCCGCGCCTCCTGTTGATGCCCCTGCTTCCATAACACCTCACCCAGGTGCACGCCGACGTCGGCGTCCTTTTGCGCCTGCCACGCGCTGCTGAGAACCTGCGCGGCCTGATCGAGATGCCCCAGCCGATATTGCAGCCAGCCCCACGAGTCGGCGATCGCCGGATCGTTCGGCTTGGCCGTGCGGGCGACCTGGATCAGCTGTTCGGCCTCGGGCAGGTCGCGATCGGCATCGGCCAGGGTAAAGCCCAGCGCGTTGCTGGCATCGACATCGCCCGGCTTGATTTTCAGCAGCCGATGAAAGTCCTTGACGGCCAGATCGACGTTGCCCGCTTCGGCGTATGCCAGCCCGCGACCATAAAGCAGATCCGGATCATCCGGCACCACTTGCAGCGCGCGACTGAACGCCGTTATCGCCTGCGGGTACTTCTGCTCTTTCATGTAGAGCTCGGCATCGACCTGATAGGCCTGACGCAGCTGCGCAGGCTGATCGAGATAATCGATCTGCATCTGCTCCAGCGCCTGATGCGCTTCGTTTTCCTTGCCTTGCGATTGCAGGATCACCGCGCTGCGCAAATCTGCATCGAACGCATGCGTGTCACCATCGTCGACCTGGCTGTACCACGCCAGCGCCTCGTCATTGAGATGTTGCGCCTCGGCCAGCTGCCCGAGCAGGTAAGCGCTGTGTGCACGCACGTCGGGCGGCGCTTTCTGCAACTGCTGGTAAAGCGCTGCCAGGCTGTTGCCGTTCCCACTCTGGGCCGCCAGCGCTACGCGCAGCGCGTAAGTATCGGCATTCTGCGCACCGTGATCGAGCAGCTTGGATGCGGCGGCATAGTCGCCGGCCTGGCTGAGCATGCTGGCGTAAGCCAGCCGCAGTTGAATATTGTCGGGTGACTTGGCGATGGCCTTCTTTAGCAGGTCGCCAGCGCCGTCGTGGTCGCCATCCTTGTATTTCATCTGCGCCAGCCAGGCGTAGGTTTCGGCGCTCTTGAAGCGCTGCGTGGCGTCCTCGGCAATCTGCAATGCGTATGCATGTTTGCCGAATTTGTCGCCAAGCTCGCTCATCGCCAGCCACGCTTGCGCGTCCGGCGGCAGCTTTTGCGGGGTTGCCAGCTCAACCAGCAGGTTGGCGGCCTGCGCCTGATCGCGCGCACCAAGCATTACGCGGCCGAACTGGCGCCAGGCATCCTTGTCGCCGCTGCTGATCAGAATGCTCAATTGGCGCCGGGCCTCATCGGCATCGCCGCGATCCAGTGCCAGTTCGGCGCGCGCCTCGGCCATGCCGAACGGCGTCGCGCCCAGCACCTGCCAGCGATCCAGCGCGCGTTGGGCGCCGTCGTCGTCGTGCACGGCAATGGCCAGCCGGGCAGCGCGTTCGGCCACTTCGCGATCCAGGCTGAGCGCCGCCGCGTGACCATAAGCGACCGAGGCCGTCTTCAGGTCGTTGCGGCTGAGCGCCATTTCACCAGCCAGCAACTGGGCCAGCAGGTCATGCTCGGCATCGGGCGTGACGACCACCAGGTGAGCCAGTGGCTGCGCGTTTGCGGAAGCCTGCCGCGACGAACGCTGCGACAACTGGGCGCAGCCACCCAAAACCAGCACCGATGCCGCCAGTGCCGTAAAATGCCGCAGTTGCTTGAACTTGGCCAACCTGCTCCGCACATCACTCTCCAAACATTTGTCTGTCGTTGACCCGCACCAGCCATTGCTATTGCTGATACCGGCCCCCGTACGCACACTGCACCAAGCTTAGCCTACGTCGCTGACCAAGACGCGCTGATAACTACTGCCGAGATCCTGCTACCCCCATGCCGCTGATCGCCCTCGGACTCAACCATCTCACCGCGCCGGTAAGCCTGCGCGAGCAGGTGGCCTTTGATCCGGAAGCCGCCAACGAAGCATTGCTGGAGCTGACGCGTGAACCGGGAGTGGAAGAGGCGATCATTCTTTCGACCTGCAATCGCACCGAACTTTACGTCGGTGTGGCTGCAGGAGCAGAGAGCATTCCTCAGGCGTGGTTGAGTCGTCATCATCGTCTGACTCCAGGCAAGCTGGACGAGTTCCTGTATCGGCACGATGAACAGGATGCCGTACGCCACATGTTCCGCGTGGCCACCGGGCTCGACTCGATGGTGCTGGGCGAGCCGCAGATTCTCGGCCAGGTAAAGGACGCCTATCAGCAGGCGCGCGAAGCGCAATCGCTGCGCGCGCCACTGGATCGGCTGATGCAGCACACCTTTGCTGTGGCCAAGCGGGTACGCACGGATACGCGTATCGGTGCGTTCACAGTCTCGGTCGCTTTCACCGCGGTGCGCCTGGCCGAACAGGTTTTCGCAGATCTGTCCGATGCCTGTGTGCTGCTGATCGGCGCCGGCGACACCATCGAGCTGGCCGCCAAGCATCTGGCCGACAAAAAGACGCGCCGGCTGATTGTCGCCAATCGCACGCTGGAAGCCGCGCAGGAGCTGGCCGGCCGTTATGGCGGTTACGCGATCGCGCTGGCCGATCTGCCGCAGCACCTGGCCGAGATCGATGTCGTGATCTCCTCCACCGCCGCGCGACAGCCGATCCTCACCCGCGCCATGGTTGAAAAGGCGATGGCCACGCGCCGGCGCAAGCCGATGTTCATGGTCGACATTGCCGTGCCGCGCGATATCGAAGCCGGCGTCGGCGACCTGCCAGACGTGTACCTCTATGGCATCGACGACCTGCGCCAGGTCATCGATGACAACCGCCGCTCGCGCGAGGCAGCGGCCCACGAGGCCGGCGCCATCATCGATCTGCAGGTCGATCGCTATATGGCCTGGCGCCGCGCGCTGACCCTGAAGAATCCTGCGCTCGACATGCGCCAGCACGCCGAGGTTTATCGCGACGAAGTACTGGACAAGGCGCGCGCCATGCTGGCCCGCGGCAAGACGGCCGACGAGGCGCTGGCGTTCCTGGCCAACACACTGACCAACAAGCTGCTGCACCACCCCAGCGCACGCTTGCGCGAGGCAGCGCTGAGCGGCGATCTCGATCTACTGCACGCGGCAGGGCGGCTATATGCGCTTGACGAGCCGGACTTAAGAGAAGGGTCCCACGACTGGGACAAATCCCTAAACGGGGATAAATAGCGAGGGCGGCTGGCTGCCGCTCCTGCAATCGCTTTCTTGCAACGCAAGCGCCCGCGCCTTCAGTCGCAACCGTCTCTCGCCATTCGTCCGTGACCATGACCCCATCCATACGCCGCAAGCTGGAAGCACTGTCCGAGCGCCATGAGGAAATCGGCATGTTGCTGAGCCAGCCCGACGTGCTGGCCGACAACACGCGCTTCCGCACACTGTCGCAGGAATACGCCCAGCTCGAACCGGTAGCTACCTCATTGCATGAGCACGATCAGGCCGAGCGCGAACTGAGCGAAACGCGCGCGATGCTCGATGACCCCGATCTACGCGACATGGCCGTTGAAGACGTGAATCGGCTGCAGCAGCGGCTGCTCGACCTGGACAGTGAGTTGCAACTGCTATTGCTGCCGAAAGATCCGCGCGACGAGGCCAACCTGTATCTCGAAGTGCGTGCTGGTGCCGGTGGCGACGAAGCGGCGATCTTCGCCGGCGATCTCCTGCGGATGTATCTGCGCTACGCCGAGAGCCGGCGTTGGCACGTGGAAATTCTCAACGAACACGCCGGCGAGCACGGCGGTTACAAGGAAGTCGTCGCCCGCGTCGAAGGCGCTGGTGCGTATTCAAAACTGAAATTCGAATCCGGCACGCATTGTGTGAAACGCGTGCCGACGACGGAATCACAGGGTCGCGTGCACACATCTACGGCCACGGTCGCCGTGTTGCCCGAGCTGGACGAGATCGACGACATCGTGATCAACCCGGCCGATTTGAAAACCGATACCTTTCGCGCATCCGGCGCTGGCGGCCAGCACGTCAACAAAACCGATTCGGCCATCCGCATCACGCATATACCCACGGGCACCGTCGTCGAGTGCCAGGAAGAGCGCAGCCAGCACAAGAACCGCGCCCGCGCGATGAGTTTGCTGAAAGCGCGCCTGCTCGATGCCGAACGCAGCAAGCAAAGTGAGGCACAGGCCGAATCACGTCGACTGCAGGTCGGCACCGGTGATCGCAGCCAGCGCATTCGCACCTACCGCTACAAGGACAACCTGGTCACCGACCACCGGATTGGCCTCAATCTTTATCGCCTCACCGAAATCATGCAGGGCGATCTGGCCGAACTGGTCGACACGCTGACCCGCGAACATCAGGCCGATGAATTGAAATCGCTGAGTGGCGGCTGATGCCCGGCCATCGGCAAACCGGCGCTTGGCGCCACTACGACCATACGTTAGCGTGAGCAAATGACCGACCTTTTCTCTTCCTCCTCTGAACTCGATGAGTTAATTGCGCATCTGACCTCGCTGGTCAACGCCAAGACCTATACCGAGGTCACGAACATCGCTGAAGAAGCCTTGGCACGCTTCCCTGATTCGGCAGAATTATTGAGGATCTATGCTGTAGCACTGCATTGGCTCAATCGACGTATCGAAGCGCTCCGATTGCTGCATCGAGCAGAAAAACTAAGTCCAGGAAACCTTGAAGTGCAATGCGATCTGGCAAGCCTGGAAATCACCGAAGGCCTAGCTAAAGAAGCAATCAAGCGAATGCGGACCGCGCTGCGTAGCAATCCTGACAATCCTAAAATTCCGCTTATTCTTGGCAATGCGTTGATGGCCGCCGGACGATACCAACAAGCGCGTGACTCGTATGCAACTGCAGCACAAAGTTTCCCAGCCGATCCAAACTTGCACGTGAGTCTCGCTGCCGCCGAATTGGAAATCGACCGTCCCGAACAATCAGCATTGCATGCTGATGAAGCTATACGACTTGCACCAAAAATGGGCAGCGCCCACGCAATGCTCGGCTATTCTTATCGTGCACGCGGCCGATACGCTGAGGCGACACAAGCTTTTCTCAAGGCTGAACAGTTGGAGCCGTTACAAAACATGCATGCGTATCACGCTGGACTCATGTTTGATGAACTTCGTCAGCCAGAGCATGCGCAACACGCCTATGCGCGCGCCCTGCAGTCAAGTGACACCAACGGGGCAGCACTGAGCCAATATGTTTTTACGCTGCGCAGACTATGTCAGTGGGATGAGCTAGAAGCCTTAAGCGTTCGCCTACGCAAAGCCGTCGCTGACGGCATTCCTGGAGTCATGCCATTCGGCTTTTTGGCCGAAGAAGTCTCTGCGGATGAGCAACTGCACTGTGCAAAAACTTTTTCTGCAGCCATCGAAACAAAGATGGACCCAGTGCGGCAGCGATTGTCCTTCAAGCATTTAACGCCCTCTCCCAAGACGGCAATCCGCGTTGGGTTCGTATCCGATGGATTCGGCATGCATCCCACGGGAATGCTTATAGTCGCAATGCTTGAAGCACTCAAATCCAGTGATCTTGAGATACATCTTTACTCAACCGCAGCCAACGATGGGAGTGCCATAAGAAAACGTCTCGATATGGTCGGCAAAATGCATCAAATACACAGTTTGAACAACGCAGCACAGGCGCAAAGAATTTATGCCGACAAGATCGAAATACTGATCGATCTGAGCGTGCACTGCGATGGTGTCAACCCAAGGCTATTCTCTCTGCGGCCGGCCCCCTTGCAAGTTAACTGGTTTGGCTACCCGGGCAGTTCCGGCGCACCATGGCTGGATTACATGCTCGCGGATGCAGTGGTTCAGCCGGATCATCTCCGATCAAGTGTCAGTGAAAAACTGGTGCGCCTGCCGCGCTGCTTTCAGCCTAATGACACGAGCCGGGAAATTGCTTCTGCGCCTTCACGCGAGGATTGTGGCCTTCCCACCCGAGGTACCGTCTTTGCCTGCTTCAATGCCAGCTACAAGATCAATCCGCAGACATTCGATCTTTTCACCAAAATCCTGAACCAAACACCGGAGAGTGTTCTCTGGCTGCTGAGCGGGCCAGAGAACGCCGATGTGCGCCTGCGGAAACATGCCCAAATGGCGGGAGTCGCCGCTGATCGGCTGATCTTCATGCCCTCGCTCGAGTATCCCGACTATCTTGCTCGCTACGAGCATGTAGACCTATTTCTCGACACATTGCCGCACAACGCGCGCATGCCGGCCTACGATGCCTTGTCGACTGGCTGTCCGGTCTTGACCTGCAGTGGAGAGACTTTTGTCAGTCGTATAACCGCAAGCATGCTGCACCACGTTGGGCTGCAAGAGCTGATAACCGAAGACAAAGCCCTTTTTGTTGCGCTCGCGGTAAGCCTGGGCAGCAATCACGAAGCCTTGCAGCTATTGCGGCATCATCTGGCGCAACAGCGCAAGCACGGCAAATTGTTCAACATGGTTGGCTACGCGAATGACTTCAGGCGCGCGTTACAGGCCATGGTGGCGCGCCGCAGGATCGGCCGGCCGGCGGCGGACATCGACATCTCATAAAACGTTCTGGGCTCGTATGGGCAAGCACGCCAAGCACTACCGCAAAGCCATGAAAGAGCTGGAGCTGGAGCTCGCCCGCCTGCAGCAAGGCCTGCGCCGCAGCGGCAAGCGGCTCGTGGTGATCTTCGAAGGCCGCGACGCCGCTGGCAAAGGTGGCGTGATCAAGACGATTACCAAAAGCCTAGATACCCGCAGCTATCGCATCGCCGCGCTGCCCAAGCCGAGTGAGCATGAATCCACCCAATGGTATTTCCAGCGATACATCGCGCACCTGCCCAGCGCGGGTGAATTCGTGCTGTTCGATCGCAGCTGGTACAACCGCGCCGTAATTGAACCGGCCATGGGCTTTTGCAGCAAGAGTGAGTACGAGGATTTTCTCGACGCCGTGCCGGCGTTCGAAAAGCTGCTGACCGACGACGGCATCATCCTGCTGAAATACTGGCTGGCGGTGGATCAGGAAGAACAGGAGAAGCGCTTCGACGCGCGCGCGGAAAATCCGCTCAAGCGATGGAAGCTATCACCCGTGGATACCGCCGCGCGCGAAAAATATGCCGAAATAGGCAAGCTGCGGGACACCATGATCAAGCGCACGGACAACAAGCACGCGCCGTGGTTCGTGGTAGATTTCAACGACAAGAAGCGCGGCCGCGTTAGCCTGATACGGCATCTGCTGCAGCAACTGCCATTCGACGACGAGCCGATCGCCGAGGTAAAACTGCCTGCGCTCAAAGGGAAACCCGCACATGAACATGTCACCAGCAAAGCGGTCTGGGTGGACGACACGTTCTGAATTCCGGCTTGCATAGCCTTCCCGAAACGCGGCTATTGAGTAGTGAATCCATGCAGCTCGGTTTGATCCGGCAGTGCCTCTCGGATAACCATCTCGACCTTTGCCGCTGGCGGTCCGTGCCGTAACCAGCGTTCCAGCGCGTCGAGTGCGGACGCCGTGCCACTGGCCAACACTTCAACGCGCCCATCGGCCAGATTTTTTGCATGGCCCGCAAGACCGAGCTGCAGCGCCTGTTCGTGGGTGCTGGCGCGATAGAAGACGCCCTGCACCCGACCGCTGATCAGAAACTTCGCTGCCGGCATTATTTGCCGCCGATCGCCGCCGCCAGCAATGCCGGCGTAATCGGACCCACAAAACGTTTGGTCACCTTGCCATCTGGACTGATCAGCCAAGTCGTGGGCAGCCCGCGCGGCTCGTCGAAATCTTTCACCGGCTTGTCCAGCGTGACCTGTGCAATCGGGTAGACCACCGGATGCTTGAGCACGAAAGCCTTGATGTCGGCCGGTTCGCTGTCATCGAAGGCGAGCCCGATCGCCGCGACGTTCTTGTGGCTGGCGACGAACCTGGAGATATCCGGCATCTCCTTGATGCATGGCACACACCACGTCGCCCAGTAGTTGACGATAACCCACTTGCCGCGCTCGGCGGCCAGATCGAACGTCTTGCCGTCAAGCGTGGCGACTTTCAGCGTCGGCTGCACAGGCATGGCAGCGTGTGCCGGCACGGCAACGGCCAGCATCAGGGCCAGCCCGGAAAATTTTAATTGGCGTAGCGACAAAGTCATGCGGAAATTTCCTTGGTATCGGATGCGCGGTTTGCATCCGGGGGATAAACGGTATTGAGTCGAGTCGTCAACGTGGCTGCCACTTCGTCAGCCAGTGCAGCCAGCAGGCTCAGCAACGGCATCGGCAATTCGATGCCCAGTTCGGCGGCTTCTTCGACCGGATTCAGCGGCAGACGATAGCGGGAATGCTCGTACACGCGCAGCAGGTCGGTGCTATCCAGACTACGGCTCAGCAGCCAGCTGCCAAGCTCACCTTGTGTAATAAGCTCGGCCTGTTCGAGTTCAAAAAAATAATCGAGGATCATGCCACGGTGCAGGTACGGCTCACGCTGCCGCACACCGGCCTGGCTCACCGTTTCACCGCGGCGCTGTGCGCTGATGAAATGCCCGAGCACCACCAGCAGGCCAAGAAACTCCGCACCAGCGGGCAAGCGCTCTTTCGGTGCATGAAAATCGAACGCAGACACGGATGCGGCGATCGACGCCGACAGGATGACGATCACCCACGACAGATAAATCCACAGCAGAAAGATCGGAATGGCTGCCAGCGCGGCGCCATAGATCTGCTGATACGTCTGCGCATGCCGCACGAACAAGGTAAAGCCCCAGCGCACGATCTCGAACAACACCGCACCGAGCGTCGCGCCGATCAAGGCATCACGCCGGGAAACCTTGCAGTTGGGCACCACCGCATACAGCAGCCATAGCGTGAGAAACGTCACCACAAACGGCAGCACGCTGAACAGGCTATGGCCAATGCCGTAAATCTGGGTGGCCGCGCCCTGCAGCAGCGGCAGCGCTGTCACGTAAGACGTTACCGCAATGCCGCCAACCACAAGAATCGGCCCCAGCGTCAGCGCCGCCCAGTACAGCAGCAGCCGCGAACCCCAGCCGCGCGCCTTGTGCACGCGCCAGATCTGGTTGAGGCGATCCTCGATGCTGATCATCATCGACAACGCGCTGAACAGCATGACCAGAATGCTGATGCCGGTGAGCTTGCTGGCGTTGTCGGCAAAGCTTTGAATGGCCTTCTGCACCGTCTCGCCCGCCGCCGGCACAAAGTTGTCGAATACGAAATCGACCAGCATGGTGCGCGCGCCCTGGAATACCGGGAACGCCGAGAACATCGCGAATACCGCCACCGTCAACGGCACCAGCGACACGAGCGTGGTGTAGGACAGTGCACCAGCGGTCTCGAAACATTTGTCGTCGAGAAACCGTTGCCACAAAAAGCGGCTGAAATTCGCCACGCGGTGCCTGTTGAAACGCAAATCCATCGGCTCTCTCAAATGTGGCGGCGCCTGAAAGCAGCCATCGTCATCGGTATCGATAGGTACACTAGCGTATCGCCCGTGAAAGCCTCAACGCATTGGCCCATCACGCGAACCCTGTCCACGGATCGAACTGCATGAATCACGACATCCTCGTTCTCTACTACAGCCGCACCGGTCATACGGCGCAGCTTGCGCGGTTCATCGCCCGTGGTATCGAGGAAGTGTCCGGCATGCGCGCACGTCTGCGTCAGGTGCCGCCTGTGGCGCCAGTCACCGAAACGGCGCAACCACCCGAACCGGAGGACGGCGCCCCGTACGTGCAGAAACAGGATCTGCTCGACTGCGTCGGCCTCGCCATGGGCAGCCCTACCCGTTTCGGCAATATGGCCGCACCGCTGAAATACTTTCTCGACAGCACCGGTGCCGAATGGGCCAACGGTACGCTGGTCGGCAAGCCGGCCGCGCTGTTCACCTCCACCAGCAGCATGCATGGCGGCCAGGAATCCACTCTGTTGACGATGGCGCTGCCGCTGCTCCACCACGGCATGCTGCTGCTCGGCCTGCCCTATACCGAGGCTGCGCTCAGTGCCACGCAGACGGGCGGCACGCCGTACGGCGCCAGCCATGTCGGCGGTGGCAAGGGCGAAAATCCGATCAGCGAGCACGAACGCGAACTGGCCCGCGCCCTGGGCCGTCGACTCGCTGACACCGCGCGCAAGCTGGCGGCCAGCAAGTGACCACGCCACTGACCTCCGAGCAGCGCTGGGGACTTTGCGCCTGGGCTGGGCTGCTGCTGCTGCAGTTGATCTGGCACGCATGGCTGGTGCCTGCTCAAACCGTACCTGTGGGGCTGGTACTCGCCATCACAGTCATTCCGCTGGTGTTGCCCGTGCTGGCTATCCGAAACATTCGCCGCGCACTGCTATGGGTCGGCATCCTCAGCCTGTTTTATTTCTGCCACGGCGTGGCGGAAGCCTGGAGCTCGGCAAGCGAGCGCTGGCTTGCACTGATTGAAGTATTGCTGACCTTGCTGCTGATCGGCACCCTGGGCGCGGGCGTGCGGCGGCGTCCGAATCCATCCGCACAGCGGCCCGCGGATTGAATCAGACGTCTGTGCTCGTACTGCTCTGAATCTGGCTCACCGCATTGCCATCAAGCGGCATGCGAAAAACGAAGCGCGTGACCGAAGCATTCGAGATGGCTTGCAGCGTGCCGCCGTGTGTCTTGGCAATCTCGGCGGCAATGTACAGGCCCAAGCCCAGCCCAGGCCGCGGCGATGTGGACGTACCCCGGGTGAATGGCTGGAACAGGCGTTCGATCGTGCCGGCTTCGATGGGCTTGCCGGTGTTCTCCACGGCAAGCTCGAAGTCAGTCTCATTGCTGATCATGAATACGCGCACTGGCGCCTTGTTCGACCCGTGCGCGATCGCATTGGAAAGCAGGTTGCCGAGCAACTGGCCAACACGTCGCCGATCACAGGCAAACGCATGCTGCAGGGACGTGGTGACTTCAATCTCGCGATCGGGATGCGCGCGCTGAATTTCCGACACGACATGCTCCAGATCACTGGCAAGGTCGTGACTTTGCTCCATCGAAGCCGCTATGCCTTCGCCAAGTTTACCGCGCGCGAAATCCATGACGTTGTTGATCAATTCGGTCATGCGCTGGCAACTGCGCTGAATATGTTTGGCAATGCGTCGCTCGCGCCCTTCCGGCAGGTCCCGCTCGAGCATGTCCGCACCCAGGCTGATCGACTGCACCGGGTTGCGCAGATCGTGTCCCAGCACGGCAACAAACTGGTCGCGCAGCCGCGCTGTCGACAGCGCATCGGACAGCGCGACTTCCACGGCATCGCTGCGCTTTTCGGCCTCGTACTGCGCTGCAATCAACTTGGTGAAAAGCTGAAGTGTCTTCAAGAGTTCCGGGTCATCCAACTTCGCCGGCGCCGGATCGATGGCACACAGCGTTCCAAAAAAGCTTTCATCGGAAAGAAAAATGGGGATCGAAATATAGCTTTCGAATCCGTACAACTTCGGCGTTGGATGGCTCGAAAAAACCACGTGTTCGCTGGCATGTCCGAATATCACCGGCTGGTGATGTTCGCGAATCTCGTTGCAGATAGTGGACTCGAGCACCAGCTCACCGCCGGGTTTCAGACCAAACTCGATCCGATCGTAGACGGCACATGCCGTCCACTTGGTGTCGGTCACTCTCGCCACCGCGGTGAAACGCATGCCGGTGGTGCGCGCCACCACTTCCAAAATAGTGGGCACCGCGTCCGATCGGGAGATTCGCGCGATATCGCGATCGATGGCAGCACCGTTGTCCATGCTTTACCCGACGAAAAAGTAGCCCGCAGCCAGTCCCCGAAATGGAGGCGTCCTCCTGGCTCCCGGCAATAGCCGGCGCGCAGGTGCGGTCAATATGCATGGAAACGCCCTATTTACCTAGATGGTTCGACAAAATGGTGGCGCAGCCGTTCTCCAGCCCGCATGGTTTCAAAACCGTCGGAAAACCAGGAACGGCGCCCGCCGAGTCACAGGGCGCAAGACCTCACTCGGCGTCGTTGAACTGGTCTTGCGACATCTCGGTGTTGCAGCGATTTTTCAGAAATGCGGCGTTGTCTGACTTGTCCTGCGCAATCATGGCGATGCGCGCCTCTTTCAGCTTGAGGCCGAGGTCACTGCGCAGCTTGGTCTTGTCGAAGCGCTCGTCTTCAGCAGCCTTTGCATGGTCGGTGTGCTTCCTGGCTTCGTCGTAAAGCTGGAAGCGTTCCGCCGCCGCCACGCACTGGCTCTCGCGCAGGATCGACACATCGTACGTCTCGCTGCCCTGGTGATCCTTGCCACAGCCGGCCAGAACAAGGACACCTGCCAAAACAATCCAACGTGCTTTCATGAGGTTTCCTCTTTCAAATACACCGGGTCAGGAAAAACTCGGCTAGTCGGCCATACATCCGTCATGTCGCGACGGGTCTTCGTGCCGCTATCCGTCGGGTCAGCGTACTTCACCGCGGTACCGCTTCAGCTGCATGTCGTGATCGGGTTCGGTGGGGCGAATCGCCGGTACACCGCGCTCTTCGCGCCAGACCGAAAACTGCATGTGGCATGCCGCACAACCGCATTCGCCACCGCAACGCGACTTGCATGCGGGCGTGCAGGTACATGGCTTGTCCAGATCGGGCGACAACTCCGTCGAAGGCAACTCGGGAAAATAACCCTCCGTGCGCGGGTAGCGCCGCATGCCTTCGGCTGTCGGTATCGTCACCGGCTCAGTCATCGCCATCTCCATGTGTCCACCCATCTGCCATCTATGTTTATCGTGCCAATGTGTCAGACGATAGAACAAGAGTGCGTGATGGCTGAGGGCGTCATGCCGACGCAACTACGGCGAAACTTTTCCGGCCACCGAGAACGACACAGCTACTGCGCCGTCGATCTCGCGGCAGGCATCCGCGATAGCCCCCAGCGTGTCGGCCGGAAAATCGGCCGCGAAACGGATAATCACCGTACTCGAGCCATCGGCCTCCCGGCGCAGCAACATGCGATGCACCGGCGCATGCAAGTTGGCAAGCACCGCTTCGACTGCCGAGAGAGCCTGACTGCGTGTCATGGATACCTGGATCGAGGTGTACTTGCGCCGCGGCCGTACAAACCGGCGCTCGATCGGCTTCAACAGGGCAAGAATGAACCACAGAATGGCTGTGGCGAAAACGGCCGGAAAATACAGGCCCGTGCCGGCAGCCAGGCCCACGGCAGCCACTGCCCACAGGCTTGCTGCCGTGGTCAGCCCCCTGATGACCTGCTCCTTCTGCATGAACAGAATCGTGCCCGCACCCAGGAAGCCGATACCGCTGATCACCTGCGCAGCGATACGCGAAGGATCGAGCACGACATGATCCTGCTCAATCGCATGGCTGAATCCATAAGCGGAAACGATGACCGCCAGAGCCGCCCCCACACTGACCAGCATGTGCGTACGCAATCCCGCCGCCCATTCAAGCCGTCCGCGATTCACGCCGATCACCGAACCCAGCACGGCCGCAGTCAACAGTCGAAGTACCACGTCAACATCGGATATCAAAACAGACACCTCCAGGTTCCGGTCCGGCAATTCACCGGCTTGGCGCCGAAGAAGCTGGCCCTGTGATGGGACAACCATCCGAAACGATGGTGCCAGTCGCGCCCCGTAAGAACGTTCAACACTACACGTTACCGCGTGCCTTTGGCATTGCCGTACTCCACCAGATAAGCGCTAACAGTGCGGCCTGCACAGGCAGGCGCAAAATCAGCGCCCAGTACGGAACGCCAAACAACTCCGGGCGTTGCAGCATATAGATATGCGCCGGCGTCACTGCCAGCGTGAGCAGGAACAGCCCGATCCCGGCAGCGCGACGCGTCCTGCCCCAGATCAATCCCGCCGCTCCAAGCAACTCGAATACACCGCTTACCAGCACCGCGGCGCGCGGCCATGGAATATACGGCGGCACGATCCGCATCTCCGTTTGCGTCGCCACAAAATGTGCGATGCCGCCCAGGAAAAACCACAGGAACACAAACACGATGCCGGCGACACGCCAGCGGCTCAGGCTGGCCAGTGATGTAAAGCGATCTATCGCGGATGATGAAGATGCTGACATGGGCTGCTCGATGTACTCAGGCGAGATTGATTTCAGCCTACAACACGCGCGAGGACTAGGCGGCCATCAACCGAACACCACCATGCTCTGTCGACTCAGCGCCACCGGCTCACCACGCGGGCCCCACAGCATCAGGCTCTGGTTGGTGTAACCGTCGCGGGCAGCGATCAGCTGGGCGTCGATGCGCCAGTCGTCCAGGCCGAGATCGTCGTAGCGATCGCGCAGCAGTTCGATCATCCAGGTGAGCGAGCTGCCTGGCGTGGGCTTGTCGAACATGCCCAGTGCAATCGGTGGAATGAAATCGGCGAAAGCGAGCACGTGGGTTTCGTCCGGCGTGCCTTCATCGCGCAGCGAGACCTGCAGAACGCTTTCTCGCTGGTGGCCGCCGGTGAATGGCAGATCGCCGCTCAGCCAGCGCGCGCGAAACTGCTGCATGAAGGCGGGCATCTGGCCCTCCACATAGCGCAGCTCGCGCGACATCGTGCTTTCCACTGCGGGCTGCTCGGGCTGAAAGTTGAGCACGGAAGAACGCGCGCTGCCGAATACGGCAATCAGTCGACACAAGGTCTGTTCGCCGTCGCAAAGGCTGGCTTCAATCTGCGTGGCGCTGCGCCCTTCACGCAGAATATGTGCCCGAATGATGACCGGCCCGGCTGGCACCGGCGCGACGAAGGTCGTTTGCAGACTGCGCAGTGACATGTCCGCACTCACCAGCTCACGCATGGCTCGAAGCGCCAGCGACGCCTGCAATCCGCCGAACGCACTGCGTCCTTGCAGCCAGTCCTCGCCAACCACGGCCTGCCAACTGTTGCCCTGACGAGTGACGGCCCGCATCGTTTCAGAAAATCGCATCATCCCTTCCTGCATGTATGAAGTTGGCTTTGATGATGCCAGCACAACTGGCCAACTGCTCGCATGCTTATACTTCGGATCCTCGATTCTGGAATGGAGAACGCCATGGCCTTCCTGCAGGATGCTCCACAACTGGCTCATCCCTACCGCACCGACCGCTCGCTGCGCACCCTGCTCCAGCGCGTGCTGCCAACCGAACGGATGGCGGCACTGGAAACCGATCTGGATGCGCTTGGTGATTACGCGCAGATAGCCTGGCAACGTGTCGGCAGCAGCACACGACGCAAGCCGGTACTCACGCAGTGGGATGCGTGGGGTCGTCGGGTCGACCGCATCGAGCTGACCGCCGCATGGCTGGAAGGACCGCAGCTCACCACGCTTCATGGCGTACTCGCCGCCGGCCACGCGGACAACGAATACGCGCGGCTAGAACAGTTCGCCCGCGTGTACCTGTATCACGTCGCCAGCGAGTTCTATACCTGCCCGCTGGCGATGACCGACGGCGCGGCAACGGCATTGAAGGCCTCCGGCAATCAGGCGCTGATGGAACGCGCGCTGCCGCATTTTCTCAGCCGCGATGCATCGACGTTCTGGCTCAGCGGCCAGTGGATGACCGAAAACGCCGGTGGCTCCGACGTCGGCAACACCGAGACCATCGCGCGGCAGGATGCCGATGGCCAATGGCGACTGCATGGCCGCAAGTGGTTCAGCTCGGCGGTAGTTGGCGAGGCGGCGCTGGCTTTGGCGCGGCCAGAGGGAGCCAGCAATGGCACCAATGCACTGGCGCTTTTTTACGTCGAGACGATGGACGGCGACGACACCATAAACGGCGATAGGCGCAAGCCCGAGCTAGTGATCGACCGGCTGAAAGAGAAGCTCGGCACGCACGAACTACCCACCGCGGAAATTCATCTGGAAGGCTTGCCCGCATGGCCTTTGGGTGAGCTGGCCAATGGCGTGCGGCAGGTCGCACCGATGCTCAACGTGACGCGCACCTGGAATGCCGTGTGCGCGACCGCCAGCATGGCTCGCGCATTGAGTCTGGCTCGCGACTACGCCCATCGGCGCGAATCGTTTGGACGTCCATTGATCAAACAGCCGCTGCATGCACAAACACTGGCCGACATGCAGGCCGAGTTCGAGGCTGCGTTCGCGCTGACGTTCGAAGTGGCGCACTTGCTCGGCCGGGTTGAGCAGCATGCCGCCGCACCGCACGAAGCACTGCTGCTGCGTTTGCTGACCCCGCTGGCCAAGCTGTGGACCGGCAAGCTGGCGGTGAAAATCTGTTCGGAGGCGCTGGAGTGCTTTGGCGGCGCCGGTTATATCGAGGACACCGGCCTGCCGCAGCTGCTGCGCGATGCGCAGGTGTATTCGATCTGGGAAGGCACCACCAATGTGCTGTCGCTCGACAGCCTGCGCGCGCTCGCCGACGACAGCTTCACTGCGCTGCGCCAGTCCATCGATAGCTGGCTGGACGGCTGCAACGATGCGGCGGTGATCAACGCGATTCATGCGGCGCTCGACGACGCCGGCCATTTTATCGAAAGTCAGCGCGCCAGCCGCGATACGCTGGAAGCCGGCGCGCGCGGACTGGCGATCACGCTGGCTCGCTGTACAGCCGCCGCGCTGCTGGCGCGTCAGGCGACATGGTCATCGGTGCGGGATGATGCGCGCGCTGCTGCAGCGCTGCGGCGTTTTGTGGCACATGGACTGTCGCGACTGAGCACGCAGGATGCAGCGGATACCGAACTTTTGCTGGGCTGACGTAGGGCGCTACCTGTGCAGACAACCGATCCGGCTTACTTGATCACCGATCCGGAGAAAGAAGACGCGGCACACCCGATAAGCGCTGTCGGTCGGCACCAGCTAAAATGCCCAAGTCCCCATATTGGCTCACCTACCATGCAGCATCTCACCATCGTCACCACCGGTGGCACCATCGACAAGATCTACTTCGACGACAAGTCGGATTACAAGATCGGTGCACCGCAGATCGGCGAGATACTTGCCCAGTTGGGCGTGGCGTTCCAGTTCGACGTGATTCCGATCCTGCGCAAGGACAGCCTGCACATGGGCGCCGAGGATCGTGAACTGGTGCGTTCGACGATCGAAGGCCAGGCGAATCGCCACGTGCTGGTAACGCACGGCACCGACACCATGGTGGAAACCGCGCGCGAGCTCGCGCACATTGAGGGCAAGGTGATCGTGCTTACCGGCGCGCTGAACCCGGCGCGCTTCCAGGGTTCGGATGCCGTGTTCAATGTCGGCTGCGCGGTGGCTGCGGTGCAGACCCTGCCGGACGGCGTGTATATCGCCATGAACGGCCGCGTGTGGGACCCGGCCAAGGTACGCAAGAATCGCGACGCGAATCGCTTTGAAGAAGCCACCGATTAATCCGCTTCACCGCCACTGACGTTTATAGCGTCAGCGTTGCCGATTCAGAGCATGCCGGTTTCGAGTTTGGCCGCATCCGACATCATCGAGTGCGTCCACGGCGGGTCGAATACCAGGTCGACATCCGCCTCGACGATGGTCGGAATCATCTCCAGTTTGGTCCGTGCGTCGTCCACCAGGATGTCGCCCATGCCACAGCCGGGCGCGGTGAGCGTGAGCTTGACGTAGACCTTGCGAGCGCCGGATTCGGTGTGCTCCAGGCTCAAGTCATAGACTAGGCCAAGCTCCACAACGTTCACCGGAATCTCCGGATCGAACACCGTGCGCAACTGATCCCATGCGACCTTCTCTACTTCGGCGTCAGTGGCGTTGGCTGCCACTTCGATCGGTGGCGGCAGCTCCTTGCCAAGCGCGTCGGCCTCCTTGCCGGCAATGCGGAAGAGATTGCCTTCCACGTACACGGTAAAGCTGCCACCCAGCGCCTGGGTGATGTAGCCGATCTGGCCGGCCGGAAGTTCCACCATGTCGCCCTGCGGCACCATCACGGCGCTGCAGTCGCGCTGCAGAGTGAAAGGTTCGCTGCTCAAACTAAAACCGCTCATGCCACCTGCCGTTGCGCTTTCTGCGAAAACATCGATAAGCGCAGCGGAACACTACGCCAGTCACCTATTATGCCGCCCGCGAAGCGGATCGACCTCTGATAGATCAGGCCGGAATGGCGGAACTCAAGAATGGGCCATCAGGCCAGCCACGCTATGATGGCTGCTTTGCCCGATGGAAGAATGCTTGATGGCGTGTTGTCTGACTCAAAGCTGCCCCATGCTGCAAGGCTTGTCCGCGCGCTTTTTATCGCAGGTAGCCCGGTGAGCGCACGCGCTGTGTTCGGGCTGATTTTTTCCGTCTTCATCGCCGCCATGCTGGGACTGGCGGCGGGCGCACTGTGGATGGTGGTAACGATTTATCAGCGGCAGCCGATGCCCTGGCTGGTGTTGCCTATCGCGGCGATCCTGGCCTGGGCTATACGTCACAGCGTGCGCAAACCCGGCAACGGCGCGGCGCTGCTCGCCGCGCTGGCCACCTTGCTGGCATCGATTTACGTCAGCATGTTGATCGCCGCAGCGCAAATTGCCGGCAACATGGGCCTGGGCCTGATCGATACCCTGCTGACCGCAGGCCCCGGCATGTTGTGGCAGCTGGCGCGCATGGGGTTTTCGGTGTCCGAAGGCATCTGGACTGTTCTGGCGATGCTGCTGGCGGCCTGGCTCGGCCGCCGTCCGTTGCCAATGAAGAAATCGGCGAAATAGCTCTCGTCTCAGGTATCCAGCGACTTCAGCTCGCTGACCAGCTCGCCAGCCGCTGCCTGCCCGTCGCCATAAAGCATGCGGGTGTTGTCGGCGTAAAACAGCGCGTTCTCGATGCCGGCAAAGCCGGTGCCCTTGCCACGCTTCACCACGATCACGTGTTTGGCGTTGCTGACGTCGAGAATCGGCATGCCGTAGATCGGTGAAGCCGGGTCAGTCTTGGCCAGCGGATTGACCACGTCATTGGCACCGATAACCAGCGCCACGTCGGTGGCGGGAAACTCCGGGTTGATCTCGTCCATGTCGGCGATCAGGTCATACGGTACGCCGGCTTCGGCCAGCAGCACATTCATGTGGCCGGGCATGCGGCCGGCGACAGGATGAATGGCGAACTTCACCTTCACGCCACGCTTGATCAAAAGCTGAGCAAACTCCCATACCTTGTGCTGTGCCTGCGCCACGGCCATGCCGTAGCCGGGCACGATCACCACGCGCTCGGCGTAGGCCATCATCACCGCGGCATCAGCCGCGTCGATCGGCTTCTGCGCGCCATCGATGGCCTGCGCCTCACCGCCAGCAGCACCGAAACTGCCGAACAGCAC
>Ga0302304_10000569_pt1 | contig 20992 bp, 13 predicted proteins | sample III_Palsa_E2_2_FD_198769 | JGI IMG/M metagenome (GOLD analysis project Ga0302304, IMG submission 198769) | Peat permafrost microbial communities from Stordalen Mire near Abisko, Sweden - III_Palsa_E2_2 | ecosystem: Environmental > Terrestrial > Soil > Palsa > Peat permafrost | place: Sweden...
CTAAGATCAATGTGCTTGAGCCAGGAATGGCCAGCCTTTTCAGCCATAAACAGAAACAGTCTTTTTACTTTTACAGAAGTACAACCCGCCAGTAGTTCCTGGACAGAAGATGGCCGCAGATTGTTCATTCCTTCCAATAATTCATAACACTCCATCAAAGCCATTTCTTTTGGAGCAAGATAAAGGCATTCCAGTATAGCTCTTGCCGGGCCGGATATTTTTACTTTGAAGTTTCTTACATCAAAATCTATTAATCCCGAACTGACCGGAAGAAATGCTGATGGATAATATTTTACAATGGATTCCCAAGGATAAGTATTGAACCATTTGGGCAATTTCTCAGCCGCCTGACCAAATAACACCATCTCTCGTTTTCCCATTTCAAGATAATGTGACCGGCCCTGTAGTACTAAAGCTGAACGGCCCCCGATATGTAATGACATACCAACCTGATTTTGTAAGGCATATAGTGCCCCTTCCATATCGATTTGGTCTCCAGTCCGCTTCATTGCGCCTGTACCGATAGATTCAAGCCATTTGCTGCTTTTATATCTTTTTTGCAGGTCCGGGCTGTAGCCGTTGCCGCTAAGCCAGGAACTTAAAAAAACAGTTCCATAGGGTTGCGACTGCATTAGTTGGTTTATTTTAGATGAATTACTGGTACTCATAGTACCAAAATAAGAATTAAAATAAACTTATCCAAATTTTAGTTTAAATAAATATACATAATGGTACTCATAGTGCTGTTATTTAAATAAAAATAAACAAGACGTTTTTGAATATATCTCTTGAAGCCAAAGGCAAATCTGTTATGAACGATAGCGAATTTCAGTTTTGCTAAAAAGCGAGGCTGGTGGCGCAATGGACTGCACCATTATGAGCGCAGCGGCAAGCCAACCGGAATAGAATACGAGGGCTTGAAGTTTCGCTTTTCACGTCTCTTGCCGGAGAAGCAATTTGAAGACTTGCTAGTTGAACGAAGCGAGGAAGACCGAGCATTGGCAGAGATACAAGCAATACGGGAGCAGCAGCAGGGAAGGGATAACAGGGAGCGCGATATTGAAGACAGGGAGCGATAGCACAGAAGCAAGATAGTGTGTCCCTCCGGTGACAGATTGCTATCTTTCCGTCGGTGACACACTATCTTGCGGGGAAATCCCCGTACCCCTTAAGTAATTGCATACCAAAGGTTGGTGCTTAATTACAGCAACCTTTGTCTTTCTAACACACTTCCATTATCTCAGCCAAACGCCGCCCCCCCTAATAGGGATATATCACCTATTTTGAAATAACAAATGTTGCATAAAGATTTGGTGTACCATAAAGTTCCATTTTTATTTGGGGATAATATTGGCCCATTCCTCGATTAAATGACCATCCAGGATAGACTTTAGCTATGTTATGTCTGTAGTCTTTTTCTTGCGCAACGGATAGAAGTTTTTTACTTCTAGCATCCTTAATTTTTTTGTCTGAATCATTCAAAAAAATGGTATTTAAACACATCATGATATTTACGTGATCACTGTCTGAAATCGCCAAAAGCTCTTTAGTTTGAAGAAGTTTGATAGCCCTATCGATACGTTGATGAAATTCGTTCCATGTAATTTTTTCTGGTTTGTTGTGGGCGGAGTCTGGCAGGAACTGTTGCGTTTGCCCGAAAGAGTTTTTGACTGTAAATAACAGCCCCGGCTGGCCTGCGCACCTGGTAAAGCCGACCATCTGTTACCGCAAAGGTAGCCCCCGAAGCCAGGGCAGTACGCTTACAATTTCCAATGTACTTACAACCCGCTTGACAAAGTAGTGGAGTTGTACGAACGCTTGCTGGCAAGCGAAAGGGAAAAGACCGATCTGATGGGTAGCAAGTAATCATTACCTTACTATGGAAACCGTTACCAACAACCCCGTGCTTCATACAGGCCGAAAGATTGAACGCCTAAGAAAAGCAATAGGATTAACCCAGGCCGAGTTTAGTGCCAGGTTAGGTATCAGCAAACAAGCCGTTTCCAAGATAGAACAGGCTGAAACTATTAAAGAAAACCGCTTACAATGGATTGCGGGAGCGTTAGGCATCAGTGCCGAGGCCATCCATCACTTTACCGACGATATGCTGATTTTTCACATTCAGCACATGCACAATCATTCAACCGCCTACGCTTATAATTTCCAATGTACCTATAACCCCCTTGATAAAGTGGTAGAACTTTACGAACGCTTGCTCCGGGTGGAGCGGGAAAAGGTAGAGCTGCTTAAAAAGCGTTTAGCCGATAGCCAGGCCGGGGGTTAAGAAAGACCAAGTTGCGCAGGTCTTTCAATCCCTTACCGCTCCGGCGGTATGGGCAAGTAAGTTTTTGGGGTACCCAAAAACACAACTTGCAGGTATAAAAACAAACACCTTACCAGATAGACATATAGCTGTATATATAGATAGCTCTGAAACAACGAAGCCCGGCAAATGCCAGACTTTGTTGCCTATCACTCTTATGCCCAATTATGACGACCTTAGCCGACAGAGGTATTACTTATAGGCCAATAGTATGCCCGTGTAATTTAGCTATATCTTCATAAGTCATAGAATAGTGTTTTTTATTGACGAACGCAGCATACCTAAGTCTTTTCAAAGGTGATAAATCACCATCTATTACATCCGTACTCATAAACCTAAAATCCTCTAAGTTCGGCATATCATTTATAAATTTTATCGACGGAATAGAGCCGCAGCTATTAAAACCTAAAGTCTTTAATTTTTCTAATGCAGTAACCGATTCGAAATCAATTATTTTTTTTGCATTTCCGAACGTTAAAAACTCTAGTACGCCACTCAGATTTGCTACTTCTTTAATATGTGTTAAATTGCGTAAATAATGAAATTCGATATTCTTTAGCCTTTCGAATTCTTCAATACCCTTTAAAGATTCAATATTTGACATTGATATATATAGAGATTCCAATTGCTTCAAATTACCAAGGCCTGTCAAGTCCTTTTCTTTGACTGTATAGTGAAAAAGACGAATATCTTTTACTTTAGTAAGTGAATTCAAATTCTTGACTTTCGATTTTAAATCCAAATAGCATGTTTTCATCTTTGTAAAACAGCCAAGATCAAGTATCTGACTCGGGTTGAGATTTTCATAGCTAAGAAATTCTAAATCATTTAAAGCATATAACCCTGAAATATCAAAAGGGCCCTTTATTTTTATCTCTTTCAAAAAATCAAAATCTTTTAAAAAATCGATATTATTATCTGTGTATCCATGAAATCTACTTATCCAAATTCTCTTTAAATGTTTTTTTTTGAAAAACTCCATGCACTCAAAGATTTTCTGCTGATCAATAATCAAAGTATCATTCTCAAATACCTTAAATCCATCAATATCATCTATAGCCATATTATATTTTTATTTTAACTGTTTTATTTGTCTTGTTTATACTTATGGCTTCCGGGAGAGTCTCTCTCATTATAATTGTCAGGATTATCTTTACCGCCATCGTTCTCCAATCTTCTAGCTTCATCCCTATAGGCTTGTGCATCATTGTCTGCAGGTGTCCAATCAATATCGGAAATATCAAAAGAAGTATTATTCTGCTTTGCTCGATATTTCGCAGATTCAAGAGCCCTTGCAAATGATCCTTGACCATGATACCTTTTTCCATTTTTAAATTTAATTGTATATGACCCTGGATGTTTTGGATCTCTACGGGCATTCATCAGCCTTAGATTATCGGCTTCTTCATGATCGTCGTAATTTGCAGGCATTAATACAAATACCAGCGTTAAAACAGGCATTAAAAATACCGGTGGCTTTATAAACACTCCGTATTCTATAGGTTTGATCTCCTTAAGAGGCTCAATGGGTTCAGGTTCCGGCTTGGGCTTAGGGGTTCTTGTAGCGTGTATATAAACAGTCTTTAATGTATCACGACCATCTACATCACCCAAATTAATGGGGTTATTTAGAACATAAGCATACAATGATGTACTTTCATAATTTTCAGCGTCCGGGTCAGGCACATTCCATCTGGCAATGACCGGGTCATAGAACCGCGCGCCATAATCGTATTGATTGGTTAAATCAGTTTGTACTTCCTTCCCGTTGTAAAGATAACGGTTATTGTTTGAATTGTTATATCGCGGACTTCTTAAGCCGAATGAATAATATTCGTCTTCCTGCAATTCCTGAGCCAGCCCCGTAGTGCTATTTTTTCCAAACGACACTCTTACGTTGCCCAGATGATCCGTAAGATTATATTCATAGCTATAGGTGCCGTTATTATAGGCTATCCTACCAGCTTCAGTTTGTATAAACTGAATGACGCTGCCCGTATTACCGGGAGGATTATTGTACACTATTCCATCTATATAATCCCAGGTGCCATCACTACCAGTATTCCTCAGCTTTTGTCCAGTTGCGTCATAGGTATAAGTAGCCAACGTCGATGCATTCTGCATTACTGTTTGCGGAAGGTTAAGCAAATTATAAATAATGTTTTTGTTAGTTCCATCCGAAGTAGCATTACCATTATTATCGTATCCATAACTTCTAAAAGCGCTTCCACCGTTGGTCACCGTTTGCAATTGGTTACTTTGATTATTATTTAAATAAGTATAATCTAAAACAGCCGGACTAGAGCCCGTTCTTGTCAACGCCGTGATATTACCCATTAAATCATAATTAATCTGTTCGTTAAGCGAATTACTTGTTGAAGTAGCGCTTGTTAAGCGATTAAGCTGATCATAACTATAGCTGAACGTCTTATTACCGCTTGTTGTTCCACTATAAAGCATCTCTGAAATATTGCCATTGTATTGTTTACTTATGCCTGCATCCGGATTATTATATTGTAAGCTATAATTGAACAAATTTGCTGCTGTTCCGGCTGTTAGTAACCAGCCTCTCTCATTATATGTGTAAGGAATATCTTGCAGAAAAGGCGCTGATCCCGTTTCACTGTGCAAGTGCCGGGTCATTACCTGTCCAATCTCATTAAAATCATTCTGTTCTATTAATACATTTGTACCGCCATTTATACTCTCAAAGCTCTGTATCTTTCGTCCCGTCTGGTCATATATATAAGTGTTCCTAATCGTGACAATTGCGCTGGTAATGTTTGTATAATTATAATGTTGACGTATGGTAGAGGTAACCTCATTAGCGAAATTATAATTACTTGTGATCGCATCATAGTTATTAAAACTAAGATTGGCGGTCCCACCAAAATAATGCTGCTTATAATGCTGAATATCCCTTGCCAACCCATCGTAATAAAATATATCCCACAACATATCCGGCGTAGTATTCGTAATCGTATTTAGCACCGCCGTTTTAGTTGCTGTTAACAGGCCAACGTTTACGGTACCAGCTCCCGATGGAGCAACGTATTTTGCAGAAGGCCACCCAGGCGCGGTATAATCATCGTAGTAGTTGACCGTTAGAACTTGGCTTAAGGCTGGATAACTGCTTATACTATACCCCGTTGGATTCAGGCTTGTATTATTACTATAATCTCTTTGATCCCATTGTGATCCCGCATAAATGCTCGCTTGAAGAGTGGAAAGGCTGATAACAGAACCGGCATTCCATAGACCGGTTACAATTACTCTTCCAAAAGCATCAAATTTAGTAACGGTCCATTGATTTGTTGTTTGCTGGTTGCCGTCCTGTGTAAGTACTGGCTGATCCAATTGATTATAAACGACATATTCCCACGCCATTCCGGGTAGCTTTTTTTGAGAAAGGCGATTCCGTTGGTCATAATTATATTGATAGCATAAATTACTCAATATCGAAGAAGATGGTAACGCTGTGTCCGCTCCCGACGCCGGAGGTAAAACAAAAGAAAGATTACCATAGTCATCATATACGTAATAGGTAGACAATATTTGTAATACTCCTCCTGTATAATTAAAAGTTCTTTTCAATACAGTTTGCCCTTGATAGTCTTTGTACTCTTCCGTCGTTCCACCTCTTCCGCTTCTCCAATTTTCTCCCTGACTTACTGTTAAGTATAATTGTCCTGCTGCATAATACGCTGCACTGCCGCCTCCCTGAGTCAGCGTACTGCTGCCGTCGCTGTTAAGCGTTACCGAATACATTTGCACCAAATGGCTATGTGCCGTATCACTTAATGCAATCGCATCATTGGCTATATAAGCTGTCTTATTTGTATTACCGGAAGTATTTCCAGCGACTGGCTGCCAGGCAGCACCCGGCGCGCCCTGTTCCACTACCCTATTTAGCGGCGAAGGTTCATAATTAGTTTGTGCAAAAGGGTCAACGATTTGATTTACTCCTTGCGGCGGCGTAGTGTAGAAATTATTCTGATCGCTGTTGCTATAACCACTTGATCCATTTAAGGCACTCGGTTTAAAACTGCCGTCGTTTACGGTAGAAGTATAGGGCAAATATTTTGTACTTAGTCGCCCATAGGCGTCATATGCTACTGGTTGAACCACATCATTATCCTTGGGGCTCTCTTTTACCCCTACCGTTTGGATCAGTCTTCCCAACCCATCAAAATATTGGATTGTTTGATTGACATTGCAAGCGGTCATAGCTGCAACTTGTGCAGGTGTGGTTGATAAAACGCCTGTAGTCCTGAATGTGTTCGAAACAACAAAATTCATGCTGTTATTCGGGTTACTGTTCAACACTAAACAATCAGTAACGATAACCGCGCTCGTATTGTTAACAGCTGTTACCCCGTTGCTGATTATTATCAAGCGATAATAAATATTTGAAGTAACTGCCGTCGTGCGTGTGTAACTTAGCATAGTTGCACCATTTACGTTACTAAAGTTTATATTATCAGAGGAACTTTGCCATTGTAAGAGATAAGTGCCATTACCACCTCTTGGTGGTGCTGAAGTAATGGTAGATGGTATTGTATTTGGAGCTATACTTTGAGTTGCTGGGGTTACGGCTCCCGAAACCAATTGCGGGTAAACTGTTATTGTTATCACACCACTTGACGCAGTCGAACCATTACTGGTAGCGACTAATTGATAAAGTGTAGTCGAGGTTAGGACCGGTGGTGTGTAACTTAAACTGGTGTCACCCGCGATCGCCGTCCACGTACTGCCACCATTTGTGGAATTCTGCCATTTATAACTATAGCTACCATTTCCTCCGGTGGCAGCTGCAACCGTTATTACAGCAGGCGCAGTATTATAATTAATTGTCTGATTATTCCCCCCTGTAATAACCCCTGTCACTAATTGTGGATAAACCGTTACTAACACGGGGGCTGTAGTTACCGTTGTTCCGTAACTGGTAGTTGCCAGTTCAAAATAAGCGGATGTGGTAATGGTAGCACCGGTAACTGTTGCTGCTGTTGTATTGTTTCCCGCAACAGCAGAGCCTGATGGCACGAAAGTACCCGTACTGGTAGGAGAAGTCAACAATTGATAACTGTAGCTGTTATTCCCTCCTGAAGCCAGAACGGAAAATGATGGTGGCGTGCTGTAATTGATTGATTGCGCTGCAATCGTACCCGGAGTAATCTGCGGATATACCGTTACTGTAGCGTATCCACTGTATGCGTTAACATTATTACTTGTTGTGACTAAGCGGTAATAGGTGGTTGCCGTTAAACCACTAGGGATGGTATAGGTCAGGCCGGTTCCTGAGCTCGTTCCTGTACCCAGCGCGACGCTTGTCCAATTAGTGGTGTTAAGTGAACTTTGCCACTGATAGGTATAGGTACCGCTTCCTCCCGTTGGAGGATTGGATAGCAGGTTAAGTGTTGGGGTAGCACCATAGCTGATGGTTTGGCTGCCCTGGGTAATCGACCCGGCTACCAATTGAGGGTATACCGTTATGGTAATTACGGCATTTGATACGCTTACATTATTACTCGTAGAAATTAATTGGTAGGAGGTGGTGGCTGTTAACGGCGGTGGCTGATAACTCGTAGTTGTTCCTCCTGTACCGTTGGTTACATTTGACCAACCTGTCGCTGCTGAATAGATTTGCCATTGATAAGTATAAGTACCATTGCCACCAGTAGCTGCCGCAGAAACAATCGGTGAAGGTGTAGCGCCATAATTAATATTTTGCGTTCCTGATGTGATAGTACCTGCTACCAATTGAGGGTAAACGGTTACCGTTATTTGACTGCTGGGTACATATACCAGGGGATTTCCGCTGAAGGCTAATACCTGATAATACGTTGTGGAAGTTAAAGGGTCGGGAGAGTAGCTGGTCGTTATACTGCCTGTTCCTGTGGTAACGCTGGTATAGGTGCCCGTATTTCCCGTTGGCGAGCTTTGCCATTGGTAACCGATGGTCCCATTGCCTCCGGTAGCATTAGCTACGCTCAACGTTGTAGGCTTTGTATTATAATTGATATTCTGACTGCCACTGGTTACATTTCCGCTTACCAGTTGCGGATAAACCGTGACTAAAATCTGGTTGCTAGGCACATTGGCGCTGCCGTTACTGGAGCATACCAACTGAAAATAGGTATTCGCCGTGATGTAATCAGTGGGCATCGTTAGTGTCCCGCCGGATGTGCTCGTAGGAATGGGACTGCCGACATTTGTCCAGCTACTTCCATTGGTGGAACTCTGCCATTGAACGGTATAGCTTCCTGATCCGCCTTGTGGTACAGGACTGGTTATGGCCGGAGATGTATTGTAATTGATCGATGTTGTTGCACAGGAAATGACCGGAGCCTGCACCTGTGGATAAAAATTAACTGCTGTTGTATTGTGAACCGTCACGTTTGTGCTGGTTGTGAGTGTAATCTGATAAATGAGAGACGTATTATTGGCCGGTGGAGGATAAGTCAATCCCGTTCCAAGGGATTTACCCCAATTGACACCATCTGTTGAGCTTTGCCATATGGAGGAGGTAAAGTTGCCGCTGCCGCCTACGGGTGTGGCGGTTAAGGTTGCTGGTGAAGAACCATAGTTAACACTCTGATTTGCCGGGCTTATGTTAACACCTGTTAACAAAGGGGAAACGGTTATTGTTGCAAAGTTGCTGTTAGCCGTTTGAGTGCCACTAATCGTCTGCATCCGAAAATACGTGTTTGACGTTAAATTTCCTGTTGGAAAGGTTAAGCCGGCAGCACCGTAATTGGTCCATGTGGACTGGTCGGTGGAGCTTTGCCATTGGTAATTGTACGTACCCGTTCCTCCGCTCGATGCGGAAGCCGTCAGGCTTGGAGAAGAATTATATTCAATGTTTTGAGTTGATGGGCTGACAACGCTTGCTACCAATGGCGCAATCACCGTCACAGTCAGGATGCTCGGTGTCCCCATTCCAGAGGTATTTACGCCTGAAACATAAACACCTACACTCCCCGCGTAAGAACTATTCCAGGTAACCGTAGCTGAGGTACTCGATCCGCTGATGGAGCCTGCTGATGACGGCGATAATGACCAAGCGTAGCTGGTTGCCCCACTGGCGGTGGTGGTAGAATACGACGAAGTGGTGGTTCCTGGTGAAATGCTTGTAGGGCCCGAAATAGCGCCTGGTTTACCGGGAGCTCCGCCCCCCACGCCATCAGGTTGGATGCCCCCTACCTGCGCTTGTGCGCCGCTTACGAAAAACATGATGCTTAAAAGGAAAACAAGCAATGCCGTGACCTTTTTAACATTTTGTTCTTGTTTTGACTGCCTGATGAAGGCGTATTTCTTCCCTGCCAGTTTAAATATATTGCAATGCATGATTGTGATAATAAGGTGGTTTGGATTTATATTTACTGGCCCTGATAATGATATTGGTAATTTTTGATGATGTTGCCATCCTTATCTTTGATGTTCATCAGGCGCTGAAAACTGTCATACTCATAGTAGCTTATTTCCCCCTTAGGATCTGTCGAACTGGTTACTCCTATTTGCGGATCATAAGTAAATGTGGCCATCTGTGCGGGGGCCGGATAGAAACGTACATCATCTATCTGCGTACCTGAAGTACCTATGGTAATGGTATAGGTGCTGGCGCTTACCGTAACACTGGAGGTCTGAAATGTCCATACGCCTGCTAATTTTTGCCAATAAGAAAGTACATAATTACCGACATCTAATCCTGTAAGCGGTTTTGAATAAGGGCCTATATAACTATAGTGACCCGTTTTTGAATCTCCGAGTGTGCTAGTTCCATCTCCTTCTTCGAAACTATCATAAAAAATATCATTGCTTTTTGCGTTGCTTACTTTAGCTACCGGGTATGCCTTATTATATCCCCATTGATAAGCAATTGGAGGCCCATTTTGCTGAGAAACGGTTGATAAATTTCCCGCAACGTCGTAATTCTGGAAATTCACACGTATTTCTGATGGATTCGTCCCTTTTTGGAATTCAATGGTATTGGGTTTTATGATATTGTTAAAGGTATTGTAATTCGTTTTGGTTTGTGTGAGCTGGGTACCGTTCTTGAAATTAATAGATTCAATGACGGGGCTGATCATATTCGCAACAGACATAGCAGCATAAATCCCTGTTGGATCGCTGCTATTGTTTACCATGTCCTGCGGATAAACAAGGGTCTGTTGTAAATTATCGCCTTTACTGCTAATGGTCGTTATCCGTGTTGGCTGCAAATGCGCTAAATTATCATAATAATAATTCGTGGTTTTCTGATTAATAATTGTTTGTCCGGTTGCATCATAATTATTTTCTATTGTTTGCTGTGTCAACTTGACCCCAGAATTTATAGGATAGTTGTAATAGGAATAAGCGCTTGGGGTCAACTGATGGCAGCCGTTAAAATTGTATGTATAATTTACCACCAATCCTGTATCAATTGGTCCAGTAAGACTTTGAAAAGTATTTACTTTAGCACTTACTAAGCTATAGGCGCCATTTACATTTCGGTAATGAGATTCGTTGTTAAGCTGACCATTTAACCAGGGAAATGACATCAGTAATACGCCATAATTATTGTCAGAACCGCTTGGCCATTGTTGGTCCGGGTATAAGTCGTATTGATAAATGCTTTTGCCATTATTTTGCGTGGTATCACCATCATATCTGGTAATACTACTATAAGCAACAGGACTTCCATCCAAAGATGACAACGCATACATGGAATTACTATTATATAGTATTTCATGGTCAAAACATTGAGTGCAAATAATTTGGTTCTGTTCACAGGATTTACCTACAGAATTAATGACATTGGTAACGTTATCCGTTAATGCAAATGGGGTGGAAATCAATGTGCCTACACCTAATTCATTAACTCCATATTTATATATCTCTCTTGTTAACAAATTGCCATTGGCATCATAATTCTTGATTGCCTCTACTCTCAAGCCTCCACCAACTACTGTTTGCGCTTTTGTTGAATCAAAGGAAAGAATAATCGAAGCGCTTACAGATGGATTTGTTTTCGCTTCGGCATACAATTGATATTGGGTATTGGGTAATAAAGTTACTCCTGTCGTTGTGTAAACACTGGCATTCGGGTTACCACCTGCTTCATAAACGATCTGACCTGTCGCGACATTCGTTATTTTGACATATGGTTGACTGGGAACTGGTGGTGTCAGATTATTATAAGGACTGATGCTAACAGTTGCGCTGCCGTATGAAAGTTGGGAGGGCGTAGTGAAATATTGGGTACTCTCTTCCTGCGTGCCCAATCCCCCTCCGCCTGTTGCTATAGTCGAATAGGTAAGTACATTATTCACTGTACCTGGATAAAGATTTGGCTCATAGGTGAACTGGGTGTAGCCCTTTGTAGGATAATGTATACCTGTTAATATGCCTGCTTGCATATAAGCTCCATTTACGCTACGGTTTGCACCTCCGATGGTATAAAGGCCGTAAGAAACGTCATAGATATTTTGCAGCTTCAAAAGGGTGTTATTCCCGGTTTGCCCATTATAATAACCCCAGACATCTTGTGCGAAATTATTTACAGGTGGCGGCTGCAATGAATTATAAACAAAGGTGTAGGCGTCGATCCTAACATTGCTATTATCTGATTCAACTACACTATCAAGCCTCAACCGATATTGCAGATTTGTGAGCGTGGCATTTATCGGGTTGGTTATATTAGAGTAGAAGTAATCTGTATTAAGTTTAAATGCTTTCAAACGGCTATACGCCTTGGAACCGTAATTGTAATTAAATACAATAACGGAGTCTAATGATGCTGTGCCTGTATCTTCACGTCCGGCTTTACTAACAAATTTAACCATTCCGCCTTTATAAGTAATGGCAGCGATATGGAGAGGTTGATATTGCCTGTAACTTGTTACGGCCGTATTTGATGTTATATTTTTTGTTGTAGAACAAGGCCCGCACTGTCCGGTTGGCGCACTATTCGCTCCAAATTCTGTTGAAAAATTATAAGCTAGTTCTGTGATTTGAACAGGATCTTGCTGATAACTAAAACTAAGAGTATCCGATTTATCGGCCGATATCATTTGTGTTAAGTACCAACTGGAGGCATTAGTCTTATAACCAGCTTGGCTACCGGTTGAATTATTTGAAGTTGTGATGTATTCGATGTTGGAAAAGTTGTAAATATCCCCCTTTTCATCAACAATTTCGAAGGTTAGCGGGGTACTTGATGACGGCGGAGCAATAATTTTCAGAGGCCGGTTCGGTATTAAAATTGGTTGTTGATTATTGCCAAATACAAATTTTCCACCTTGCGAATTAAAATTATAAAAGAAAAAATCCGGTTGCGTATTTTGGCTTCCCTGAATAACACTTTCCATGTAAGCGCTATCTGCGTGAAAATTGGCAGCTAGTGAATTTGCGCTCAAAATACCGGAATTCAAATATCCATTTGGTATTTCATCCGGAGCACCAACGATGGTACGGGTTACAACTCCTCCTGCGTTTAATGACCATCCCAAACCGACCCATGTAGCCAATTCGTCAACCTTAATACCTGAAGCATCATAAGACAGAGAAATAGGCAAATTAAACCTTGGAGTTTTAATTTCGTACAGTGGAACTGTGATATCTGGAACACCTGCCGCATTATTTCCATGAAATTGACCGAACTCACCGAGTTTGGCCGCTTCAGGGGTTGGAGGCGTAATATTGGGTACACTTAATGCTGATTGGGCAAATATTAAGCTTGAATTAATAATAAAAACGATTAGGCACAGGTAAATTTTCTTCATTAACGCTTGACTTGATAATCACTACAATTAGAATGTAGTGGTTTAGGTAATTCCTTTTATATGAATTCTAATAATTCTTAATTTCACAATGATATTAAACAAATGTCTTTTTATTTAATACTTTTTGAATTTTATTAAAAATATTATTTTTCTCTTGTTTTTTACCCAAAAACCAATAAATACAATTATATACTATCTCATTTTACGAAAGTGGCAAATTTCAAACGACCCATTTACAAGATATTTAAATCCGATTTTTTAATATTCTAGTAAAGAAGTCATAAAAGAAATTTTAATTATATATCTAAATACTAAATCGACAAAAAGAGCAAAATCATTATGATCTCTCTGAATAGTCAAGATAAACACCAAGGAATTATAAGATTGAAAATTGACTAAAACTAGTCTGCCTTTAAACAAGCTCATAGCTATTTCCTATTAAGAAATAATGACCCGGCCTTGTATAAATATTTCCAAACAAATCCATTCCATTGTTTATATTTTCCTTTGGCGACCTGAATAATAGCTTTATCATCCAGTTTCAACTCTTTTGAGGCCTGCCTGATGCTTAAATATGTTCTGATCAAGCCTCCATTCAAATCATATTGAGCAACGGGTTTACTATTGGTTGGATTTCTTTGCCAACCCGAACGGTCAGCCATTTTTAGATGAGGAAATAAGCGTCCCCTTTTTGACGCGCGAATTTGTTTTTCGCTTTTGGTGACTAAGCGCAGGTTTTCAGGGCGGTTGTTATAACCATTATTATCAATATTAATTACGTACATCCCATTTTTACGATAGTCCAGATGAGGATCAATGAAAGTCATATAAATAAGCCTTCTCGTATTAAAATAATAAGCATGATTTTCTATAGTTAGTGTAACCCTCAAGTCAACCATTGGATCGCCTGTAACAATATTATGATTATTGTGAACTGACTGACTTAAAATACGACCCTTTACAGACTGTTGCTTTAAACGTGGGTGAGGAATAATTCTATCCAACGATTTCACGCGCCCCATATTGGAAGCTTGGTAAGAGCCTTCAAAACCAGGGATATCTTTCCATACTTCGCCCGCCAGATCGATCAATGACCTGTTCAAATAAACATTTTCGGTTGCTATGACTGTCTTATTAAGCATCAATCGCCAAACTTACAGATCAACAGCTAAACTTCCACATTGTTCTTTTAAAGCACGCTACTATACGTTCTTCTAGTCTAATCTGCCATAGCTTTCTTCAGTCATTGAAATGATCAAATTCAACATACACATCAAGACAATTTAGTTTATAAAATAAACCAACCCGATAGCACATGAAAGGTTGTTTAACACCGGCTTCTTGAACTGAAAATTACTAAAGTGGATATTTTAAGTTAAAAATACTTCGCCCTTAAAAGCTGTAGCCAAAAAGACATTCACCTTAAATATTAATATGACTGATGTGTTTTAAAGCCTGTTACCCTGCTATACTATATTCTTGTTAAGCAAAGTAACGCATGAACATCATCGACCTTATTCACCACGTAAGCAACCAAAAGCGGGAGCCGGGTAAAAATGTCTTAGAATACGGGCCACCGCAAGAAAACAAAAAAAATGGCCCGCTCTGTATAGCTTTACTTTTTACCCGGTGGCGCGCTATACTCGCGGATGTGGTGAATATGGGAATTAAAGACATCCTGCGAATAAACCGGATGCTTATTTATTTCAATTGGATGCTCTTTTACCATTCAGATTTTCAAATAACGGGGCCTGATGAATCAGCATCTCTACACTTATCTCAGTGACAAATCCTATAAGTTATAGTTTTAAATTACCCGATAAACGTTTAGCATATTCCGGTTAAGCCGTTGAAATTTATGGTGTAAAAGATCAGTGTATAGAATAAAGCGGTTTGTTGATGTAAATCAACTTTTTTGCGATGTATATTAACTTTTTTTCAATCAAAATCGATTTTTTTAATGAGGTAAATCAATTGACAAATGTTTTCAGGAACATAACTTTAATCCGATAGAGCAGTAAAATTTCTACAGGGGTAAAGGATAGTAAAATTTTTTATTTTGAAGAGCTACAAAAAGCATTGATTTAAAGGGTATTCAGGTAAAATACAGGGATTTCAACTTTGTTTTTCTCTGTTTTTACCTTCAAAATCTACTACCCTTTTACTACTGTTTGCGCATTTAAGAAATGCGTTTATTCAACCAGGAAAAAAATATTTCCGCATGTCACCATTTAGAATATAAATAACGCCGAGATTAAGCGGCTCATGGAATACTTAATTAATAAGCTATTGGAATAATAAATTATTTATGGTTAAACACGTTTAAGGCGGCTCCTGATAAAGAAGGAGGCAGCCATTTTTAACAGCCTTATGAAAAACCCTATCACACTTAATTTTTCTTCTGCTGAATTGCCTGGTAAAGATATTACCGGGGACCTGCCGGATGATTGCAAATACCGGATACCCTATGCCAATGCTGAGCTGATAGAACTGGAAGAAGGGGTTGCTATTTGTCAGCATTATAGCCATATTCTTTATTTCATGGAAGTAATCGAATTTAAACTGCATACCGATCTGTACGCAAGTTTTTCGGTGGATAAGCCAAGCCTGTTCCAGTTCTTTATGCTACAAGGAAAAATTGCATTTTTCACTCCCGATCAAGAGCCAATTGCGCAAGCGGGGAAAGGTATCTGCTATGCGACCTATAATGAACCGGCGGAATATTTTTACCATCTACCTGCCGGGACACACCGCACATGCTGTTTTACGTTACGGCCTCGGTGGTTACAAATGAAAATAAACAGCTATCTCGGGCTAAATCCGTTCGTGGAAGAAATGGATGATCACGAAGTTTTATATGGACACATGCCCGCTTGCGTGATGAATAAGAAAATATCTGACGACCTGCTGGTGCTGTTTAACCTGAAGGAAACAGAAAAACATGATCTTGAATCAGCGCAATCCCGCATCCTGAAAAGGATCATTGCCGAATATCAAAGACTCGTACAAATCAAACTATCTCACCCTATATACCGCATAAGGGATTACCTGGAAGAAAAGTATATTGATTTTGAACTCAATAACCAAAAACTGATCGGGCAATTCAATATTACAGAAAAAACACTGATCGAAAATTTCAAAAAGGAATTTAATATAACACCTCATTTGTACTTGACCAGAGTGCGGATGCAACATGCCAAACAGATGCTTATAAAAGATAAAAAGCAGGTCATTGAAGTATACGGTGCAGTCGGTTATAAGGATATACACAGCTTTAGTATCCAATTCAGGAAATTCTTTGGTTATCCCCCTTCAGACCATCAATAGGGTGCTTTTTTCTAAAAATTGTGATTTTAAAACGACTAACCGACAAAAAACACACCTTTTTTCGCTTAAAGCATCATGAATTTCGTCTGTTTTTTGCTTCTCAGTTAAAAGGCAGATGTCGAAATTTATAGCAGATAATCAGGTAAAAGGGATTGCCAAGGAAATGTAAGGGGAGTACCGGGAGCTGTGCGCCTATTCCAGAGGCGTAAAAGCATTAGTAAAAAGGATGACGGCCCCTGTTGATAAAGTCATCCATATGGAAATCGGGCCGGTACTGGTCAGAGTGCACCCGGAACTAATGCAAAGGACGAAGGTAACATCGACAAAGTGCCGAAGTTAAGGGCAGGTGGTGCCTGGGCTGCGCCAGTGTTGTTTAAGCACAATAAAGAAAAATTGTAAAGCCGATGAAAATGTTTGATGCAGCAACAATTAAGGACAAGGCAGAGGTTTTTGCCTCAAAGACCATGTTAGCCGCTATGGCAACGCTGTGCATCCGTTTCTTCAGGGCATACATGGCCGCATCGGTATGGTTTTGTGCCATAATCGTAGCGCCATTCTTTACCTGTACTTACGCCCGAAAGAGAATTACTAACCGAGTTACTCACCATCGTAAGTTTGCACTATTCCCGAAAAACCCGAATAGCCGTGCAGGGCTATTCGGGCCAATGGAAACAAAAGTACCCAGGGCGCAAAAGTTTCCGGTGAGGTCTGCCTAAAGGCAAAACGCAACATAATTATACGAATATAAAGTTTTTGGAGCCCTTTTTTGCTATTATAAAAAGCTCAATCATTATGAACACTAAACTGTTCAAAAGTAAAATCATGGCTATAGTAGCCATGTTAACCATTGTATTAGGTGTTGGGGCAGCAATCGCTATGAAAGCCCCGGATAAAAAACACACCAATCTACCCAGCTATTACTGGTATTCTGTAAATAGCAGCGGCCAGATTGTTTCCGGATCACAGGCTTATAGCGGTGATAAGGAAACGGTAGGTTATGCTGAAGATAACCTGCCTTGTCCGGCAGGAACTGATGCTGATTGTGTAAGAGGTTTTAACAACCAGATTACCAGTTTTCCTACTTCTGCCACAGGAGATACTTCTCCATTGCAAAAACAGGAATAACTACTAAATCAAAGGCACGGCTAAAAACCGTGCCTTTGTAGTATCTCAATAACCCGGATTTTGCACCAAATTCGGGTTGAGTTGTAGTTCACTTAAAGGAATAGGATACAAGATAACCGTAGGATTCCAATAGGGCGCTTTTTCTAATCCAAGAACAGCATTGGCTTGTCCCGTTCTTTTCAAATCCAGCCAGCGGTGCCCCCATTCACAAAACAGTTCAACTTGTCTTTCACTGGCTATAGCGGTCAACAATGTTGATTGAGCAGCCGCAGTAGTATTAGGTAACCCGGCCCGGTTTCGAATTATATTTAAATCAGCAGCCGCACTATTCAAATCACCAAGCTGGGCCTCAGCCTCCGCACGTATCAGGTATTGCTCTGCCAAACGAAACATTACCTCAAATTCTGTAATCGGAGAATAGGACCGATTTTGATATTTATAGGGGTAATAATAAGTCACGCCATTTACGGTATTTTTACCCAGCCAGTTAATCATCCTTTGATCGCCGGGTTCAAAAGCAGAAAGCAGGTAACTGTTGATGGTATATGAGGGCGTTGAAGACGAAGAATAGGGAACAAATGCGGAAGCTTCCCCTGTATTATGATAATCATTAGCCAGCTGCCAGATCGTTTCTGCCGAACCTTCCAAAAAAACATTGCCCAGATTACTTTCCAAGTTATATTGACTGGAGTTAATAACGGCAGAAGATGTTGCCACAGCATCTGTCCAATCTTTTTGGTATAGATAAATCCTTGCCAGTAATGCCATTGCCGTCCATTTATTCGGCCTGGTATTAACAGATGAAGGGTAATTTGAATTTAACAGTAAACTTGCTGTTTTAAGGTCAGCGATCAGTTGGGTATAAATCTTATCTGTCGGTGTCCTCGCCATCGTGCTGTTGACCTGGTAGTTTGTTGTAAGTTCTAAAGGAACATCACCAAAAAGGTTAATGAGATAAAAGTAATTCAGGGAACGTACAACGAGCATTTCTCCCTTTATCTGGCTTTTGAGTGTGTCCGAAAGCCCCGAAGAGGATATCAAACCTTCGAGGATAGCATTCGCATTGTAAATATTACTGTAAGCAGGTACCCAAAGCCTGGAATAGATACCTGTACCGTTATTGGCTATAATTGCATTGTGCTGGAAGGAAAGCAATTCCGTATTTGATGAGGTATAAGTTAGCTCATCGGCACTAAGCCCTGGATATAAGGTTGCCCCGCCGGAATAAATATAAAGATTCGATAAGCCCATATTGGCATATACGCCCAATGCCGCTGAAAGTGTAGCCTGGTCATTGGCAAATACCTTTGAGCTTTCCACTTCGCTGAGTGGAGCCCCAACATCTACAAATTTCTTACACGAAAAATGCAAAAAGGCCAAAAAGAGCAAACAGATCGCCGTGATATATTTATGGTTATGAAGATTGGTCATTTTTTTCATGATGAGTCGATTTAAAATGAAAATTGAAAGCCAGCTGATATGGTGCGCAATGGCGGTAAAACATAGAAATTTTGTGTTTCAGGATCTAATCCCGCGTATTTGGTAATGGTTAAAAGATTCTGGGCATTGATGTATATCTTCCCGCTTGCAAGGCCAAGCCGCTTTACCAGAGCTTCCGGCAAATGATAGGACAGCGCGACATTTTTTAGACGGATATAAGAAGCATCGCCATAAATCCCGTTGGAAACATTTAGTTCCGTATTAGCAGCGATTATTGCTGCCTGGTTATTACCCGCTGTGAATTGTTGGATGTTAGCAACATCTCCCGGCTGCTGCCAGCGGTTTAAAACAATCGTTGGCTGGTTCGCAACGGTGCCGGGAAAACTGTTAAATAATTGGGCCAGATAATTTTTGCCTTCTTGTTTTTTAAATTCAAAAAGGAAATCCATTTGGAATTGGTGGAAGGTGATGCTATTCAATATGCCTCCATAATATTTAGGACTCAAATTACCCAGCACCTGGTAATCAGCTGTGTTCAATTTGCCATCTTGATTGACATCCTGAAAACTATAGATACCTGTTTGAGGGTTTACCCCAAGGTATTTATAACCATATATGACCGATAAGGGCTGGCCGACCACATATTCATCCTTGTAACTCGAACTGGACAATCCGGGGAAAGACAACAGCTTATTGGATGGGATAGTAGCATTGAATGAAGTTGTCCATTTAAATGATTTTTTATTAACGTTCTTTGTGGTGAGTACCAGTTCAAGACCCGTGTTCTGAACGAGTGCCGGCAGGTTCTCTACTACACTCGAAAAACCGGTTTCTCTGGGTAATGGATAATTAATCAGTTGGTTGCTGCTTCTTTCCTGGTACCACGATGCGCTAAAAAAGATCTGATCTTTCAGCCATCCCAATTCCAGGCCTATTTCTAGTTTTTTATTCGTCTGCCAATGAAAATCGGGATTATATAGCTTTGCTGGTAAGAGTGTTGGCGATCCCTGGTAGGTATTAGGGCTGTTTTGGTATAAGCTCAGGTAATTATAGTCACCAATCTGGTCATTGCCCGTAATACCATAACTGGCCCTGAGTTTGCCAAAGCTCAGCGACGATATATTTTGCCGGATAAATTGTTCATCGGAAAAAATCCACCCTGTTCCTAAAGCTCCAAAATTAGCAAACTGGTTATTAGGGCCAAACCTGCTTGAACCATCGCGCCTGAATGTACCGTCAAGGATATACTTTCCCTGCCAGTTATAATTCAGCCTGCCAAATATCGCTTCATAATGATAAGTTGTTTGTTCAATATCCGCTGTAACCAACCCTGCTGCCGCTGGATTATTCAATAACAAGTCATTAGAATAATTGGTAGCCTGGATCACGGTACTTTTTGAATTTTTGTTTTCCAGCGTAGCGCCCAGCAGGACGCTTAAAGTACCTTTACAGATGGTTTTTGTGTAATTGAGCTGGGGCTCGATCAGCCAGCTGTTCAGGTCAGTATTGGCAAATGAAGATGATGCCGGGGTATAGGACGCAATATAAGGATCGATAGATGTTTGCGGGATAAGAGACACTTCATCTGTCAGATAGTCATTATAGCTCAGGCTGATTTTGGCCGATAACTGCGGTAGTATATTGTAGTTTAGCTGAAGGTTGCTGTAAAGGTTCTTCGTTATTGCGGTACTTGTTTGTTCTAAGAGGGCAAGCGGATTCACTATATTATTTACTGTTGCATAACTGACCCCTGCTTCCTGAAAAACCAGGTTGCCGCTTTGATCCCGCAATAAGAGGTTTGGAGGTAGGTTAATGTATTGGGTTAAGTCCGTTGAGGGTAACTGGTTTTTATCATTGGAATAACCGCCTGAAAAGGCAATCGTAAATTTCTTATTCTCAGAGCTATGGTTAATAGGTATTCTGCGGAGGGTGACCATGTCATTCCGTGGCAAACGGAGCATGTATTTGGCTGGCGGACGAGTACAGCAAATGCTGTTTCAGCGTTTCAAAG
>Ga0302304_10000571_pt1 | contig 20955 bp, 18 predicted proteins | sample III_Palsa_E2_2_FD_198769 | JGI IMG/M metagenome (GOLD analysis project Ga0302304, IMG submission 198769) | Peat permafrost microbial communities from Stordalen Mire near Abisko, Sweden - III_Palsa_E2_2 | ecosystem: Environmental > Terrestrial > Soil > Palsa > Peat permafrost | place: Sweden...
AAGATCCGGGTACAAATTCAGAAATCAAAACTTTTTGTACAGCGCGTTTTGGTGTAACTTTCCCTTTAAGCCAAAAAGTAAGTGTTAAAGGCGATGACATTGCTCCGCTATTTAAATATTTAACCGAGGCACCAAACCCTGACTTTACAGGCGAAATTAAATGGAACTTTGAAAAATTCTTAGTTGACGAGAATGGTAAATTAATCCACCGTTTCCGTTCACAGGTAACGCCAATGTCACCCGAGCTTACAAAATATTTATAAGCAATTTTAACTCATAAAAAATGCCCCTGGTTTATAGCCCGGGGCATTTTTGTTATTATACCGCTTATATTATTGCTGAGGCTGGCCTGCCGCTTGTTGCGCTTTTTTAATAGAATCCTGCTTAGCCTTTGCTGCTTTTTTCTTTTTGTTAAAGAAGCCTTTTAGCAAAAAGTTGTGTTGTGCCGCGGTCAAATCCTGATTTAAGGTAGCTGATGTTTGATGTACATTGGCAATGGTAGATTTTGCCTGCTTTACTGTAGCATCCAAATCATTAGCCATTCTGTCGTTATTTAATAACCGGCCAAGACTGCCTTTTCCGCTATTTACCTTACCGGTAATTGCAGCTAAATTCTGAATCAGATTTCCGGCATTATCTGCAATACCGGTTAGTTTCGCGATCAGTTTATCCGCATCAAAAGGGGCAACGGTTTCTAACTTGGTTCCGTCCTTAACAATTTGTGTACTGGTAATGCCACCAGGCGAAATAACAATCATTTTATCACCCACCAAACCATCGCTACCAATACTTATTCTGGAGTCGGCCTTTATAAATTTTTGAACGTTATCATTCATTGTCAAATCAACTCTTACAGTAGTATCATTCAAAATGGTAATGGCCGAAACCACCCCCTCGTTTATCCCTGCAAAACGTACGTTGTTACCAACATTCAGCCCATTAACATTTTTAAATGTGCCGTAAAGGTTGAATGTTGAGCTAAACAGGTTTCGTTTATTCCCGATAAAAAACACGATAAGCACAAGCACAATTACACCGACAAAGGTGAACAGGCCTATTTTTATTTTTTGTGATGCGGTAGTTTTCATGATATATCTTTAAAAAATTCTTTTGCTAATTCGTTTGTTGATTTATGAAGTGACTGGAACGTCCCCTCGGCTATATATTTTCCATCGTTCATGATCACTACCCTATCCGAAGTAATGCGTGCGCATTCCATATCATGAGTGATGATAATTGATGTTGTTTTATACTTCTTCTGCATATTCAGGATCAATTCGCTTATCTCGCGCGAGGTAATGGGGTCTAACCCGGTTGTGGGCTCATCATAAAGCATGATTTCAGGCTTTATAATCAACGTTCGCGCCAAACCTATACGTTTGCGCATCCCGCCTGAAAGATCGGACGGAAGCTTGTCTATCGCATCAGGAAGCCCTACACCTTCCAGCACTTCATTAATGCGCTCATCAATATCATGTTGATCTTTTAATTTCAATATCCTTGTTAGCGGAAATTCCAGATTTTCTCGTACCGTCATCGAATCAAATAAAGCTCCGCCTTGGAAAAGGAAACCTATTTTCATTCGCAGCCGCTTCAACTCTTCCTCATTCATATTGGTAACCTCGTCACCAAAAACTTTTATCGATCCCGAATCAGGAGTAAGTAAACCAACCAGGCATTGTATGGTAACAGACTTCCCCTGTCCGGATTTTCCCATCACAACAAGGTTTTCGCCACGATGAACTTCAAGGTTGATATCCTTAAGTACGTCCTTTTTACCGAAAGATTTTTTGAGATGTTTAATGCTGATCACCACCTCGCCTTTTGATTTTTCAGGCGTTTTTTTCTGTTCTTTTACCTTTTCCATACTATCTGTAATATAAAATACTGGTAATTTGAACAGCAATGGCATCAATTACAAAAATCCAAAGTGATGCAGTTACTACAGCTGAATTAGCCGCTATGCCCACACTCTCGGTTCCTTTATTTGAATTAAACCCTTTATAACATCCTACAAAACCAATGGCGAAACCAAAGAATATGGTTTTAATAAATGCGGGTAAAAAATCAGAATAATCTATAGATGCTACTATCTTATTAAAGTATAGTGTCCAGCTAACGCTATCGGTGATATTTAAAGCGATAAAGCCTCCTACCAATCCAATCACGTCGCCAATGATAGTTAATAATGGAACCATAAGCGTAACCGCTATTATGCGTGTAACAACGAGATATTGTAATGGGTTAGCACCAGAAACCTCCATGGCATCTATTTGCTCAGTTACCTTCATACTACCCAATTCGGCACCAATACCTGATGCTATTTTACCAGCACATATTAATGCAGTAATTACAGGCCCTATCTCACGAATTAATGAAACGGATAATGTTTTAGGCAGCATTCCTTCCTGGCCAAACGATGCCAGGTTAGGGCGTAATTGCAAAATTAAAACTGCTCCCATAATAAACGCGGTTATACCAACTAACATCATCGACCGGTATCCGATCTCATAACATTGCCGCACAAATTCCGACCATTCAAAACCGCCTTTAAATATATTCCTGAAAAACCTGGCAAAAAAGATGCACTGGTCGCCAATTTCGGCAAACCATTTTCTCCAACCGGTAAGTTCTATTTCTTGCTCAGCCATAAAGTGTTTATTTATTGAGTGTTACAACAAATAATTGATTATTTGTTTTTTAAACGGTTCAAATAAATATCACCTTGGCTATATCGGCTTATATCATTGGTACTTCTATCAAAAGCAAACGTGACGCAGCTTCGGTTTCAATTATAAGTGAACTCAAATCATAAACACCCAAAGCATCTCTTTTGTTTAGCAATTGTCCATCTATTCGCGCCGAGCCTGCAATCAGGAAAATATATAAACCGTTTCCGGGCTTTTTAATATCGTAATTAAATTGCTGACCGGCCTCAAAATCGCCCATCGAAAATACGGCATCCTGGTTTATCCATAGCGTGTCTGCTTCTTTATCCGGCGATATCAATGTTGTCAATTGATTCGGCTTTAAAACATCATTAAAATTCTTTTGATCGTATCTTGGTTTGATGTTTCTTTCCTTCGGAAACAGCCAAATTTGCAAGGTATTCGCATCCTCAGTTTTGGAGTGATTGTATTCTGAATGCGTAACACCACTTCCTGCCGACATGATCTGCACGTCACCAGCATGGATCACGCCAATACTTCCCATGCTGTCTTTATGTTCCAATGCTCCTTTGATCGGGATAGTGATGATCTCCATATTATCATGCGGGTGCGTACCAAATCCTGTACCGCCTTTAATAATATCATCATTTAAAACACGTAGTGCGCCGAAATGTACTTTTTCGGGATTGTGATACGGCCCAAAACTAAAAGAGAAATTAGCTTTTAACCAGCCTATGTCGTTATGTCCGCGTTCGTTAGCGGGATAATATATACTTTTCATATTTATTGAATTTAAGATTACATGTTTAAACATTCAATTTTTATTCCACAAATTAATTATGCGTATTTTTGCGAAAATATTATAGGTATAATGTCATACAAGGCAATAATAGTGGGTGCAAGCGGACTAATTGGCAGTAATTTATTAAATATATTACTGGATGAGGCTACCTATACTGAAGTGACTGCTTTAGTAAGAAAGCCTACCGAAATTTCTCACCACAAATTAAAAGAAGTTGTGGTTGATTTTGACAAGCTTGACGATTATACAAATGAGATTAGCGGCCACGCTTTATTTTGCTGTTTAGGCACCACAAAAGCGCGAACACCGAATGAGCAGGATTACAGAAGAATAGATCATGATTACCCGGTGAAGCTGGCACAATTAGCCCAACAAAATGGCATTAAACAATATCATTTAGTATCATCGTTAGGTGCAGATACTAAGTCATCTTTCTTTTATACCAAGCTTAAAGGCGAAACGGAAGATGACATTAAAAAAGTCGGCTTAAATACCTTACATATATACCGGCCATCTCTGTTAATTGGCGATAGAAAAGAGCAAGGTTTTCTGGAGAAAATTGCCGTAGCATTAATTCCGGTTATTGATCCATTACTTGTAGGCAGCTTAAAAAAGTACAGGAGCATACCTGCAAAAACCGTAGCATTAGCTATGTACAAACAATCAACTAATAGTGAAGATGGTGTATTTATACACCTATCCGATCAAATAAAACAAATAGCGTGAGCACTTATATCTCTGCCGAAAATCTCGGTCATTCTTTTCATGATAAATGGTTATTTAAAAATGTAACCATTGGCATTAACCGCGGGCGGCGCGTGGCGCTTGTCGGCATTAACGGCGCGGGCAAGTCTACCCTGCTTAAATTATTGGCCGGTGAATTTTTACCTACCGAGGGCAAAGTTGTGCGCAGTCGCGATTTGCGTTTAGGTTATTTGGAACAAGATCCACATTTTAAAAATGCGGTTACCATAAGCGATTATATTTTCCATGCTGATAACGTGCAGCAACAAGCCATTCGTAAATACGAAGAGCTGTTGGAAAATGATCCTAATAATGCCAAAGCCATTGATAAGGCAATGGAAGAGCTGGGTGATGTAGATGCCTGGGAATATGAATACAAAATCAAAACTATTTTAGGACGATTGGATATTCACCACCTGAACCAACATATCAGTACGCTATCTGGTGGACAAAAGAAACGTCTTGCTTTGGCGAGGTTGCTTATTGAAGATCCGGATATCTATGTTTTGGACGAACCTACAAACCACCTGGACATTGATACGATTGAGTGGCTGGAGAAACTGTTGACCGATGGTTCGAAAACTATATTGATGGTTACGCACGACAGGTATTTCCTAGATAATGTTTGTAACGAGATATTAGAGATTGATCGTGGAAAGATGATTCCTTATATAGGCAACTATGGCTATTACTTGGAAAAGAAAGCGGAACGTGAAGCGGTAGACGAACAACAATTCCAAAAGAATTCTAACCTTTTGAAAAAGGAATTAGAGTGGATGCGCCGCCAACCACAAGCTCGTGGAACTAAATCAAAGGCCAGGATTGATGCTTTTTATGATCTGGAAGAGAAAACTAAAAGCGGTGGTGCTAAAGAAAAGGTTGAACTAAGCGTTAAAACAGCTCGCCAGGGAAATAAGATTATGGAACTGCATCATATAAGCAAAGCATTTAACGGCATTACTTTTACCGATGATTTTAGCTATGTATTTAAAAAGGGCGACAGAATTGGTTTGGCCGGTAAAAACGGTAGCGGTAAATCTACACTGCTAAATATGATTACGGATAGTTTACTGCCGGATTTAGGAATTATCGAACGTGGCGAAACTACAGTATTAGGGTATTTTCATCAGGCCGGTATTACCTTTAAGGATGATGAACGGGTTATTGATGTAGTAAAAAACGTTGCTGAGTTTATCACCATGGCTGACGGGAAGATGATTTCGGCCTCTGCCCTGCTTACTTTGTTTTTATTTCCGCCAGCAAAACAATACGGCTTCATTGCCAACTTAAGTGGTGGTGAGAAAAAACGCTTGCAGTTAATGAGCATCCTGATGAAGAATCCGAACTTTCTGATACTGGATGAGCCTACCAATGATTTGGATATTGATACGCTAAATGTGTTGGAAGAGTTTTTAACCAACTATGGCGGTGTGCTGATGATGGTATCTCACGATAGATATTTATTGGACAAGTTAACCGATCAGTTATTTATTGTTGAAGAGAAAGGCCATGTACGTATATATAATGGCAACTATTCATCATACCGTATTGAGTTGGAAGAAGCGAGAAAGCAGAAATTAAACCCGGCCCCTATTGTTGCTACAACAGCCGCTCAACCTAAAAAAAGCAAGCTTAGTTTTAAAGAAACCAAGGAATTGGAAACGCTTGAAGCAGATATAGCAAAGCTAGAAATACAGATAAAGGATTGCAATGAGCAATTAAACAAAGTTGGCATTGATACGCATTTGCTAAATGAATTGATCGACAAATCTGCAAAACTGAGCATTGAGCTTGATGAAAAAAGCTTGCGCTGGCTTGAGTTAACTGAACTAAAAGATATGTAATCATGAAAGCTTCAGACATTATAGCTACTGTAGGGGTTGTGATCTTGCTTATCGCATTGCTTTTAAATCTGTATAAAAAGCTACCCGCAAACAGCATTGCCTATACATTAATGAATTTTATAGGCGCTGCTACTTGCGGATATTCATCTTTTTTAATAAAATTTTACCCGTTTGTTGTACTTGAAACCATTTGGGCCTTGTTCGCATTGGCTTCTTTAATCAAGGTTTCACGTGGAACATCTGCGAGTGAATAAATATCGTGTTCCACGTGGAACATAGAAAAGTAATTAATAATTCTACGTTCCACGTGGAACGTAGAATAAACTAATGGTATAAGCCATGTTTAAGAAATATAATGTAATAGTTGTAGGCGCAGGTCATGCTGGTTGTGAAGCCGCTGCTGCTGCCGCAAACCTTGGATCATCTGTGTTATTAGTTACCATGAATATGGGGACCATAGCGCAGATGAGCTGTAACCCTGCCATGGGCGGTGTTGCCAAAGGACAAATTGTGCGTGAAATTGACGCCTTGGGAGGGTACTCTGGTATCATAACAGATAAGACTTCGCTCCAATTTAGGATGTTGAATAAGTCGAAAGGACCCGCTATGTGGAGTCCACGTGCTCAAAGTGACAGAATGCGATTTGCAGAAGAGTGGCGTTTGGCATTGGAAAAAACATCAAATGTTGATTTTTGGCAGGATATGGTAAGTTCTTTGCTAGTGAAAAATAATGCTGTTTGCGGTGTTAGAACTTCTATCGGTGTAGAGATAGAGGCAGATGCGGTTGTATTAACTAATGGCACTTTCTTAAACGGTGTTATCCATATTGGCGAAAAACGTTTTGGCGGCGGCAGAGCAGCAGAACGTGCGGCAACAGGAATAACCGAACAATTGATCGAATTAGGTTTTGAATCTGGCAGGATGAAAACAGGCACACCTCCCCGTGTTGATGGTAGAAGTTTGAACTATGCCTTAATGGAAGAGCAATGGGGCGATGAAGAACGGGGCCGATTTTCTTATACTGATGTTCCTTTATCCAATGATCAACGTTGTTGCTGGATAACCTATACCAATACTAAGGTACACGAAACATTGAAGGAAGGCTTTGAAAAGTCGCCGATGTTTGCTGGCCGAATTAAAGGCTTGGGGCCACGATATTGCCCATCAATTGAAGATAAAATCAATCGTTTTGCAGAGCGGGATCGCCACCAAATATTTGTGGAACCTGAAGGATGGAACACTTGTGAGATCTATGTAAATGGTTTCTCAACTTCTTTACCGGAGGATATTCAATACAAAGCATTAAAATTAATACCAGGCTTTGAAGATGTAAAAATGTTTAGGCCCGGTTATGCGATAGAGTATGATTTCTTCCCTCCTACACAATTGGGATTAACTTTAGAAACTAAGCAAATCAGTAATCTTTATTTTGCTGGCCAGATAAACGGAACCACCGGTTACGAGGAAGCAGCTTCGCAAGGATTTATTGCCGGTATTAATGCGCATCAAAAAATCAATGATAAACATGAGCTGATCCTAAAAAGATCGGAGTCCTATATTGGCGTATTGATTGATGATCTGGTAACTAAGGGAACTGAAGAACCGTATCGCATGTTTACTTCAAGAGCTGAACATCGTCTACTGCTTCGCCAAGATAATGCAGATATCAGGTTAAGTCCAATTGGCCATGAATTAGGTTTGATAAATGATGAGCGTTTAGCAAAAGTTGATGCCAAGATCAAAAACTCTGATGATATTGTTGCATTCACAAAATCAAAGTCGCTTAATCCCGAACAAGTGAATTCATTATTAGAATCTTTGGAAACAAGCCCGATATCGCAAGGCGCTAAACTATTTGCTTTACTGAGCAGACCACAAGTTAATTTTACAAATTTGCGAAAAGCTGATAACAGCCTAAACGAACTACTTTCAAACTATGACAAAGAAACTATTGAGCAGGCTGAAATAAAAATCAAATACGAGAGTTATTTTGAAAAGGAATTAGATATTGTTGAACGGATGAAAAAAATGGAAGACCGCGAGATCAATACCGAATTTAATTATCACAATTTGGTTTCGCTTTCAAAAGAGGCCCGTGAAAAGTTGATGAAAATTAAACCACGTACTTTAGGCCAGGCATCACGCATTTCAGGTGTTTCACCGTCGGATATATCGGTTATTATGGTTCATATGTCAAAGTAGTTATATAAATACTTTATAATCAATAAGTTAAGTCAATTTCTATTTAAATCAATTATTTTTAATTTCGAATATTAATCTTCATCAAAAAGCAAAAATCGTTTATAGCTCTTAAAAACTATGTTAAATAAAAAATCGCTTTTTTCATTGAAAAATTTCGTCTTTTTAATGCTCATTTTCCTGGCAGTAGGCTGCGCTAACGTGCAAAGACCAATGGGCGGGCCTAAAGATGTTACTCCTCCCCGATTGTTAAAGGCAACGCCAACAAACATGACCAGGAATTTCAATGCTAAATTTATTCAACTGGATTTTGATGAATATTATAAACTGTTAAATCAGTACACCGAAATTACCATGAGCCCTACCCCAGACAAACAACCGGAGTATAAAGTAAAAGGAAAAAGTTTAGTGATCAATTTAAAAGATACTTTACAAAAAAATACAACTTACGTTATCAACTTTGGTAAAGCTATTGCCGATGTAAACGAAGGAAATATTTTAAAGAACTTTACTTATGTATTTTCTACTGGTCCGCATATTGATTCGTTAAGTGTTTCTGGAACTGTAATTAATACCTTAACCCAGAAAAAGGAAAAAGATGTAACCGTAATGCTTTTCCCCGTTGAAAAAGATTCTGCCTATTTTGGAAAAAAGAAACCATCTATTTATACTTCTACTGATACTGCCGGTAATTTTTCTTTAAATAATTTGCACGACGGCGATTATCGTATTTACGCGCTTGAAGAAAAATCGCCCGATAGAATTTATAATAAAGATGATGAATTGATCGCTTTTCAAAAGCAACCGGTACATTTATATGGCGATACCTCGGGTATACAACTAAATTTGTTTAAGCAAGATCCTGACAAGTTTAGAATGGTTGTCCAAAAATTTGATCAGGACGGAAAGTTATTTTTTGTGTTTAATAAACCGCTCAATAATCCCTCAGCAAAAATTATTTATCCACCAGGCTTAGATGATCAAAAAATAGTGGAATTTACACCAACAAAAGATACGGCCAGTATTTACTTGCGAAACATGGATTTTGATTCAATAAGAGTTGCATTTTTTGATAACGGAAAACCACTGGATAGCATCTCAAAAACTAAAGGAAGAAAAGAATCATTTCAAAAAACATTTAGCACACGCTTAAATATTGGTGGTTCAGGAAAAATAAATCCTTTTCATGATCTGTTAATTATATCTTCTTATCCAATAGCCTCAATGGATCCTTCTGCAATTACTTTGTATGAAGATTCTGTAGCTGTAAATAACTTGAATATATCAAAGGACAGTACTAATCTGAAACGATACATTATTAAATATAATTGGAAGGAAGATTCACGATATATATTATCAATGGACGAAGGTGCTTTTACCTATGTATCAGGTGATAAAAGCAAAAGATTTGTAAAGAACTTTTTGATTGATAAACCTGCCAATTACAGTACCTTAACCTTAAAAGTTACTGTGCCAGATACTAGTAAAGCTTACCTGGTACAGATATACCAGGATCCCGCACATATTTTACAAACCAACTCGCTTACTAAAACCGGAAACATTGTTTATAAGAACTTTGTAACAGGAAAATATTCCTTTAAAGTAATCTATGACGATAACCATAACGGCAAATGGGACAGTGGTAATGTAAAACAAAAAAAATATCCGGAAAGCATTTGGGTTGATCCTGTACAAATTACACTCAGGCCAAATTGGGATGCAGAAGAATCGATCACCATACCAAAAGAACAGGTATTATATTGATGCTTATTCTTTAAACCAGCTGGAATACATGATGTAATTATTGGGTAGGCGCTTTAACATTTCGCGCTGCTCATCGGTAATTGGCTTTATCTTTTTAGCCGGGATACCTGCATATAAGTAACCCGATTCGCATATTGTTTTTTCAAGAACAATGGCGCCTGCAGCAATGATAACAAACTCCTCTACAATGGCATGATCCATTACAATTGCGCCCATACCCACTAGTGTGTTATCGTGCAAAATACAGCCGTGTACCAACGCATTGTGGCCAATAGATACATTATTACCGATAGTAGTACCAGCGTGTAAATAAGTGCAATGAATTACTACCCCATCCTGTATATTAGTATTGTTACCTATCTTGATAAAATTAACATCACCACGTATAACCGCATTAAACCAAACCGAACAGTTATCACCCATTTGTACATTGCCCACAATAGTTGCATTATCAGCTATATAACAGTCTGAACCCCAAATAGGAGATTTATCTTTTACTGGTAAAATGAGTGGCATATATTTATTAAGTTTGATATGAACCTAATGTAAAACAAAAAATCACGATATTAAAAAGTTATCAGTAATCATACTACTTATGTTACTAACAGCTGTAAATTACGCTCAGCAAAAATTACCGTTAGGACTAAATAATGATACGGATAAATATAAGTACAACCCTTTGGTAATATTAAAAATGCCGCACAGCACAATCACATCAAATAACCCTGATCTATTAAATAGTATTAAACCTGCCACTATTAAAAATATTGAAGTATTAAGGGACAACGAAACTATAAAGCTATATGGCTACAAAGCTAAAACAGGTTTAATAATAGTTACCTATAAAATTGATTCAGTTATAAATTTATCCGATTCAAATACAGTTAAGAATATACTGCTAACTTATAAAATAGGGTTGAAAAAGCAAAGATTGCCTTTGTATATTGATAGTGTATATGTTAGTCATCCTGAGGATGCATATTTACATATTGATAAAATAACTTCAGTAAAAATTGAGAAGGATCAAAAAACGAGAAAAAAGTTTATTGACATATTGACCAAACAACCTAAAATAGATAGAGATAATTATAAAAGCCCGAGTATAATTATTAGATGAATGTATAAAAACCAATTAAATTGTATTGATTAGTTTTTATACATTTGAATTAATAAGCGGAAATAGCTCAGCTGGTAGAGCATCAGTTTCCCAAACTGAAGGTCGCGAGTTCGAACCTCGTTTTCCGCTCTTTAAAATACAGTATCATGCACCTCGGCTTCATGTACAGGATAATCAGTGGTATAATGTAAACCCCTGCTTTCCTTACGCATCATAGCTGATTTTACTACAATAAACGACACTTGTATTAAATTACGCAACTCGCACAGTTTTACTGATAGCTTAGTTTTTTTATAAAAGGTTTCAGTTTCTTCATATAATAAACCCAAACGGCGCATAGCTCTCTCTAACCTAAAATCAGAACGAACTATACCTACATAATCATTCATCAACTTTTGCATTTCACGAACGTTATGGGTAACCAGGATATCTTCGTTTGAAAGCTGTACGCCGTGCTCATTCCAGTCCGGTATATGTTCAGGTATTACATTCTTTTCAAATTGACCGATAGCATGTTCGTAAATACGATGCGCGAAAACCAAAGCCTCTAGCAGTGAATTGGAAGCCAAACGATTAGCACCATGTAAACCTGTTGATGAACACTCGCCGCAAGCATATAAACGGTGAATAGATGACTTACCCACATGGTCAACCATAATACCACCGCACATATAGTGACAGGCTGGTGCAACCGGAATCATATCCTTAGTCATATCAATACCTATCTCTAAACACTTAGCGTAGATATTAGGAAAATGTGCCAAGATATCTTTTTTATTACGATGACGCACATCTAAATAAACATAATCTTCGCCTGACTTTTTAATCTCGGCATCAATAGCTCTGGCAACAATATCACGTGGCGCTAATGATTTACGCGGATCATATTCCTGCATAAATTCTTCACCGTTGGTACGTTTCAAAACTCCACCAAACCCACGTACTGCTTCAGATATTAAAAATGAAGGATATTCACCCGGATTATATAATGCTGTTGGATGAAACTGGATAAACTCCATGTTTCTTACTTTTCCTTTAGCACGGTAAACCATGGCTATACCATCACCGGTAGCAATTGTTGGGTTAGTGGTAACTGAATAAATATGACCCGCACCACCAGATGCCATTACCGTAACTTTAGATAAAATCTTGTCAACAGTATTAGTATGGGTATCTAAAGCATAAATACCATAGCAGTTTATATCCTCGCTTGATTTATTTACAAAATCACCTAAATGATGTTGGGTTATTAAATCCACTGCAAAATAATGTGTTAATATTTCAATATTAGGATTTTGATGAATTTGCTCTAATAAAGCACGTTCTATTTCAAACCCTGTGATATCCTTATAATGTAATACACGGAATTCTGAGTGGCCACCCTCTTTAGCCAGGTCATAAAACCCTGAATTTGTCTTGTCGAAATTAGTCCCGTAATCAATAATTTCCTGAATCCGGGCCGGGCCTTCTTCAATTACAATTTCAACAGCTTGTGGGTCGCAAAGCCCATCGCCCGAAATTAAGGTGTCATTAATGTGCTTTTCAAACGAATCTTCTTTTTTATCAACAACTACTGCTACACCGCCCTGGGCATATTTAGTGTTTGATTCATCTTCATTAGATTTTGTAACTATCAGTACCTTACCATGCTTGGCTGCTTTTAGTGCAAAACTCAATCCGGCTATACCCGATCCTACAACAAGGAAATCAACATTTCTGGTCATATATATGCTATAATATGTGCAAAATTAACGCTTCTGTTAGTAATAGGCATTAAAGATGTTAATTTTGTGTAAGTAAATATTTAATAAATAAACACAACGTTGATAAGTGGCCCTTTAATGACAAAGTTGACTAAACTTTTAGCAAGTTATCAGATCAATAAACAACGTAACTAACATTTACTAACTCAATAAAATATTAACAAAACTGTTTTGATAAAAAATATTGCAACTAACATTATACTTAAAATCAGCATTATATAATCTAACAAATTAAACATTGGTGTGGATAAAATATTAAAAACAACTTTTTAGGTAAATCGTATTGCATTTTCTTAACATAACTAACACCTTAATAACAACTGTTTCTTTTTATATATAAAAACTAATTATTATTAATTGATTTGTGGAATGGATACCTTCGAAGAAATAAATCTGAAAGGTTTTGTGGACGAATACATCGACCCAACGCTTGACCTTTTTGTTGAAATAGAAAAACTTAAAAAAGAAAAAAATGCTGCCATACTTGCTCACTATTACCAGGAAGGCGATATCCAGGATATTGCAGATTACATTGGAGATAGCCTCGGATTATCGCAACAAGCCGCAAAAACCGACGCCGACATTATTGTATTTGCCGGTGTACACTTCATGGCCGAAACAGCAAAGATCTTATCCCCAAACAAAAAGGTCCTTTTACCGGATCTGAAAGCAGGATGCTCATTAGCTGATAGTTGCCCGCCGCATTTGTTTAAAAAATTTAAAGAAAATTATCCGGATCACCTGGTAATAACTTATGTGAACTGTACAGCCGAGCTAAAGGCTTTAACCGATATAGTTTGTACATCAAGCAATGCGGTGCAAATTGTGGAAAGCTTGCCGGCAGATCAGAAAATAATATTTGGGCCCGATAAAAATTTGGGTGCTTATGTGGCTAAAAAAACAGGTCGGGATTTGGTTTTATGGAATGGGGCCTGTATGGTACATGAAATTTTCTCTCGTGAGAAAATAACCAAGCTAAAAGAACGCTACCCGAATGCTAAAATACTGGCACACCCTGAATGTGAGGATGTTATTTTAGAAATGGCTGATTATGTGGGATCAACTACCGGTATTTTAAAATATGCCACTAACAACCCGGCTAAGGAATTTATTGTAGCAACCGAAGCAGGTATTTTACACCAAATGCAAAAGGATAACCCTGATAAAGTGTTTATCCCGGCGCCGCCAAATAATAATTGTGCCTGTAACGATTGCCCGCACATGAAACGTAACACACTGGAAAAACTATACCTCTGTTTAAAAAATGAGTCTCCTGAAGTTGAGGTACCTCAGGAAATCATAGAAAAAGCGGTAAAACCAATTGAAAGAATGCTGGAGATCTCGGCACAATTAGGTTTATAGAATTTAAAAAGCCTTCTCTGTTTAGGAGAAGGCTTTTTAGTAAAATCTCAATTTTTTACGTCCTTCGGGCGTATTTATAAGTTTATTTTCCGGAGTCTCTTACAGTTTCTAAAGCTGCCCTAACATTGGCAGGTAAAGCTGTTAATAAACTAACATTTGATGCGGCTTCAATTGCGCTAACAGTAGTTATATATTGAGTCCAATCAGAATTAATACTATTAATATTGGGTGTGTTTACCGCGATAACCCTTGTTGTAGCTGTAATACGGCTAATATCATTATCGCCGACAGGCAAGATAATAGCAACTTTCCAAACATTACTAGGTACGTTTACATGCCCGTTATCAACAGAAGATAACGTTGATCCTGATCCGGTACCGCCAGTACCATAATTACCCATAATAATATAAGCCTCGTTGCCTGCCGATACCTGGTCGCGAATATATTCTTCTAAATTAGCCCATGTTTGCTCATTATTTTGCGGAGCCTGTGGAATCATGTTAGTCATTAAGAAAGTAGCGTCATTGGCATCAATAGAGCTTGTGCGGTCACCTGAAGGGCAATTGTGCCCCCTGTCAAAACCAGTTTCGCTAAAAGCCGTGCTTTGCACCTCAAAAAATCCGGATGGCAAGCCATCAAATGCAGCAAAATCATTTTGACGGCCGGTTGAACTGGTGATATTGCTCGCATCCAAATGCCAGCTTACCCAGTTCGGTTCGCCTTTAATGCTGTTGTAGGATTCTACATAATAGCCCTGGTCTATCAAATAATTATCAGTCATAATTATAGCTGTTGTAGCTGATGATGGGTTACCCATTAAAAGGTTACTGTTATCACCGCTTGATGGTGGGGCATCAGTACCTAATGTTACGCCTCTAGGGGTTCCGGCGGTTGTTGATGCGGTGGTATCAGGTGTACTCGGATTAGTAAGTGTTACACCAGAACTACCAATACCTTTAAAAGTGATATCATCAAGATTAATACGGGTAGTACCTGCCTTTTTAATTTCAAACCTAACTTTAGGCGCAACTGCTATTTTAAAAGAGTCGGTAACTAAAGTGGTGCCGGTTTCGGTTATGGAAGCGCCTACCTGCGAATATGTTGAACCGCCATCGGTTGATTCTAATAACTGCCAGGTTGAGGGGCCGTCGGTGCCATATTCGGCATGTTTAATGCTTATTTGGGTTAAGCCATAAATATCAAAATCCATGGCAATATCGCCGGTGCGCAACCTTACCGAGTTTTCACCATCTTTAGCATCTGTAGCCAAATTACCTATCAGCGCATCATTAAAGTCCCATATACCTGTACTTAACTGAACGGTTGCATCAGCATAAGCTGTTTTGGTACCTTCTTCAAAAGTTTCGGTAATAGTATAAGGAGTTGTATTTCCTGTTGATCCGGTAACGCCCGTTGAACCGGTAGCTCCGGTGCTGCCTGTAGAGCCTGTTGTAGAAATGTTGTTATCTATGCTGCTATCTTTTTTACAACTCGCGATAGCGAAAATAAATAACGAATAAATTAGTAATTTTTTAAAATTCATATATAGCTGTTTTTCACAAATATCATTTATACAGATTAACCTAATATTAATAATAATAAATATTGATTAAAAATTCTGTAGAAATACTGAAATAGGATGGGTTTAATGGATTTAATAAAACAGCATATTTGACTTAAGCTTTTGTAGCTTTGCATGTTTAAAAAAGTACAATGGCATTATTTGATAATAAAGAGAAAACCAACATTGAGCAGTTAGGCGAATTTGGTTTGATAGATCATCTGACTAAAAATATAAAGATCACCCGTGAAAACACTTTGAAAGCTGTGGGTGATGATGCAGCGGTGCTGGATGCAAAAGGAAAAAAAGTGCTGGTATCAACTGATATGTTGCTGGAAGGTATCCACTTTGATTTGGCTTATACCCCATTAAAGCATTTAGGATATAAAGCGGTGCAAGTTAACTTAAGTGATATTTACGCCATGAATGGTACTGCTGCGCAGGTAACGATATCATTAGGAATTTCAAGCAAATTCCCGTTAGAAGCAGTTGAAGAATTATACGAAGGGATTTACCTGGCCTGTGATAAATACGGTATTGATATTGTAGGTGGCGACACTACTTCATCAAAACAAGGCCTGGTAATTAGTATAACGTCTATTGGTTATGCTGATGAAAAAGATATTGTGTACCGTAATGGTGCAGAAGAAGGAGATTTGATTTGTGTGTCCGGAGATTTAGGCGGAGCCTATGTTGGTTTGCAATTATTGGAACGTGAAAAACGTATTTTCCTGGAGAACCCCAAAATTCAACCGGATTTGGAAGGAAAAGATTACATCGTTGAACGCCAGTTAAAGCCCGAAGCACGCGGCGATATTATCGATCTGTTAAAAGAGATTGAGGTTAAACCAACATCAATGATCGATATCTCGGATGGTTTGGCATCAGAAATATTGCACATCTGTAAGCAAAGCAAAAAAGGGTGTAATATTTATGAGGAGAAAATCCCGTTAGATCCAATGACTTTTGAAACAGCCCGTGAATTTAACTTAGATCCTACTGTTTGCGCCTTAAGTGGCGGCGAAGATTACGAGCTGCTATTCACCGTTAAACAAGCCGACTACGACAAAATTAAGTTTAAAATGGACATTACCATTATCGGCTATATTACGGAGCCTAATGCAGGCTGTAACTTAGTTACCAAAGCCGGTGCGGTACATGAGTTAAAGGCACAAGGATGGAACGCGTTTAATAAATCCAATCAATAATTTATTTGAGTGAAGGGTATTATTCTTCGCTCAAATATTTTTGATCTATTTGTTTATTAGCCTTAGCCCCAAGGCTTTTTATTTTTTCGGCAGTTTTGGTGAGGTTACCATTGCCATCGGTTAATTTGCTGATGGCATTATCATAGGCCGACTGGCTCTGTTTGATATTTTTGCCGATGCTTTCCATATCACCTACAAAGCCCACAAATTTATCATACATCGATCCGCTTAGGCGGGCAATTTCCAATACATTACGGTTTTGGCGTTCCTGTTTCCAGATGCTGGCGATAGTGCGCAGCGTAGCCAATAAAGTTGAAGGACTAACGATCACCACCCGCTTATCCCAGGCATCGCTAAATAGTTCAGCATCTATTTGTACCGCGAAACTGAATGATGATTCTATCGGGATAAATAAAAGCACAAAATCAGGTGAATTAATTTGGTATAGGTCATGATAGTTTTTGGCAGATAACCCGTTTACATGGTTACGGATAGATTCCACATGCGCTTTGGAGAATAATTTGCGCTCATCTTCTGTTTCGCAGTTTACCAAACGCTCGTAAGCAATCAGAGAAACTTTAGAGTCGATGATCAAATGTTTTTCATCCGGAAGATCGATAATAACATCGGGTTGTAAGCGGTTGCCATCAGCACCGGTAAAACTGGTTTGCATGCGGTATTCCTGGTCACGTACCAAGCCCGAACGCTCCAGCACACGCTCCAAAATTACTTCGCCCCAATTACCCTGCTTTTTATTATCACCTTTTAAGGCTTTTGTTAAATTTTGAGCTTCGTTGCTGATGAGTTGGTTTAATTCCATCAGCTGGGTAATTACACCTTTAAGTGTATTACGTTCTGCGGCCTCCATATTATAAACCTTATCCACTTTTTCTTCAAAAGCTTTGATGTTTTCCTTTAATGGATTAAGTAGCACATCAAGGTTAGCACGGTTAGTCTCCACAAATTTTTGCGACTTTTCATCCAGCAACTTATTCGCCACATTTTGAAACTCTAACTGAAATTTTTGCTGGATTTCTTGAATTGATTTTTCCTGCTCGGTCAACCTTTCGCGCTGTGCTTTGAAAGATTCTTCGGCTTTGGCCATCCTGTTTTTCTCGATTAGTAGTTCCTGGTTTAAGGTAGATACAGAAGCATCGTATCTTACGCGTTCGTCCTGCAATAATTTGTCGGCTTTATCACGCTCGGCAATTAAGCCGGAAGCGCGCTCTTCGCTGCGGGCTACGGCAATTTTAAGCTGGTCACTTTCTGATTTTAAACGGGCCACTTCTTCGGGTGAAATACCATCGGCAGTAGCAGGTTTCTTCAAAAAGAAATAAACAGCAATAACAAGAATTAAAACGGAAACGATAAGGAAAGCCACACTCATTTTGCAAAAAATATTAGCAAAACTAAGATATAAAATTTAATAAGTAAAAAGAAAAGTGACTAGATTCTCGCTTTGCTGTCATGCCGAATTATTTCAGCACCTCATCTGCTCAGTCTACACTTTGCTGGTCAAATATTTGTCCCGTGGGATACTGGAATAAATTCAGCATGACTATAGATTGTTAGAAAGGATTAATTATTCCCGTCGGCCTTCTCCACCCGCAACCCTGCATCGCTAACTTCATGCAAGGGGTTATCGCGCATATTTTGCTCTATCGCGAAGTGATAAACGCCTTTTGCCGGGAACATATAGTTTGCCCTGAACATCATCTGATATTCGTATAAATTACCGGATCCTTTGCCCAGCCATTCGCCATCGGCGTTAGCCAGCTTAAATTCATAACGGTTAACATCGCTTTTTACACCCGGTCCGTTCTCATGCATCAATATAAAGATGTTGGAATACTTATAATCCCCGGTAACCCGTAGGTTGAAATACAGGTTATAGGGGACTTTTTCGTTATCAATCTTTACATCATACTTAACCTGGTTAACGTATGCCCAGTTATGATCGTCTATCCCGGTGTTTTTATCAATGATCGCGTTAGGATCGGTGCAGCCGCCAAAAGACAGCGCGATTAGCACAACAGGAAAAAAGCAAAGTATTTTATAGGCGTGTTTCATCACGTATTATTCTGCTGATGGCCCGGGATTACCCCCTGGACGGTTTTGATTATTTTGATTTGGCCGGCGATGTTTATGCCTGCGGTTATTATTATTTCCTTGCGGTTTTTCGCCTTCAGGACGAGAGCCTTCGGCGCGATTCCCATCTACAGGGCGGTTAGCCTGTTGCTGCGGACGGTTACCATCCTGTTTATTTCCATCCGGCTTTGCACCTTCAGGCCTTGGCGGCCGGGTGTTTTGTATAACATTTGCCGGGCGGGGTTGATTTGGCTGCTGCGGGTTTTGATTAGGGTTGCGGCTTTTATTCTTGTTTTTCTTTTTGGTATTATTATTGGCATTACGGCGCTCATCCAAACGGGTTAAGCTATCCTGGCCAACAACATTTTCGTAATCCAGTACTTTTGCCACCTGTTTGTTTTCTGCTTCAACAAGCTCACCCAAATCGGCAGGGATAACGCCCTCTTTATTTTTCTGCTGAATTTCTTTTACCTTATGAATAGGCACCGGAACCCAGTTCTCTTCGCGAGGATAACTGAACCACATGATCTTTTTAAAGATGTCGGTTTTTTGCAAACGGGCATCACCTTTTTCGGTACGCAGCACATTTACATTATCGGGGATGTGTTTAAGCGCATCCATGTAAGTATCCAGCTCGTAGTTAAGGCAGCATTTTAATTTACCACATTGCCCGGCCAGCTTTAAGGTATTAAGCGACAAGTTTTGATAACGCGCCGCAGCTGTTGAAACCGTTTTAAAATCTGTTAGCCAGGTTGAGCAGCAAAGCTCACGACCGCAGGAGCCGATGCCGCCTAAACGGCTTGCTTCCTGGCGCATACCTATCTGGCGCATCTCAATACGGATACGGAATTGCTCCGCCATCTTTTTAATCAATTCGCGAAAATCGACGCGGCCTTCTGCCGTATAATAAAAAGTGGCCTTGGTTTTATCACCCTGGTAATCCACATCGCTCAGCTTCATGCTCAGGTTAAGTTCCAGTGCCAGCTTGCGCGATTTATGCATGGTTTCCCACTCCATATCTTTCGCAGCTTTCCATTTTTCAACGTCGGCAATGGTCGCTTTGCGGTAGATTTTTTTGGCAACGTCGGCTTCTTTAACGCGGCGTTTGGTCATCTGCAGCCTAACCAGTTCGCCGGTTAGGGATACGTGGCCAACATCATAGCCGCCGGTAGCCGTTTCAACCACAACAAGTTCGCCTGATTCCAGGTAAATATTGTCGCTATTGAGATAAAACTCCTTGCGCGAACCCTTAAACTTAATCTCGATAACCGGAAACGGTTTATAATTAGTCGGCATGTCCATGTGCGACAGCCAATCGTATACATCTAATTTGCTGCAGCCATTGGTAAGGCATGAGCCGTTACTTTTGCAGCCTGCCGGCGAGCATCCGCCCCCCGTTGAGCAACTTCCACATCCCATATTATTTGGTATATATTGTGTCCGCTGTTTGGCGGATCGTTTTAAACTTTAATGTCTTTATAATCTGTAAAGATACATCTAAAAATAAAATTTTCGGGTTTGCATTTCTTTCCACGTGATAATGCGCTTTTTCGAGCTCCGTAATGATGGCCTGGGCCTGCGGAATATTCATCACATTGGTCATTTTTTGCGCGGTATCCAGCTCTTGTGCAGGCAGATGCACCAGGTTGCCGGCACCCGCCATCAACAAGCAGCATTCCCTTATAAAACTTACGCCATAACGTAAAAAATTCTTCTGATTTTCGCGTCCCATCTTCGCCAAACCATCAACAAAGGGCAAAACTTCCAGGCCTTTATTGGCAAAACACAGGCGCAGCCAATCCACAAATAATTTGTGGTAGCCTTTGGTATCCTG
>Ga0302304_10000583_pt1 | contig 20700 bp, 19 predicted proteins | sample III_Palsa_E2_2_FD_198769 | JGI IMG/M metagenome (GOLD analysis project Ga0302304, IMG submission 198769) | Peat permafrost microbial communities from Stordalen Mire near Abisko, Sweden - III_Palsa_E2_2 | ecosystem: Environmental > Terrestrial > Soil > Palsa > Peat permafrost | place: Sweden...
CTTCAACTCGCGCAGGTACTCTTTTTGATTTCCAGCCCCATTGATCGTGATCCAGCTCATACAGCTTGCCGCGCGACATGCCTTAATCAGAGCCACATTGCCGGATAACAAGGCGGCTGAGCGTTCAATCGCCCTACCCTGCTTCGCACTACGGTTATTGCCAAGATTGATTATCGCGACCGGCCAGGCTGCAAAGCAACTTGGATACGCAACAATATACGTCTTCAATAAATTTAAACATTTGTAATGCTTACGTAAGAAAGTTATGAAAATAATTTCATAATCAAATTGTTAAATATGATTTTTTACATAAACATTGCAATGACTTTTCATTGGTGATATTTTTAATTAAGGTCGTGCCAAATCCCCGTGTGGCTAGAGTTGGGATTAATCGGTGTTTCCAATTTTTGTAAATTCGCCATTTTGATCGGCCAATTATGAGAATTTGTACCCGATTGGTGATTTCATTGGTCGAACGGCAAACCTTGTGGAGTAGCCGCCACTTTGAATGAGTAACCGGCGGCATCAGGGTTGCTATTCGTATACCAAACACTGAGTGGAGTTCGCATGAATCCGGCCAATAAATTGTCTGTCAAATCCCAGCTTACGCTCGCGATTGGCTCCGTCTGCTGCGTGGCTTTATTGATCGCGGTACTGGCTTTATACGGCATGAACGCCGCCAACCAGCATTTACGTTCGGTTTATGAGAACGACACCCTGGCTTTGCAGAATCTGTCCAAAGTCGAATACCGGATCTTCGAGTTGAATGCGTTGACACTTAATATTGCGGTCGATCCCGATCATTCCGGCACCGCCGACGGTATGGCGTTGGCCGAGCAGGATATCGCCGAATTCGAACCCTATTGGAAGCTTTATACCGACGCGGCTCTCCTTGACAACGAACGTGAGCAAGCCAGAACGTTGCGCGAGGCTTACGACGAGATGGTGCAGCAAGGTGTGCGTCCGCTTCTGGATGCGGTCAAGGCAGGCGATTTCACCACCGCCGCGAAGATTGCCCGCCACGATCTGCCGCCGCGTGTGTTGAAGGCCAAACTGGCTTTGCGCAATCTGAAGGTGATGCAAGTCAACAGCGCCAAGACGTCTTATGAAACCTCGCATGCGCAAACCGCGGCATTGTCCCTGACCTTGTTGCTGGTCGCCGGTATTGGCATCACCCTGGCGGTGATTTGCGGTGTCTGGGTCATGGTCCGGCTATATGGGCAATTGGGTGGCGAACCGGCTTACGCCACCGCCGTGGCGTCGCGCATCGCCGACGGCGACCTGACGGTGGAGATCAATACCCGCAGCGGCGACTCGATAAGCCTGTTGGCTGCCATGAAAAAAATGCGCGACGCCTTGACCAACACCGTCGTCTATATCAAGGATGCAGCCGAAAGCGTGTCGGTCGCTTCGCAGCAAATTGCCAGCGGCAACACCAATTTGTCGCAGCGCACGGAAGAACAAGCCGCCTCGCTGGAACAAACGGCTTCAAGCATGGAACTGCTGACCGTCACGGTCAAGCAGAATGCCGAGAGTTCCGGCCAGGCCATGCAACTCGCGGTGACCGCGGCGGACGTGACAAAACGCAGCGCGGTGGTGGTGACACGGGTGGTCGACACGATGCAGGCGATCAACCAGGAGTCCCGCAAGATGGTGGACATCATCACTGTGATTGAAGGCATCGCCTTCCAGACCAACATCCTGGCACTCAATGCCGCCGTCGAAGCCGCGCGCGCCGGCGAGCAGGGCCGCGGTTTCGCCGTGGTAGCCAGCGAAGTGCGGTCGCTGGCGCAGCGCAGCGCCGAAGCCGCCAAGGACATCCGCAAATTAATCGAAGGTTCCTCGAACAAAATCGCCGCGGGTACCGAATTGGTCGGCGAAGCCGGGTCGTTAATGAACGACGTGCAACAGTCTACCTTGCGCGTGACCGATATCATGAACGAGATTTCCTTGGCTTCGGCCGAACAAAGTACCGGCATCGAACAAGTCGGCATGGCGATCGCACAACTGGATAATGTCACCCAACAGAACGCCGCGCTCGTCGAGGAAGCCACTGCCGCCACCCATTCACTCGACGAACAGGCGCGTCAACTGATCCAGGCGATCGGTGCCTTTCGTATCGATGCACACTCCGCGAATACCGTTCACTCCCAGCATGAGGCAAGCCGGACGGCTGCGGCGTCGCCAGCGCGCCCGTTCGCTAAATCGCAGATTCCGGCCAAGCGGCGGGATCGAACGCCGCTGCTCTCGCCCCAACCCCAGTGGGAACAACTCTGATACCACGCCATCGGTTGCGATTCGATCCGTCAAGGCAATTACGGCTATGTAGCCGCCATGGAGGCTTTATGCCAATGCGTAATGTACCCTGTGAATTGATTTCCCCGGCAAACTGGCGGGGTCCCGAGATCGGCGCCGGCACCGATTGGCAATATCGCCTGAGCCCACTTGAAATACAGGAGGTCGAGCAAGCACTGCGGTATTTTTCCGCACGCCGGATCGACCTGCTTGACGCCGTCCAGGCGGATTTTCCATTACCGACTTTGGGCCCGAAGTTGCGCACCCTGCTCGACGAGCTGGAACGCGGCTATGGACTGTTACTGATTCGCGGCTTGCCCCTGAGCGACAAAAATGCCGAACAAGGCCGCTTGATTGCCTGGGGCATCGGCATGTATCTCGGCGTTGCTTTGCCGCAGAACGACAATGCCGACATCATCGTCGACGTGCGCGACCAAGGTTATGACAGCGCCGTTACCTTGCGCGGCAATAGCTCCAAGGATCCGATACGCTTCCATGTCGATCCATGCGACGTGGTCGGTTTGTTATGCCGGCGCGATGCCAGGGAAGGCGGATTGAGCTTGGTCACGAGTTCGCTGACAATCCATAACGAAATCGCGCGTCGGCGCCCGGATCTGCTGCGGGTACTGTACCAGCCGTTTCCGTTTATCAAATTGGCAAAAAGCGAACCGATACCTTTCTATATGTCGCCGATCTTCGGTTTTCGGGAAGGGTATTTCACCAGCCAATTCTATGCGAAACGCATCTACGCCGCCGCCGATCTGCCGGGGGCACCGCGCCTCAGCGCAGCTCAACACGAGGCGATAGAACTGGTCGAAGAAATCGCAGCCGACCCGGCATTGTCGTTGCAGATGCGTCTTGAACCGGGCGATCTGCAATTGCTGTCTAACCATGTCATCTATCACTCGCGTACCGGTTTTGCCGATCATGAGGATACCGATCACAAACGCCATTTATATCGGCTGTGGTTCGCGACCTATAACAGCCGGCCGTTACCCCAGGCATTCGACGACGCTTACAACGGTTCCACCGAACCCGGTACGTTGCGGGGCGGCTACCTCGGTTGGAAATTTCCGGAAAAAGTCGGACCTTACCAGCAGCGGCTATCGCATACGCTTGGCCTTACCGCCTGATGGCCGATACTCAGTATTTAAGATTTTTCAGTTTCGCCTTCTTGTAGCAGGTTTCGTGCTCGTGAGGCGCGACATCCGGACGGGCATGAATGGGGGTGTCAGATGAAGAACATCAAGGTTTTTGACACGACGCTACGCGATGGTGAACAATGTATCGGTTTCTTGCTCGATCACCGTGATAAATGGCGGGCACTGGGTGCGGTATTGTCTGTTGAGCCGGATTATATCGAGTTGGGTTATCCGGCGTCATCCGAGGTGGAGCATGCGTTCATTGCGCGCGCGGCACTCGAAGTCCGACGCCGCTCGCGCTCGATACCGGTGACCTTTGCCCGTCTGACGCCGCACGACATCGATGTGGCGGCCACCAGTTTGCAGGAAAGTGGCGGCGTGGTACAGCTCTTGGGAGTGGGCTCGGAGTTGCATTTGACACGCAAGCGGCGCATCAGCGAAGCGGTCGCGCACACCGAATTAGCGGATGCCGTTCGGCGGGTCAAACGACATGCCGGGGTGCAGGCGGCGGTGATTTTTGAAGATGCCTCGCGGGCCGATCCGGCTTTCCTGAAGCGGCAGATTGCCGTCGCGCTCGACGCCGGTGCCGAAATGATCACCTATGCCGATACCGTGGGCTACTGTACGCCGATGGATGCGGAATGCGCAATGACCGAGTTGATCGCCCATTTCGGCCACGGCGTAATATGGGGCGTGCATTTCCATAATGACCTCGGCATGGCCACCGCGAATACCCTATTCGGCGTACGCGGCGGGGCCGACCTGATTCAGGTCACCCTGGGCGGTATCGGCGAGCGGGCCGGCAATTGCGCGCTGGAGGAAGTCTATGCAAGTCTGCTCTATAAGAGCAAGACATTCGGCGCCGTACTGTCGCTCGATCCAAAAAAACTGCTGCGGGCCTGCGAAGATATATTTCGTTATGCAAACAAAAGCATACCGACTAATAAGCCGATTATCGGCGAGCATGTCTTTTCCACCTCGGCGGGAATCCATCAAGATGGCCTGATGAAAGATCCGCAATGCTATGAATATGTCGAGGCAGCACAATTCGGCCGGTCGCGCGTCTTTGTCAGCAATCGCTTGTCAAGCAAGCGATTGGAGCTAGCCGAGGGTTAGCGTGGGTCTCGGCTCGACGTTCCGCAGCCGGGCCCACCGGATAGCCGGCAGTCGCATCGCCATCGCGCTTCTTGAGAATCTCGGCACTGCATTTGACCGAGGTCTGACCCGTATTATTCTTCGTATTATTCTACTTATTACCTCAGGGGTAATTGAGGCTGAAGTGGACCTACGTATGATATGGATAGAAAGGTCAACCTGTGTGTCGTGCCGAGAGCCAAATGAATTCTTCGAAACTCAATGCGAAATCGTCGCCCAATAACTTGGGCATCTTGCTGCGGCGTTGGCGCGATGTGCGCGGCAGGAGCCAACTGGATTTATCGCTGGAAACGGGGGTGTCCCAGCGGCATATCAGTTTTATCGAGAGCGGCAGAAGCGCTCCCAGCCGGGAGACCCTATCGAAGTTGTCACAAGCGCTTGATGTGCCTTTTCGTGAGCGCAACATTCTTTTGCACGAGGCGGGTTACGCGCCGATTTATGCCGCGGGCGCGTGGGACGCGGCGGACATGCAAAGTGTTACGAGCGCAATGGAACGCATGATGCGGCAACACGATCCTTTTCCGGCCATGTTGATGGACCGCTATTGGAACGTGCTCATGACCAACGAATCTGCGCCGCGCTTTTTCAACTGTTTTGTCGATATGAGCAAGCGTCCGAGCCCTCGCAACATGCTGCACCTGATCTTTGACCCGGATGGTATGCGTCCCTTTATTGCGGATTGGGACAACGTTGCGACCAGTTTGATCCAGCGGCTGCATCGCGAGTCGATCGGACGAGTGGTCGACGACCGGACCGCCGAATTGCTTGCCGCGCTGCTGGCTTATCCGGAGGTTGAAACAAAGTGGCAGCGCCCCGACGACCTGAACACCTTGCCGGTCATACCCATCAACTTTGTCATGGACGGCCGGGTACTACGGTATTTTTCGATGATTACAACGGTCGGCGCGCCGCAAACAATTGCGGCCCAGGAATTACGTTTGGAGTCCATGTTCCCCGCCGACGATGCGACGGAGTCGTATCATCTTGAGATGATGGCGAACCTGAAAAATACAGCACGGCCGACCAAAAAATAACCATGATCGGCGGCTATCGCTGGTGAGTGCGATTACCTCGGAGGTAATTGCGGCTTGTAGCACTGTTGAATATTCTTCAATCAACGCGTGATCACTCCTGATACACACGGTTAAACATTGAGGAAAAATCCATGTCTGCTTATCCGATCCATACGCTCGAATCCGCACCCGAAAAATCGAAGCCGGTCCTGCAGCAACTACAACAAGCGTTTGGCCTGATCCCGAACATCGCGGGAGCCATGGCTGGCTCTCCGGTGCTGATCAACGGCTTTATCGGCGTCTTTCAACAGGCCCACAGCGGCAGCTTTACCGAGGCGGAAATCCAGACCCTGCTGCTGACGAACGCGGTAACCAATGCGTGTACCTGGGCCGTTGCATTTCACACGGCGCTGGCCCTCGGGGAAGGTCTCGACCCATTGGAAGTACAAGCAATTCGCGAAGGCCACGTGCCCAAGGATATCAAGCACGCGGCGCTGTCGAATCTGGCTCGTACGCTGATCGAGAAACGAGGTCGTATTGACGAGCAGGATATTGCCCGTTTCACGCAAGCGGGTTTTAGCCGCAACACTGTGCTTGAAGTGATCCTGGTGGTCGCCGCGTCGACCATCACGAACTATACGGGCAGCGTCACTCAACCGCCGCTGGAACATATGTTTCAGGAGCATGCCTGGGAAGCCTGAGCGGTTACTCGCGGCTTCCCTTCGGGGTCAGCGAGCGATTCAGTGGTCCGGGTATCAAGGAATCAGCCAGAGTGCGGCAGCATAAATCACCAGTGACACGACAAAGGTGATCGCCGTATAACCCATCACTCGCTGGATCTTGATCCCGGCAATGGCAACCACCGGTACGGCCCAGAAAGGTTGCAGCATATTCGACACGTTTTCCGCCATCGCCACGCCCATCGCGGTGCGCGGCAGCGAAGCATGCAGGTTGAGCGCCGCGGGCAGCACAAACGGACCCTGCACCGCCCAGTGCCCGCCCGCGCTCGGGATCAGCAAGGTAATGATCAGCGAGCTCAGGTAACTCCAGACCGGCAAGGTGGCGGGTGTGGCGATGGCGACAAAGGCCCTGGCAATCACCGAGGCCAGCCCGGTGCCGATCATGATACCCATGATGCCGCCGTACACCGGATATTGCAGCAGCATCGAACCGGTTTGCCGCGCCGCCCGGCGTATCGCGTCGGCGTAGGCAATCGGCGAACGCTGCAAGGCCAGGCCGAACAGCAGGAAAATCAGGATGGTGGTGTTGATGTCCAGCTCAAAGCCCTTGGTGTACCAGGTCATGCCCAGATAACCGCAGCCCAGGGCCAACAACAACAGTGTGCCCAGCACCGAGCGCTCGACGCGCGAGGCAAACGAGGTGGTGCTGTGCTGCGGCGCGTGGGTATCCGGCTCGCGCGGCGTATCTTGCTCCTGGAACAGCACCACTTGGTCGGGCTTGGGATGCATGCGAATAAAGATCGCGGTCATCACCACCACCACCAGGATGCTCGGCACAAAGACAAACGGCGCGAATACCGTCTGGCCCAAGCCGATCACATTGCCGGTGGCTTTTTCGACCAGGTTCAAGGCATTGCCGTGCGAAGCCTGCGACAAGGCAATCGAACTGGACAAACCGCTATTGCAGACCGACCAGGCCGAATAGCTGCCGGCCACCAGCCAGGCAAAATCAACCTTGACGCGCCGCGCGATTTCCCGCGCCAGCAAAGCGCCTACCACCAGGCCCAGGCCCCAGTTCAACCAGGCCGCAATCGCCACTACCGGGAACACCAGCAGCGCTGCGCGCGTCGGGGTGCGCACCACGCTCGCCAGCGCCCGCAAGCCACGTTGCACCACCGGCGCATCGGCAATCGCGTAGCCGGTGGCCAGGATCAAGATCATCTGCAAGGCGAAGCCGAGGATATTGAAGGTGCCGCCGTACCATGAGGTCAGGATCACGGGCAGCGTGCCGTGCGGCGCAAACGCCAGCGCCAGCAGGATCACCACCAGGGTCAGGCCGATCGACAGCACGAAGGGATCGGGCATCAGTTGTTCGAAGGCATATACCAAGCCCGATACCAAACCGCGGCGAGCGGCGACCGGTGCCGCTGTACCGGTCTTTAACGTAGTCTGTTTCATTGTCTCGTTTCCTTGATCGCGGTACGGCTTACCAGAATTGGGGGGCCGCGCCGCACTCACTGTTTTTCTTGTTGTCGGTCTTGGCCGCAACCCGCCTCGATTGGCGCGCCGCGGCACACTCCTGGGTCATCTGGTGATGACGCTTGCTCTACACTCGCTCAAGGATCACGGCGATACCTTGCCCGACCCCGATACACATCGTGCACAGGGCATAACGGCCGCCGCTGCGTACCAACTGATAACTGGCGGTCGCGGCCAGACGCGCGCCGCTGGCGCCCAGCGGATGGCCGATGGCAATCGCGCCGCCATTGGGGTTCACCTGCGCCGCATCGTCGGGCAAACCCAGATCGCGTGTTACCGCCAGGGCTTGCGCAGCAAACGCCTCATTGAGTTCGATCAGGTCGATTTGGGCCAGCGTCAGGCCCGCCAGCGCCAACACCTTGCGCACCGCCAGGGCCGGTGCAAAACCCATGATGCGCGGCGCAATCCCGACTGCCGCCATGGCCACCACCCGAGTCAGCGGCGTCAGGCCGTGACGCCGTGCACCGGCTTCATTGGCGAGCAGCAAAGCGCAAGCACCGTCATTGACACCCGAGGCATTGCCGGCCGTCACTGTGCCCTCGGCGCGCACCACGCCTTTCAAGCGCGCCAAGCCTTCCAGTGTGGTATCGGCGCGCGGATGCTCGTCGAGCGCAAAGATCTTCGGTTCACCCTTTTTCTGCGGCAAGCTTACCGGCACGATTTCATCGTCGAACCGGCCAGCCTGCTGCGCGGCTGCGGCGCGCTGCTGGCTGCGCCACGCGAAAGCGTCCTGGTCGGCGCGCGACACGCCAAACTGCTCGGCCACGTTTTCGCCGGTCTCGGGCATGGACTCGACCCCGTAGCGCGCTTTCATCAGGGGGTTGATAAAACGCCAGCCCAAGGTGGTATCTTCCATCGTCATGGCCCGCGCAAAAGCCGCCGCTGCCTTGCCGATCACAAACGGCGCGCGCGACATGCTTTCCACGCCGCCGGCAATCAACAGCCCGGCCTCACCGGTCTTGAGCGCGCGCGCAGCGCTACCCAGTGCATCCAGACTTGAACCGCACAGGCGGTTGACGGTGCTGCCGGGCACCTCCTGCGGCAAGCCGGACAGCAGCGCCGCCATGCGCGCCACATTGCGGTTGTCCTCGCCGGCCTGGTTGGCACAGCCGTAAATCACGTCCTCCACCGCGCTCCAGTCCAGGTCCGGATGACGCGCCATCAGTGCCTTGATCGGCAAAGCCGCCAGATCGTCGGCGCGAACTCCGGATAAAGCACCGCCGTACCGGCCGAATGGGGTGCGTACCGCATCACAAATAAAAGCTTGTTCCATGTGCTTTCCTCTAAGCCAATGCGCGCAACGGCAAGCCCGTCAAGCGCTGCAATTCATCCAGACTCAAGCCTTCGACCATCTCGCGCACCAGCAAAGCCTCAGGCGTGATATCGATCACGGCAAGATCGCTGTATACCCGGTCGACACAAGCAATCCCGGTGAGTGGATAAGTACATTGCTCGACCAGTTTCGACTCGCCGGTTTTGCTCAACAGCTCCATCATCACAAACACCTGCTTGGCGCCCAAAGCCAGGTCCATCGCCCCGCCTACCGCGGGGATCGCGCCCGGGGCACCGGTATGCCAATTGGCCAGGTCGCCGCGGCGCGACACCTGGAACGCGCCCAGCACGCAGATATCGAGGTGGCCGCCGCGCATCATCGCGAACGAGTCGCCGTGATGGAAGAAGCTGCCGCCCGCGAGCAGGGTCACCGGTTCCTTGCCGGCATTGATCAATTCGGGATCTTCGGCGCCGGGCGCGGGGGCCGGCCCCATGCCGAGCAAGCCGTTCTCGCTGTGGAGGAAAATTTCGCGCTCGGCCGGCAGATAGTTGGCGACCCGAGTCGGCAAACCGATCCCGAGATTGACATAAGCACCTTCAGGGATATCGTGCGCCACGCGCGCGGCAATTTGATCGCGGCTCAAGCGGTTCATGCTGCCACCTCCGGCGCCGTCTTGATGGGCACCACACACTGCACAAAAATGCCGGGCGTAATGATGGTCTCGGGGTCCAATTCACCCAGCGCGACGACCTCGTGCACCTGAGCGATAGTCGAGCGTGCCGCCATCGCCATGATCGGGCCGAAATTACGCGCCGCCTTGCGGTACACCAGGTTGCCCCAACGATCGCCGCGCTGCGCCTTGATCAGGGCGAAGTCGGCAGCGATCGGATATTCGAGGACAAAATGGCGGCCGTTGATTTCACGCGTCTCCTTACCCTCGGCCAGCAAGGTGCCATAACCGGTAGGCGTGAAAATCGCGCCGAGGCCGGCGCCGGCCGCTTCGATGCGCGCCGCCAGATTGCCTTGCGGCACCAATTCCAGTTCGATCTCCCCGGCCCGATATAGGGCGTCGAATACTTGCGAATCCGACTGGCGCGGGAACGAGCAAATAATCTTGCGCACGCGCCGCGCCTGCAATAACGCGGCCAGCCCGGTTGTGCCGTTGCCGGCATTGTTGTTGACGATGGTCAGGTCGCGCGCGCCCTGCGCAATCAACGCGTCGATCAATTCGGTTGGCTGCCCGGCCGTACCAAAGCCGCCAATCATTACGGTCGCGCCGTCGTGGATACCCGCTACCGCAGTCTCCAGCGATGCCACGGTTTTATCGATCATGGCTTTCTTTCCCGTCCAGCCTTAGGGTGGCTGGTACAAAACAGCATAATGAAGTTGTGCGATAATCGAACAACGATTCGAATACCGACCATGCAATTTAGGAGTTCACCCGAGCGGCGTCAATCCGCCACAGTGAAATTGCGTGCGGTTATCGGACAAACCCATTCTTGAGCAGGAACCTGGCCATGCGAAAACCCATTGGCAGCAAGGGCCGTCGGGCCGCGGCGGCGGACGCGCCGGCAAGTCCGGCCGGCCGGCCAGACGCCGCGCCCGTCGCCGAGTGGCCCGCCGAAGCCGTTCCCGCCGGACCGAGCGGCGAAACAGTTGCAGCCGCCGCCAGCGATCCGAACTACATGATGTCGCTGGCGCGCGGATTGGCGGTAATCCAAGCCTTCAGCCACCAGCGCCGCAGCCTGACGATTTCGCAAATCAGCCAGAAAACCGCGATCCCGCGCGCGGCGGTGCGGCGCTGCCTGCATACCTTGAGTGAATTGGGTTTTGTGGCGGCCGAGGATGGCCGGCATTTTTCGCTGCGACCGCGGATCTTGTCGCTAGGCCATCCCTACCTGACCTCGACGCCGCTCGCCAAGGCCGCTCAGCCGGTGCTGCGGCATGTCAGCAATAGCTTGAACGAATCCAGTTCGATTGCGATCCTGGATGGCGCGGATATTCTTTATATCGCGCGTGCTTCGACCTCGCGCATCATGACCATCGACCTCGATATCGGTAGCCGCCTGCCGGCGCACTGTACCTCGATGGGCCGTGCACTGCTGAGCAGGCTCGACCAGACCGCCCTGGAAGCCCACTTGGCCGGTGCCAAATTAATCCAGTACACCGCCAACACCCTGCTGACGCTGGACGCCTTGCGGCAGGAACTGGAACGGGTGCGAACTCAGGGTTATGCGCTGATCGACCAGGAATTGGAATTGGGCCTGCGCTCGATCGCCGTGCCTATCCTCGACAACCGTGGTTGCGGGGTAGCCGCCATCAATGTCGGCATCCACGCGGCGCGGGCCTCGGTGCAGGAGATGCGCGAGCGCTTTTTACCCGTGCTGCAGGAGGCCGCGCAGGAATTGGCTTTACTCGCAGACTGAATGTTTGCTAATTTTTGCATCAAGTGCAATCGCGGTGTAATTGGACGAGTCAATCTCGGTCCACACGCATTCATCTGAAAATAAGCTCGAACGCTATACAGCCCTGCGCGCACGCTCAATAGCGCCCCGCGCTCTGCTCCAGCATCGCCAGCGCCTTTGGCATTGCGTCAACGATTCAGCAGGACAAACATCAGTCTGTGAAGGCTGCCGCGTGCTTCCGGATGAACGCCTCGACGGTCATGGGCGGTGTACCCGTCAATTTTTCGACCAGCGTATTGGTACCAGCGAAAATACCATTTTGATAGTCGACAGCGACAGACAGGAGATGTTGCGAAAATGCATCGCTGAATTTCGCATCGCTATTCAAACGCTTTTCGAACATAGCGAGGTCAATCGGCTGATACGTCACTTCGCGGCCCAGAACCTTGCTCATTTCACCGGCGATTTCATAGTGGTTCATCTCGACGGGGCCGTATAGCGGGTAGACCTTGCCGGCGTGCGGTGCAGGATCACGGAGAATCGCAGCAATCACGCGCCCTTGGTCTTCTGCCGCAATCGGCGCATGTCGCCCATCACCAAAGGGCAGCCGTAACGCTCCATCCTTTTTGATATTCGCCACCTGGCCGGGATATGTTAACCACTGTGCGAAGAACGTCGGGCGAATATGAGTGACGGGAATTCCCGACCAGTCGAGCACTCGCTCCGAGATCCAGTGGTCACGTGCCGCGTGACTTGTCGCATTCCTGCGAGCGGAAATTTGCGACATGTTCACCATCGCGCTGATCCCCGTTTCGCGGGCCGCCTGAGCAAAATAGGCACTCGCCTGTATCCCTCCCGACTCGATGGGATAGACAAAGTAGGCCGAAAAAATGCCTTCAAGAGCTCGCGCCACGTGGTTCAGGTTGGAAAGGTTACCGACCAAAACTTCGACTCCACTCGACTTGAGTCGATCCGAACGTTGGTCCTCCTTCCGCACCAGGGTGCGCACCTGTTCACCAGCAGCCAACAGCGCTTCGGTAGCGGCTCCTCCGGTATCACCCGTCGCACCGGCAACAAAAAATTTTCGATCTGACATTTGCGACACTCCACGCTCAAGGGAAAGGGGCATAACACCAGCCGGCCGGGCGACCTCACAACCCTCGCGTCTTAAGCCACGAACGGATGGCTTGGACCAGTTCAGTCTTGCGTTCAAGCGGGAGCCAGTGGCCGGCGTCCAGGTTGCTTACGAAAAGGTCCTGGCAGGCGCCGCGCATGGGTTCTCCGAGGCCGCTGCGGTTGATGTCGCAGATAGCATCCCAATTGCCGTTGACGAACAACACAGGCTGGCGCAGACGGCCGCCGTCGGGTGCGGCATGCGCGTAGGCTATGTTGGCGGTGTCGTTCAAGTACCAGGCATTGGGCGGGCGGAAACCGCTGGCACGGAAAGCCTCCGCCAAGGCGTCAAAGTCGGTGGGCGTCCAGAGCGCGGGATCGGGCGGGATCGCCGGAGCGCGATGAGCCGAACCATAACGGCCTCCGTTTTGCGTGATCAAGGCGGATGGAGAGACCTGGCCCGCGGACGCAGGGCTACCGTGCCGATAAAGCGACGCGAGGGTGGCGGGAATGTCCGCTTCGAAATCGCTAACCGTCTGGTCGAAATGTGTCAGGTAAAAACGGAAGTAATCCCATTGCCCGTCCGGATATTGAGCGGCGGGATATAGCCGGCGGTCGATCAAGGGCAAGAGATTGGGTAGCGCGAAACCCTCCGGGAAGTAAGGGACCGAGATCAGCACCACGCCGCGACTGCGCTTGCTGTGGTGCGCCGCCAGCGCCCCGACCACGGGGCTTCCCCAGTCGTGGCCAACCCAGATTGCCGGTCGTGCTCCCAAATGGTCGTGAAGCTCGACCATGTCGTCGACGATCTCGTTTAGGGTGTAGGCCTCCGAGGCGGTCGGCGCCGATGACCCGCCGTAGCCGCGCATGTCCGGCGCAACGCAGCGCCAGCCATCGGACGCAAACGCCTCGATCTGCGAGCGCCACATCAGGCCGATCTCGGGCCAGCCGTGGACGAAGATCATTAACGGCCCGTCGACCGGCCCGGCCTCCAGGTAGCGGGTCGTATGGCGAGGCGAACTGAAGGTCCGCACGGTCAGGTTGCGGGCGTTGCTTAGTTCGGCGGCGGGGCTTACTGTGCCGGCGGCCGCGACAGATTCAGCCGCAAAGGCTGTTTTACCCAGCAGCAGGTTTGCCCCAAAGGCGGTTCCGCTTACCAGGAGTGTGCGGCGAGAAATGGCTGACATAGGGAGCTCTGATTTAATTGCCTGGATCACGTGCCGTAACGCCGGACACATGTCCCTTCCGGAGGTTCGTCCGGTTGCGGTTTTAGCTAGGGCTTACGGTGCGGAGAAACCCCACGAGGCGGTCGTTGACCACCTCAGGCGCTTCGTGTTGCACCCAATGACCCACATGATCGAGTTCAACGCCGCCAAGCAGGCCGGGAAGACCGGCGCGCATCTGATCCACGGTAAGCGGATAGAGTTCTTTTAAGCCATCCGCCTTGCCCCAAATGAAAAATGAGGGTTGGGTGATCTTCGCGCCCTTCCACGGAGCGGACAAATAGAAGTACGGTTCGGCGGCTCGATAGTAGTTCAGGCCGCCGTGAAAGCCGGTGCGCTGAAATTCCGCGATGTTATGCGCGACGTAATCCGGCTCCGCCCATGACGGTAACGCTCCGGGTGCCGCACGATGAAGGCTGCGCGCAGGATCCATGGGACTCCATTGCTGGCCGGCTGGAGCGGAACCCGAGGCCCAATACAGAATTCCCGGGATGGTCACCGCGGCGTCGGCCCAAATTTGATCGGCGTCCGGTCGAATCTGTTCGAACATATAGAAATCGTCTTGATGGCCGGATTTCCGCATTTTCTCGAACACGCTGACATCCCCGCGCGGAACGTAAGGCACGCTCAAGCAGAACACCGCCTTAAATCGATCGGGGCGCATCAGCGCCGCTTGCCACGCATGAGTTGCGCCCCAGTCATGGCCCACCAGGACCGCACTCGGAATTTTTAGCGCATCGAGCAGACCGACCAAGTCGCCGGCCGTTTGCAGCGGCGTGTACAGGGTCGCGTCCGCCGGAGCCGAACTGCGTCCATAACCGCGCATATCAGGCGCAATGGCTCGATATCCAGCCGCCGCCACGGCTTTCATCTGCCGGCGCCAGGTATAAGAAGTATCCGGAAACCCGTGGCAGAAAAGAACGGCGGGCCCCGCACCCTGCTCTGTCACGTGCAAGGAGACGCCATTGGTCTCGATGTCGTACTCCTTGATCTGGAGGACGCTACCGTCTCCAGTACCTTGCGCTTGCGCCCGCGCCTCACGATCCAGCAGCAGGCTTGCACCCAAGGCGGTGCCGGTTGCGAGGAAGCCGCGGCGCGAAATAGATGGCATAGCGGTTAAATCAGGTGCGGCGATATTGCTTTCCATAGGGGTCTCTCGAATAGTCCGGCGTGAGGCTCGGGAACCCACTCATGGTAGAAGCCCTTAACACGGCGGGAAGGACGTATATCCGGCAATTCGTGCCATATTGCGCAGTGGCACTTATCGGCATCGGCATCGGCGGTTAAAATCACAGCACGCCCGGCGCGTTTCATCCCAAGCGCCGGCTTGTAAGGCGTAAAGTTGGCCACACAACCTTCCAGGACCCATCATGTTGCGCATCGGCTACATCGTCGTTCCGAACTTCCAGGTCATGATCTTCGGCGGATTGACAGTGTTTGAACTGGCGAACCGGCTGACCAAAGAGCCGCACTACGACATACATTTGATATCTGAAGGCGGTGGGCCGGTTCGAAGTTCTCTCGGATATTCTGTTATGACCGACAGTTTCGATGAGGGCGGCTTCGACACGCTGATCATCGGCGGCGTCATGACCGGCGCTTACCCGGCGAGCGCTGGCCTGATCGAGTATTTAAGAGGCGCGGTGAAAAGCACTCGCCGCGTTGCTTCAATGTGCACGGGAGCGTTTTTTTTGGCTCAGGCCGGCGTTCTCGACGATCGGCGCGCCACGACTCACTGGGCTCACGCGCGCGAATTGCAAACGACATATCCGAAAATCAAAGTCGAAGAAGATCGGATATTTATCATAGATGGTCCGGTATGGACATCCGCGGGCATGACGGCGGGAACCGATCTTGCGGTTTCGATGGTGGAACGGGATCTGGGTGTAAAAGTGGCGCGTATTATCGCCAAGCGCATGGTCATGTTTCATCGACGCGCCGGAGGACAGTTACAGCACTCCACCTTGCTCGATCTCGATGCCAAAACCGACCGGATCCAAACCGCATTGGTCTATGCGAAAAGCAATTTACACACCTCGCTGACCGTCGACAGGCTCGCCGAAGCTGCCAATTTGAGCGTGCGGCAGTTCAGCCGCGCATTTCGTGAGGAGACGGGGCAGTCACCTGCCAAGGCCGTCGAGAACTTGCGACTCGAAGCGGCGCGCCTCATGGTTGAGCAGGGAAGACTACCGATTGACATCGTTGCAAGAGAAACTGGTTTTGCCGATCCCGACAGAATGCGCCGGGCTTTTCTGCGCGCCTTCGGTCAACCGCCCCAGGTTATTCGTCGCACCTCCCGTGCCAACGGCGAACTGCCGTAGCACAGGCGGTGCGGCGTGTTCACCGAGCGGCAGTCGCAGGTTTCTGGCATGCGCCCCGAGATCCTCATTTGTGATGAGGCTATCTTGGCAGGCATGCTCGCCACATAGCTTTGCGCCGCAATCAGGTACTTGGAAATACCTTTTTGCAATATTGCCAACAGGCGCGTTTCGACCTCTAGCCGACCTTTGCTGTAGGTGCCCGAGCTGTCCATAGAATGCCTGAAAGCGGCGATCCAATTCGTCGATGCGATCGGCCAACATGGCCAAATGACGCTCCTTTAGGAGGTATATCCAGAAATTCACAGCCTCTGTTGTCGAACTGCCGCATCGGTGTTACGACAGCACACCAGCCTCGGGCTGACGTCCTTTCGACCCAAGGACGCACGAACGGCAGCTTTCACGGTGCAATGGCCGCTCGCCGGGCCGACTTATCTGGCACACGCGGTCTGGTGGACCACGCAGGGATCTACCGAACATTCGCTTGAAAAAACGCAAGCGCCATTTCGCCAAACTGCTTGTGAAAGGCTGTGCGATCGAAGCCGTTCGCATCGACGCAAAGTTCCGGCGCATCGTTCTTCATTGCCTCGGGGCATGGAGCAAGAAAGGCAAAATGCGCTGCGTTGGAAACAAGGTGATATTCAGGTCTGCGAGGAAGGGTGTTGGCGAGTGTGGGCGTGTTGCGCGGCAGCACGCCATCGCCACCGAACTGAGAAGCCCAGAGCTGGATGGGCGCTTTCACGTTCTTCAGGCTCTCCGCGGTTGGGAACACATTGAGCGGGTCCGCCAAGACAAAGGCTTTGATCCGCGCGTCGTGAGTCAGGGGATCGCTGGATACCTCTCGACGCCGGATCTGTTCGCAAATCGGGGCTTTCGGGTCCGGGCACGGAACATCGGCGCGCAGGAAATCTGGGTTGCCGCCGGCCAACACCAGGCCCGTGTAGCCACCACGCGAAAAACCAAAAAAACCTATCCGTTCCGGGTCGATTCTGGCTGCGTCGGGCGCGGCGCTCAACATATAGTCGATAAGACGTTTTATGTCGGTCGGTCGCTCAACGAACACAGACATCTCGCCCGCACGACTCGAATCAGAGAATGTATCGCCGGGATGATTGATTGCTGCTACGACAAAGCCCGCATTGGCGAGCGTCTCGGCAAGGTCATGGTGGCCAAGGAACGATCCGCCATGTCCGTGTGAAATGACAACCAGGGGAAGCTTTTCGCCAACGGTCGGACAGTCGCGCTGCCCCTCCAGGACATATGGCCCGATCGGTACCTCCTGGAGAGGCTCTGCGCAAGGTGTCCACACTATCGCTTTTAACGCCGGGCCGTTGGCATCCGCCGGAACTTGCACGAACTTTATTCCCGCGGCGTGTGCGATTGTCGTGGACAGGCAGAACAGAACGGCCGATATGAACGTTTTCATGTAGTTTTGAGAGGCAAGTTGTTTACTTTCAATACCCTGATCGGCGGTATCACTGCGAAACTGCTCAAAGGCTGAACTCGACCAGGTCCTGATTTTATCCTCTTGCGCGAAGGATGGGATTTCGGATGATGCGGTCGCTCAGATATCTGACTTCCCGCGCAGGTGAATGGCGTCTGGTGGCCGGTTACTGCCGGATGTCGAGGGCAGTAGTCGACCCGTTTCGGCCGCTCAACCCACAGCAACTTAAACGGCGGCTTCGGGAGGCACAACGGCCGTTGGTCCATTTGCTTAGATTATATAGACACGTATTCGGCCATTAGTCGCTGCCGTTTACCATGCACTCTAATTCTTCATATTGAGGGTGAATGTTTGAAACGATCATGAGTAAATTCAATATTTCACCTTCCAAATTTCCCGAATGCCTGAAAGTTCAATCTAGTTGTTTCATTACGAATTCCAGTAACGCCGAAAACTCGCCTGGAAAAGCCGCCGCTACTGTCGCTGTAATGCGCTCAACGCACTGCTGTTTATCCAAACCAACGTTTTGCGCCACTTCGTAGAACTCATTGTGCTTTCCGGCCTGAAGACCGTATTCCAGTATCCCAATGACTGCATCCTCATCCGAAGACAGCGCAACGGATGCGAGCTCCTTCGCTTCGATCGCTTTTTGAATAAGCCATGCCTCAGGCCACGTATCACCTGGGAGATAACCAGTACGTTCGCCATACCATTGTTTGAAATCCGACCCTGGATTTTCAGCCATCTTTTTTGCGTGATCTAAATTGTCTGATTCCTTGACTTTTTGATCTCCATCGAAAATTGCAATTGTAGATCTTTTATCTTTTCTGACGTAATGGGCGGCGAGTTGTCGTGCTATTGCAGTTGCTGAACCGATAACCCGGATGCTTACCCTAGTGCGAGTCGCTGCTGGAAGGATTGCTTGTAAAATAGATTTTGCGACTTCGTCCTCAACAAATACATCGAGTTCATTTCCACCTGGTGCGCCCATTTTCGTAAAAGCAAAATCTGGTGCTATTCCACTTGTCACCTTGGTCTTCCCTGCCACCGTTTCAACGAAATATCTTGCGTCGTCTGGCAGGCACTCGAATATTTCTCGCGAATGAGTAGTACAAATTACTTGGGTTCCGGTTTCTTGGCAAACTTCTTTTAATTTTATCATAAACAGCTTCTGCGCCTTTGCGTGAAGTCCAAGTTCAATTTCATCCATCACAAGCAGTGCGCGCTCGCCACAAGAGTACATTGTCGAGAATATTTCGAATAACGCATTTTCCCCGGCACCCATATTGAATCCAGAATAGGTTAGCGCCCCAATCTTGACAATTGGCAAGCTGTACCGTGAATGTTCGAGGTAACGAAAATCGTCATATTTCTTCCCCAATATAAATCCAACGGCTTCGCGAACTTTGGTTTCCCAACCTTTCGGCTTAGCATCAGAAAAGGATCTCGAGTATGATCGAGATTGGCTTCGCTCACTGTGAGGGACAATACGCTCAATACCGAGAAAAACAACCGTTTTTCGTACTCGGCTTTGATAGTCGTTCCATTTTCCTCCTTTATTTTTTCGCCTGGCTTGATAAAAAATTCCTTTTCCTTCCGGATTACTCTCCGTTTTCTTCCATCCATCATATGCAAGCCAGTAGCGAATTTCAATCCCCTCCGGGAGCTGCTCCTCTCGATGCTGAATAAAGAAGTCGGAAAATGTGTAATATGGGTTTTTCCGACGCGGAAGCTTAAAACTGTTCTTATGTGCGTGATACGCGCAACAAGCCAACGCTAAAATCGTTGATTTTCCGGCGCCATTAATGCCCGCGAAGGCAGTTATCGGGTAAGAGAATGGTATATCCAGTGAATTGACTCCTCTTAGGCTGCCAGTTTGCAGGCGAATGCGTCGCAACAAGGCCTTCGACATATCCCCGACAAACCATTTTCTAAGCTCTTTGTCTATTGCGCTCTCTCGATATTTCACTTTTATTTTACCCCGAAATTAACTGAAATTTTTCTCGATAGTTTCAGCGCATTGCAATTAACAACGTATCCCCCCGACGTCAGCCTCAACAATTATGCGGTCTTCTTACGTTGGGAACGTCATAGCTGTACCACCAAATTAATGCCTGGGACGGCTCATCTAACCTCATGCACTTGATAAATGTAACGGCTCAAACTCCGCGAGACAGAAATCGACATTCGAGTATTCAACCGCAATCGCGTTCGAACTGCCGAAAGTGGCCGTGAGTACGCGTCCAGCGTTATGCTCTAAACCGGGCGCACGCAGTTTACAAATCTTTCATGCGGAGGGAAACGCTGCGCTAAATCTCCGTCTGTTCTGAGATTTTCAATGCGTCATCGACTTCGATGTCGAGATACCTTACAGTATTCTCCAGCTCAGTATGTCCGAGCAGCAATTGTACTGCCCACAGATTTTTTGTTCGCTTGTAAATTAACGTCGCCTTTGTCTGGTGCATCGTGTGTGCCGTAGCACGCGCCAAATCAGCCGCGCAAACCGAAAATTCTGATTGGCGCTCCTTCAACCAAGAATTTCGCCCGGCTTATCTGCCAGCGATGAGTGCGTTAATCCCCGAATTCAGAGCAGAAAATCAAAATTTGTCATGGGAAGAAAAGTTGTGGCTTTCAGCCACTTCCAGGCGTTGGCGGACCTCGACGAGCACACACGGAGGTAGTGCCGTCACAAGTACAAGGCGAGATGTTGGCGAAGTCAAGTCGGATCGTGATAGACATTGCCGCACTTGCGACACATCCACGAATCGCTCCACTTTTTATATAGATTGGGCCAGGCGGAGTTGTTGTACTGACTCGCTTTATAGATCTGGTACACGCATCCTGCGATGATAGGAGACGTAAAAATCAAAAATTTTGAAATAAGCCCCCAGCTGTTCCCATGGGTGTCATGGGTTCCCATGCCGCAGTAGTCCACGAACCCCATGAACGCCAAAATCCCCCAGGAAATTGTCATTGATCTGCGGGCAGGTGGGGTTGCGATTCTTGCGAGTTTGGATTGGGATACTCCAGACGAGGAGGCGAAGGCTCCTTTGTAGCCGACGCTAGTCGATTCGAACTCGCGAGTCCCTGTCTCGTAGAT
>Ga0302304_10000590_pt1 | contig 20629 bp, 15 predicted proteins | sample III_Palsa_E2_2_FD_198769 | JGI IMG/M metagenome (GOLD analysis project Ga0302304, IMG submission 198769) | Peat permafrost microbial communities from Stordalen Mire near Abisko, Sweden - III_Palsa_E2_2 | ecosystem: Environmental > Terrestrial > Soil > Palsa > Peat permafrost | place: Sweden...
AATGAGCGCGTTTATTTCCATGTCGTGGGCTCTGCCGAGGAGACCGACACGCCGGTATTCGGTCCCGACCTATCCTCGAGTCCGGCGCTCCCCAAGGTTGGATTTCTCTTCGTTACCGTCGTCCCCGGCACCGGCATGATCCTCGCCGCCCAGTTCACCGGCGCCGTTGAAACCCCCGCCTATTGGCTTCGCCGCACCGAGTCCGGAGCGTGGTTTCCCGCGATTAAACACGAGGAAGGTGTGATGGACATCGCCTTCCACGGGACCCGTGCTTACGTCAGGACGAAGGGTGGCGCAAACGGTGCTGTCAGCAATGGACGCATAATGACCTTCGATCTCTCGAGCGAAACGTTTGCAAATGCCACCGCCGTAGTGCCCGAGAGCAGTCTTATTCTCTCCGCCAAAGGTGGCGTCGGCGTGGCCGCCGCCAGCGATGCCCTTTATGTGTCAGGCTTCCGAGACGGTCTCGGTATTCTGACGCGCATCCCGTATGATCACGAATCAGAGCGGGCTGAACTGAACCTACCAATCAGCGGGTCGATTGAAAGCGTCGACGCGGATTACCGAAGCCCGGGCGTAAGCGTCACTTTGGTGGGCTGGACCAAACCCTACCTCTACTATGCCTTCGACCCTGCCGCCGGGAGCTTCGTCGACACCGGGCTCCAGCCGCTCAGTCCCATCGACATGTCTTCCGTTCGCGCCGTAGAGGTACAGGCAAGCAGCGCAGACGGCACCACGATCCCGTTATCCATCCTCTATGAAAAGGACCTTTCGCTCGACGGATCACATCCCACATTGCTCGAGGCCTATGGCGCCTATGGCTACAGAATACCTCCATTTTTCGGGTCACAATATCTGCCGTGGTTGAAGCGCGGAGGCATCATTGCATTCGCCCACGTGCGGGGTGGCGGAGAGCGCGGGGAAGCCTGGCACCTTGCCGGGATGAAGACCACCAAGCAGCATACCATCGATGATTTTGTCGCATGCGCCCGCTACTTGATCGACCAGCGGTATACCTCACCTGCAAACCTCGGCATCAGGGGCACCAGCGCCGGCGGAATCGCGGTCGGCGGCTTCCTCACCCAGCATCCGGAGCTTGTGGCAGCCGTCCTTTATCGCGTCGGCATCACCGATATCCTTCGCAGTGAGCAGCGCTCAACCGGCGCAGAGAATGCCTTTGAGTACGGTAGTGTCAAAATCGAGCCTGAGTTCCGAGCGATGTACGCAATCAGCCCCTACGCCCACGTGCGGGACGGCGTCGACTATCCTTCCGTTATGCTTGAAACGGGCGCCAACGACCCCCGCGTCACGAGCTGGATGCTCACGAAGATGACCGCCCGTCTGCAGGCCGCAAATGCGTCGCTGAACCCGATCCTGCTAAGGGTCGATTTCGACGCCGGGCACGGCTTGGGCTCCAATCGTCCCCAGGCCCTCAAGCTGGAGGCCGATGAATTTACCTTTCTCGGTTGGCGCCTTGGGATGGCTGGCTTCGCGCTGCCGGCGCAATAAACGCTTTGGCTTCTCGTTCGGTCAACAAACCCTCGGGTGCTTCGGCTGGTCGAGGGCGGAGACAAGGGCCGTGTTCAAAGGAAGAAAAGAGAGGTTAAAAAAAAGAAAACGGGGCCGGGATGGGGCATTAGGACGCGCCTGAATTCTTGGATCGAGGCGGAGAAACGCTTCGTTGCGACAAGGATGGATTCCGCTAGGACCGAAGTTAGAGCGGCGTATGTAGTCGGCCCCCTTTTGATGTTCATTGACGTGCCACATCGTGACACATTGCTTCCCTCGAGTCCCTCGGTACGAAAATATGAGGGTATCGCGTAAGTCATTGATTCATCGCGGGAGCACAATTTTGTGAATCTTGGGGTCACGGGTTCGAGTCCCGTTGGCCGCCCCATTTCTGGGTCATTCTCGCGCACCCTCACAAAATCCCGTTTTCAGCAGAAAATTATCTCGTTCTAGGGTAACGGTGAAAACCAACCACACAGCCATTAGCTGGGTAGTCATTGGAAAGGATAGCTTCACGGTCTCATCACTGCGCGAGGCCGAAATGGAGGCAGTGCGCAGGAAGAGCTATTCCGTTCAACGCCCCCATAATGCCGCGACCTAGCAACGCTATAACGCGAGAAATGGTCAGCGACACTCCAATCACCTGCGGGCGGCGTCCGTGTGGTCAATGCTGGGGCGAATTCGTCGCACACGCCGCAGTCTCGTTGCCAATCGTACTTTGCATCGGGTTACCCCCCGAATTCGCGTCGGGTGCGTTCTCGCTTGTGCTGTCATTCGGAGGCGGCAACGGTTGAAAGATGGACGTTCCTGAGAAACGGCGTGAGTCCAGCCTGAGGAAGGCGAACAAGAGCCTTGGGGTGCGGCTGTTCAAGCGCGCTCCTGAGGGCTTCAATCCTATCACAGCGAGGGCTCGCGAGCTTCTGACCTATGGGTACCCGGCCCGCCCTGACGCAATGCTCCATCCGCAGTTGCATGAACTATGGGCAGAGATGATTTCACGGCCGATGCAGATCATTGATCCCGAGTTTGCCGTGATGACCGACAAGGGCCACGGCCGACATACGGTTTGCCGGCCGGGCTTGGCTGGTGTGGTAGCATCGCGAGACCTGCGAATGGTCCGAAAGGCGACACGGTTAGTTTCGTGTCGGGGCAGTGGACGGTTCCACACATCGTCTTCCCAGGGCCGGGCGACTGCATTTGCGCGTGCTGGGTGGGCATCGACGGGGCAAACGAAGACTCCAACGATATTCTTCAGGCGGGGACGACGCAGTTGCTCGTCAACAGGTTCGGCTTTCCGCCAGAATACCTGTCGTTTGCGTGGTTCGAGTGGTTTCCCGCTCTCCCGGTGACGATCACCAACTTCCCGGTGTCACCTGGCGACACCATGTATTGCACCATCTGCGCGAATTCCCCTACCGAGGCGGTAGTACGCCTGCTTAACGTGACCTCCGGCGTCGCGACAGTCTTCATCAAGACCGCTCCGGACAAAATCCAATTGGTCGGAGATACCGTCGAATGGATCTTGGAAGCGCCGATCGACGCCAATATGAATCTGGCGAAGTACGGTGACGTTTACTTCGACTCGTGCATCGCCGGAACGAAAAGCGGTCAACTGATCTTCGCCGGTGCGGGAGCACTCGTTCCAATGTACGATGTAAATGGGCAGGTGATCTCCGAGGCGTCCTCCGAGACGGACCAGTTGATCAAGGTCCAATATTCGGGCCTTTCACCGTGATTGGCCGAAAAGGTCGCCCGAAATTGTGTCTCTTTTGCCGTTGTGTGCATCTGGTAGCTCGTGCTGCGCCGTTAACAGTTAATCATGCCCGTGCCCATGACGCGTCTTGGATTCGGCAATAGCGGCGATAATGTTCCCCTCGTCTTAACACCAAACCTAAGAGCTAGCCAAGGGTCGGATGCTCGCATAAGATCTGCGACAGAGCTGCATGCCCTCCCCTACCCCAGCCGACCGGTCCAGAGAGCAAGAACCGCGGGCGTTCGCCACTTCCAATTGGAGCATGATCGCCCGCGCGGGCGCGATGGACTCGGATGGCACGCGCGCCGCACTCGCCGAGCTCTGCCGAATATACTGGTACCCGCTCTACTGGTTCACTCGCAGCCGCGGCCTGTCCCAGCACGACGCCGAAGACCTCATACAGGCCTTCTTCGAGGATCTTCTCAGGCGCAACGCCATCGCCCGGGCCGATGTCGCGCGCGGCCGCTTCCGCACCTTTCTTCTCACCTCCTTGCGCAACTTCCATTCCCACCAGCGCGGACGGGCGGCCGCACTCAAACGCGGGGGTGGCAGCGAGCTGATTTCGCTCGATGCTGCGGGTGCGGCAGAGAAGCGCTTTCAGCATGAACCGGCAACTGAAAGCTCGCCGGAAAAGCTATTCGACCAGAAATGGGCCCTGAGCCTGCTCGATACAACCCTTAACCGCCTTTGCCGCGAATACACTGCCGCGGCCAAGCAGGCCTGGTTCGATGAACTAAAGGTCGTACTCTGGGGCGGGCGAGGCGAAGTGAGCTACGCCGAGATCGCCGGCCGCCTCTCCACCACCGAGGGCGCTGTAAAGGTGGCCGTGCACCGACTGCGCGCGCGATTCAAGGAATGCCTGCGCGACGAGATAGCCCAGACCGTTCCCAATCCGGCTGAGATCGATGACGAGATGCGCCATCTTTTCGCTGCGGTGTGTTTGTAACCTTTTAGGCCAAGTGCGTTAGAGTCCCGCGTACACCTTGTCCGCCACATGAATTCCGCCGATACGTGCTCGCGCTGTGGCGTCACCCTGCTTTCGCTTTCAGAGGAAGGCCTGTGCTCCGCCTGCATGCTTCGCTCCGTGTTTGAGGAATCGGGTGTCGACGGAGCCACGGGACCTCCTCCAAAGCCGTCCCTGCCCCGACGGTTCGGCGCCTATGAGCTCCTCGACGAGATCGGACGCGGGGGTATGGGCGTAGTCTACCGAGCACGGCAGCAGACTCTAGACAGGATCGTGGCGCTGAAACTCCTGCTCGGCGGCATGTACTCGAGCGAGGCTATGCTTCGGCGCTTCCAGGTCGAGGCCGCTGCCGCCGCTGCGCTCCGCCATCCCGGCATTGTGGCGATCCACGACTACGGCGAATTCGAAGGCCAACCATTCTACACGATGGAGTTGATGGAGGGGAGGAACCTTGCGCAGGTTTCTGACGGCCGGCCCCTGGATCCGGGCCGCGCCGCCCGCTACCTGCGCGCAATCTCCGACGCCGTGAGCTACGCCCACGGCTGCGCCATTCTACACCGCGACCTCAAGCCGTCCAACATCCTGGTCGACCACGAAGACCGTGCTCGCGTAGCGGATTTTGGCATGGCGAAGCGGCTGGATCTGGACAGCGGTGTAACCCTGACCGGCCAGTTGGTGGGTTCGCCCAACTACGCGGCGCCTGAACAGGTGTCCGGACTGGAGAATGACGTGGGCGCGGCCACCGATATATATGCGCTTGGCGCGCTCCTGTACCACCTGCTCACGGGCCGGCCGCCGTTCCTGGCCGCCACCCTCGAGGAGACATTGCGCCTTCTGTACGGCACCGAACCGGTCGCGCCGCGCCTGCTCAATCCCGCGGTGCCGCGCGATCTGGAGACGATCTGCCTAAAGTGCATGGCCAAGGAGCCAACGCGGCGCTACACGAGCGCCGCAGCGCTCACCGAGGATCTGGACCATTTCCTCAATCATCGACCGATAAACGCCCGCCCACCGAGCATCGTCTATCGCACCTGGAAATATGCGCGGCGCAACCGCATCCAGGTCATCGCTTCCGGAGCGGTGTTTTCCTCGCTGGCCATCGGGCTAGCCCTGGCTTTGGCCGGGTACCGCCGCGCTGTGGAGCAGCAGAGCGCGACGCAGGCCGCGCGCGCGCAGGCAGAAGAACTCGTCGGCGTCATCATGAGCGACGTGCAACCGGCGCTCGAACCTTACGGTCGGCTGCCAGTGATGGAAAAGATCGCCGGGGCGTCGCTGAATTACTTCGAGCAATTGCCGACGGAATTGCGCAACGCATCCACGGACACCGCACTTGCGACAACGCTGGATTCGCTTGCCGTTGTGAAGATGCGACGACGCGAGGGCGATTCGGGCCGCCCGGCGCTGCTTCGGGCGAAATCCCTGTGGGAAAAAGTCCTTGCCGCAAATCCCGGGGACCCAGATGCCGCAGCCTCCCTGCTGCTCGATGACGGCCACAGCATCCACTGGGTCGTGCACCCGTTATGGTCGGACAAAGTGCGGATGGAAGCGGACCTGATTGCTCGCTACAGGAAATGGTGCGGGCGCTTCCCAACGCATCTCCGACTCAAATACGGCCTCGCCGAGTCGTTGGTCTATTGGAGCTTTGATGCCGGCCACGTTGATGGAATGGAGAAGGCCCTGGCCGGGGCTCAGGAAGCCCATGGCATTTTGAAGAATCTGATCGGCCAGATGCCCGGTGATGTGAAGGTCCAGGTCACCTATCTGCTCAGTTATGTGGCATTGATCGCCACCAACCCGCGCGAGGACGCCAAAGCCGAAAACATTCTCTTGGGGGAGGAGGCCGTCGCGTTCGCCGGCGAGCGGTTGCAAAGGGATCCGGGCAATCTCGCCCTGATCGAGGGCGCCGCCCAGGCCTCGACAGCCTTGTCCATAGCCTTTGGGCCTGTCTCCGCTCGGCGCGCTTACGATGCCGGATTGGCGGCACGCGACTATCTCAGGGCCCTCGTCCAGTTTGATCCAGCCAACCGCGCGTGGCGGTTTGCCTATGCCAAATCCTTCATGGGGGAGGCGGATTTCCTGCAACGCGACGGACAGCTGGCCAAAGCCCGGAGCGCATATATGCAGATTGAAACCCAGATGCTGGCACTGGGCGACTTGAGCCAACAAAGCGAAGCTGAGGGGCCCGGTGGGCCCAAGGCGTTCATACTGGGTGCGTGCTTTGCCCAAGCGGAGTGCGCAGCCAGGATGGGTGAAATCGCCGAGGCCGATGCCAGTCTGGCCAAAGCGGCGACTTGGTGCGATGACTTGCTAAGCGGCCCGGACGATGGGAACCCGGGCGGCGCAAACTACGTCAGGGCGCTGCTATGGTTGGCGCGAATCCAGACCGCGAACAATTTACGCGACTGGGCCCGCCTCGCGCGGGTGGCGGACGAAGCCATCCGAGCGATCGACGCGATGCCGGCGGCTTCGACCGCCAAGGACCTCGCATTGTTTCGTGCGCAGGCGGTACGGGCCCAAGGGACGGCAAAGCTGCGCCAGGGCGACGCGATAGCTGCAGTGCCGTTATTGCCGGGCGACGATGAGACCTTGGCCGAAGCCCTCATAGCGTCCGGCGACAGCGCGCTGGCGCGAAAACTGCTCGCGCCAATACTGGCCACACAAGAGGGCGACTTCGCCCGCGAGCCGGAGCTGTGGGAAACGAAAGTCAATCTCGCCCGCACATCGTGCCTGTTCGCCAAGGCACTCGATGCGCAGAAGGCAGAGGACAGGGTGCGGCGAAAGGCATTGCTGGACCGAGCATCAAATCTACTCAGCGACCCGGAGGCGGAGACGCGGCTGACACCGGCTGACCGTGATCTGAAGGCAACCATCGCAGCGCTGTAGTGAGGGGCGTTGATCCAGCGCTCTAAACCTCAAAGCGCGGGGCCGGGTCGTCGCACCCGGCCATCGATCCAAAGACGGGAAATTCCAGAAATCCCGCCTCACGGCTGACGTCATTCCCGCGATTCGGGCTCAGAATGAAAACGAATTTGTCAGCGTCCACGTTCTTGGCGCGGGAATGCGGCCATACGCCATGCTGCCGTCGGGCTCCACGCTGACTGGAATCAGGTCCTTTTTGGCGAATAAATTGCTCACGTTGAGCTGGAGCCGCCAGGTTAAATGCTTGGCAATCCTCCGTTCGTAGCCGATCCACAGATCCACATTTGTCTCGACCGGACCCAGGTAAGGATGGGCCAGGTCGAATATCTGATTTGAGGCCGAGGTCGCGCTCGCCGTTGGGTACACGGGGTAACCGACGACCTCCCGGTCCTGCCAGCGATACGCACCGCCGACCTTCAGGCCCTTTAGCCGGCCATGGGTGAAAGTATAGTCGGTGACAAAGTTGAAACGCCAAGGGCGCATTTCACTCACATCAGCCCCGTCCTCCGCTTTGAACTGGAGATACGGAATCCAAATGTTTGTACGGTAGAGATCAATGACCGTGGCGCCCGGCTGATAAATCGGAGTAAAAATGCGCTGATCTCCGATCACGGTGGGAAGGCTGGTGCCGGGCACAGGCGTATTGAAGACCGCCCAGCGTTGCTCGATCCAAGCCGCGACGGAGTGCGCAAGGTTGTGACTCTCGGCGATGTTCCGCGAAGCGTTGAATGAAATGTTCCAACCTGCGGCGGGCTCCGCGGTGAGCTCATACTCGGTGCCCTTTGCCTCGGTGTCTCCGGTAATGGTGAATCCTGGGGGAATTCCACCCTGGATAAAGCCCGGCCACCCTGCGCGGTCGATGTCGTAGAGGGCAAAGAATGAATCGGGCGGCTGGTTGGCCGGATTCAGAAAGGCCGTGGCGATCGCGATTCCGTCGGCTTTGGCCTGCGCCGCGGTCTGGCCGCTCACCGGCTGGTACCCACCGGCCATGGCTGCAATACCGTTGCCGTTGTTGGCGAGGGTCTGCATGGCGTACATGTAGCCCCACGCCTCCGCGTTGGGCAGCGCATACAGGCCGCCGAACAGAGGCAGGGCATCATTCGTCACGTCAGTCCGATACCAGTTCACCTTGAGGGTGAGACGGTCGTCGAGCAGGTTGAGGAGGAAGCCGTAGTCTTTCGAGCGGCCAGTGGGTGGCGGCAATGGGTTGCCTAGTACATCGATGCGACCCGCCTGGGGCTGGAAATTATTCGCCTGGTTGTAAAAGAGACTGAAACCAGCGTGGCCGGGGAGAATATTGCCGATAAATTCCGGGGCGTGAACGACGATGCCCCAACTTGTGGAATCGCCCGTGACCACGCTGTTGGGCGCGGAGGGCAAGCGGTACTCGGGGCTCGCGAAATCTACGGTACCATCGGGATTTTTAGGGACGATGGTCAGGGCATAATCTTCATCCTTGTCGCGGCGTAGGCCTGCCATGGGCACCGCGAGACCATCCCATAGAAACCCCTGCCAGACTAGACCTTCCGAAAGGACGTCATCCTCGGTCAATTGGGCGTGGTTGCCGTTGACGCGGGCGCCGTCAAAATTACTGACCACGGTCAACGGGAGAGTGGTCCATGCCGGCGTGGCGGCGCTCTGGTCGAAGTAGTTTATCGTGCCAGAAGTCGCCTCGTGCACCGCACTCAGTCCGGGCAAATTCGCCCCCGCCGCCGACGCACGGCCAGCCAATGACGGCCCAAGGTAGTTGATGTCGCCAATCAACCGGTTATCGATCGTGATATCGCCGGTATACGGGGCAAAGGACAAGTCGGCGGCCTGAGCATCCCAATCGAAATATTCCTTGTCCGCCCGTTCACGGCTCCAAAACCCGGTAAAGACATGCCTCCCGAGGAGCCGAGTCAACAGTGATGCCTGCATAAAATCCGCGAACCGCAATTCTCCAAATGCCGTAGCTCGCCATGCGTCGCGCGTTGATGAAAAGACTGCATTTTCAAAGGCGTCCCCCTCCAGGTAGGCGCGGCCAAAGTTGGGGTTGACGCTTCCATCAGGCAGGACGGTATTGATGTCCACTGTAAGAGCGGAGTCGCCCCCAGCACTGGTCGCCCCTTGCGTGGTCTGCTGATGATCGTAGCTCGCCTCTATACCCAAGCGCCCGCTGAGAAAGGTCTGCTCCAGCGTCGCGTTGGCGATATTGTGGCCCTCCCACTCGTGCTTATTCGGACCGTCGATCAGTCTGTCGTAGTAGTCAAAGATTGATGGATCCTGCAGCACGCTGGATGTGTAAACCTTGAATTGCTCAGCCGGCGAGGATGACTTCGGCAAGTAGTCTACCGGGTCTAACGGCTGCGCAAGGGAGGCGCCGTTCCCGCCGGTCACTTCCAACGTACCGGTACTCGAGGCGGGATTGGCAAAGACGGCTAGCAGCCCTGCGTTCCCGCCGCCGCCGAGCGATGAATTCAAACTGGGGTCGTTCTGCCATGTGCGCGGATCGACGCCGATCTTATTTAGAGCCGTGAACCACGGCGTGATCTGGTCAATAGGCGGCAGTATGTGAGGGCGATTGGCCTCAATGTTGCCGTGCTCGAAATTGATCCTGAGCGACGTGTGAGCGGAGCCGTATTTGAGGAATTTCGGATCCCACCGCAGCGCACCGTAGATGCGCCGGTCATGATTGAAGGCGGGCACCTGCTCGTAGTCCGTAAGGTCGTCGAGGGTGTCGAGGCGGAGGGCCAGTTCCTGCGGCAGGAGGACTGCGTTCAGATCCAGCGTGGACCGGTAACTGCCGAAGCTGCCGGTGCTGAATGACACCGAGCCTTCATTCATGAAGGAGGCGATGTTGGTGCTCGCATTGATAATGCCTGCCGGGCTGCCCAGACCGAAGAGAATGGCGTTGGGACCCCGTTGGATGTCGATCCGGCCCGTGTCGAAGGAATCCCAGGCAATGTCGGTGAGAAAAAAATCGCGGGTATTGTCGGCGGCGGCCAGACCACGAATGCGCGTGTTGTATTGAGGCATCATCCGGGCCGCGAAATCGTCGATATTGGCCCCGTCGCCGAGACCGGCGAAATTCCCCCCAGGACCGCCGACTTCGGTGTTGGTCGTATAGACGAGTAGGTCCTGGGAATTGTGTGAATTCGTATCCTTGAGGAATTGCGAGGTCACCACCGAGATGGCGGAACCCACATCCTTGAGATCGGTCCGGATGCGGGTCGCCGCGGTGGTCGCCGTGGCCTCGTAGCTCTCCCTATCTTCCGACGCGGAGACTAGGAACGGGTCGAGCAGGACGACGTCGTCGGTCGCGGGGTCCGGCCCCGCAGGCGCCGCGCCTATCTCGGGCTCTGCTTTCTGGGCAGCGGCCGGTTGGGGGCAAACGACAGATAGGAGTGCCGCGATGACAGACAGGCAAGCAAACGCCTGGCGGGGGGGACGCCCGGAGCGGCATGGAAGATGGGGCATATATGGCTTGAGAAAGGCGGCCGGAAACGGCTGCTATCCGTTACTGCTAACCGGTTTTTGATCCAAGGTTACACACCGGGTTCAGATTTGCATCCAGGCGCGGCATACCGGCAATCCCGCAGCTGGTTTCGTGGTCGATCACCGTACCTACGCAGGTCGTCGGCATTAAATCTTGGACATTGAGCGTTGATCTCTCGCGCTTCGTCAGAACAGCGGCACGTTGTTCTTTGGATCGTCCAGAATCGCTTCAAATCGCGGGTCCCCCCACAGCGGCCAGAGGCCGATCTGATGGCGCAAGACATAGACGTTGGTTTCGCTGTAATTTCCTGAAATGGGAATTGTCCGCGCCAACTCGGCGAGAGCGCCGTCCTTGTCGCCGTTCCACGCACGCAACATCGCGAAACTCATCCATGACGCGAGTTGGCGGGCTTGGTCTTCAGCCGCTTTTGCGGCCGTCTTGTCGCCAAGCATGGCTTGGATGAGCGCGAGATCATGCCATTTGCGGTAATTGCCGTGTTCGGTGGCTAACGCGGCCGATAATTGGTCGCGGCTTTTCTCGAGCAGGGGCCTCGCGCGTTCCGGCTCGCCCAAAACGATCAGAGCCTGCGCGACGACAATGGTGTCGAAACGGCCGGTTTCCGGAGCAAAACGCCAGCGGCCGCCGCTCGCTTCCCACAGCCGGACCAGCCCGGCCGCATCACCGGTCGTATAGGCCCAAGCGGCCAGTGCCATGATCGCATTGGGGTCAGTGTGGCGTGCTTCCGGGGGGATTTGCGCGAGGTACGCCTCCATAGGCCCATTCGAACCGCGTGCTAGGAACGGAATGAGAGCGACCTGGGCGGCGCGCCATGTGCCAACGGAGAACAGAGCGTCGGCTTCTGCCGCCAGCTCGAGCGCCTCGTCGTACCGGCGTCCGGAGAGGCAAAGCGTGAACATATCGTCGAGCAGCTCGGGATTGCGCGGGTCAAGCCGCCGCGCCCTCTGATAAAACTCCAGCTTCTCGCGCGGGTCGCGCGCCCCCGATGCGAGCGCCATCAGGGTGGACGGATGGTGGGGGTAAAGTCGGACGAGCCGCGCCAGCTGCGCCGCTGCGCCGGCCGGGTCACCGGCCGCCTGCAGGTATTCGGCCTCGCCCACGATCACCTCAAGCGCATCCGGCGCGAGCCGTACGGCATTTTCCAGCGCTGTCTTCGCCAAGGCGAAACGCACTTCCGTGTGGTCGAGATAGTCGTACGACCGCCAATGGACATTGGCGAGTTCAAGCCATGCGAGGCCGAAGCGCGGGTCAAGCTGCACCGCGTGTTCGAGCAAAGGCTGCATGTGCGCCAGCATCTCGGGCGTGCCCAGGCCACTGCCCCACCCGCCGCGGGCCTGCAGGTAGAGATCATAGGCTTCGACGTTGTCTGTCGGCCGCGTGCCAAGCCGCGCCACATCCTGCGGGGTCAGCGCGGCGTGCAGGGCCGTGGCGATCTCCTCGGCGAGGGCCGTCTGAATCGCAAAAACGTCGTCCAGCTCGCGATCATAGGACTTGGCCCACAGGTGTTGGTCAATCCGGGCGTCGATCAGCTGGCCGGTCACGCGGACCTTGTGGCCGACGCGCCGCACGCTGCCCTCGAGGATGAACGCCACTCCAAGTTCGCGCGCGATCTGCTGGATCGGCTTCTTCGTATCGCGGTAACCCATCACCGATGTGCGGGAGATAACCTCCATGTCACCGATGACCGCGAGCCTGGTGAGAATGTCCTCCTGCACCCCGTCGGCAAAGTAGGCGTTGTCCTTGTCGTCGCTCATATTTGTGAATGGGAGCACGGCAATCGATTTGTCAGGCACATGCTGGGATTCGCCAAAGCGATGCTGCCGTGCGAACCAAACGCCCGCAGCCAGCGCGAGTATCAGTGTGGCGATCCAGGGCCACCAACGGGCCAGCGACTGGACAGCCGGCTTCGGCGTCCACGGAATTGACGACCCGGGGTGGCCGGCGACGGACTCTCCCGCCAGCAACCGCTGCACCTGCTGAACGAACACCTCGTCGGCTTGACCTTCGGGAAGGCGAGCCCACTGTCGCTCCCGAAATCGAATTGGCACACGTGCTGTAACTTCGGCCGTGCCATCGACCACCACCGGAAACAAGAACGGATGATCGTCAGCCATGAGATGCGAGCGGTCCACCGCCAGCTTCCATTCCAGCCGGAAGTAGCCTTCAGGACGCGACTGGGTGTTCGCGGACACTAACGGGATGAACAGCGTGCATTCCTGGATCTGCCTGCGGATCTTCGCATCCCATGCTTCACCCCCGCGAAGCTCATCCCGGTCAATCCACACTTCGACGCCCGCGGCGTGCAGCGTTCCCGCTAGGCGTTGCGCCGCCCCGGCATCTTGGGAAGCATAACTCAGGAAAACGGCACGGGGGACATCGGGCATGGCGGGGCACCCTGTTTTGCGCCGGATACCCAATGCGGCTCTAACGCAAATATTCAGGTAGGTTACAAAAGACTTCAATATTCCGCGCTCCGAGTAAACAGCCGTTATTCTTGATACTTGCATTCGCTACGGCCTTCAAACGCATATGTTAAGCGCTACCGGTTTAAACGCGCCTACCGGTACCGAATCCGGCTTCTTTTCGACGCCATTCTGTCCGTCCGGTCGATCGCTGCGACCAGTGGTCCTGTGTCAAGAAGCAGCGCTCTTGCGAAGATGTTGGCGAATTCGACCACGAACAGTTCCTCTTGTTGCGTTTAATCTGCCAGCGATCGCGGCAGACATTTCTCAAGGAATGCTCTCACCTTGGGCAGTCCTTCACTATCCAGTGTCCCATATAGGGACCGGGCATCGATTCCAAGCTCGCCCAAAACCTTTCGGTTTGGCCTAGCCGTGAGAACCGCCAACAGTTGTTCAAGAAATTCGATGAGCTTTCGTTCTTCCATTCGCGCCCCAGCCGCTGCATCGCGGAGATCTTCCATGTATGCTGGAATGATTCGCGCGAGGATATGCACATGTTTGGTGTCGTGGCGGCCCCCTCGTTTGAAGTTGGGGCGTCCGATAGCGCGCAGACTCCTGGAACTTGACGTTAGACTATGACCCAGCCGCCTAGCAGGGGCCGCCGCGTTCCGGCCGGCTCCTGCGGCAAGCTTGATGCTCCTGTCTCGGAGCCGGCCAAGGCATCTCCCCGCATTCGTCTCCTGTCCTCACATCCACAGCGGATTCTAATTGTCGTTACCGGCGGGAAATATCTGTCGTTGACGACTTCTCAGCTGCCATTCTCGCCGCGGTCAGCGTGCTAGCCTCTTTCGGCGCTTATCCAGATGGCACCACAGGTACGGATCGATTCTACGAGGTACGGGGCGCCAAGTTGTACGTGCAAATTTATGGCCACGGCGCGCCTATTGTATTTCTCCACGGCGGGATGGCCTTCTTTGACAATAGCTTCGCGAAGCAACGGGATTATTTCGCGACCTATCGCACCGTCATCGGTATCGATCAGCGCGGGTATGGCCATAGCCCGGACGGCCCGTGGTCTCTCTCCTATAAAATGATGGCCGATGACACCGCGGCCATCATCGAGAAGCTTGGCCTCGGCCCCGTGGACATTGTGGGCCACAGTGACGGTGGAGATCTCGCCCTGGTCCTAGTGCGGGATCACCCAAATCTGGTCCGTCGCTTGGTTATTTCGGGCGCGAATATCCGAGTGAATCTCTCTCCGGAAGAAAAGCAGCGCGCTCAATGGTCACCTCAACAACTAGCCGGACATCTTCGCGAGGTAGCCAATAGTCTGCCGCCCTGGTTTTTGCCTGACTACTCGAGGGTCAGTCCCGACGGCCCCGAACACTGGATGACATTATTGGCGAAGAGCTACGACATGTGGCTTTAGCCCGTGGTGATTGAACCCGCCGACCTCAAGAAGATATTAATACCGGTACTCGTCATGGCTGGCGACCACGACTTCACATCGATCGAAGAGAACGCCGAGATATACCGGGGCCTGCCGCGTGGCCAACTGATGATTGTGCCTGCAAGCAACCACGGAACGTTCCACCTGCGACCGGACGTTGTTAATCTCGCAATACGCGAGTTTCTGGACCAACCCGATAACATCGCCCCGTCGCACTAGCTCGGTCGTCGGTGCTGAGTGTTGAGCGGGAGCTTTGGAGCAGGCTTTTTGGGCAACGCGACAGACCCCCGTTAGGCTGCGACTGGACCGACGCACGCTGTCAGTTAGAGCGATTGCATCCCGAAGGTAAAACCGCATCTATCACCGTGACATTTTGAGTTCGCGGGTCAATCAGCAGCGTATCGTAGCTCGTTGCCAGGATTGAGTTTTGAATTTCTGTTGGCCGAAGGCCGACTGCGAGGCTCACAAGGTCAACCCGAGCGCAGTGTGTCGCCTGAAGTGTGATCGACCGCGTGGCTTGATGCCATTCGCAACCTGGGGCCGTGGGTCGAGTCTCGTTGGCCGGCCCATTTTCTGCCCGCCATGGGTGGGTGAACACCCCATAAATCAACGGCTGCTGGGCTATTGTCTTATCCTTGCTGGGATAACGATGCTCTATAAATGACCAAAAATGGGCCCAAGCTCAATTCGCCAGTGATAATCTTACCCAAGTGCCCCACGGGCATCCAGGGTCTCGATGAAATAACGGGCGGTGGGTTGCCGAGAGGCAGGCCAACACTGATCTGCGGCGGTGCGGGGTGCGGCAAGACGCTCTTGGCCGCGGAATTCCTCGTTCGCGGCGTGACGCAATTCGACGAACCGGGCGTGTTTATGGCCTTTGAGGAGACGGAGGCGGAGTTGAAGGCAAACGTCGCCTCGCTTGGGTTCGATTTGGCGGGGCTGGTTCGGCGCAAGAAGATCCTGGTCGACTACGTCCATATCGAGCCCGGAGAAATCCACGAGAGCGGCGAGTATGATCTAGAAGGATTGTTCGTCCGGCTCAATCACGCGATCGACACCGTCGGCGCCAAACGCGTTGTGCTGGACACGCTGGAGGCGCTGTTCGCCGGCCTGCGCGACGAGGCCATCCTGCGCGCCGAGCTGCGCAGGCTCTTCCGCTGGCTAAAAGTCAAAGGCGTGACCGCCGTCATAACGGCCGAGCGCGGGCGCGAGCAGTTGACGCGCCATGGCCTGGAGGAGTACGTATCCGACTGCGTCATCCTGCTCGATCATCGGGTCAACGACCAGATCGCCACGCGGCATCTGCGGGTGGTGAAGTATCGCGGTGCCATGCACGGCACGAACGAATTTCCGTTTCTCATCGGCGACACGGGCATTAGCGTGCTGCCCATCACCTCACTGGCGCTTAGCCACAAAGTATCGAACGAAAGGATTGCCACCGGCATCCCCCGGCTCGATGCGATGCTGGGCGGGCGCGGATTTTTTCGGGGCAGCAGCATTCTGCTCACGGGCACGCCCGGCACCGGAAAGACCATCATTTCCGCCAATTTTGCCCAAGCCGCAGCCCGGCGCGGGGAGCGCGTGCTTTTCTTCTCGTTCGAGGAATCGCCCAATCAAATCATCCGCAATATGCATTCCATCGGGCTGCGCCTGGAGCCCTTGGTCAGGAGCGGCCTGGTGAGGTTTCACTCGGCGCGGCCATCGCTCTATGGCTTGGAAATGCACTTGGCCACGATGTTCAAGGAGATCGCCGCGTTTCGGCCCGCCGTAGTCATCATGGATCCGATTACCAGCCTAATGGATGCGGGTACACCCTCCGAAGGCAAGGCGATGGTGACGCGGCTTATCGACTACTTGAAGGCCGGACAGGTCACCTCGCTCTTCACGAGCCTGACTCAGGGCGGCCACTTGCCGCAGCAGAGTGAAGGCGCCATGTCCTCGCTAATGGACTCCTGGTTGTTGTTGCAGGACTTCGAAGGCAACGGCGAACGCAACCGGGTGCTCTACGTGCTCAAGGCGCGCGGAATGGCACACTCCAACCAGATCCGCGAATTCCTAATTTCGACCAAGGGCATCGACCTTGTGGACGCCTACATCGGCCCCAGTGGCGTGTTGACCGGGTCAGCTCGCGCGGCTCAGACCGCCCGCGAAAAAGCCGAGGCACTTGCCAGCCACCAAGAAGCCGCCCGTCGCAAGCGCGAACTGGAACGCACGCGCCTGGCGCTCGAAAGGCAAATCGGCGGCCTGCGCTCCGAGCATGAAGCAGGCGCCGAGGAACTTCGGCGCATCGATGAACAGGTCGGAACGCAAACGCGCTTGCTGACGACGGAGCGAACCGAATTGGGGCGCCTGCGCCAGGCTGACGTGTCGGTGCCGGGCGAGGCGCGCGACAACCACAGAAACGGAAAGGGAGCGAGATGAAGGCCGGGCCGGTTCGCCCGCTCACTTCAATGTCCAGTAATGGATATTCAAAGCTCTGGCATTTAAAACTTTACGTGATGGACCAGACGCCAAAATCGGAGGCCGCGCGCGCAAACTTGAAGCTGATTTGCGAAGTCCACCTCAAGGGCCGTTATCGCATCACGGTGATTGACCTGTTGAAGCAGCCCCACCTCGCCAAGGGCGACCAAATCCTGGCCACTCCCACCGTGGTGCGCATGTTGCCGAAGCCCATTCGAACAATCATTGGCAACCTTTCCGACACCGAACGGGTGCTCGTCGGCATGGATCTGCGCCCCGTCGTCTAGCCGAAACCAAGTCCCCTGAAACCAAGAAGAGCCAAGCGCGCGATGAAGGCCCATTACCATTCGCCTGCCGCCCAACCGGAGGGCAAATACATGTTGCGGTTGTTTGTAGCGGGGGCCAGCATCAGGTCGCGTCAAGCCGTTCTGCACGTCCAGCAGTTGTGTGAGGCCGAGCCGAGCGGGTGCAAACTGGAGGTGATTGACATCTACCAGCAGCCCCAGCTGGCGAAGGAAAACCAGATCGTCGCGACGCCGACACTGATAAAGGAATTCCCGCGGCCGGTGCGCCGATTCATCGGCAACATGCTGAACGCCGCCGATCTGTTCGTCGGACAGGTACATATCCCGAAAAGAGACTTCTCGGTCTGAAAATGGCTGCCCGCAGGAGATCCTCCCCGCCCGCGCCCGCCGGCGAACTCAAGGAGCTGCGCCTGCGCCTCGCCGAAGCGGAGGAAGCGCTCCGCGCCATACGCAACGGAGAAGTGGATGCGGTGGTCGTCGCGAGCGAAGAAGGCGACCGGGTGTTCACGCTGCAGGGCGCCGAACGCGCCTACCGCATGCTCATCGAATCCATGAACGAAGGGGCGTTGATCCTCACCCCTAAGAAGACGATACTTTATGCCAACCAGTGCTTCGCCAAAATGGTCAGATGCCCGCTCGAGCAGGTGATGGGCAGTTCCCTGCGCCGTTTTCTCTCCGCCGAGGACCGCACAACCCTCCGACCACTCCTGTTGCGGGCAGATAAATCCGGCACTAAAGCCCTTGCTCTGTTGATTGCGGGCGACGGTTCCCGGTTGCCGGTTCAAATCTCCATGCGTCCTCAGGGTGGCAACGGTTTCAATGGCGCGACTGTCGCGATGGTGGTGACCGACATGACGGAATCCCGGCGGACTGAGGAACTGCTGCGGGCATTGACGCACCGCCTGGTGCAAGTGCAGGAGGACGAGCGCGAGCGCGTGGCCTTCGAATTGCATGACAACATTACGCAGCTCATCTGCGCCGTCGTCTTCCGCAGCCAGGCGTTGTTGGATGCCCTTCCGGCCCATGACGGTCCGTCGAGGAAAAAAGCGCTGCAGCTCCGCGATATGCTCGGCGCAATTGCCGACGAGGTCGCGCGCATTTCACACAACCTGGGACCCAGTCTATTGGACCACGTGGGTTTGGTCGCCGTGCTGCGCGACGCCAGAACGGAGTTCGCGGATCGGACAGGCGTGTCGGTCAAGCTGACCTGCATGCACTTTGCCGCACGGCTTCCCGAAGACGCCGAGTTGGCCATTTACCGCATCCTCCAAGAGGCCCTGCGAAACGTGGAAAAGCACGCCAATGCGCGCCGCGTCACCGTGTCCCTGAGGCAGCGGGGCGCCTTCGTTCAGCTGGTAATCAACGACGACGGGATCGGCTTCGACCAGGACGACGCTCCGGCCAGGCGAATAGATAAGGGCGGCCTCGGACTTCTTAGCATGCGCGAGCGGGCGAACTTCGTTGGTGGAACGCTCAAGATCAAATCCGTCCGCCGCGCGGGCACGGAAATTGAGGCGCTCATACCGATAAAGACCCGCTGAAGCCGAGGATTATTGGCAAGGATCCGCCCGGTTGAAAGCTGACCGGGGCGCCTGGCGGGACGCATCCGAAGGGCCGGTTCACCATTGGCGCGCCTACATCGTTTTCAAGGAGGCGATCCTCTTTCCATGGCCATTGCCTGCAGTTCGAATGGCAACGGCGCGGCATGAAATTCCCGAAGGAAACCCGAAAGACAGTCCAAATATGCTGTTGCAACCTGCAGGTAACCAATGGCCTGCGGAATTGTGAATCTTGGGCTCGCGGGTTCGAGCCCCGTTGGCCGCCCCATTTTAATCTGCCAGCGATCGCGGCAGACGTTTCTCAAGGAATGCCCGAACCTTAGGCAGTCCTTCACTATTCAGTGTCCCGTATAGCTGCCGGGTTTCAATTCCGTAGTCGCTCAAAACCTTCCGGTTATGGCGAGCCGTTAGAACCGCCAACAACCGATCAAGAAATTCGATGAGTTTTCGTTCTTCCATTCGCGCGCCTGCCGCTGCATCGCGGAGATCTTCCAGGTACGCCGGAATGATTCGCGCGAGAATATGCACGTGTTTGGTGTCTTGGCGTCCCTCCTGTTTGACGTCGACCACATTTGCCAGTTTCGCCTTTAGCAATGCGATCGGACCGGGAACCAGAACGTGAATCTGGCGCTCCCCTATCGCGAGCGTGTAGGATGGTTCACGAAGTTCTTCGTTGTTCACCCCGTTTACGTACCGAAGCACTTCAATGAGCAAGGGTAGTCCGTTAGAATCCTTTGCGATCACCACCCCGACTTCGTTGCTCGGCGGCCGCAGCGGAAAGAATTGGGGCTTAACGCCCGCCAACCTGCCAAGCTCCTCAAGCGTGGCGCGGTCACCCAGTACGTCCGCGTCCCGCGAAACGAAGGGTGCAAATTCCATTGATCGATCGTGATAGTAGAGCGCCCAGAGGTTTACGGCTTGGCCGCCCACCAACATCAAGGGTTCAGCCGTCGCAAGGGCCGAAGCGAAATCAGCCGGAGCGCGTGGCTCGACGTCAGCTGGAAGCGGCATGGCTCCTGTCAAAATCAATTAGCTTGATGGCCTGAGAAGACGACACGATGGAGTTGCGATCTTGGATTGAGACCGGATTGGCGAGACCCAGATCCAAGATCACGCGATCGAATTCGCGCTGTGCTCGCTTGAACCTTGCAACCTTCGCCGGCGTTTTAAATCGCATAGGCATTCGTGGCATCTCCAGCCACGCAACTGCTCGCAGCGCTTGCGCCTTAGCCGGCGTTGCTGTGACATGGCTTCTGACGAAATCCCGGGTCGCCTGACGCAGGAGCGCCATGACGGGGACGTTTTCGTTGCGGGCTATTTCGGCGAGCACGGCCAGAACAGCTGCATGTTCAGCCAGGCTTTGTCGGCGCTTGTCTGGAGCGAGTTGGTTAGGCATATAATTAGGTTGATTCAACCTTTATGGATTTGCACGCAAAAATGCTCGAATTCGGGGCCTCGGTGGACGAAGCCAACTGCTTCTGGTCAAATGTGCCATATCTGACCCCCCAATGCAGCAGGCGGTCTAGGGTTTCGCCGCGTTTGCAACCCGTTGATCCATCGCTGGCGCCCTAAATTGAGAATCTTAGGGTCGCGGGTTCGAGTCCCGTTGGCCGCCCCATTTTTTAACCTGCTTATTAGCAGGCTCCGGCTGCGGTATCCGTTGTTAATCCTAAGACAAAGTAACAACAGAGTAACAACACCGCATCGAAGTCATTATGGTTTTCAAGAGCCAAATTTGGTTTCGATCATGGTTTAATGGACGCCTCAGAGGAGGCCAGAAAGGCTGGTCATTTCAAGAAGGCCCCCTCGACG
>Ga0302304_10000596_pt1 | contig 20529 bp, 18 predicted proteins | sample III_Palsa_E2_2_FD_198769 | JGI IMG/M metagenome (GOLD analysis project Ga0302304, IMG submission 198769) | Peat permafrost microbial communities from Stordalen Mire near Abisko, Sweden - III_Palsa_E2_2 | ecosystem: Environmental > Terrestrial > Soil > Palsa > Peat permafrost | place: Sweden...
GCGTCGCCAGGATTCGCATAGCTTCCAGCATCATGGACGCGCCAATGCCGTTGTCCGTCGCGCCAGTGGCGTCGTGCCACGAATCGTAATGGCCGCCGAGCATTACGATTTCGTCCTTCTTGTCGCTGCCCGGAATTTCTCCAATCGCGTCGTAAGCCCTGGTGCCTTCGGGATACTCCTTGTTCTGAATGTTGATGCGCAGCGTGACCGCCGTGCCGTCATCCATGATTCGCGAAATGCGCCCGTAGTCTTCATTGCGCATCACCAGCGTGGGGATCGCTCTGGTGGAATCGTAGGTGTTGTTCTGCTGCGCGACGATCACGCCGTGCGCGCGGCCCGCGTCGTTCACGCGCACCAGCGCGCCGTTGTCCACCAAGAACTGGTCCACCTGCCGTGAAACTTCCGCGCGCGTCAGTTGGCCTTCCGGCAGCTTGGGCTGTTCCGGAAAATTCGGGCGCGGATTCTTGGGATCGAATCGCGTTTTCCATTCATCTTCCGGGCGCCGCATCGGCGCGGGATGCATGTCTTCCGCCACTTCGCGGTGCTTGCCGACGAACACAATCGCTCCGCGCACTTTGTCTTTCACGGAATTCAAATACGCGTCGAGCTCCGCTTGTGTGGGCTGCTTCGGCTCCTCAGGCTTGGCTGCCGGCGGCATCGGAGGCGCTGCCCATTTAGGTTCCGGAGGCGGTGGCGTTCCGGCTCCAAAGAAGTTGAAACCCGGGCCGGTCGGAGGCGCGAGTCCCGGAGGATCGAGCCGCACCACTTGCGCGGTGACAACTCCTTTTGTGCTGGGAGTCCAGGCCAGCGGCTCGACCATCAACTGCCCGTGGAACGGCGCGACTGCGTCCGCGAGCAATTCAATATTTTCCCAGCCCGCTACGGGCATGGACGCGCTTGGCGGCTGAAAAGTCCACGGCTCCAGGTGCGTGTTTGCGAGTCCCCACGAGGCCATCGTCTTCACCGCCCAGTCATCCGCCGCTTTCAAATTCGGCGTGCCGGTGACGCGAGGGCCATGCACGTCCGCGATCTCGTGAATGATCCACATGATCTTTGAGTTGTTCGTTTCTTCCGCGCTAATTCGCGCGTACACTTCGGAAATTCCCGGAGCCTGCGCCGCCATCGGCATCGCCGCCAGCAGCAACAATCCCGCCACGCACGCCCACGCTTTCACCACGGTTCCTCCTCGAAATGCAAATCGCGAAATTCGCCGGAATTTTCTACTGGGCGAAGTCGACGAACAGCGCTACAAAGTCGTCCTTGCCCACCACGCGGAAGGTATGGCCTTTCCCGGTCAAGTCTTCGGCGATATAGATTCGTCCGGGCTCCGCCGAAAACTTTTGCCCGCCTGCGACTTCGATTTCTGCCCGGCCGGAAATAACGGCCACGTAGCGGCGCGCGTCCGCGTTGTGCCAATCTTCAAAGAAACCGGGAGCCATGCGCACGATGTACGACTTGCTGGCCTTCACCGGCTCCGACTGTTCCGCGGTTGCCGGCGCTCCCGCCACGGGAGAGAATTTCACATCCACCTGTTCGACGTGCGACAGCCCGTCGGCGCCCGTAAACATTCGCGTGGCCGTTAGCGGCGTGCGCTGCTGAGCCGCAACGACACTTTGGCCGCGTTGCGCATACCACGCAAGGACGAGCGCAACAGCAACGGCTACCAGAATAATTCGGCCCGCGATCGTTTTCATGGCGCCTCCCGCTGATAGTGAAGCGCACATTATACATATGTCCCCTGGCATCGCGGACTGGCCGCGGCTGTGACGGACGGGGAAGCCGGTTCTCACCGCGAATGGGGCCGTAGGTGACCAAGTTCACGCGGAAATGGTGCTCCAAGTTTTGGGAGCTAAATATACGGGAGTTAGTGTAGTAGTCTCCTATTGGCAAAGGTTTATGCTGCACGAGATAGGCTATCGAGAGGCGAAACGATGAAACTAGCTCCAGTTTTTTTGCTCGCGCGGCTGGCTTGCGTTTCTTTTGCGTTCTCAGCGGTAGGGCCGCTACAGTCCCCGCCGGCGCAAGGATGGCAGCAAACTCAAAGGACGGATCCTGTGCGTGGCGCGTACACGCGGTTTAGCTTGGCTGGTAAATTTCTCAAAACGCCGCCCGGCGACTCTTCCAATCTTCCTTCTTTGGTCGTGGATTGCGGCACTTATAACCGGTCTCACAAACCCAAGTTTGCACGTGGGACTCTGGTTGTCGGCGACCCGCTAAAAATTGATTGGGTTGAGCCGGAAGAGATCCATGGAACCTCTTATTTCCCTAAAGTCTCGGTGCTGTACCGCTTGAACGACGCCAAAGAGGAGAAAGAAGACTGGACGCCGTCAGCGGACAAAACTTCCGCGTCCTTTCCTAAAGGCTCGCTGGAGAAAATGCTTCGCGCGCACACGGTTGAAATAACCGCGGATGATAAGAGCGGGTCGCAGGTCGTGATGCAGTTTGACATGCCGGACGCAGCGGCCATCGAAAAAGGCTGCGATGTGGACGAGCATAAGTAGTAGGCGGTTGCGGGGAAGTGGCTGCGAAGTCGGATTACGGAAATGTCTTTTGCCAGGACTCCATTTGTGCGGTAACCGCATTCAGGGAAGATTGGCGTCTAGAGCGTAGATGTCGCTGGTTCCCAACTCGCGAACCAGCATGATCGATCCATCCGGGGTCAACCCGTTCCAGATTCCCCAACTCCCGGCCAGAGGAAAATTTGGCGCCGGGACCACGAGTTCCACGCTGCCGTCAGCGATTTTCACGCGGTAGACTCCGGTTTTTTCGCGGGCAATATCCGGAGTCAGGGTCGAGTAGTAAACGTATTTGCCATCGGCGGACCAGCTCGGGTAGTCCGCGAATTCGGCCAATTGCCTGCTCGCGCCGGAGACCATGTCATACAAGACCAAACTTTGCGTTGCCCCGGATGTGCCGGCATAGTATCGGCCGTCGGGAGTGAGGGCCCCGCTGGCGATTCCCAGCGAGCCGGGGAGAACCATATCTTTTCCTGTTTTCAAACTAAGCGAGTGCAAGGCCCCAAGCTGTGCTTCCGGCCAATTCGACGCTAACGAACGGAGTGGGGAATTTCTCGGCCACATTGAACACCGCCGGGGCCGAAACTATTACCGCTACCGACGCCGCGACGCCTTCGATCACCGGCGCTTCGAGCGCGATCACGGTCTCCGCGCCGTCTCCCCTTACGATAACCTCTGGCGCGCCGCCGAACGGGACCGCTGGATCAGATTATTCCGGTTCGAGGAAAATCTGCCGCGCGACGGCGTGTCTGTTTATTGGCGGCTTCCATTTGACGGCTTCCGGCGGCGTGCCAGGTTACACTTGGACCTGGGCTGCTGCGACGGGATCCTCTTTACCACCGGGTCTCGATTTGTCCGCTGTAGGTTTCATCGGGGGCCAGCCGACAACAGCGGGAGCCTACAATGTGGTTGTAACCGTGACGGATTCGGCATCGCCCGCAGCGCACGTCAGCGCGAATTACACCCTCAACATCGCGGCGAACCCATCGCAGGTCACGGTCATGATCTCAGCGTCATCCCGCGCCCGTCCTCCCATAGAGCCGCCACAGCCCGTGACGCTCACTTGGTCCAGCACGAATGCAACATCCTGCGCCGCGTCGGCGAACCCGAGCGCGAGCGATTGGTCCGGCCCCGAACCCACGAGTGGTTCAGCAGTCGTCTCGCCCGTGCCGGTTGGAACATCCACCATTTACACGCTGACGTGCACCGGAGCAACGGGCAACACTTCGGCATCCGTGACCGTCAGCACACCGTGCGTTGTTGGACCGTGTCGCGGGTAGTGGGTCAGTTTGTAAATCGAGACAAACCGGAACTGACCCGCTGCTCTGCGTTTGGTGGTGTCCCAAGTTCACGAACCGTCAGGGCGCGGCTTCAGACGTGCCATATCGTGATTGGACCGAGGGGGTTTTAACCCCTGAGGCCGCAGCGGCTAAAGCCGTCTTTCCGCGCTTGTAAACGGCACGCTTGAAAGCGTGCCCTGACGTTCGCCCAAATCTTCCGTCGAAATTAGGACGCCACCCGGCGTTCGAAGAGGTTGCGCGGGATTGGCGCGGTGTGCTAATATGACGGTGCGTTTGTTGCTTCAGGGTTCGTCCTCGAGGTTGCCAACGTGGTGGCTAACATGCCCCCTATCAGTACTTTAGGAGTATCACCAAGTGGCCAAAGAGCAAGGTACAGTGAAGTGGTTTAACGCAGCAAAGGGCTATGGTTTCATCCAGCGCTCGTCCGGTGAGGACGTCTTCGTGCACTTCTCGGCGATCCAGTCCGAGGGTTACAAGAGCCTCAACGAGGGTCAGGCAGTCGAGTTCGAAGTCAAGCAAGGCCCCAAGGGCTTGCAGGCCGAGAACGTCGTCGGGCTCTAATCCCGTCTAGTTGTCGTATTCAAATTCTAGGGTCACTCGAGGGGCGGAGCTAAGCTTTGTCCCTTTTGCGCGCAATCCATAGCGGCTTGGCAGTTGGGCCTTTTTTGAGCGGGTGGAAGCATACATTTTCGTAATTTTCCAAGGAGGGGTGCGGTGAACATTCTATCGGAGGGGCAGTCGATACGTCACCAGCAGTACGGCATGGGCACGGTTACGGAGTCGAATACCGATCGCACGACGATTGATTTTGACGATCACGGCGTAAAGAAATTCGTCACTTCGATGTGGTCCGCCGAACTCATCGGCGAAGCACCCGCGCAGCCTCCCACGCGCCGCCGCGGCCGCCGCAAAACCGCCAAGAAAGCGTAATTCGCAGTAGCGCGCTTTTTGACGCGAAGTCTTCTCCAAGTTTTCATGATAGGTTGCGAGCCAGTTCAAGCCCGCAACCTATTTTTGTTTGGAGCCTCATCCGGTCGCGGCCGGAGCAGGGGATTGAGGCCAAAGGAGCGACGCCAACGGTGGATATCGCTGAGCGAAGAAATAAATAGAATACGCCGGGAAAAACACGATGACCGGCACGGAGATCAACGCCAGTATGAAGACAAGAATCGCCAGGGCGATGCACCCCAAAACCACCGCCAGCGCAATGGTGTAGAAGTTCCAAGTCCATCCCGCGGCTTTCCCGCCGAGCACGGCAGCAATTCCAAATCCGCCGAAGGGGATCAGTAGCACGAGCATCGCGATTAAATCCACAATTAACACGAGAATCGCGGCTCCGATGGCCAGCACGATTTTCATCCCGATGTAACCGGCGTAGCCGCCTTTGTCCGCTTTGAGCCGCAACCACAATCTCCGCCAGCCTTCTATGGCGCTGATATCTTCGAGAGCCATTTGCGGGACGACGAAGTCTTTGGTCATTACACGGATCACGCCCAGGAAGACGACGAGGCTCAGAAACACTATCAGCAATATGATTCCGCCCAACACAAGTCCCGGTACGTGATCGCGAGGATGGGCGAACCAGCCGCCGGCCCACGCGCACGCCACGGGAATGCCGATAACAATCAGCAGAGCCGCCAAACCTGCCAGCCCGAAAACAATCTGCCACCAAAAAAGTCGAAGCCCCGGTCCCTTGCGCCGCGCCCATCCCTGGCGGATGTGGCATTCCTTGGCGATGATGCTGTCGAACAAAACGAATCGCATCATGCTGCCGATGTAAGTGAAAAGCACGGCCAGCACAAGCCCGATCACAATCAGAGCCGCCACCATTCCCGCAAATAGCGCCGGGTGATTCGTCGCATACGCAGGCCAGCTTCCGGCCAGGAAGGCTTGCTGCGATGGCCGGTGCTGATTATTCACCGGATAATTGAAATTGCAGTTTCCGCTGGAACCCATTTCTCCCGCGAGAGCTCCCACCAGAGCCAAGCGCGCCCATTGGCCGAAGCGGAACGGTCGCAGGAGCTGCTCCTTGGTGTGGCGAAACGCGGGATCGATGGCATCAGCCGCAGAGAGTGGCAAGCGCGCACCTCGGTTTTGCGAATTCCTCGACGGACAGAAAGTACTGCGAAGATGCTAAGAGATCAATCATCATTCTCGCAAAGTGGTTCGGCGCTCATCGCGCAGAGTCCGCAGGAATTGCGGTCTTCTCCGGCTTATCAGGAGTTTGCGCGCAATTATGTTATATAGACGAATCGGCGAACAGCGCTGAACGAATCTCGGCGAGTTTGCGTGCGCGTCAGAAAACTTGAGAACCTGAGTTCGTGCGGAAGGGAGTAGCCATGCGGAAGGCACACTGCTCGCGCATCTGGTCACGCGGCGCGTTCTTTGTTGCGCTGCTCGTGCTCAGCGGTGGGCATGCTTTCGCGCAAACGCCCGCGCCGGTTGCTGCACGCGGCCCGGTCATCGAGGTGGCGAACGGCCCCAACGCGCCTTCTCAGCGCGCGAAGCCTTACGTTGTCCTGGTTTCTCTCGACGGCTTCCGCTACGACTACGTGAAGAAATATTCCGCGCCGAACATCGCAGCCATGGCCGCGCGCGGCGCCAGCGCTCCGGACGGCATGATTCCTTCGTATCCTTCCGTCACGTTTCCAAACCACTTGACGCTGATCACCGGCCTCTACCCGGAACATCACGGCATCGTCGCGAACATTTTCTACGATCCCGCGCGGCAGCAGCGCTATGCCTACTCTGATTCGGCCGCGGTTCAGGATGGAAGCTGGTACAGCGGCGTGCCGCTGTGGTCGCTGGCGGAACAGAACGGGATGCGCTCCGCCTGTTATTTCTGGCCCGGCTCGGAAGCGGAAATCGCGGGAAAGCGCCCGAGCTACTATTTGAAGTTTGATCCTTTGGTTCCCAACGATCAGCGCATCGAGCAAGTGCTGGCTTGGCTGCGTCTGCCGGCGGAGCAGCGGCCTCATTTCATCACTTTGTACATGGCGGAGGTGGACGGCGCGGGCCACGAGCATGGCCCAGACAGCCGGGAAACCGCCGAGGCCGTGAAGTTCGTGGACGCCGAAATCGGAAAGCTTATCGCCGGGCTTGACGCGCTGCACCTGCCGGTTGACTTGATCGTGGTCGCCGATCACGGAATGGAAACCACTCGCGGCAAATGGACCGATCTCGACCAGTTCGCGGACCTCGCGCATTTCAAGACCGAGGGACCTTTGATGTACGCACCAAGTGAAGCCGAAGCGGCAAAAGCATTTCAATCGCTGAAAGGCGCGAGCGACAAATTCACCGTGTATCGCCGCGCGGATGTTCCGGCAGAATTGCATTACAACTCGAATGCGCGCGAAGGCGATCCGGTCGTTATCGCCACGGGGCCATACCCCATCCGCGCCCACACTCCCGCTCCCGGCGAAACGGATCGTGCGCCCGCGGTCGGCCAGCATGGCTACGATCCGCGGCTCCTTCCCACCATGAAAGCTCTGTTCGTCGCCACCGGTCCGGATATTCGCGCGGGAGTCACCGTTGCGCCTTTCGAAAATGTGAACGTGTATCCGCTCATCGCAAAAATTCTCGGCCTCCCCGCCGGCCAGATTGACGGCGACGCGAACGTGCTGCAAATCATTCTGAAATCCCGGTGAACCCACTTGATACTCGCCATGGAAGAGGTTAGTGCTTCCATGATCAGCTGGAACCTTGCCCGATTAGCGGGGATGCCGACCATCAGGGCGAAATTCAATTTTGATGGAATGCACGAAAAAGCGAACTATCGGCCGGCAGCCCGGGGCAATTTGATGGCTATTAGGCACGAACGGCGCTCAAGCTACTTGTAACGCCGGGGTATTAAGTCACACTAGAGTCCCCTTCGAACGTGCGGTACACATCCCTTGAAATTTGAGTTTTATTGGCTTGAGGACGCCAGCTTCAATGTCTGAACCCAATGCTCGCCTGTTCAGAAATTTGTGTTTGTATTGCCAGGTCACGGCCATCGGCGTCACCGCGTTGGGGTGCCTGGTTCTGTATGGCTGGGCATTCCATATTGAAGCATTGAAATCGATTCTCCCTGGGCTGGTCACCATGAAGGTGAATACGGCACTGGGCCTGATATTTTCTGCGGCGTCGTTATTATTGCAGCTTCCTGACGCGTCGAGGCCGGCGCTTACCGCCAGGACTCGCATCGCTCAGTTCCTCGCGCTGTTAGTCACCTCGATTGGCGCAGCCGCATTGGCCGAATACTTTTTTGGATTGAATCTGGGAATCGACGAATTACTTCTAAGAGATTCCCAAATGTCTTACGGAACTACCGCGCCTGGGCTCATGGCGCCTACGTCCGCAGTTGCATTCGTGGCCATCGGACTGGCTTTGCTTCTCCTGAATTGGGAAACGCGCGGTGGTCACCGGCCGGCACAGGTGTTGAGTCTTTGCACCGCGCTGATCGCGATGGTCGCCCTGTGCGGTTACGTCTATCACGCTGTAGCGCTCACTAGAATTTTGATGTACACGCAGATGGCCGTGCATACCGCCATCTGCCTTTTTCTTTTGGGCATCGCCGTTTTCTTCGCCCGACCTCGGAGCAGCATTGCGGGCGAGATTACCGGCGAGGGATCCGGCAGCAGGATGGCTCGCCAATTCCTCCCCGCGGTCTTCTTAATTCCGGTGCTTCTCGGTTGGGTTCGCTTGCAAGGCCAATATGCGGGCTTTTACGGAACGGAGTTGGGTCTGGCGTTATACGTGAGCGTAAGCATCGTCGTTTTTGCCGTCTTGGTGTGCTTGAGCGCCGGCCAGATGAACCGGGAATATGAACAGCGCCGTGCGGCGGTAATCGCAATCCGGGAACTGAACGCCGATTTGGAAGCGCGCGTTGCCGAGCGAACCAATAAACTCGCGCTGCTTACGCAACGACTCTCGCTTGCGACGGCGGTTGGAAAGGTGGGCGTATGGGAATGGGACCCTGTCACCAACGTAGTGATGTGCGATGACACCATGTTGGAGATCTACGGCTTGCCGCGCCGTGACGAAACGCCCGTGGGCTCATCGCCGGCCCCCGCGCAGTACATAGACTTTGCCGGCGCAATTCTTCCCGAAGATTTGCCCGCGAGAGAAGCCGGGTTGCAGCGTGTTATCGCGGAAAAAGGGGAAGGGTCTGCGGAATACCGTATCCGCCGGCCGGATGGCGCGATCAGATACATCGCCTCGGTGGAGCGGGCGGTTGTGGATAGCCGCGACAACGTGACTTGCTTGATCGGGGTGAACATGGACATCACCGATCGCAAGGAGGCGCAGGAGGCCTTGTTCGCCGAAAAGGAACGCGCCCAGGTGACGCTGAACTGCATCGGCGACGCCGTTATTTGCACCGACATTTCCGGGGAAATTACTTTCCTCAACGTGGTCGCGGAAAGAATGACTGGTTGGACCTGGAAGGAAGCTTCCGGCAGGCGCATGCCTGAGGTTTTCCACGTGCTGGACGCGGCCTCGCGCGGAGTGATTCCGAATCCCATGAACCTCGCGGTGGAAGAAAACCGGACGATGAATCTCCCGCTGAACTGCATTCTCGTCCGCCGCGACAAAGTCGAAATCCCCATCGAAGACTCCGTGTCCCCCATCCACAACCGCGAAGGCAAAGCTACCGGCGCGGTGATCGTTTTCCGCGATGTAAGCGCGGCGCGCGCGATGACCCAGCGGATGACTCACACTGCTCAACACGACTTCCTGACCGGCTTGCCGAATCGCATGCTGTTGAACGACAGAATCAAACAAGCCATCGTCTTTGCGCAGCGTCGCGGGAAATCAGCCGCGGTGTTGTTTCTCGATTTGGACGGTTTTAAACATATCAACGATTCGCTGGGCCATTCCATCGGAGACAAGCTGCTGCAATCGATTGCAAAACGCCTGGTGATTTGCGTTCGAGCGACCGATACCGTGAGCCGGCAAGGCGGCGACGAATTTGTGGTGCTGCTTTCAGAGATGGCGCGTCAGGAGGATGCCGCGATTACCGCCCGGAGAATGCTGCAGGTCATCGCCGAACCTCACCTGATCGACCAGCACGACCTGCACGTCACCAGCAGCATCGGCGCGAGCGTCTTTCCCGACGATGGCCAGGATGCCGAGACTTTGATCAAGAACGCGGACACGGCCATGTACCAAGCCAAGGAAAATGGACGCCAGAGTTACAGGTTTTTTAAATCGGCGATGAATGAACGCGCCGTTGCGCGCCAATCCACTGAAGAAGGATTGCGGCGGGCGCTCGAACGCAACGAGTTAACCCTGGTGTACCAGCCCATGGTAAACGTAAGGAGTCGTGCCATCACCTCCGCCGAAGCATTGCTGCGCTGGACCCATCCGATCCGCGGTCCCATCGCGCCTGCCGAGTTTATTCCCGTGGCCGAAGATTGCGGTCTGATTCTGTCCATCGGCAACTGGGTTCTACGCGAAGCGTGCAAACAAGCCCAGGCTTGGCGGGATACCGGCCTCCCTTTCTGCAACATGGCTGTAAATATCTCGGCGATGCAGTTTCGCGATGAACACTTTCTCGAAGATGTCTTCTCCGTCCTCCAGGAAACGAGGCTTAACCCGCACTGCCTGGAACTCGAGCTCACCGAAAGCGTGCTGATGAAGCGCGCGGAATCCAGCGGAGTGGTTCTGGCGGCGCTGAGAGCCAAAGGCGTGCAAGTGGCCGTGGACGACTTCGGCACGGGCTACTCCAGCTTGAGCTACCTAAGAAAATTTCCCATCGATGCGCTGAAGATTGACCAGTCCTTCGTCCGCGAGATCAGCACCTCTCCGGACGAAACTTCCATCGTCACGGCCATCATACACATGGCGCAAAGCCTGAAACTCCGCGTCGTAGGTGAAGGCGTGGAAACTCAAGCCGAGCTGCTGTTCCTTGACGCTCACCGATGTGACGAAGCCCAGGGCTATTACTTCAGCCGCCCGGTCCCCGCTTCTCAATTCGCCCAACTCCTTGCTTCCGGCCTCCCGGAGAGAGCGTTCGTCGAAATGTAAGGCCGCCTTGCCGCTGATTGCCCTCACTTCGCTTTGCACTGAAAAATCCCGTCGACCGGTTGCCGTGTGGCCATTTCAGAAAGCGGCGACGTCGATGATGGCTTTGGCGAAGGCTTCTGGAGCTTCCTGCGGCAGATTGTGGCCGATGCCGCCCTCGATGGTGCGTTGAGCGTACTTGCCGGAGAATTTCTTGGCATAGGAGCTGGGATCCGGGTGGGGAGCGCCGTTGGCGTCACCTTCCATAGTGATGGTGGGGACGGTGATGATTGGCGCTTCGGCGAGCTTCGTTTCCAGGTCGTCGTATTTCCGTTCGCCTGGCGCGAGGCCCAGCCGCCAGCGGTAATTGTCAATGACGATGGCGACGTGATCGGGGTTGTCGAAGGACGCGGCGGTGCGGTCGAAGGCGGCGTCCGAGAAATTCCATTTCGGCGAAGCGAGATGCCAAATGAGTTTCGCAAAATCGTGCCGGTATTTGTCGTAGCCCGCGCGGCCGCGCTCGGTGGCGAAATAATATTGGTACCACCATTGCAGCTCAGCGCTCGGCGGCAACGGAGCCTTACCGCCGGCCTGGCTGCCGATCAGATAGCCGCTGACGGAAACCAATCCTTTGCAGCGCTCCGGCCAGAGCGCCGCGACGATGTCGGCTGTGCGCGCGCCCCAATCGAAACCGCCGATGATTGCGGTTTGGATCTTGAGGGCGTCCATCAGCTTGACGGCATCCACCGCGACTACCGCTTGCTGGCCGTTGCGAGGCGTATCGCTTGAAAGAAAGCGCGTGGTGCCGTAGCCGCGCAAATAAGGGACGATCACTCGGTAGCCTTTCGATGCCAACAAAGGAGCGACATCAACAAAGGCGTAAATGTCGTAGGGCCAGCCGTGCAGAAGAAGGACCGCGGGACCATTCGCCGGACCGGCTTCAGCGTATCCGATATTTAGGGCGCCGGCATCGATCTGCTTGAGCGGGCCGAACGAGGCGTTCGTATCCGGCTTCCTCGGCGGCACACCTGCCGGATTTATTTTGCTGGATCGCGCTTCTGCGGAACCGGTGATGAGCAGTTTCGCGGCGGCAACGGACATGGCCATGGAGCCCAAGAGGCGGCGGCGACTTCCGTTGATTACTTCGGACACTTTCGTTGAGGTCATATTGCGACTCCTTCGTTCGATTTGATAGGCGTCATTTTTGGATCTCCTGGGTGCGTAGTGTATTTGCAAAACTGTACGTTGGGCAAATCGGATTCGTTCGCGCTGGATGAATTGCTGGCAAGCATTTGGCGGGCACAGCGTGCTGTGCCGCTACGGTTAAGGTTGTACGACGGCGCCATTCGTACCGTTGCAGCAAGCAGCGTCCTTGGGACCGAAACGTCGGAAGAGCCGCCGGGGGCCCCGCGCCGAAGATACGCAGTGAAAGGGTGATTGTTGGTTGATATTGTGCAATTATTTGGAGCATGTGGTTCCTTGTGTTACTAAGTCGTTTCGTGTCAGCTTCGAAGAAATGGCATTTATCGTGCAGGAAGCAGCCCGGGCAGGAGGGTGTTGTTTCCCCGCCTGCGATTGGACCGCTCTCGCGGCAGGAGTTCGAAAATGCGAAAAGCTATGTGGACCATCCTCGCGGTACTCCTTGGGGCCATCGTCGCGCCCTGCGTGCGGGCCGATAGCGTCAGCTTCACGTGCACCTTGTGTCAGGTCCCGGCACCGACCGCGCCGGACGTAACCTTCTCAGGTCCAACCCTCGACATTACGTGGAACTCTCAAACATTCGACCTTGTGCTGCCTGCCGGCTGGCTCGATTCCAACTCCTTCGTATGGCTTGCATCCAACGGCCAATTTATTATCTTCGACACCACACTACCTGGTGACCCAAGCGTGGATGTGGCTATCAACACTACGGGACCAGGCAATCTGGGCGGGTTAACTGATTCCGGTAAATTAGTTTTCACAACCGGTACCGCGCCTATGCCCGAACCAGACGCAGGCGGCCTCATGCTGATCGGGCTAGGGTTGTTAGGGTTGATGATGGTAATGCGAAATCGTACGACGCGGGCCCAAACGCTGGCGCCTTGAGCTCATCACTCAACCTTCACATCCGCGCACCACTGAGCGCCCACCGCTTCCAGCGCCGGACGTATTGCCCGACACCCCGCAGGATTTCCCTCCGCGGCGCATCCTGTTCATATAAAGCCGGGTAACCCGTCCTCGAAGCGCTCCCCAAGCCGAAGGTGCGACGCCGGTGACATTAATTTTCCGTCGTAGGCGATGACAGGGGAGGTTTGGCCACCGCGCGTGAGCCAACTCTGGTGGCGGGCGCCGCAAGCGGCGCCCTCTGGATTGAAACGTCAAAAGAGCCGGCGGGACGCCGGCGCTACCCTTCGCGAAAAGACTCTGGGTGAATTCCGATGCAATTCACGAAAAAACTAAGGCGCGGCGACGTGTTGAATTAGCGCAGCGGTCGGAACGCTTCACGGAGATCGCTGACGAAAAATTCTGGTTGTTCCCACGCGGCGAAGTGGCCGCCTTTGGGGGTGGCGGTTGTAAAAAATCAGTTTGGGATAGGCTTTTTCTGCCCAGCTCTTCGGCGCCGCATAAATTTCATCGGGAAAGACGCTCACGGCAACCGGGATGGTGACGTTGCGGACGTCGAAAAAGCCCCCTTTATATTCCCAATAGAGACGAGCGGACGAGACCGCCGTGTTCGTCAGCCAGTAGAGCGTGATGTTGTCGAGGACGTCGTCGCGCGAGAGGCCTTCCGTTTTTCCGTCAAACACGCGAGTGATCATCTCGTAGCTTTTAACGTCGTGATCGAGGATCCACGCGGCTAGGCCGATCGGCGAGTCGGCGATTCCGTAGATGGTCTCCGGGTGGTTGGCCATTTCGGTGGCGTAGCCCAGGCCGTGCTTGTAGAAAAAGGCGAGCTGCTCGTACGCGTGCAGTTCGTCGCCTGAAAGATTGGACGGTGGCGGAGCGCCGGCGAGGGCAGCCTTGTCAATGTCGGCTGGAACAGTGGCCGCCATGTTGGTGGAAATGGCGAGCAATCCCGGAGGCGCCTGCAGAGCCATCAGCTCGGTGACGCAATTTCCCCAATCGCCGCCCTGCGCCACATAGCGTGTGTATCCGAGGCGCTTCATCAGCACGATCCAGGCGCGCGCGATGCGGGCGGGATCCCAGCCGGCGGCGGTGGGCTTACCTGAAAAGCCGTAGCCCGGCAGGGAAGGAATCACCACATCAAAAGCGTCTTCCGCCTTGCCGCCGTAGGCAGTGGGATTGGTGAGCGGGTCGATAACCTTCATCTGCTCGATGATCGAGCCGGGCCAACCGTGCGTGATGATGATGGGCAGAGCGTTCGGTTGCTTCGAGCGGACGTGGATGAAGTGAATGTCCAGCCCATCGATGGTGGTGACGAACTGCGGATAGGAATTCAGCTTCGCTTCCACTTTTCGCCAGTCGTACTCCGTGCCCCAGTAGCGCGCGAGTGCCTTCATCGTCGCTAGCTGCACGCCCTGGGAATCATCAGCGACTGTCTCGCGTTCGGGCCAGCGTGTGGCGGCAATGCGGCGGCGCAGATCGACGAGGTCCGCTTCCGGAAAGCTGAAGTGGAAAGGGCGGATTGATTCGTCATCGGCCGCTGGGGCGGTCCTGGCGGACCCGGTGACAGCGAGCGCGACAAACATGAGGACAGCGGCGACTACTAGAGTAGATAGGACACGCATGAGCGTTCTCCTTAGAATTATTGACACGCAAGGCGCATTAATGAAAATCGAATCGGTGACCTGCAGCTATCAACCCACTGTAGGGTTCCGTGTCAGGAAGCACGGGAGCGCAGAAACGCACTAGCCTCTTATCGCGATTCCTGCCGCCCGTCAAATTAAATTTATCGGCGGTACTTCATGAAGGCGGAGTTTACGGCGGCACATCGGAAATAATTTGTGATTCGACGGGGTGGGGAACGGAAGGGTCTGGGAGCGCGGCGTCTAAACCCGCACCCTTTGCAAAAAAGAAAAACGCAAAGGATGCGGCACCCGCAAAGTCGATCCGAGACGCCATCGAAGTCCGGTGTGAAGCGGAACGTTGGGCCACCCGCCGCTAGTCATACGTAGAACGAAATTGCATAAATACTGTAAGGGGCAAGTATACTATTCTTCGTTCCATCTTTCCGACGCTGCTCGGCGGCGCGGCGGGTTTGGCGAAGGATTTTTTCCGCGAAGGTGCCATGCTGAACAAAGTGCCGAATCCAGAGCGCGTGAAATTGGGGTTCGAAGCCGCCGTACTTTCAAGCTTCAAATTCCTTACTGACCTTGGGCTGCGTCCGGTCCAAGAGGAAGTGACGTTCGTTCGGTACGAATCTACCGAAGTTTTTGTCAATGTCTATCATGGGCGAGCGTCGTTCGAGTTGGGCGTCGAAATCGGCAGGTTGAAAGAACCAGGCAAGGACAAGCTGACAATTTATGACATCGTGGCCTGGGCGAGTGCGGAGAAAGCTGAGGGGTTCGGGCATAATGTAATGTTTCAAGTCAGCTCTTCCGAGAGTGTGCGGGATTTCGTTGCCAAGCTCGCCCGTTTAGTTCAAAAGTATGCCGTCCCGTTCATCAAGGGTGATGCCACGGCTTACCGGGAGGCCCTGGAGGCCAGGTCGCGAGCCGGTGCTGAATATATTAAGCAGGTAGATCTGAGGCAGATGCGGAGTAAGGCCGAGGCTGCATGGCACACAAGGGATTACGCGCAGGTGGTCGAACTCTACGGGCCAGCGCGAAAGGACCTGACCGAAATCGAAACTAAGAGGCTGGCCTATGCTGAACAGCAGGTCATAACGCCACGGGGAGTCGGCTCCCACCCTTCCTTACGAAAGAGACACTAGCGGAATCGAAGCTTCGTTCCTAGATCCTTTGCCGGGTGCCGCAGTCTTTGCGTTTTCTTTTCTGCAAAGTGTGCGGGTTTAGACCTCACCCTTGTAAGACATACACGCCGTGCTGACGGGTAGCCCGCCAGTTTCCTGCATCAGCACGGGAGGCCCGCGCATCTTACCTTGCAGAGGGGATATATCAGTCCCGATCGATTCGCAGAATCGAAAAAGAATCGGTGGGACTGCGTGTCGCTCTCAGAGGACGCGCTAGAAATCACACATGAGCAATATCCGAAAGCAGCATCGTAGCTCAACCATCGCGCCGGCCAAGGCCTCACAAAGCGCCTCAACTCGCGAGGAGGTCGGCCGGAAGCCGCTCCCTCTGTCGGCGCTGGACCTGGTTCCGCTGGTCGAGGGCGGCACCAGCGTCGCTGCGCTGCGGGCCGCCGCCGAGCTGGCCCAAGCAGTTGACCGGTTCGGCTACACGCGACTCTGGTATGCGGAACATCACAACATGCCGGGCATCGCGACGACCATTCCTGAAATTCTGATCGCGCACGTGGGCTCGATGACCACGCGCATCCGCCTCGGCGCGGGCGGCGTGATGCTTCCGAATCACTCGCCTCTCCAGGTTGCCGAATCATACAAACTTCTTGAAGCGATCTATCCCGGCCGGATCGATCTCGGCATCGGGCGCGCGCCGGGCACCGACGCGTTGACTGCGCTCGCGCTCCGCCGCTCGCGGAAGGCTCTGACCGCCGACGATTTCCTCGAGCAGCTCGGCGAGCTCATCGCCTGGGGCAGCGGCACGTTTCCGCCCGACAATCCGTTCCGCTCCGTGCGCGCAATGCCTGACGACCAGCCGCTGCCGCCGCTTTACCTGCTCGGGTCGAGCAATGACGGCGCACGGCTCGCCGCTGAGATGGGCGTGGCGTTCGCGTTTGCAGGACACTTCAGTCCGGATTCGCCCGAAGTTGCCATGCATGCCTACCGCAACGGATTTTACCCAACTGGAATGCTCGACAAGCCGTACGCGATCCTCGCGCTCTCCGTCTTTTGCGCCGATACCCAAGAAGCCGCTGAGCGCATGGCCTCCTCGATGCTGCTCTCATTCGCGCTGCTTCGAACCGGGCACCCGGGCCGTCTGCCAAGCCCGGAAGAGGCTATCGCGCACGTGTACACACCGGAAGAGGAAAAGATCGTAGCGTTCTTCAAGAAGATCCGAATCGTAGGCACGCCCGAAAAAGTCCGCGCCCGAATTCAGGAACTCGCCGCGCGCTCGCAGGCCGACGAAGTAATGATCGCAACGCATGCCTACGACCCCGCAGCGCGCATGCGTTCGTATGAACTCATCGCGCAGGCGTTCGGCTTGCCGGAGTTTAAGCCTTCGCGCTGAAGGGAAGGTTTGGGAGCGCCGCGAATCTAAACCCGCACCCTTTGCAGAAAAGAAAAACGCAAAGGATGCGGCACCCCGCGAGTTTCAATCGTGCATGCGTTCAGTCCGGTGCCGCGCGGATGGATTCGCCACCCGCCGGGTTTAGATCCCACACTCACCACGCTCTATCTAGACCCTAACCAACATCAAAGGGGCGCGCCGTCACCGCCTCGTGAAGCGTCGCGTGTTTCATCAGCACTCCCTGACCAAAGCGGACGAATGCCTCAGTACGTTCGTGCGCGGCTAGAGCCGCCTGTGAAGCCCAATGCTCGGCGATATAGAATTCCAGATCGTCATCAGTACCGCGGTAGACGTCGTAGCGGAGATTTCCTGAATCTTTCCGAGACGCCGGCGCGAGCGCGTGAAACGCCGACATGGCGTCATCCACGTGCTCCTTCGCAAAGCGGAAAATCGCGACATGAAATATCTCGTCACCGCTAGCGGCGCCATCCGCTCGCGAGGATAAGACCGCTGCGCCAAGTAGTGTCAAGAAATTTGCGCGAGATATCATGATCATGCCTCCATTTGCTGGGCCAAGTCTGTGATGCTCTCGGACACGAGGTCAAAATCTCCCGGCTTGGCGCTGTCGGGGACGGCAACGGGTCCGTTGCCGTATTCGTGGGGGCGAAAAATGAATGCTGTACGGAGACCACAACGGCGGGCTGCATCCAAATCGAAGACGTGGGCCGCGCACATCATCACTTCCTCGGGCTTTAGATCGAGATAGTGGTATGCGGAGGCGTAGACTTCGCGGTCGGGTTTGTAGTGCTGGACCAATTCGGCGCCCAGAATGACGTCCCATGGCAAACCGCCGAATTTGGAGAGGCCGGTCATCAGGGCGATATTCCCGTTCGAAAGCGGAGCGATCACATACTTCTTTTTTAGTCGCGTGAGGCCCTCGACGGAGTCAGGCCAGGGTTTAAGCCGGCGCCAGACGTGAGTCCAGGAAACTTTTTCTTCTTCGGTGAGCCCTGCAATTTTGAATTCCTTGAGCACCTCTTCCAGGATCATTCGATGTATATCGTCGAGTCTGGTCCAAGGAATCTCGCCCTTGCGTACCTTGTCCATCGCCGGTTTGTATCCGAGGCGCCAGCGGTCGGCAAACTGCGTCCAGTCGATGTTCAGATCTTTGGCCTTGCCCCAGGCCACGCCCTCGGCAATTACTGAGGCGCGCCAGTCCACAACCGTGCCGAATATATCGAACACGAGTGCCTTCACGTTGGCGAGTTCGGGTTTCATTTCCTGTAGATCGGCGCTACTTCATGAATTCGCGCACGATGAAAGCAATCTCATCGGACGCAGTATCCAGCGCGAAATGGCCGCCATCCACGATGTGGATTTCCGCCTTAGGCACGTCGCGGCGGTACGATTCCGGCTCCGAGGGATCGAAGGACGACTCATACTTGCCCCAGATCACCAGCAGGCGCGGCTGTTTCTCGCGCATCCAAGCGTCCCACTTGGGGTAAGCGTCCACGTTCGTGCGGTAGTCGTAGAAGAGGTCGCTTTGAATGTCGCCTTGTCCGGGCTGGTTGAGAAAATAATATTCGTCGGTCCACAAATCCGGGTCATGGCGTTCCACGTCGGGATCGTCTCCCACGTGCCGCGCCCGCGTGGTCGGCAGCGACAAGAGATTAACGCGCATCGCGCTTTCATTCGGAGCCCGATCGGCCCAGTAAGCCCGTCGCGTCTTCCAATTCGCACCCAGCCCTTCGTTGTGCGCCACCGCGTCTTGCACGATCAGCGCTTCCACGCGCTCCGGATGCGCCAGGATCATGCGAAAACCCACCGGCCCGCCGTAATCCTGCATGTACAGCGTATAGCGCGAAAGCCCCAGCGATTCGGTGAAGTGATTCATGATCTCGGCAATGTGGTCGAACGTGTACGCAAACTTTTTCGGGTCCGGCCAGTCGCTGTGTCCGAATCCCGGATAATCGGGCGCGATCATGTGATAGCGGTCGGAAAGCCGCGCGAACAGCGGCTCGAACATCCGCGACGAAGAGGGAAGTCCGTGCAGCAGCAAAAGCGTCGGCGCATCCTTCGGCCCCGCCTCTCTGTAAAAAATGGAAAGCCCATCAATTTGTGTCGTGCGATAAGCCGTCGAGTGTTCCATACGAGGTTCCATGGGACGTTCCTTTCCTTGCGCCTGTGCCGGCAATTGAAATGCTGCGAGCATAAGAAGAACCGCTAGGACTAACACTCTCGCTGGAATGGGCGGGGCCATAATTCCTCCTTCTGCGGAATGCCGAGATATTCTACGCAAGGTTTGCGCCGTCGCCTCGAAAAATATTTCTGGTCGACCGGAATGGCGAAGGGAAGGAGCTGGGAGCGCGGGGTCTAAGCCCGCACCGTTTGCAGAAAAGAAAAACGCAAAGGATGCGGCACCCGCGAGTTTCAATCGTGCATGGGTTCAGTCCGATGCCGCGCAGATGGATTCCCCACTGTTGGCTTCATGTATGCATTTCGGTCTGGCTTTGCGACCGCTTAAAGCGGCTTGCATATTCGCCGGCAGTAATGCCGAGAACACGTAGGAACGTTCGGCGCATGGCAAGCGGGGTCTGAAATCCACAAGCATCCGCGATCTCCTTTAGGCCCATCGCGGAGCTATCGATCATTTGCTGCGCCGCCTCCACGCGCATGCGATCGACGAACTGCCCTGGATTCATTCGCGTTTCGCGGAGACAAACACGGGTGAAATTGCGTGAGCTCATTCCCATTCGTTTAGCAAGTCTTTCAACGCTTAAATTCTCACGCAGATTCTCAATCATCCAAACCTGCAGTTCGCGGAGTGGCTGCGATGTTGCCGCTTGCCGCGAGAGCATATGGCTGTATTGGGACTGCCCGCCCGGACGAACGAGAAACATCACCAATATCCGTGCGATTTCCAGCGCAACCTGGTGACCGTGATCCTCTTCTACCAGTGCCAGCGCCAAGTCCATTCCAGCCGTAATACCTGCCGACGTATAAATCGACCCATCTCGCAGATAGATCCGATCGGGCTCAACTGCGACGGAAGGATATTGCCGGGAAAGCTTGTCGCAATAGGCCCAATGGGTGACCGCCCTTTTGCCGTCAAGCAGTCCAGCGGCTGCGAGCACGAACGTTCCGGTGCAGATAGCCGCCACCCGACGAGATCGAGATGCCAACTCAGTGATGCGCTTTAGATAATGGTCGTCGTACAGTTCGTCATTCGCCCCTGGACCGCCCGCGACCACTAGTGTATCGATCTGAGCGGCCAGGTTTGTGAAGGGAACGGTATCCGAGATTTTGAATCCATGATTCAGTTGCAACTCTGTTGTGCCTTCCGGGCTGGCCACCACCACTTCGTACTCTGGAGCGAATTTGAACACCTCGAGAGGACCGACAAGGTCCAGCATGTCCACAGGTTGCGGACCAGTAATTACGATTCTCCTCATCTGTGACCCCCTCGATACATTA
>Ga0302304_10000607_pt1 | contig 20244 bp, 18 predicted proteins | sample III_Palsa_E2_2_FD_198769 | JGI IMG/M metagenome (GOLD analysis project Ga0302304, IMG submission 198769) | Peat permafrost microbial communities from Stordalen Mire near Abisko, Sweden - III_Palsa_E2_2 | ecosystem: Environmental > Terrestrial > Soil > Palsa > Peat permafrost | place: Sweden...
ATCAAGGCGCATGCAAAGGAGCTGGCTGCGGCGATAAAAGTGGCTGCTGTGCGATATCCGGCTGCTGTGCGTGAGCCGGCATCGGTGACGCGGGATCACCTGGAGGATCTTTATGAAAGACTGGAGTTTAGCCTAAAGCCGCGGGACTGATCGTTGCAGGCGGATTGACAATGTGTGGCCGGGGTGTTTTGGCGCCCCGGCCTTTTTATTTATCTTGCCAATCTAATCATTCCATTATGGCACAACAAGGAAATTCTGCGTCTGAGGTGGGTGTGACGAAGGTCACGGTGGAACGGCGTGGGCAGATAGTCCTTATCGGCATTAACCGACGGCCGATAAAAAAATGGTGGTTATTAACCTTTTTGCAGGCGGATGTACGGATTTCATCCCTGAGATTGTCTTGGTTTATATATAACCAACACAATTATGTCTACGAGAAAAAGTAAAGGGGCTTTATTGCTCGCCGTCATCTTATTGATTGCCACGCAGGGTTTTGCGCAGAGTACTGTGGACTGGCAGCTTGAAAAAATGCCGGCTGACCTGGAGACCGACTATGCATTAAGCGCCCTTCCCCCGCATTTGCGCAGCGACGCCACTGTTTATTTGCTGGACCCGGGAAAGGGCTATTATATCGCTCACCAGGGATCGAATGGATACATTTGTTTTATTAACCGGACGGACTGGGAATGGGCAGAATTCCGACAGGACCTTGCTACGCCCATCAGTTTCGATCCCGAAGGCGCAAGGTCGATCTTTCCAGTCTACTTTGATGTAGCAGCTATGCGGGCATCGGGGAAATTCCGGGCTGCCCAGGTTTTCGATACTATAAAGAACAGGATCATTGCGGGAATATATAAGGCCCCCTCAAAGCCAGGTATATCCTATATGCTGGCCCCTGAGATGCGTGTATACCCCGGGACGCCGGATATTAAAGAGCCCATCACGATAAGCGCGCCCCATTATATGCTGTATGCCTCGTATTTGACGCAGGAGAATGCCCGCTATAAACCAGGCACGGATGGGCTGATCCTGACGAGCCCCGATGATTCAATCCTGGGGAAAGGAAAAGACCCGTATGGCTTCGTTATTGTGTTGTCGAGCGGAACGGAAAAGGCAACGATAGTTGAAGACGGCAAAGATTTGTTGAAAAGGCTTGCCGCGTATAAGCCTTATTTGAAGCTTGAACCGAGCGGTGAGCAACATCATCACGGAAACTGACCTCTATTCGGAGGCTGACAATTCCCGGTTGACTTGAAATGTGATAGTAATGGCCAGCCCGTTTTGGCCATCCATATCAAAGGTCCCCCCTAATTGGTCAGTCAGGCCGCGCATAAGGCTCATGCCCAGCGACTCAAAGTTTTCGGGGTCAAACCCCGGAGGAAGGCCTATCCCGTTATCGGCTATCACCAGCCGGCATATATCGGAACCCGTCGTACCGGACGGATAGGACGGTGCGGCAGAAGTGTGCAGCGATATGCGTACTTCGCCTTTCCTGTCCCCCGGAAAAGCATACTTGATGGCATTGCTGATGGCTTCATTCAGGATCAAGCCGAGGGGGACGGCTTGGATCACATCCAGTTGCACTTTTTCCGTGTCCAGCACGAATTGCACTTTCCGGTCGACATCGAAGCTCTCCCGCATGTAGCCTGCCAATTCATGGATATACCAATGCATATCGATCATGGCAAGGTTGTCCGACTGATAGAGCCGCTGATGAACAAGGGACATGGAATGCATGCGTTGCTGACTGCTCTTCAGCGCCTGTAACGCATCTTCATTGTCCAGGTATGCCGACTGGGTATTCAGCAGGCTGATGACGATCTGAAGGTTATTCTTCACCCGATGATGAATTTCCTTGAGCAGCCATTCTTTTTCGCCGAGCAGCTTTTTCAGCAAATCGTTTTGCTGGTTGATCTCCTGTTGTTTTTGCTGCAGCTGAATATTGCTGCGCTGCTTGAGGCGGTAGCGGCGATACAATAATCCCAGCAATAGCAGCAACATGACTATGCCGCAGATGATGATGTTCTTGATTATTGTGTCTTTTGCTTTGTTAGCATGCTGCAACCGGCTTTCCTTCTGAAGCGACTGGATGTCGTTGTCCTTTTTCTCGGTCTCGAATTGTAGCTGCAATGCGGTACACTGCCGGTTTTTATCGATGTTGAAAATGGAATCGTTCCACATCTTATATAGTTCATAATGTCTTATTGCCTCCTGATATTTGCCCATGCCGGAGTCCGCCTTAAAATAATACTTTTCACTTTGGGACACCCTGATCAGATTATTGTTCTTTACGGCCTCGGCCCTTAATTCATCGATATAAGGATAGGCCGCCGCATATTGCCGCGCAAATAAGAGATATTCGACGATGGAGCGGGAGGTATAGTCACGAGAGGGATCGCCGACTGACAAATGATCGTGAAAGTTTACCATTTGTTTGTAATAGACGGAGGCCATTTTGCCATCCTGCAGCTTTAAATAGGTGTTCAGCAACATATCCGTCATATGGAGCCTGGCTACATCCGACCGCGGCGGGTAATATCGTAACGTATTTTTAAGGAGTCGCAGCGCGTCATCAGGTTTGTCCATCCTTAGCAACATACTGCTGATGTTGACGCTCAACTGCAGGGTGGACGTCGTATCCCGGCTGGCCATGGCGGCGTCCCTTGATTTTTGGAAGTATATTAAGGCCATGCTGTCGTTCTTCACGTCATAGTAGGTCAGGGCGAGCTGATTGTAAATGGCTACCCGTCCTGCGTCACTTTCAGCGACGCTTTCCCCGATCTTTACAGCCATCAGCCCGTCATATAATGCCTGGGGGAAATTACCTTTCTCCCGGTATACTTCACACAGGGTATAGTATACGCTCTGTACCCTGCTGTACGCTATCGATTTGTAGACATCCAAAGACTGCAGCAGCGGGGAAACGGCGCTGTCATATTTGCCGCAGTTTTGGAGTATGTCTCCCAATTGCCAGAGTGTGAAAGCTTCATCGTACTTCGAACCCGCCTTCCGGTAGAGGTCGATCGCCTCTTCATATAGGGCGGCCTTCCGGCGCCCCCCGTCTGCCCCGGCATTCGTGATATGCCCGATCGCAGATTTTATATCCCCCTGGAGCTTGAAGAGGTTGTTCTTCCGGTCAAATTCAAATGCCTGGTTGTACATGTTGCGGGCGCCGTCCATGTCCTTTCTTTCTTCCAGCAACATTCCCTTTAAATATAAACCTCCGCCCAGGCCATAAGGATAGTCGAGTTTTTGGCTGAGCGCCTCGGCTTCCTTGTTGAATCTTTCGGCGCTGTCGAGGTCGCCCGAAAATTCTCCGATCTTACCGATATAATACCGGCTGAGGTCCTGTAAGATATCTACCCTTGCCGTATCGGCCTTGCTTAACCGCAAACGCAGCAACAATGCCCCGGCCTCTTCGGGAGACTGTCCGTAGGCATGGTATACAAACAAGAAGCTGAGCAGGAGGATGGGTGAACGCATGTTCTAAAATAAACTATTCCCGGACATTTGGCGAGTTTCAGCGGGCGCCCATAAATATTTCGGAGGGCCCTCATAAAATTACGATATGCCGTAAATTATTTTATGGATATTCCGGCTCAATTTATTTGGGGCCAATAAGTTATGAGTGCGGTACGCCAATTGGAATATAAAAGGACATGCTACAAAAGCGCGCCATCACCTTACTGCTGAACATCTGCCTGGTCCTATCGGTATCCCGGGCACAGACCTTTCAATTGATGCGATATGATGAAAGCTATGCTGACCTAAGGGACTCTGCAAGGACATTCTATCATCGGGTGAAATACGCTCCATTGTTTAACGGGCAGGTGTATGTGTCTTTCGGCGGGGAGGTCAGGTGGGAATTCGATGCCTTCGATAATGAGGACTGGGGAGCGTTCCATGCCGGAAAGGATAATTTCCTGTTACAGCGGTATGATCTTCATGCAGACCTTCACCTGAGTGACAGATTAAGATTTTTTGCACAGCTCAGAAGCGGGCTGGAAAACGGGCGGCCTCATGGGCCAAGGCCGATAGACGAAGACAAGCTGAACGTGCAAAACCTTTTTGGCGATATCCGGATATGGAAGACGCCAAAGGACACCTTAACCTTCCGGGGAGGAAGACAGGAAATAAACTATGGATCGGGCAGGTTGATTTCTGTAAGGGAGGGTCCCAACCTCAGGCTGTATTTTACCGGGGCCAAATGGATGTATGCGAGTAAGAACCTGACGGTGGACGCCTTTGCTACTGGAGGCCGATTCGGTCCATACAGGTGTATTCGACAATCATGGCACGAAAGAATTAAATCTCTGGGGGACATACGCAAGCCTGGCGGCGCCGCTGCTTCAGCATATAGACCTATACTATATCGGTATCCGCAGGGACAATTCCCCCTTCGAAGAAGGAGTGGAAAACGAGTACAGACATACCATGGGCGGGCGTATCTGGCGGGCGGGGAATGGAGTCAACTATGATATCGAGGGAGATTAATAGCGGCACCCATTCCGGTACCGTCTTCCCTATCATCCGTTCAGGCAAATTAATAACGGCAGGTTTGTTACCTTTCCATAGTTTATCCCAAATGCCATCATTCAATTTGTATGATGTTTTAATCAATTGCTGTGTATAGAGATTACTGATCAAATCGTCGTCCAGGCTATACAATGACGGATAGACAAGTCCTTCCTTCACCAGCCAAACGATGTGATATGTTGCGGCAAATGGCCGGATAATCCGACGGCTGATGAAACCGGAAAGCTCTGCGGGGCTGACCGGGGCGACTGCCATGCGGCTCAATTCACCAATGATGGCCTGGTCAAGCTCCGGCATCGTTAAAGGGGGTAATAGATTTACGATATATCATAAAGGCTAAATATAAAGATTTTATTTAAAAAATTGTTAATCAGCGAAATGTATTAAAGGCACAGGGTTTGAACCTTTAGTTCTATCATTTTATTTATAACCTTAAAATCAAAAAAATGAGCACGATTAAAGCAAAAGACGGCACCGAGATCTATTATAAAGACTGGGGGACCGGGCAACCTATCGTTTTTCATCATGGCTGGCCGTTGTCAGGCGACGACTGGGATGCACAAATGATGTTTTTCCTCAATCAGGGATACCGGGTTATTGCGCATGATCGCAGGGGACATGGAAGGTCTACTCAAACGGGCATTGGGCATGACATGGATACTTATGCAGCAGATGTGGCAGAGCTTACGAAAGCGCTTGATCTGAAGAATGCGATACACATTGGTCACTCGACCGGAGGTGGCGAAGTGATCCGATATGTTGCCAAGCATGGTCAGGGCCGGGTTGCCAAGGCCGTCCTGATCAGTGCGGTTACTCCGCTGATGGTGCAGAGTAAGAATAATCCGGACGGTGTGCCGATGTCTATATTTGATGAAATACGTGAAGGTACAGGGTTTCACCGGGCACAATATTTCGAGGATTTTACCATTCCCTTTTATGGATACAATCGCCCGGGGGCAAAAATATCACAAGGGATCAGGGATAATTGGTGGCGCCAGGGGATGATGGGTGCGGCCAATGCGCATTATTTTGGTATCAAGGCTTTCTCGGAAACGGATTTTACCGAAGATCTTACGAGTGTGGATATCCCGGTGCTGGTTCTGCATGGGGAAGATGACCAGATCGTTCCCTTCCCGATTTCAGGGGCAAAAGCTGTCAAACTCCTGAAAAACGGCAAACTTATTTCGTACCCCGGTTTTCCCCATGGGATGCCTGCGACGGAAGCGGCGACGATCAATAAAGATCTTTTGGCATTTATCAAGTCGTAAAAAAATACGCTTGGGGGTTTTATGCTCCAAATGTAAAGGCCCCGACGATATTCGGGGTTTTTTGTGTGCGGTTGCCATTTGTCCCATTTCCGTTGGTGCGATGTCATCTGAATAGTAAGTTTAGGTATGAGAATAATATGCTTGCTTGGGTTTCTGTGGACCCTCTGCGGTACTGCCATGGCGGATAACTACAGGGGCTCGGCGACCAGGATCAACGACCTGGTCCATACCAGGCTGGACGTACGCTTTGACTATAAAAAGCGTTATTTGAATGGGAAGGCCTGGGTAACGCTGGTCCCGCATTTCTTTGCCACCGACTCCCTCCGGTTGGATGCCCGGAGTATGGACATTCACAGCGTCTCGCTGGACCGGGCGGGGAGCCGTATCCCCTTGGCATTCCACTACGACGGGTTTAGCCTGAACATACAGCTGGACAGGATGTACCGTCATGATGAAAAATATACGGTTTTCATCGACTACACGGCAAAGCCTTATGAGATGCCATTCCGGGACAGTTCCCTTATCCCTTATTGCAGGGGGCTGTATTTTGTCAATCCCGACGGGGCGGAGCCGGATAAACCGGTACAGATCTACACGCAGGGCGAAACCGAGAATTCCTCGGTCTGGTTCCCCACCATAGACAAACCCAACCAGAAGACGACCAGCGAGATCAGCATGACGGTCCCGTCGAAATACATGACGCTGTCCAACGGTCGCCTGGCTTCCCAAAAGAACAATGGGGATGGGACCCGCACGGACACCTGGAAAATGGAGCTTCCCCATCCGCCCTACCTGTTCATGATGACGGTGGGCGACTTCCGTGTCTACCACGACCACTGGCGGGACAAAGCGGTCGACTATTACCTGGAACCCGCCTGGGCGCCCTATGCCAAACAGATTTTCGGGGTGACGCCCGAGGCAATAGAATATTTTTCCAACGTGCTGCATTACCCATTCCCCTGGAATAAATACGATCAGATAGTGGTACGGGATTATGGCAGCGGGGGCATGGAGAATACCACGGCGACCCTGATGAACGAATACATGCTGCGTACGCCCAGGGAATTGCTGGATGCCTATTATGATAAGGCCAACAGTACCATCATCCATGAACTATTTCATCAATGGTTTGGCGCCCTGGTCACCTGCGAAAGCTGGAGCAACCAGGCCCTGGATGAAACCTTTGCCGAGTTCAGTGACGGGCTGTGGTCGGAACACCACTATGGGCAGGACGCGGGGGATGATGCCCGTTATCAGGATTTGTCGGCATATTTAGGCTCGCAGCGCGCCCATACCCTTCCCCTGGTACGATACCATTATGACAACGAACTGGACGTATTCGATATCGTGACGTATTGTAAAGGGAGCAACATCCTGAACATGCTGCGTCATTACCTGGGGGACCCGGCCTTCTTCGAGGGATTGCACCGCTACCTCACTACCAATGCCTTCAAAAGCGCGGAAGTCGATCAACTACGCCTGGCGATGGAGGAAGTATGCGGCGAGGACCTGCATTGGTTTTTCGATCAATGGTATTTCCGGCCGGGGCACCCGGTCCTGGATATCAGCTATCATTGGGATGGGGGTACCCATACCCAAACCGTCTATTTGCAGCAAACACAAAAAGATTCCGTTTTCCAGCTGCCTATGGCGATCGATATCTACACAGGGACTTCCAAAAAAAGATATTCTGTCCGGATGAATGACCGGGCCGACACGCTGACATTTCAAACGCCCGTCCGCCCGGACTTGGTGAACGTAGACGCAGAGAAGGTGCTGGTCGCCGCCTTGACCGATCACCGGACACTTGACGAATATGCCTTTGAGTATTTTCACGCTCCTCTCTACCGTGACAGGATCGAGGCCATCAACGCTGCGGCCGCGGCCCCCTCGGATAAAAGGGCCCAAGCGGTGCTGTTAGCGGCTTTGCATGACAAATACTATAGGCTGCGCATACTGGCGATGAATGCCCTGGATTCGGACATGCTCTCTGCGGCGGCTCCCGTGTTGTCGGACCTGGCGTTGCATGATACGAGTACGCTGGCCCGGGCGGCGGCCATCCGGGTCCTGGGACGGCTCAAAAAGGCCGAGTACATGCCTATCTTCGACAGGGCCATGGAAAGTCCATCCTATGCGGTGGAGGGGGCGGGCCTCATAGCAATGAGCCTGCTGGACAAGGGGAAGGCGCTGCGGTTCGCACAAAAGCTGGAGAAGGATAGCAGGGGCGAGTTGGCGAAGGCCATTAAGGCATTGCATGATTCACCTTAGTTGACTGGCAGCGGGCCATGTAAAAAAGTCCAGCAAGAATTGCAGGTTGTTTTCTGCGTGCATGGCTTCTGTTTGCTGTAGGGTCATTTCCGTGATTTCGGCTGCACGTTTGCACATCTTCTTCTCAAAAGAAGCAATAGCCTGGTCAATTGTTTCGAATTGCCCAAGGCATAACGCATCGTATAGATCCAAGGCATCTGCCAGTGCCTGGTTGGCGCCTTCCCCTGCAAAAGGAGGTATACGATGGGCAGCGTCGCCGATCATTGTGAGGTTCGGCAGGGCCTTCCAGTACTGGTCGATCGGAAAATGATACCATGGGCGAGGTACTAAGGTCAGGGCATCAGTAGCCAACAGCTCCTGCCATTCCTGGCTCCAGGCAGCAAATTCCTTTTGAAACCAGGCTGCCATTGAAGCTATGTTTGTAAAATCGATTTCCGAACTTGCCAACCAGTCTTCCGGAGTTTTCAACCCGATTAAAACACTAAGCGTACCATCGCCTTTGGGGCCGAAACAAATGGTTTTGCCGTGTTCCAGCGCAATGAGCTTGCCTCCTTTTACGAGTTTCCAAAGATTAGGTGTATGTTGCTCGGCGTTATGTATATCTACCTCAATGGACGATACCCCAGAATATACCGGGCGAATATCCGTGAGGTATTTCCTTACTCTGGAATTGGCCCCATCTGCCGCGATCACGAGATCGGCATAAGCTGCGGCGCCGTTTTCGAATAAAATAGACCACCCGTCTCCGGATGGTTTCATTTCAGTAAACCTGGCATTCCAGATAATGTTTCCTTCGTTTAGAGAGGCGATGAGCAGATCGCGTAAAGGCCCGCGGTCTATTTCCGGGCGGAAGTGCTCATGTCCGAAGTCTTCTTCATGCTTTTCGTCGTGGTCATCCAATAAAATGTCCATTTGGCTATTGGTGATACGCATTTTATCAGCCTTCGGACGATAATGCTTCTTAAACTCATCCAGCAATCCTGCGACGTCGAGGGCTTTTAAACCTGTGTCGTCATGCAGATCCAGGGTCGATCCCTGCTGACGGACATATCGATCAGCATCCCGTTCGTATACCTTTACGTTCACTCCTTGTTGCTGTAGCAGTCTGGCGAGCGTCAATCCTCCGGGCCCACCGCCAATGATGGCTACCTGTTTGTTTTGTAATAACATATTTTTTTGCTTTGATTGGTATTTCGGTTCTTTTGGCAAAACTATTACTACTTTTACGGCTATAATAGTCCTTTTCACGATAAAAATAGTCGTAAATGAAAATATCCGTTACCGATAAAAATGGATCGGGCATTATGGTGCAATTAGCCCGGGCTCTCGGCGCCACCGTTAGCGGACGGTTTATCCATATCCCCAAAAGCAAGGGTGAGGGGTACATTACCGGGTTAGCCTGGGGGAAAGATCTGCGGATGATGGTGCGCAACTATTATCTGAACGAAGAAGTTCTGCTCGAACGGAAAAATGAATTAACCGAGGGGCAGGACAATGTTATTTTTTTTCTAAGCGGCATTTTTGCTTCGCCGGTGCAACAAGAAAAACAAGTATTACCCGAACAGGCGAATGTGTTTATCTGCATGCAGGCGGTTTCTTCGGTCATCACCATGCCATCAAACACCTTTTTCAGAAGTGTGACTATCGTGGCTTCACGCGAGTATCTGCGTCAGCTATTCTCCGACATACGCCACCCGGTGGTGGCCAGTATTTTGGAAGCCAAAAACAATTTCGCGTTTGAGTCCGGCATATCAGCCGAAATGATCAAAACCGCCAACGAGATCCTGCATCAGCCTGTACCCGAAAGCCTGGAAAATCATTACTATAAACTGAAATGCGAAGAGATGCTGTGCTATATTTTCGCGGTATTGATGCAACGGGAAGCGGCGCCGATGAGCGGTATGCATATTGATGATATCAAAGCTATTTATGCGGTCAAATCCCGTTTGCAGTCGCACCTGGATGAAGCTGCCGACATCGCATCGCTGGCCAGGAAAGCCGGCATGAGCGAACCCAAAATGCGGAAACTGTTTAAACAGACTTTCGGGAAGGGGGTTTTTGAATATTATCAGTCGATGCGGATGCAGGAGGCTGCCAGGTTGCTGAAAGAAAAGCGGCTGACGGTTTCTGAGGTTGGCTATCGGTTAGGATTTACAAACCTGAGTCATTTTTCAAGAGTTTTTGAGGAACATATTGGCATGAAGCCGAAGAAGTATTCGACGGTAACTACTTGAATCGCTCCTCCACTTTTTTCTTAAGGTCACGCAACGCTTTGGCCTTGTTTTTTTTTAACGGCTCTGTTATGTCAGCCGGAGCACCTCCAGGATTGTATTTTTCCGCCCAAAGGGTGATCTCACAAAGTATCGGTATTAGTTGAATCGCTTTTTCGGTAGGGCGATATAGAAATTTGGATTTATTTGTTGGTGCGGTACGCTTTGAAACGAAGCCTTCCTGCAGCAACACGTTGAGCCTGTCGGTTAAAATGTTTGTAGCAATCTTTTCATCCGAGCATAAGAATTCACTAAAGGAATCCTTGCCATACAAAAGTAAATCCCTCATAATCAACATTGTCCATTTATAAGCATACTGGTTAGCTGCGAGTTCTCCGTAATTGGCATTGTTCGTCCCGAATTACTAGTTTCTCCAGCGTTAGGGTACAATCATACTTTAGTCGTTTTGGCATCTTATGCTGCCGCCCGATCAATTGCAATCGCAGCGGTTTGGGTTTATTTTTACATATTACGCTTTCAAATCACCGGACCCGGGACATTCTGCTTATAATCGATTTTGACAAGGGTGGAATAATGACGAATCGAATTCCTCCCTGAGTTTTCAAATTGAAAACTTTTGCCTATATTTGCTTTACTATGAACATCATAGCAAAAGGAACCATTCTGTATTATATTGATAGATATCCGAAGGCAAAAACGGCGTTGTTGACCTGGTATCATGAGTTTTCAAAGTCGGATTTCAGGAATTTTAATGAATTGAAAGCTTTCTACGGAAATGTGAGTATTGTGGCCAACAGCCGCGGGATATTTAATATTAAAGGTAACGATTTTAGGCTCCTCGCTTCCATCAATTTCCGTCAACTGGCGGCTTATGTTATCTGGTTCGGCACGCACAAGGAATACGATAAGATAGATGCGACAACGATCAGCTTTGATATCGGTATACTTAACTTTAAAAGAAAATAATATGGACTGGAAAGTGATAAAAAAGAAGACTGACTATAAAAAGGCCCTGCAACGGACTATTTCCATATTTCAGGCAGAACCCGGAACTCCGGAGTCTGATGAACTTGAATTATTGCTTGTCCTTATAAAGGATTATGAGGATAAGCATATTGTTTTACCCGACGTTGATCCCATTGAAGTGGTAAAGTTAAAGATGGAAGAAAGAGGGCTGAAAGCGAAGGATCTGGAACCATTGATCGGATCAAAAGGCCACGTGTCATCCATCCTGTCCGGACGCAGAGAGCTGACCTTGAAAATGGCTCAGAAACTGAAAGATTATTTTCAGTTGCCTGCGGATATATTTATGCATACGGCGTGATGCCCGACTATAAACTATAACCGGAAGAACATCTCCTGCAACTCCTCGCCCAGGATAATACCGCCGCTTTCGATATCACTGGCTTCATTTCTCCCTGGGACAGCGATATGAAATCGGGTAATCTCATAGTTTTTGTTATTTTTACGTTATATAATCATAACTGCTGGAGACCCTACATACATATGATGAAGCCGCGTTGTTTAAGCGTATCGCTCAAGGCGATGAAGCGGCTTTCCGCCAGGTTTTTCACTACTACAATAAAAAACTGTTTCCGGTCGTGGTCAGCCTGGTTCGATCAGAATCCGACGGCCGGGAAATTATCCAGGAAGTTTTTATCAAATGCTGGCTTAACCGTGAGAATCTGCCCAAAATGGCCAATCCTGGCGGCTGGCTCTACACTGTGGCCTGTAACTCTGCTTATGATTTTATCCGCAGCATGGCCACCTATCGGGTAAAACTGCGCCAATTACCGGTGATGGAAATTGATCAAGAGCTTGAACAGCAGCTCGATGCTAAATATACCCAAACTTTGATCGACGAGGCTGTTGCTCATTTACCCCAGCGGCGCCGCCAGGTATTCCAAATGGCCCGCCTGGAAGGTTATAGCCGAAAGGAGATTGCCGAGAAGTTGGACATTTCGGAGCATACAGTCCGCAATCAACTTGTTGAAGCCGTGGCATTTGTACAAGAGTACCTCGAAAAGCACGCCTGTGTCTATCTTCCTGCCTTGGTGATTTGTTTGCACCAATTTTAATATTTTTATTCGGCTGATAGTACAAAGCCAGGTGCACAGCCGTTTCTTCTCCATTAAGCAGGCATACACCATGGATCAATCCTACTGGAAAGAACAGTTGAATAAATACCGAACGCGCTCGTTATCCCCTGCGGAAGAAGAGCTGTTGTGGGATGCATTGGCGGATGCGGCCAATGCAGAGGGGTGGAAGGAGATTGTGGAGGAGATGTTGCGCGAGGAGGCCCAGGCTGGAGAATATCAAATCAATGATTGGGAAACTGTGCTTGAGGCGGTGTTTCAATCGGACAGAACAGTGCAACCATTGGTGACGCGACGAGTGCCGGTCATTATACGCCAAGCGGTGGCCGCTGTCGTTTTTGCCTTATTAGGTACGGGTGCCTGGTGGGTGATTCATGATGCGCAGGTGATTCATGATGCGCGGGGGGTGAAGCCTTTAGATGTTTCAGCGCCTGTGAGGAACAGGGCAATGATAACGCTTGGAAATGGCCAGCAGGTTTATCTGGACAGTGTAGTCAATGGTGCACTGGCTCAGCAAGGCAATGCTGAATTGGTGAAAGAAGGTAGTGGTCGGGTCGCTTATAAAGTGGAGAATGTAACTAACCGGGAGCTGCTCTATAACACACTAACCAATCCCCGGGGCAGCCGCGTCGTCAGCCTGACGCTCAGCGATGGCACGAACGTATGGCTCAATTCGGAGAGCTCGCTTCGCTATCCGGTGATCTTCAACGGGCATGATCGGACTGTAGAAATAAAAGGGGAAGGGTATTTTGAAGTAAAGAAAAAAGCAGACCAGCCTTTTATAGTACATGTAGAGAACGGGGCGAAAATTGAGGTTTTGGGTACAACCTTCAATGTAAATGCTTATTCCGACGAACTTAATATTAAAACAACCTTGCTGGACGGTTCCGTCCGTGTGGCCTTCGCTGAATCACCCGGTGTTGTGCTCAAACCCGGGCAGCAGGCTTGGCTTGCAGGCCAAAAGATTGTGCTGAACAAAGTAGATACTTCCGACGTCGTGGCCTGGAAGAACGGGCTCTTTGCCTTCCACGATGCCGATTTGCCTTCCGTGATGCGGCAATTAGCCCGCTGGTACAACATTGAGGTGACTTATGAAGGACTTATTCCGAGGGAGAAGTTTCAGTTCAACGGGAAAATGGGCAAAGACCTTTCGCTGGACAATGTGCTGGATCTCCTGACCAATGCACAAGTGCATTTCCGGATCGAGGCAGGCAATAAATTAGTGATCAGGCCATGATTCAATAGAAAAGAACCTTCCTATCTAATTTAGGTAAACTTATAACAAAAAACCGGGTACAGATTGGACTCCTTTCCCGGTTTTGGTTCAGGTTAACCCTAACAAACAAGGTTTGCGCCACTGCTTATTATTTAACCCAAACACAATGCAAAAGTATGCAAATTGACGCTCTTTGCAAGCCCTCCTTCCATGCCCGGAAGCAAAGGCGGGAATGCGTAACCAAAACGTTGTTAGTTATGAGGCTAACAGGCATCATTTTACTGGCTGGATTTTTACAGGTCAGCGCCCATGGCTCGGCACAAACCGTCACCTATCAGGGTGAGGCTGTGCCACTGACGCAAGTATTGTCTGTTCTGGAGAAACAGACCGGCTACGTCTTCTTTTATAATAGTCGAGACCTGGAAGGGACTGTTCCGGTAACAGTCAATCTGAAGAATACGCCTTTAGAAGAAGCGTTAAAGGCTATACTTTCCGGCCAGTCCCTAAAATTTGTCATTAAAGGCAATACTATTTTAATCACCAGGCCTCAAGCACTTCAGTCCGTGGACTCTCTCCCCCGTAAATCCGCGGCTGATCTTCACGGGCGCGTCACGGATTCGGCGGGAGCGCCATTGTCCGGGGCATCAGTAAGCCTAAAAGGAACCAGGTACAACACCTCAACTGATAATAAAGGAAATTTTAGTTTTCCATCTGTACCACAAGGCAAATATACTTTGATGGTGAGCTATATTGGCTATGCAAAAACGGAAAGTAACATAGTTATAGATGGTGAAACATTAAATGTAACAACTGTTTTGCATACAGCATCATCTGCGCTGGACCAAATCCAGATCATAGCTTATGGTTCGGAATCTAAACGCTTTAGTGTTGGGTCTGTCACTACGGTTAGCGCCGATGTTATAGAAAAGCAGCCGGTAACCAATCCGTTATTGGCATTACAAGGGCAGGTCCCCGGGCTGGCTATTAATTCAACCAGTGGGGTGCCGGGGTCGCAGGTATTGGTGCAAGTAAGAGGACAGAACACGCTGGTTCCAAATACAAGTCTTCCCAAAGGATATGATCAACCTTTATTTATCATTGACGGCGTGCCTTTTGCTCCTCAAAATAATGTTGTCAGTCAGCTGTACAGTCTTGCCAATGCGCTACCTTCCAGCGGCGGTATTAGCCAGGGTGGCGGCATAAGCCCTTTTAACAATATTAACCCCAATGACATAGAAAGTATTAGTGTCCTCAAGGATGCGGATGCTACTTCTATTTATGGCACGCAAGGCTCCAATGGCGTTATCATTATTACCACCAAAAAAGGGAAACCCGGTAAAACAGTTTTTGACCTTAACGTTAATTCCAGTTTTAATTCGGATGCGCGTCCGGTACAGTTACTGAACACAGAACAATACCTTCAATACAGAAAGGATGCTTATGCTGCTGATGGAATTACACCCACCAACGATCCGAATAACTTTTTAGGTTATGCGCCTGATTTAACTATTTTCGATCAGGATAAGTATACAAACTGGCAAAAAGTCATTAATGGCAAAACGTCTAATAATACGGATATCCACGCCAGCCTATCTGGCGGCAGTGCTAATACCACGTTCATTGTTTCTCCAGGCTATTCCCGGTCGGATTACAATTTCCCCGGTAACTTTGCCGACCAGAGAATGACTTTGCATAGTGCTTTACACAGTAACTCGGTCGATAAACATTTTACCATTGACCTGGTTACCGACTATGGTTACGATCAGAATAATTCTGTGGGTTTTGGAGCTGGTCAGGATATTTTATTACCCCCCAATTTACCTAACCTGTTAGATCCGGCCGGTAACTTAGTCTGGACTTATAAAGGGGCCGACCTAAGTGGGTACCAATTCTATAGCTACTTAAAAGAGCCCACCGATCTTCAAAATTATAATTTAAATCTGTCGTTGAATCTTTCCTATAAAATACTGGAAGGTTTAACGATTGGCGCTAATTTGGGTTATAGCCGTAACACCTCATCAGAAAACTCCAAAGACCCAGCCTCCGCGCAAAATCCATTGACTGCTGATGCTAATGCGAGCTTTGCCACTAACACCTATCAGACTATCAATATTGAACCGCAGCTGAATTATACAAAATCAATTGACAAAGGTTCGCTGACGGCTTTGTTGGGCTCTACTTATAAAAAGAACGCCGATAATTCAACTGTTAATTACGGATACGGTTATACTAACGACAATTTGCTTGGATCCATTCTTGGAGCTGCCACGGTATATGATGCGGATAATTCAACCATTTATAGATATAGTGGAGCATTTGCACGTTTTAAATATATTTATGATCAAAAATATATCGTTGAAGCAACTGGTAACAGGGATGGTTCCAGTAATTTTGGCCCCGGGCGTCAATTCGGTAATTTCGGTTCTGTAGGAGCGGGTTGGATATTTTCTGAAGAAAAAGCATTCAAAGATGCCCTTCCTTTCTTAAGTTATGGTAAGCTGTCCGGCAGCTATGGCACAACGGGGTCCGATGGTATTCAGGGTTATCAATATCAGGCATTGTATGAGCCTTTCTCCTCTTTTCCTACATTCCAGGGCATAAAACAAAGCTACCCTTACAATCTTTACAATCCTGATTACAGCTGGGCAACAAAAAAATCATTGAACGTTGCATTGGATTTTGGTTTTTTTAATAATCGCTTATTGTTAAATGCAACTTATTACAGAGACCGCGAAGGCAACCAGTTAGTAGGCTATGAATTACCAGTACAAACTGGTTTTACAACCGTACTGGGAAACCTACATGCAGATATCCAAAACAAGGGATATGAATTTTCAGCAACTTCAACCAACATAAAAACCAAGGATTTTACCTGGACAACTAATTTTAATTTAACATTTAACCGGAATAAGCTGATTGCCTTCCCTAACCTGGCAACTTCTTCTTATGCCCAACAGTACGTCATTGGCCAACCTACTTCTATTATATTCGGTTATCGGTATAAAGATGTAAACCCTACCACCGGGTTGTTTGAGTTTTACGATAGAAATGGCGACGTTACTTCTAATCCCACTTCCCTAACGGCGGCACAAGGTGGCGATGAAGTGCCGATTGCCAACAGGGAAGTTAACTTTATGGGAGGATTTGGCAATAACTTCAGCTATAAGCATTTCAGCCTTTATATTTTCTGCCAGTTTTCCAGTCAAAATGCCCCAAATTACCTCTCCGAAGTGTATACTTTCAATTCTTTAGGGTTGACGGCCAATAAACCTACGGCAGTTCTGAATAATTACTGGAAAAACCCTGGCGATAACGTGCAGCTTCAGCGATTGGCGAGCGGTTTTTTCTCACCGGCGTTCACAACTGGATATGATTTCGATCAATCCAGCGGAGTTTATGGCAATGATACTTATCTGCGGGTGAAAACAGTAGCGTTATCTTATGCTTTGCCAGATGCTTTTTTGAAAAAAGTTCATATTCAGGGCGCCAGAATTTATTTAAATGCACAGAACTTGCTGACGATCACTAATTATAAGGTTGGTGACCCGGAAGAACCCGGTAATTATACCGTTTTCCCTGTGCAGCGCATTATCGCCTTTGGTTTAAATCTCCATTTTTAAGCAATCATTATCATGAAAATACTATCTTTTAATAAAAATAAAAGACTGGCGGGTAGTTTGTTAATTGCCATCCTCACATTTGTTTCCTGCAAAAAGTTAATTTCAATACCTGCGAATCCGCCGGCTGCCATTACGCAGGCCGAGCAGTTCGCAGATAGTGCCACTGCAATGTCTGCCGTAGCGGGGGTTTATACTTATGATAGGTACAGGATTATCCTCCGACGAGCTATCTTATACCGGTAGTACGGATCAGCAGCAATTCTACAGTTATACCTTGACTCCGTTAAACGTCGAGGTCGCTTCGTTATGGGCATCTCCTTATCAAGGGTTATATGCGGTAAATGATATATTGAATGGGATAACCGGCAATAAAAATTTATCTGCTTCCTTCATTACACAAATTTCCGCGGAAATGAAGGTTGTCCGGGCACTTTATTATTTTAACATGGTCAATTTATTTGGCGGAGTGCCTTTGGTTACCTCAACTGATTATAATACAACCGCTCATTTGCCGAGGGATTCCGTGGCCGCAATCTATAGTCAAATAATCGCAGACCTAAACGATGCCACCGGGAATTTACCGGCAAGTTACCCTTCGGCAGGCAGGGCACGGCCTAATTTATACACTGCTCAAACACTATTGGCAAAAGTTAATCTATACGAGGGTAACTGGCAGGCTGCCTATAACGAAGCTGATTCCGTTATTAACTCCGGTGCATACGTTTTAACGGACAGTTTGAATAATGTATTCTTAGACGGTAGTACCGAAGCAATTTGGCAAATACCGGCTGTACAATCATTCTTTGCTACAACGGAAGCATACGATTTTGTGCCGAATATCGGAGCTGCGCCGGGTTATTTAGTAACTCCCTTTTTGTTAAATGCTTTCGAGCCGGGAGATCAGCGGCTTCAGGACTGGGTGGGTACAACAGTGATCAATAGCCTGAATTTATATTATCCTTTCAAATATAAAAATGTACTGGCAAGCGGCACTCCTGTGGAGGATTACATGATATTCAGGTTAACCGAAGTATACCTGATCCGTGCCGAAGCTGCTGTAAGAATGCCCAATCCAAATTTAAGTAGCGCTATAGCGGATGTTAATATTATCCGAAACAGGGCCGGATTAGCGAACAGCACAGCTGATATAACATCGCAAACTGCTGTATTAGCCGCCGTACTGCATGAAAGGCAAACCGAAATGTGTTTTGAATGGGGAAGTCGTTGGTTTGATTTAAAAAGGACGGGAAACGCGGGGACGGTACTTACTGCTGAAAAGAGCGGCTGGCAGCCCAATGCGGCACTATATCCAATACCTCAGGCGCAGCGGCAATTAAATAGCCTGCTTACACAAAATCCGGGATACAATTAATAACAACCTACAAATGAAAAGAATAATCTTGTGGACTTTAGCCTTTAGTCCAGTAACAGTATTGGCGCAAAACGACAGTTTTACCTTAAAAATAAATATTCCTACATACAATGTGCCTGCCAAAGCGTATTTCTTTTATGCTTTGGATGGTAAGACCATAACCGATTCAGCAGTAATTAATAATGGGATAGTACAATTCAAGGGAACAGTTCATGAGCCGACAATGGCATCATTGGTTATTGATCCTCATGGAGTTGGCCGTGATAAATTACGCCCGACCAATATAGATGCTTTTAACTTTTTTATTGACAGTGGAAACATCGATATTAACGCAAAGGATTCTGTTAAATATGCAACCGTTATTGGATCAAAAGTTACTGATGAATATTTGGATTATAAAAAGCTTGTAGCACCCGAATTCAAAATACAAAACGATGTGGTGGTAACGATGAGCAATGCATCACCTGAAAAAAGAAAGGACACTACATTCCGAAATTATTTAGCAGCTACATATGAAAAAGCTGCCAACGACATCAAAGCTGCCGATGAAACATATATCAAAGCTAACCCTAACTCCTATGTTAGTGTATACTTAATGAACGCAGTCATTGGCAGCATTATGGATTTAAATAAGGTAGAGCCATTATTTAAAGGTTTATCACCTGCTATGCAAAATACATTGGCGGGCAAGAAAATTGCTGAAATGATTGAAGCATCGCGCATGACAGCCATAGGCGCCATGGCACCGGTGTTTACTCAAAATGACACTGCCGGCAAGCCTGTTAGCTTGACTGATTTCAGGGGAAAATATGTATTGGTTGACTTTTGGGCCAGCTGGTGTGGCCCATGCCGTGGGGAAAATCCTAATTATGTAAAAGCATATCAGCATTACAAAGATAAAGGTTTCACGATGTTAGGTATTTCATTGGATCGCGCGGGTGCAAAGGATGCCTGGCTGGCAGCCATAAAAAAGGATGGATTAGAGTGGACACAGCTATCGGACCTGCAATTTTGGGATAATGATGTAGCTAAATTATATGGAGTAAAAGCTATCCCCCAGAATTTCCTGATTGACCCACATGGTAAAATAGTAGCCAGAAATTTAAGGGGGGATGATCTGGAAAATAAACTAGAAGAGCTATTTTCTAAATAAACTTGAAGAATGGGTGAAAACACCCTTGTAAACCGCAGCGGAATACTGTAAATATGCTGATGAAAAATACTTTCATCATCATTGCGCTGCTGCTGGTGGCCTATCTCTTCATCAGCCCCCATATTTTCAGCCAGCCCCTGCGGGATTCCGCAGTGTCCGTTGGCGCCGCTCCCAAAGAAGAAATACAAGCCAACCAACCCCCGAAGCAAAAGGTCTCCACCGGAAGGGACGGATTCCTGACCGATGTGGAATTCGATCTCTCCATGTCCGTATTGTTGTTCGGCATCCTGGTCCTTTGTATGGAGGTATACTTAATAAAGATCAAACAGATCGGCCACGATTATATTGCCAAGATCATTCTCGTCACCCTGATCGTAACCGGGACCCTGTTCCTGATCACCGCCGGCTATAACAACGACCAGATCGCCCCTGCGACGGGACTGCTGGGCACGATCGCCGGGTATCTTTTGGGCAAAACGTCCGC
>Ga0302304_10000608_pt1 | contig 20216 bp, 17 predicted proteins | sample III_Palsa_E2_2_FD_198769 | JGI IMG/M metagenome (GOLD analysis project Ga0302304, IMG submission 198769) | Peat permafrost microbial communities from Stordalen Mire near Abisko, Sweden - III_Palsa_E2_2 | ecosystem: Environmental > Terrestrial > Soil > Palsa > Peat permafrost | place: Sweden...
GTTGATCTGGATGCTGCAGAAAGGGATGAACTCACGGCATATCGCGATACTCGTGGCAATTGGACGTGCGGTCGCGGGCATCTGATGCCGCAGCCCGCTCCGGGCCGGTCATGGGAAGGGTTCACCGTCGTACAGTCAACCAGCGACAAGTGGTTCTGCACTGACATCATGAACGCGATGAAGCTCGCGCAGAAGTGGGATGAATTCGAGTCGTGCGACACGCCGTGCCGCCAGAACGCGCTCTACGAGATTGCGTTCAACATGGGCGGCAGGTGGGAGCAATTCGGCCCGACGCGCGCAGCCGTCAAGGCACAAGAGTGGCAGACGGTGCATGATCACCTTCTTGCGAGTGAGTGGGCGAAAGAGGTGCAGCCGCATGGATTCGATAAACCCGGACGAGCAACCCGTATCGCCGGCTACTTCCTTACGGGACAGTATCCGCCAGCAGCTGGTTCGCATTGACTGGCGTGACATCGTCATTCTCATCCGCGTGGATACGATCTTGACGGTGGGTACGATTTATTTGTTCAAGCACGCCGACCCTCTGGTGTTCGGCTCCTGGGCTACTTTCGCGACGACGATGGCCGGCCTGTATCACTGGCTGGTCGTACGCGATTCGAAGCAGCCCGACGCAGGAGGGTGACATGCCGGCATTACTCGCACTGGTTCCGCTGAAGGATTGGATCTACGGTGGCATCATCGTCGCACTGCTCGCCGGCTTCGGCTGGTACACAGTGCACGAGCGCCATATCGGCGAAGCCAAGATCGAAGCGTCCGACAAGAAAGTCGCGGACGCTCAGATCGTTCACAACAAAGAGGTGGAAGATGTTGTTGCCACAAAACTCAGTGCCGCTATCAAAGATTACGATGCGCTGTCTCCTATCCCTGTTCCTCGCTCTGTCCCTGTGCTCGTGTGCAGCACGTCCGGTGGCAGTGATGTGCCCAGTGGGGAAAGCGCCGTCGCCGGAAGCAATGGCGCCGGAGCCGGAGTACCCATCGGTGCAGGGCAGTCTGATGCAGGATTTGACCCAGCCCCGGCCGTCAGTGTCACCGGCACAGACGCCGACAAAGAAATAGTCCATCTCCAGAAGAAGATCAAGCTTCTCCAGGACACGATTGCTGCATATCAAGCGGGCGGACTGGTAGCAAAATAAGATGGCAGCTCAGGGCGGATTGATCGGCGCCGCTAATGGTGACACGGGCGCCGCAGCTTATGCTGACGAACAGGAAGGCGCGAAGACAGCCGCTCAAGCCGCCGCAGCTAACCTGCAGGCGGGAGAGTCAAACCCCGCGTTCCTGAAAGCCGCACAGACGACGATATCGGATCTTAACTCGAACAACTTCGCTGGTGCGTGGAGTAGCGCGCTGTCCACGTCCGGCCTGTTCGGTACGAACTACAATTCGCAGACGACTGATCCGTTGCTGCAAGCGATGGAGTCGAGCAACGGGCTGCAGGCGTTAGATCCTACGAAGCAGTGGACCTCCGCCGAAGACACGTCGTTCTACAACGCGTTAGGTTCGAACCCGGTCTATAACGGCAAGACTACCACCGGCCTCAACGGCACGACCGAGAGCTTGGGCCAAAACCCGTATAGTCTGTGGGGCTCGGGCGCGGATCTGACGAACGGCACCGACGCTAAGGCAAACAACGCCTCCGGCAGCGACATCCCGAACGTCGATCAGTATGCCGGCGCGCGGCCGACGAAGAGCTTCCTGAGCAAGTACGGCGCCGACATTGGTGCGCTCGCTGCGACGGCGCTGTCGTTCGGTGTAGCTGCTCCCGCGCTAGCTGGCGCGCTAGCAGCTGACGGCATCGCGTCCGGCCTGGCAGCCGGCGCTATTGCCGGCGGCGTGATGGGTGCAGTCAACACGATAGCCGTCGATGCAATCACTGGCGCCCCAATAACCGCGGGCGGCGTACTCGGCGGCGCGCTCGGCGGAGCAGCTGGCGGCGGCTTAGTGCCGTTGGCCGGCGGCGCGATTAACAATGCGACCGGCCTCGGTAGCACGTTGTCTACTGGCTTAGCGGGCGCAGGTGTCGGCGCCGCGCGCAGTGCGCTCACTGGCGGTAACGTCGGTATCGGCGCGCTGTCTGGCGGCGTCGCGGGTGCCGTACAAGGATCGGGCGTCCTCGGCAACATCAAGTCTGGTGTGGCGGGCGCGACTGGCAGCACGGCGGCCGGATCTCTCGCGACAGCCGGAACTAACTACGCCATCGGAGGCGCCACCGGCTTAGCTGCCGGTGCGTTGATGGGTACACAGCCGTCGGCGACACAAAACGTCAACATGTCGCAGACGCAGCAGGTTCCGAGCAGTGGCGCTATGCAGATGAACGCGCCGTTCAACGGCATGTATGGTGGCGTCTCGCAGCCGAGCGGCGCGAACACCAGCGGCACGGCAGCGACCGGCGCGACTTCTACAGCACTGGCCGCAGGGCCAAACATTTTCGGCAATCTTGGCAGCACGACGGGAACCAACGGTAGCACTATGGGACAAAGCACAGATACATCTCTCGCTGGTACGATCACGGGCGCCCTGCCCGGTGTTCTGCAGGCGGGTGCAACCTCGGCGGGCGCGCTCGCTGCTTCGAACGCGCAGGTGAATGCGGATCAGAACGCTATCACTACGCAGCAGGGCAATCTCGGCAACATCAACAATATCTGGTCGACGCAGCAACAGCTCGGCCAAGGCGCTGACACCGCGCTCGGCAGCGCGCTCGGCACGAACGGCCAGCCTGCCAACTATTCGAACTTCGAGAACATGCCCGGCTACCAGTTCGCTGTGAGCCAGGGCACGCAAGCCGTCCAGCGCCAGGCCGCTGCGATGGGTAACGCGTACACGCCGAACACCGCGGCCGCTGTCGGACAGTACGTGACCGGCACCGCCTCGCAAGATTACAACACCTACATCAGCCAGCTGATGGGTGCCGCCGGCCTCGGCTCGACGGCGAACACCGCGCTACAGACTGGCAGCCAGCAGAGCAGCAACAACATCAGCCAGCTGCAGCAGAACATCGGCCAAGCGCAGGCGGGCGCGTACAGCAGCGTCGGCAGCGCCGCGAGCGGCCTCTTCGGGGCGAACGGCGCCGGCACGAGCTTGATAAATGCCGCGGGTCGAGCGCTCGGCGGCGGGAGCAGCGGCTCGGGCGGCAGCTCCAGCAGCGGCGGTGGCATGACCGCGAATTCGGGTGATACTACGAGCGGCGGCGTCGATCCTACGACAGGCATCCCGTACGATATCGAGAATCCGAGCACGGGATCAACGCCGACCACCACGAGCTACAATGCGAGTGATCCGTTGGGGCTCGGCACGTCAACGTCTTCTGATCCTAACTGGAGCAGCGTCACTGACAGCTCCTTCAATGGTAGCGGCGTGAGCGGCAGCACCGGCCTTTGGAACAGCGTGACCGACACTGGCAGCAGTGACATCGGCAGCGATGCAACGAGCTTCTTGGGAGACTGGTAATGGCTGATATTGCTGACAACGGCTCGTTCAACCTAGGGCTCGCGAACATCGCGATGCAGAACAGTGGGCCGACCGCTGTAGCGAACCAGCAGAACACAAACGCGAACACTCAGCTAACGCAGCAGCAGACCCAGGCTGCGGCGATGCAAAACAAAATAATGGCAACACGTATGCCGTTGATTCTGTCGCAGCTGAATGATGAGAATGCTGGCAACACCGACACGTCAGGCTCCGCTGCCCTCAAGGGGCAGGCGAGTGAGAGCAGCGCCGGCTCGCAGCCGACTACGCCTGGATCTGACATCGCTGCAGAAGACAAGTCGGCGGTAACGCCGGACCAAAACTTTTATCAACCCGCGCTGATAGACGCAGCTCTTCGCTCGAAATACTTCGTACCGCAGTACACGCCGCAAGAGATGCAGGCGCTGAAGAAGGCATATCGCGTCGACCCAAACAACCAGTATGGCATGGGTCCGCAGCGCGTGATGGCGATGCATGATATGCGCATCCAGCAACAGACGCAGAACAGCCAGGTAGATGCTCGCGACGACTTCGACAAGATGCACGCCGTAACCGACGCACCTGACGGCAACGCGATGGACGTGCTCGAAGCCTCGCACCCTGAGACTGTCGCCGCGATCCGCAAGCAATTCGCGAAGGATCCCGATGCTGCGATGGACGAAGACGCCGCCGCGCGCATGTTCGCATCGCACGTCGCGGGTGCTGTTCACCAATACACCGGCCGCGAGGCTGTGAAGGGCGACGATGGCGTGTATCGCGACAAGGACACCGGGATCACAATCCCCGGCGTCGAGAAGGTCGGCCTGTCGACCGATCAGTACATCAAACTCGCGCACGAAGCGATCACGCCGTCTGTCGATATGCCAGACGGCAGTGGCGGCTCGATAAAGGTCGCGCCGTGGAAGGCAGCGCAGATGTCTGGCGCGAAGAACATCAACGGTCCTGGCGACTGGATGATGGTCCGTGCCTCGCAGCTCGGCATGCCCGGCGCTGCGTCGACATTGAGCGGCAACAGCGCGCAGAAGCAAGAGGCGCGCGCGACCGCTCAGTCCGCACTTGATAACGTGCAGGGTCAGCACGCCGCTGCGCCCGCGACGAACCCGAGCGGCCAACCGAAGTCGCAGAACGGCACCGGCAGCGCGCGAAACGCTCAGGGCAACATCGACCCGCAGCTTACCGACGCCCTGCACGATGACAAGTACGACTATACGCCGACGAACAACGGTCAGCCGTACAAGCCTGCCATCGGCGCCACGCCGCCGCCGCAAGTCATGGAGGATATGAAGAACCAGACCGCGGCCCGCAACGATCTCGCCAAGACCTCGAACCAAGGTGTTGGTGCCGCGTCCGCTGCTCTCACGATGTACAAGGCCGCTCAGGACGTGCTCGCCAAGGGTAACTACGACGGCGGCGCGTGGAACGCGGAGCTGGCGAAGTATTCGAAGTGGCTACCCGCCGGCTGGCAGAATCATATGACTGGAGACTATCAGGAGACCGCTAAGTATCTTGGCACCGCGGCGCTGCAGTCTGGCAAAGGTATCTTCGCCAAGATGACGCAGATGGAGGCGAAGATGCTGGTCAACGAGCTGAACCCGTCGCCGAGCATGGATCCTGGTGCGTTGCGCGACATGATTAGCAAAGGCGCCAGCATGGCGCAGTACAGTCTCGACTCGTCTAAGCGTGTCCCGGCGTACCTGCACGCAGGCAAAGACGCTAACCAGTTCAACTCCTGGAATCAAGAGCATTTCCCGATGCAGACCGAGACACAGCCGACGACGGCGAAGCCGAACGCGGGTGTCGCACCCGCCCCGAAATATACTGATGCACAGGTGAGAATGTACATGCAGAAGCACGGACTCCAGGACGAGCAAGCAACGCGCAAAGCGCTGGGGATGTAATGGCCGATGACACTGTAGACATCAGCGGGATGCCTGACCCGACGACCATCGGGCTCAGCCCGACTGCGCAGGCGGATCCTACCGTCGACATGCCCACCCCTCGCCAGGTGTACTACCACCGGATGGGCTACGACAAGCCGGGCAATATGCCGAAGGAGACCCCGAGCGACTCGGAGGTCCAGCGGTTCATGAGTGACCCGGACGCATTCCCTGACATGAGCAAGCCGCAGAAGACCGGCCGCCAGATGCTGTCATCGCTCTCCGGTCTCCCGAGCATCATCGCGCAGGCGAACCCGGTCACGCCGGTAGTGGCGGGCGTGGTAGGCGGATTGAACGCGCTACCTGCCTCCATAGGCGCTGACCTAGAGGGCACGATCGGGAACAACCCGGACGAGGCCGCCCGGCTCGGAGCGCTCGCTAGCGAGAAGCTACGGAGCGGCGCGGGCGCGGTCTACAACCTCGCGAACTACCTCCCCTCCAAGATCATCACCAAGGAAGGTCAAGAGTACGCCGACCGCGTGCTCTCCCTACCGCAGCAGGTAGCGAAGTCTGCCGAGCCCGCGCTCAACGCCACCATCGGCGCGCCCGCCACCACGTCCCTCGGCGAGTACGCTGGGGGCGCCGCCACGCTCCTGCCTGGGCTAGGTGTCAAGGGCGTAGCGCGCGGCGCCATCAAGCTCGGGAAGGACGGCGCGGGCACCGTCGTGAGCGCGCTCAAGCCGAACGTGGTCCCTGAGGGGACGACCTACGACCAGGGCGGGGCCGCGGTCGCACCCAGCACGACCATAAAGCCTGACGTTGACGCGCCGGTCACGGGCGACAGCCTCCGCGCGCAGCCGAACCCGATACCCGCCCCTGAGGGTACCGTACACCGTACCCTCACCGAGGAGGGTAAGTCACCGGCCTCCCTTGCGCCGGAGGCAGCGGCGGCCGAGCCCGCCCCAGCCCCGCCGAGCCCCGCCTTCGAGTCGCCGGACGCACCCCCTGCGGAAGCTCCTACGGCGCCCGTAGCGCCGTCCGCGGCCGAGCCCTCCCCATCTCCTGCCGAGACGCCGTCCGCCGGGGAGCCTCCAGCGCCGCTCGCCGGGGCTACCGCCGCAGGTGACAGCCAGCGCGGCTCCGCGCAGCTCTTCAACCAGCCGTCCGACACCGGCCCCCAGGCGACCCCTGAGCCGGCGCAGCAGAGCGCCCGCGCGCAGCACCTTGACGATATCGACCAGCTCTCGGGCGGCATGCTGCCGTCCCGCCGGGCCTCGGCACTCTCCGGCGACTACAACGCGACCGGCGACGACTACCAGCTGAAGGAGGTGGGCTCCGAGCCGATGCGGCAGCAACTCGCGTCTGAGAACGACGCGATGCACGCCGCCGCCGAGAACGTGCACGCGAGCACCGGCTCCCAGTTCGCCAACAGCGTCGACCCGCAGACGCTGTCCGACCGCGGCCGGGTGACGCGGGGCGCGATCCAAAATATCCAGGACTGGTTCCAGAAGGCCACCGACCAGTCATACGACGCCGCCCGCGCGCTGAGCGGCGACAAGCCGATGCCGAACTTCTTGGGGCGGGTGGATCATTTCCTGAAGGACGACGCCAACTACATGCCGGAGGGGTTCCGCAAGTCGGCGCAGGCGCGTTTAAACCAGCTGAAGACGGCGGGCGACAACGGCATAGCGTCGGGGTCCACCCCCGCTGCGCCCAGCTCTGTCGCGGCCGCTGAGAAGTTTCGCGAGTGGCTAAACCAGAACCGCACGCTCGACAACATGCACACCGTCAAGCAGATGGTGGACCACACCGACACCGACGTCGCCGAGCACGGCGGGCCGGGCCTCTTCCAGACCGCGCGCAACATGCGACGCCAGCAGTTCCAGATGCTGGAGGAGCCTGTCGGCATCAAGAAGCTGCTGACACCCGCGGACAGCCAGGGCATCAACCACGCGATCCCTGAGCACAAGGTGATGGACTACATCGCCGACCTGCCGCGCGAGCAACACGAGCACGTCCTGAACGTGCTACGCGCGGGCGCGCACCTGGGCGGTGGCGAGCTGGCGGAGGGTAGCGCCGGAGCGATCCGCGAGATCCAGGCGCACATGATCAGCCGGATGCACGACGCCGCGACAAACGCGGACGGGACATGGAACGCGCGCAAGTTCTACAATCAGGCGTCGAGCTACGCGCCGAAGCTTGGCGACACGTTCAAGGATCAACCGAAGACGCTCCGAAACCTGCAGACGATCAACAAGGCCGGCAACACGCTCTCGATGGACAAGCACTACCCGGGAGCCGCGGCGCAGGCTGAGCGGACCGGGCTCGGTACGAAGGTCCTTAAGGGTGTCGGCGGTGTAGCGTCCAGCCTCGCGCACGAGATCCCGATAGCGGGGAGGCTCATCGGTCGCGGGATCGAGGGCGCGGTTGAGGGGATGTCCGAGAAGGGGCGAGAGGCCGCGCGCGACAAGCTAGCGATGTCGCGGCTCGTCGACCGTAACGGCAAGCAGCGCGGATCTGTACGCGTGATGAACCCGGACGAAACTCCTGGCGCTCGCGTTAAGCAGGAATTCGATGAGAAGAACCTGCAGGACGCTCCTGCCGGTTATCTCGGCAAGCGCGTGGGCGCGGCTACGGCCGAAGTGTATCGCGATCCGGGCGACCCGAACGCCGTACACATAGAGAAGCTGACCGCTGATAAACCTGGGAGCGGTGCCGGCACGGCCGCGCTCCAGCACATCACCGACCTCGCGGACAAGCACGGTGCGCGTGTCACCTTGGACGCCGTCCCTCAAGGGATGAACAAGGTCTCTACCGCGCGCTTGAAAGCATATTACGAGCGTCACGGCTTTGAGTCTGACGGTCGCACTGAGAACTCGATGACGCGCGAGCCGCAGGGACCGGCCTCGACGCTCAACATCGGCCTGCATCAAGGTGAGGCGGGCCAGACCGGCTTTCGCAAGATGAGCAAGCAGGAGGCTCAGGGGGCGGTAGAATCGACCGGCGCGAAGGTCACGAAGTCCTCCGTGCTCACGCCAAACGAACACGGCGTCGCCGAGCCTACGCTAGTCGCCAGCACGAACCGGCCGCTGTCAGATCCCGAGATGCAGTCCGTACTCCAGAAGACAAAGCGGTCGGCTATCCCACAGCGTACGGACGCTGGCGTCGAGTCGATGCACGTTGCGCCGGGACATGAAGAGATTGCGAAACGCGAGGGCTGGGACCAGTTCAATCCTGACTACTTCCGCGGCCACGACGGTAAGCCGTTGAGTGCCAAGATGTCCGGCCAGCGCGGATCGTTCTCGTTTCAGAACGATAACGATCTGAACCGCGCGACGGGTGCAGCCCGTGACCGACAACGAGGTGCTGGAATTGAGCCTCGTAATGAACGGAACGAGCGCGTCGCCAATCAGCAAATGGGTGGCAAGCGGCCGCTATCAGCTGAGCAGAATGAGATTCTACGCCGGCTCTCAGGCCAGCGCGGCTCGGTACGCGTGATGAATGATAAGCAAAACGAACTACCTGTTACAACTGAGCAGTCTGGTAAACCGAGGTGGCGCGGAGGCGATGAAGAAACCAAGCCCACGTTCAGCATAGAGGAAAATAAAGCGTACAGCAGCGGTGATGATAAGGATCGTCTTAAGTATTGGAACCAACTGCCGAAAGTCGGCACCCATGTGGACGGCTTAAAGGTTCGTGATCAAGTGCCGAACACTGACTCTATATCCGGCTCATTCAGCCAGTATCATGTACTGTCTGGTATTAGGGAGATACCGTATTCGGCGTTTGAGAGCCATATCACCCCGTCAAGCTTACCGAGTAGACTGAAGAAACTTCGAGACGAAATATCGGAAAACAAAGAAATCAACCCACTCATCGTCGGCATCGATAAACAGGGGCCGTATATAATCGAAGGTGTACATCGTTACGACTCTCTTCTGCATCTTGGTAAAACAAAGTTTCCAGCTAAAATCGTAGTTGGAAAATTCGATCATGATGAAGAAGAGTGAGGTGAGAACATGAACGGCCTTAAGACTCAGCGCGCAGCCTCTCTTAAAGAGTGGCTGATGGGTGGTAAAGCTCCTACGCAATTTATCCCGCCTAAGCGGGCGAAGCTCGTACGTACTCGGGCTGACTTACCGCAGTTTCAGAAGGTCCCCAAGTAATGGCTACAGGTCAACTGTTTTACGATCCGATACCGCGACCACTGTCGTCGCTCGGCGTGTCGCTGCCCGGAGCGTACTACAACTTTTACGTGTCGGGCACCACGACGCCAGCGCAAGTGTATCAGGATGCGGGGCTCACGCTGCCGTACCCAGCAGCTTCGCTGAACGGATCCAGCCCGCTCTACACCGTGCTGCAGGCGGATGGAACCGGCGCGTTCACGCCGATCTTCTTGAACCCTGAAACGATCTATCGCGTCCAGCTGTACAACTCGACGTGGAGTCTTATCGAAGACGTTGACCCGTACGTGCCGGCGATGCCGACGACAGGTAACGGTCAGATTGCGCTCGACGCGCAGGGTGAGATGACGATCAACGCGCCTGTTCCTGGCGGCTCGGGCATCACGCTCACCGTCAACGTGCGCGCTGGTGGCACTGCGCTGGAGCTGATCGGATCCGGTGCCGGTGCACCCGCCCTGATCGCAAACACCACCGTGCTCGCCGGATCGCAGACCGCTACGTTCACGGCCACCAACAAGCCGGGCTCCGGTACAACTGCGCCGACGAAGTGGCTACCGATCACCTGCGACGGCACGACGTACTACATCCCGCTCTGGCAATAACGTGAGCTATCCGACCGTACTCGGCCGCGCTGTTGAAGGTATGACCTATCGAGAGGCGCAAGTGTGCCTCGGTCCTAGGTGGGCGAATTCGTACTACCTGTTCTCTGTATCTGGCGGCAACACGCTGACCAACATATACACTAACGGGACCCTGACGACGCCTTTCGCAAACACCGGCCGCGCGACAGCGGATGCGTACGGCCGGTTCCAGCCGATCTACCTCGACCCATCGATCATCTATCGCGTGCGCTTCTTCAACAGCGCTGGCGTGCAGCAGTGGCAATCAGACCCTTACTACTCGCAGCTATCGACCGTCGGCACATCCTCGCTCAGCACTTACGGTTTTCAGATTGCGACGACGGGTGAGGTGACCCTCGACGCGCCGGCAACTGGCGGCACGGGCATCACGCTGACGTTGAGCGCTGGTGCGCTCGGCACAACGGCGCTTCAAGTAACCGGCACGCTGGCCGGCAACTCCGCGATCATTATCAACAGCTCGGCGACGACGGGTACGCAGACGGCAACGTTCGCGGCGACCAACAAGCCGGGCACGGCGACCTCTTCGCCCGCCGGCTGGCTGCCGATCACCTGCGATGGCGTGCAGTACTACACGCCGATCTGGCACGGCAACAACTTCACTCCGTACGCGCCTAACCCGACAGCTGTCGGCGAGATCATCGTGGCAAGCTCGGTCACGTTCGGCGGCAACGGGCTCACGACCGCGGTGAACGGCACCGCGACGCCAGGCAACTGGTTCTCACCGACGACCGCCGGTATCGGCGCCGGTTACTACATCAAGATCACGAAGACGAGCGGCCTGTCGGGTGTGAACTTCAGCGCGGCGAACGGCTCGTACGCCAACATCACGAGCGGCGGCCTGACGATCACCTCTAACGCGCAGGCGACGATTACCGGCACGTACACACTATCGTCTAGCGTCAGCGGATCGCCGATTGTGGCTGCCGGCACCATAACTTTGTCGAATAACAACGGCGTGCAGAGCCCGACCTACAATGGAGTCACGCCAGTCAACTTCGACGGCGACGGTACCGCTACAGTCAATGGCGTTGCATCTTCGAACTGGTACGCCCCCACCACCGCCAGCATAGGTGCGAGCTATTACCTGCTGATCACGCAGACCGGCGGCACCGCTGGATACAGCTTCAGCGCGGGAACTGGCACGCCGGTCCTTATCTCGTCCGGCGGCATCAGCATAGGTATAACTGGCACGGGCACGCCGACGAACTTCGTCACTGGCACCTATCAGATCTCCAGCGACTCCGCTGGCACGGTAGTTCTGGGCACCGGAACGATCACGATCAACGGCTCGCCCGTGCAATCTCCAAACTACAGCGGCACCTCTCCGCTGGTGCTCGCTGGCAATGGAACGGCGACAGTCGGAGGCGTTGGCGCGGGCAATTGGTACTCGCCGACGACCTCAAACGTCGGTAGCGGGTATTGGATAGACATCACGCGCACGAGCGGGCAGAGCGGCGTTAACTTCAGCGCTGCACAAGGGTCGTGGACAAATATCACGAACTCGGGTCTCAGCGTCGGACTCACCGGCTACAGCGGAACATATGTCGGAACTGTGACGGTTGGCGGAACGTACAACATCTCCAGCAGCTCGGGCGGCACCCCGGTGCTCGGGACTGGTACGATCTCGCTCAGTGTCTCCGGGCTCACCGTGCTGCACGTTTACACGACGCACACCACCGCGGTAGAAACCGCGCCCTCTGGATCTAGCCAGGTTACGGTAGAGTTGTTCGGCGCAGGATCGGGCGGCGGCGGCAGTAGCAACAGCAACGGCGGCGGTGGTGGCGGCGGTCCTGGGTACTGTCGCTCCAATATAACCATAAGCGGCGGTCAGACGTTGAACTACACACTGGCATCCGGCGGAGCTGGCGGTGCTGGTGCGGCGGTCACTGCTTCAAACGGCACGGCTGCGTCAGGCCCATCGACGGTAACGTCTGGAACTGCCACGATCACCACGATGACCGCGAACATCGGCGCGGTGGGGCATGGCGCGAACGGCACTTCGGCGGGCGCTGGCGGAGCTGGCGGTACGGCGACCGGCGGTACGCAAGCGAACACGACCGGTACTACTGGCGCTACCGGCACCATCACAGGCGGCATCGCGAACGGCGGCACCACTCCGTTCGGCGTGAACGCAAGCTATGTGCAGACGTATGGCGGCTCCGGCGCGTACTACTTCGCTAACACGCCTGAGAACGGCGGCGCTGGATCCGACGGCGCTGCGATCTTCTACTACCAATAAAAAGAGGGGCGCCGAAGCGCCCCAAAGTCTCCACTCCTCACCGCTCAAACAGGTAGATGCGCGTGTCCGCTCAGAGACACGCGCAAATTCTTCACTGGCGCCACGCCGGTCAGCTGTACCAGCTGAATCTCAACTCCCCACTTCCAACCGCGTTTACGGCACTCGGCGGTCAACGCATCGCCGGTCTCTCCGTGCACGATAGCACTCCATGAGCAGTTGCTCAGCGTCGTACCGATGATGCCGGCGCAGCTATCTGCGATGGCGTCCTTCAGGTCAACGACATCGAGTAGCGCCGTCTGCACGTTGTGGATGCGGTACGTGATCACCGCATCGAACCCAATCGCTTTCCCGTCGATTGTCGTCGTGGCTAGTCCGGTAAGCCGCTCCGTACGCGGCACCACATGGTCGGTCACCAGATGGTCCGCGAACGGGATCTTCCAGTACCACTTCCCTCCGTCGAGCACTCGCAGCAGCTTTCCCATCCGCAGCTGAACGCCCCCGTTGTATGGAGGGACGATCTCTATCGGGATCAGCTCGCTCCAGATCTCTCGAAGGATGTCGATCAGCTTGTCGAACATAGACTACTCCTGGTTCAAGGGGAAGCGGTCGTCGTTCAGCTCGAACGGCGCCTTAGCTTCCTCGCGCTCGATGGTCAGCTCCAGCTCCGCACCGATCCGCCACATAGCTTCCGCGAGCACGTACACCTTCTCGATGCCCGTGATCTTCGCCACCTCCAGCGGCACCATCTCGAACACCTTGCCGTCGACCGCGGCTTCGAGCATGTGCCGCGCACCGCTGCCGAGCTGATCCGTGCTCTTGCCGCGATTCCAGTTGATGTCCGCCGGCTCGCGGTCAGGGTTATAGCGCACGTTGTTCACGACGCAGACCTTCGTCACCTCGCGGTGCGCCTTTGGGAAGTAGCCCGTGAGATACTTCCAGATCGGAAGCATCTTGCGCAGCTTGTCGTTATCCGGGAACAGGCTCATACGCTGTCCTTTAGGTTCGGCCGGATCGCATCGCTGATCGCATCGATCACACTCCGAGAGGTGATCCTGAGCGCGGCCCCATCCTCCCCATCCTCGTACTCCCAAAACTTGAAGCCCTGGAGCAGGCCGACGAACGCTTCGAGCTTCGCGCCCTTCGAGTTCTGCCAGTTCGGCAAGAACACAATCCCCTGGATGCCGGTGTCGGCTAGCAGCTTCACGTCACGCGCCAGGAAGTCGCCCCAGGTCTTCGATACCCCGTCGGTGCGCTTTACCGACTGCCCGTCGGGAGAACGTAACGCCGCCCCCTTGTCCTCTTCGTTGTCGATCTCCGCGGGCGAGACGACCTCAAAGCCGTCAGCGCGCAGCTGTTCGGCTGCCGCGAAGAACGCCGGGAAATTAAACTGCGGGATGCCGGACATCGGTCCGGCTAAGTAGACTTTCATGGTACACATCTCCGTTGGTTGCAATCTTGGTGTCTTCGTACGGGCCGACGACGCGCCGCTGAAATTCGGCCTTCGCGCCTTCCAGCGCGCCGACTACGTCGTTGATCGTCTGGTAGCGCAACTTGTGCCTGTAGACATACTCCGCGATCTTTTGTGTGATTACGAAGTTCAGCTCGCCGGCATCGGCCGGGGTCTCGCCGTAGTCGCCGCTGATGGCGCGTCTCCGTGCTTTTGTGATGTACGGCATCGGCTACTCAACGCTGCAGTGATGCCGGCTGTTCGCCGGAAGAATGAATTCGGTCTTCACGCACTCTTCTTGGGTGGCGTACACCTCACGATGTATCACCTGCGAATGGTGCGGGTGGATGATCCACCAAACCAGGATCCAGCGCATATGTTAAAGCCTCCATTTTCCATCAATGACATTTATCAGAGTGCGCTTGCCGTTCGGATAAATCAAGCAGTGCGTGTTCAGCCAGCTGCTCGGGCCGTGCGTGTAGCCGCGACTTAACTTAGTCGAGGTTCCAACCTGGTAGCAGCCCTCCTCAATGGCCGGAGTATGCGAGTGCCCGATGATCGACTTCACGCCGATGCGTCGCATGTTGCGAGCACTGCCGCGCGATCCGTTCGGGCCATAGTGCCCGTGCATGCCGCACTCTACGCCCTCGACCACGCTGCTCTCTTCGTAGTCGAGCACCTTGACGTTCGGGACATTGGCAAAGTGCTCCTTAGCGAGCAGAATGAAAGCGTTTAGCTTCTCAGCGTCGTCGCCCGTGAGTAGCTTTGACTGTTCATACAGCTTGCTCGCCACCTTGAGATAGAAGCCGCGGTCCCTCGGAGACAGCGTCTTCCAGTCGCGCTCCAGTATCCAGCGATGGAGCCAATCGTTGTGGTTAGATGCCACGATGCGCGACTGGGTACCCTCTGGCGTGCGCTCGCTGACAAACGCGAGCGCGTTGTAGAACTCCTCCGACGCTGAATCCTGATGCGCGAAGTGTCGCGCACCCGTGACGAACGGGTTCTTTTGCGCCCAGTGATTCACGCTGCCGCCGTCCTCCAGATCGTGCCAATAGAGGGTCTTCGGCTGGAAGAACGGAATAATGTCGCCAAACGTAGCGCGCTCGACCGCGGGGTCGATGCCTTCGACGTGCGTGTCACCCATCACGATGGCCGGCAGGCCCTGATACTGCACAGGCTTGCGCTTCGAGCCGTCGTAGAAGTAGTCAAGGTCATAGAACGTCCCATCCTTCGAGGCGTTGATCTGCCGCAGATGGAAGCGCGGGCCATCGACCTCGACCACCACCGCGGCGAGTGTGTGATGGAACTCGCCAAGCTTGCCGGCGCGCGTGTCGGTGTAGTTCTTCACGGTGCAGGCGCCGGTCGTCGTCAGGATCTTCGGGTACTTACCGCTCGGGGTAGCGACCACCTTGAGCTGTAGCTTCGTGTGCCCCAATATCCCGGACTCGCCGTGCGTGATGCCTTCGAAGCCGGTCAGCGGGCTCACCGCGGTCGGCTGCACCTTGATGTCGCCGAGCACGGTGATGTTCTTGTTGAGATCCTTGCGGACGTTCCAGAGGTACTTCCGGTTCGGGTAGACGCGAGCGTAGTATTGCTCCTCTGTCTCGTTCTCCGGCCGCGCGACCTCGTACGGCAGCGTCGGGCGGTCCAGCCACCACTCCGCGTTCGCCTGCGACTCCGTCCAGCGCGATGTCGCGTTCTTGTACCGGATCGGGATCACCATCAGCTCCGCGTCGCGGAATTCGCAATACTGCAGGAGCGACGCCCAAAACGCGTCGTGCAGAGGCGTCGCGTTCTGCGCGGCCGTGACAACGAAAATCTTCGAGTCGAGCGGTCGCTTAAACTTCGGCGGCGGCCCTTTCCGCTGCGTCGAACCATCTTGTCTCTTCACCACGCTGGGGTCTCCTACAGTTGAATAGCAATACGTCGTGCCGTGATAGCACTTCCAGCGGTGTTTGCCGCGTGTGTCTTTGCCGTGCGTCATCTCTTTGCCACAGTTCGGGCAGTTAGGTCTTTTCATTTCGGCTCCTGGCGCGTGCGCGCTTTAATGCTTGCTCTACCGTGATCTTTCCAAAGTTGCTGTCGATAACATCGCGGTCGACGGTACCTTTCGCTATCGCGTACCATACGCGCACCGCCGCCTTCTTGCCAGCCTGCACCTGACGCGCCGGACCGACCCGCTCAACCATCTGCTGCCAAAGTTCCGCTGACCACGTATATGAATAATGTAAAATATCCCTACACGGCTCGTGCAGGTTCAGCCCGAACGCCGACTGCTCTTGAAGCAGCATAACACGAAACTTGCGGGCATTCCAGTCGGTCTCGTCCTTCTTCCCGCCATATAGCCGCGCCAGAATCTTCTTGCGAGCCAGATGCGCAAGGATACGGGGCGGATCAGATTTCCACCAGTAACTAACCAGTAGAGGCGCAGGCTCAATCTGCTCCAGAACGTCGTCGAGCGCCTCCAGCCGGGAGTTGTGTACCTCATGCGTGTCTCCTGTCTCTGTATCAATGATCGATCCGGCGCACATCTGCAGTAGCTTGGATGATTTAATCGCCGCAGTTCCTGCCTCGATTGCGGCGTCATTCACCTCAACAAAGAACTCTTTCTCCATCCGCCGGTACTGCTCTCGCGCGGCTGGCGGCATCTCAAACTCCACCGGAATAATCTGCGGCTGTGTAATGTCCAGCCAATCCTCCGCGCGGAGTGCGAGCATAGTCGGCTTAAGCGCCTCATGTATCGCGGCCTCCGCACCGTGCTGTAGAGTTATTTTGTGAGAGTACTGGTTCTCTATAAAGTACGCCTCTTTGTATGCCGTAAAACTTCTCTTGAGAGCCTCGCCGAAATCTATGAACCACTGAGAACCCCATAGATCGATTGGGCCATTCGGCATTGGTGTTCCCGTCAAATTAATCCAGCGTCCGGTGACCTTAGCTATGTTTGACAGCGCCTGAGTACGCTTCCCGCCTTGGTGTAAGCGGAAAGATTTCAGGCGACTCGATTCATCTGCTATTACCGTCTTGAACGGCCACCGCTCTTGAGTCCACTGCTCCACTAGCCACGGGGCGAGATCGTACGTACAAATATACACGTCAGCTACAGGCTCGCGCAACGCGGCTTCGCGTGCCTTAGGGTCTCCGAGAACTTGAATCATAGAGATATCTTGGAATGTCGACCAGCGATCCCGTTCTCCCGTCCACACCACCTCAGCAACGCGCCTAGGTGCGAGTATCAATACGGGGAAGAAGCTAGAGCCGACTAACTTAAGAAGGTCTACCACCATCAACGCGGTGCCAGTCTTTCCCATACCGGGGTCCGCAACCAACGTGCATCGCGGATGGTCAAGTATGAACTCCGCGCCGATGCGCTGATGCTCGTGCGGTGTGAACTTCATAGGCATAGATCTAGCTCAAGTAAAAAAGCGTCCACATCAGCGTCACCCCACAAAACCCAAACCTTCTGACCGGCGGCTCTGATGTCGTCATGGTACCTAGACTGCCACGACTTTAACTCCCCGAGAGCGCGGGGCCTTTTTAGCTCGACAAAATAAGATGGGTGTCTAGGCAACATTATTATCCTATCCGGCGCTCCGCGCCTACCTGGGTCAATAAACTTTACGCACATTCCGCCTCGGCGCTTAACTTCGTCCAACAGCCGCTCTTCGATATGTTTTTCTAAGGGTGTTTTCTCCCGTTTACGTTTCTTAGTTAGCGCATTAATGGCGCTACGGCGCGCTTTGTACTCTGGATCGAAAGCATACCGCTCTCGTTGCAGTTGGTTGGCTCTTTCTTTCAATATCGGTCCTATTAACGGATCTCGCCGCTTAGCGCGCATCTTGGCGGCCGCTGTTTCCTTATATCCCGGCTCCGTCGCGCGGCGCGCCTTTTCTCGGGCCGACGTGCGCGCGTTGTGCCCGGCGCGGTATTCGGGATCGCCATAGTAACGCTTCATCTTAGCGACGTTTTTTCGACGTTGACGTTCTTCCGACGTCTGCGCCATCTTAGTTAGGCTTGTCGGCGTTCGGGCCGTCATACAACGATGCGGAGCCGTCTTCGTGGTCTACCTTTACTAGCTTACCGCTAGCAAGATCATCGCGTATCTGCGCGATGCGCGCGTCCCGTCGACGATTCTCAACCTCTTCAGTTGCCGGTTTCTGGTCCGCGATCACCGCGCCGCGCACGGCCCGGCCGAACACTCGGCTCGCCTGCACCCACGCCATAGCCTCATCTGAATCCACAAAGGTAGCGCACCAGACGCGCCGGTCATCATCCGTCTTGCCGTAGACCGCGTACATGGGGATCTGCGCGCCGCCCATCGGCATCAGCTGCGTTTCGGCCTGCAACGTCTTCGGCAGCACGTTCGCTGTCTCCACCTCGGCCTTCAATTCGTACTTTGTCTTGTCCAATTTAGTTCTCCTGTTAAACCCATGTTTCGTGGTAGTGGTCCTGCATCAGCTCGCTCGCGTCTACAGCGAAGCCGCTTACCTCCTCTCCCGCACGTATACGTCGCTCCAGAAAATCGCGCCCGTAAACATCATCTCGTTTCTCGACATCGACACCGAAAAAGTGAGTCGAACCGTCGGAGAAGCGAACTGCCATATCATATTTACGGAGCCTGCCGTCTATCGTGAACGGGCTCGGTCCTTCCGAGTACAGTACGCGGAAGCGCGGCCCGCGGGCCAGGGCGGGTACGGCGACCAGCGCGGCTGCCGCGCCAAAATACTTGAACAGGTTTCTGCGGTTCATTTCTCCACCTTCTTCTTCTCCTAACGTTTGCATACAGAAATAAGATACTCTCCGCCCGCTATAAGATCCTCCGCTAATCCCAGCACACATGTTTTCTCTGTGTTAGTTAAAGGAACTTTTCTAAGTGCGCTTTCGTGGTATGCACATATAGCTGAGACGTCCACATTGGTAAGCTGTTTCAAGGTATATATGACACGACGTAGGTCTCTAAGTCTTTCGGCTCTCAGTTCAGTGGCGTCAGGAGGCGGTCTGGGTGCCGGCGGCGCTTCTCCACGCTCTTGACGTAACTGTCTTTGAGATAGTGTACCGATTCCCGGTATAGGTCTCTGGGCTAACGCAGCCTCAAACTCCGCTTCTGGAATTCTGGCTATGCTAGTTGCTAAGCGACCAACAACGGTAGATACAGCGTCCGCACGCGCGCCGCGATTTAACAACTCACCTATACGTCGGTAAGCTCGCGCTTTTATACTCAAAGCCAAGGCCATAGGCTCGCGGTCGTTCAACTGCTTGAAGTACGCTGCCATAGCCACAGATTCGGCGGATATTGTTCGACATTCGTCGATTGAATCTACCCGCTTCATGGCCTTTATCATTTCCTTATACCGCGCGGAAAATTCTACGGCCTTGACCTGCGCTCGCGTTAATCCGCACTCCTTAAGTGTCAAATTTTTAGGCGCTACAGTTAGTTGTCTGTTCATAGTTTCACCTTTTTCCGTATCGTTCGTAAGTCCACAGATCCGCCGCGATGGGAAGACCCCCCATCCACGGCTCAAGCTTCTTGATAATCGACAGGAACCGTGCCTCGGAGTATGAACCTTTCGGTACATCAAGTCCAATTTCGTCGTGCACGTGTAAACATATTGCAGTCCGTGCGTACGGCTCCAGCGTGTCCAGGTACGCCTTGATCGCCGGCACCGTGAGGGTGTCGTCATGCACGCGCAGCATCGCGGCGCGCAGCACATCGTTCGCAATCGCTTGCACGATGTTCTCAACGAAGAGCCCCGACCAGGCGCGCTCACGCCGCCAGGAGCGGCCGCGGACCGTCAGGTACGTGACGTACCGAGACTTCCACGCGCGGCCGCCGAGCGGGTCCTCGACCTCCTCTTGCTTCAGTATCGGGGACGCGTACAGGAGCCGTCGACCGCTTGGGAGCTGGATCACCAGGAAGGAGGCATTGCACCAGACCTGGCACCGGGCGACGTTGTAGACGGTCCCGTTCTTGTCCGCCACCGCCTCCAGGATCGCGGTGTTCAGGTCGTAACGCATCTGATTGATCGCGGGGTTCGCCGTGCGGAACGACTGCTTCATGATGTCGCAGGCCATGTAGACCTCGCGCGACAGCTCGAAGTCCTCACCCGTGAGGAACGCGCGCTGCCAGGCGCGGTCCGCCTTCTCCAGCTGCTCGGGAGTTGCCGACGGGAGCACGACGAAGGCCAGCGGCTCAAGATCCATCTGGTATGCGATTGCCATGTTGACGAGCGCCGCGACGCCGCCGCCGAAGCCGAACGCCAAGATGCAGACCTTACCCATCTGTCGCTCGGACTCGTTCACTTCCTCGGGCGGCTTGCCGAGCATGCGGCCCGCGATGATGCGGTACGG
>Ga0302304_10000609_pt1 | contig 20214 bp, 14 predicted proteins | sample III_Palsa_E2_2_FD_198769 | JGI IMG/M metagenome (GOLD analysis project Ga0302304, IMG submission 198769) | Peat permafrost microbial communities from Stordalen Mire near Abisko, Sweden - III_Palsa_E2_2 | ecosystem: Environmental > Terrestrial > Soil > Palsa > Peat permafrost | place: Sweden...
TTGGCGCAAGGTTGGGTATCAGTAAACAGGCCGTTTCAAAGATAGAACAGGCCGAAGTCATTGAGGACGACCGGCTCGAAAAGATCGCCCAGGCATTGGGCATTAGCCCCGAAGCCATCAATAATTTCAAAGAGGATGCGCTACTGTTTCACATTCAGCACATGCACGATCATTCAACCGCCTACACTTATAATTTCCAATGTACCTATAACCCCCTTGATAAAGTGGTAGAGCTTTACGAACGCCTGCTCCGGGTAGAGCGGGAAAAAGTAGAGCTGCTTAAAAAGCGTTTAACCGATAGTCACGCTGGGGTTTAGGGGCGGCCAAGTTGCGCAGGCCGACCAACCCCTTACCGCTCCGGCGGTAGGGCAAGTAAGTTTTTGGGGTACCCAAAAACACAACTTGCAACTATAAAAACAAACACCTTAACAGATAGACCGATAGTTGTATATACAGATATACAGATAGCTTAAAAAGACAAAAGCCCGGCATGGCTGGGCTTTGTTTTTATCACTTTGTTATTTGGCCATCCGAAGTCAGAACAATCGGACAACATTCACTCTACGGACATTGGACTTATTGATACCTTCTTAACTAAAGCATACCCAAAAACTGGTGAAATGAAGCTGTTTTAACCGTTATATCAATGATTAGATTGCAGGTGGCCTGATTCATGTTTTTCAATATCATTATCTCGCTTTGCATTGAAAAAGTTTTTAAAAGCAATCTCGTCAATTTGCCAGCTACTTCCAACTTTATAACACCTGATGCCATTTATTAATAGATTGTTATCAAACCAGTTCCCGTTGTTTTTTTCTTCTTTTCTAATTTGGACGGTATCCCAATCAGCAATCAGTTTGACTTGATATTCACTAAATACCGATTGCTGTTGCAACGTAACGTTTCCTTGTAAATAACTGTAACTTACTTGGTGATTTGTATTCCATATTTTTTCGTAAAACGTTCCAGTTTCAATATTATACCCTTCCAAAATATATAACGTATCTTTTAATCTCCCTTTTAAAAAAGCTGCACTATCTAAAAGAAATGCTTTCATTCTCGCATCTTTTTGGTAGGAATTTAGTTTAAAGGTTGATTTATCATTTACCCCTCCGTTCTTACGATATATTTTTTCGGACAGTAGAGGAAAAGTCATCTTAGTGGAACATCCACATACGACAATTATCAATAATAAGGCTGTTATTATTAAGTTTTTCATGGTCTTAAAATAGTAGGCGTTTGAGCTGGTGATATAATAATATGAATACGCGGTTGTGCTGGAGTAAGTGGGTTAGGGTCCCTATAAATCCACTTATTAACACTTGTTCCTCTATTAAGAATGCGTGAAGGCTCATATCCGCCTCCCGATGCGGTTGGAGAATAAAATTCTCTTAACGATAAACCATGTTCACCTCTTATTTGGTTTTCAACATAAGTTGCATATTTCTCTGCGTTTGAAACACTACCTACTGTATTGCCATTTGCATCAGTAACCGAATACCAAGAGCTTCTATCTATCGTTCCTCCCCAAACATCCTGAACATGTGCAAACTCATGGCCTAAGCCGATAAAAGAAGGTCTTGTTGTAGAACCATTTTGATCAGGCCCTCCGGCTGTTCCATTTGGATTCCATCGCACTTGACTTCCATCGTCGGCAGTGAGATTGCCCTGGCCTCTACTATCGTTTAAAATAGTTGTATTATTAGTTGACCCTTCTAAATCATTAACTAAGGCCTTGCCTACACTGCCTTGACTTAAATCACTTAGAGCCGTACCGAGTTGCGCAACAAATGGATCGTTCCCATTATAAGCCGTTCCATTTTGATAATAAGCCGTACCACCTTGATAATATAATGAAGTATTGACATTTATATTTCCTACTCCTGGAATTGGAATTGACAAGGTCGTATTTACTCTAATACTATCCCCGTTCATATCTATATTAGATATCGGATTGTTTGCTCCATATTGATACGGTGTAATGGGGGCGTATTTTTCTGCATAGGCATCTACTGATGTAAACCGTCCAATGACCGGATCGTATTGGCGGTGACCATAATCGTAGACACCTAATTCCTCTTGCAATTCCTTGCCGTTGTAAAGATATTCATTTTTGGTACTATTGAGAAAGCTGTTGATCTCCATACCAAACGGATAATAGTTATCGGTTTGCAAAGTGTCAATTACACCATTCTTGGTATCAAATGTCACCCTCGTATTCCCCAGGTGATCGCTCAGATAATAGTAATAATCATAGCTCATATAATTATTCGTGGTTGAAGTAGGCACTATCTTACCTTCTTCGGTCTGTATAAAGCCGATCTGTGTGGTGCTGTTGTCGTATTCTATGCCATCAATGTAATCTGTTGCCGTGGTCGCGCCGCCGCTTATCGCCTTTACTTTCCTCAACTTCCTGCCATTGGCATCATAGGTATAGGTTACCGTTCCGGTTGGTATCGTGATTACATTGGGTAGATTCAGTATATTGTAAGAGTACCCCTTATTCTGTGTGGTATTAGTGGTATCAATGGTACTCAACAGATTGCCATTATAGTCATAGGTGTAATTGGTTGTTCCTTTTACTAACCCGGCATTGTTCCCACTGTTATCAGCTACGCTTTGCAACTGATTGGTGTTGTTATTGTTGGCAACGTAGTTATAGCTTAACTGATCTATCTGAGTACCCATTTGATACCGCTGCAACGTTAATACATTACCTAATAGATCGTAGGTAATATTATTTTCATTGTTGTTATTGGTGGAGTTACCACTGGTAAGCCTGTTCAACTGGTCATAAGCATAAACATAACTGGTAGTGTTGGGTGCAGATGCTGTTTTCCAGGTCTGACTGGCAATGTTGCCGTTGTATTGTGCCGTCGGGGCGATACCCACAACATTATTGACACTATTGTATTGCAATTGCATCTGGAACAAGGGCGCATTGCTACCTAACAGCCAACCTCGCTCGTTGTAATTGTAGGCGATGCTTTGCGAAAACGTAGCGCTATCCAAACTATTCAGGTTCTTAGTCATCAGCTGTCCTATTTCGTTATAAACCGCGTTAGAAATCAGCGTTCGGCTGGTGGCAATTCCCGGGCTGTAGGTAATCTGCTCCCATGTACCTACTTTGCGGTTCATATGGTCGTATACATACTGGTTAGTTATGGTTGTGGTATTACGGACGGCGCTTATAGAATGCACCCTTGTTGTTGTAAGAGGTAAATTGGTAAAACTATAGGTGGTGGAAATAGCATCATAATTATTTATATTAACGATACCTCCAAGATAATGTTGGTCATAGGTATTTTTTACCCGGCCCAAGTCATCATAATATTGTACGTCCCATAGCATATCGGGGCTGGCATTGTTTATCGTATTGAGCACCGCAGTTTTAGTTGCAGTTAAGGCACCTTTTGTCATCACGCTGTATCCGCTTGGAGCGGTAAATGTTGAAGGCTGTCCCTGGAAAGTATAATCATCATAATAATTCACTTTTAGTGGCACAACGTTGTTGCCAAAAGGGAATGAATTATTACTATAACCCTGTACACCACTTCCCGGACTTGGCACCTCCCATCCGGTGTATGTTTGAGCTACAAGCGTAAGCACGTTGGTGACATAACTTTGCAAAGGCGCTCGCGAACTGGTGTCGTGGGTAATCCCTGTCATAATGATACGGCCTTGCCCATCATATTTGGTAAAATTCCATTCTCCGGCATTGCGTTCATTGGCATCCCGGTCAAATACCAACTGGTCAATCAGGTTATAAACCATTTCCTCCGTTCCTTTGCCCGGAATCTTTTTAGTGATTAGCCGGTGGCGTTGGTCATAATGGTACCCGTACATAAAATTCAGGAAAACCGGATCTGTTTCCAGAAAGCTCGTAGGATAAGTTGTCCCCACTGGAATTGGTGGAATGACATAGGTGAGTTTTCCAAAATTGTCATAAACATAATATGTTGAATAAAATGTAACAGGGTTGATGGTTGCTTCCTCTCTTTTACAAACGATTCTGCCTAACAAATCTTTATATTCAATCGTGTTATTGCCATTTTCATCGGTTGTCGTAGTAGCCAATAATTGATTTGCGGCATAATAAGTATTACCGATGGCTCCATTGCCGCTGCCGTTTACAGCCCATAATATAACATCGTTGGCTGCATTAGTTCCATAGTTTACTTTTACCGTATTTCCGCTTCCAGATATCCCACTATTACTCAATTGCCACGGATTGCCCGGAGCACCTTGTTCCAACAGTCGGTTCATTGGAGACGGCTCCAGATTTACATTGGCGTGAGGGCTTGGTATCGGCGTAACTCCAATTGGCGGTGTTATATAAAATTGTGCCTGCCCGGCACCTGCATTAAATGCGTCAGGTTTATAACTTCCATCGCTTGTTCCATTAACTGTCGTATAGGGAAGTAATTTCGTCACTTCACGGCCCAGTTGGTCATAGGTAAAAGGTTGAACAAAATCGTTACCGGTAGGTGAGCCTTTAGCTTGAACTGTTTGTAATGGCCTGCCAAGACCATCAAAATATTGCACATTGATTTCAACATTGTTTTTATCAGCACTTGCAGTTACCAGGGCAGCATTATTGGTAATTCCTGCTTGTCTTGGAGTAAAAGTAGTTATATAGTTTTGGCTTTGGCTGGGGTTAAAACCACTTTGCGGGTTGACCGCCAGGGTAATAGTTGCAGCAGGGCTGATTCCCTGGCCGTTGATTGCCGTTATGTAATATTGGGTACTGAGGGATAATGTCGTGGGTACTCCGCTGATGCCGCCCGTAGCACGGTCAAACACTAAACCTGCCGGTAAGGCTGGGGTGATGCTGTAGGCACCTGTGATGATCTTACGGATTTTGTTATTGCTTGCATCTGCAACGTAGACATTCCCTGTTGCATCTACTGCTAAGCCATTAGGGCTGTTAAAGCTCGCCGCTGTACCGATGCCATCCGTTGAGCCAACGGTACCACTGCCAGCCAGTGTACTGACTACCCCGCCTGGAGTGATCTTGCGGATAACGCTGTAATATTGATCTGAAACGTACATGTTTCCCACCGCATCCATCGCTGCCGCTACGGGATAGAAAAAACTGGCTGTAGGGCTGTCTCCATTAACCAGCGCCTCGTAGCTATCCGCTGCATAGGTACTCACCACACCCGCCGGGGTGATCTTGCGAATCACATTGTTATTTTTATCGGCTACATATAAGTTCCCGGAAGCATCAATGGTTAGACCCTGCGGATTGCTAAATTGGGCAGCCGTGCCTACGCCATCGTCATCTCCCTGGGTGCCGCTACCTGCAAAGGTGCTGACCATGCCCGCAGGGGTGATCTTACGGATGACACTGTTATAATTATCGGAAACATATACGTTACCCGCCGCATCTACGGCGGTTCCCACCGGATGGTTGAATTCAGCAGTTGCCACAGGGCCATCTACATAACCCGCTGTGCCGTTTCCGGCCAGGGTACTGGCCGTTCCTGTGGGGCTAACCATACGGATGACATTTCCATAAAAATCAGCTACATACAGATTCCCGCTGCCATCAATAGATAAGCCGTTAGGAAGATCGAATCTGGCGGTGCCTGCACTGCCGTTGACTTCTCCTCCTGTGCCCATGCCTGAAAAGGTAGTCACTACTCCTGTCGGAGATATTTCACGGATTGAGCCGTTATACCCGTCTGTCACATAGACATTGCCGCTGGCATCCATAACGACCGATTCCGGTACTGAAAATTTCGCTGCCGTACCCGTGCCGTTCAGATAACCCGACACTCCGCTACCCGCTATGGTCATCGTTTGGCCGTAGGCATAAGGCAAACTCGTACTGCTTACGACCGGAAAGATAGGCGCAATATGCGAGCCGACTGTAAAGGTCAACGAATTATTGCTGTAACTGATACTAGGCTGGCAAATCCCTTTCAGCGTAAGGCAGCTTAATAGCATTACTATTAGAAACTTTATTTTATGATTAGAATATATCTTTTGCATGTGATGTGCTGGTTTGAGGTGGATTAAACACCTTTGTTTTTATCAATGAGTCCATAATTATGATTATTTTATAATCATAATTATGGATAATATCTTTTTCATTAATTACTACCGTTTCCCAATAAGTATCCTGTTCCCGCCACCAACGCTACCGTTGAAGTCGAACAATTGCCCTTTTGTGATGTTCCGGTACAACCATTAACCATTATAGAGTTAGTGCTTCTTTGACTGGTACCTGCCGGCATCGTAAGTATCATCGATGTACTCGTTGCTATTGGTGCTCCTGTTTGCCCCTGAGAAGTGTATGTTGTTGAAGTATTGACCTGGTAATTGACAGTAAGTCCTATTGGTAATGTATAGGGAATGGTGCATGCCGCATCGGAAAAGGTTTCCACGGTATAAATTTTACTTACTTGACCGTTTCCATTTACATCAGTCGAATTGCTCGTTGAGCTGAGATTCATTTGAACATATGGCGTTGCTTGCGATACAGGAGAAGAATTCGCTACATTGATGTTGCAGCCGAAAGCCTGCCCGGCATAGTTATAACAGAAACTCTTAATGATATTGCCGTACTGATCCAGAATATTGACTAAGCGATTCATCGCATCATACTGATAATGGCTAATCGTCCCATTTGCACCTGTTTCTGTAACTAATCGGAGCGAGAGATCATAGCAATAGGTAACCATTTGCGCGTTTACCGGAAATAAGCGTAATTCATCTATGAAGCCTGTCCCCGAAACGATAATGGATGTACCTGTCGTCGTAACGACAACCTGATTCAGCGTCCAGCTCTGTATCGTCGGGCCGGTGGTGGTATTGCTCAATGTGCCTCCGCTGACAGTAACCGACGCACCGTACTTTGACCAATAGCTTATCATGTATTTAACCCCGGTTTGCAGGCCCGTTTTAGTAATGGTGTTACTGGTCGAAAGGAGATAAACATTTGATCCGGTTGGTGCTGTCGGATCGTGTGTAACTCCGGCGATCGGGAAAGTCCAGTTGCCTGCTTCTGCTGATTCAAAACTGTTATAAGCGATGTCAGATGAAGCACTATTTTTAACAACCGCAAGAGGCAAAGAAAGTCCATTATCCCAAATTACGGATTGCGGAGGAGCCGCTACAATCTGCTGATCGGTGAGTTTACCGTTGGCACCGTTGTATGCAAAGCTTGCTTTGGGTACAAATGATGGATTAGGCAGAAGTGTTGTTTGTGGGGCAGTAAAAGAAGGAGTTTCACTAGCCTGTGCTGGAGATAATGGCGAAGCTGTTTCCAACGCATAAATCGTTACCGGCTTTATCAGAGTATCAGCACTGCTGGCTGCGAAATCCTGAAATTGGGTAATCTTTCCATTTACTAACGTATTATTAATCCATGATTGCGTACTGACTGGCACCAATATGTTCCGGTTAAGCATTTTTGTAAATACTCCGTCCGGTGTTGCGCTAGCCGCATAGTCGAATGAATAATACTTCTGATCGAAAAGCACATCCCCGTTGCTGTTCGTCGTCGTCTGTGTGGTGCTTTGCGTATGGTACGGGCTGTCGTAGGTATAAGTCGTTGTTTTGATGACCGGCTGGCCGTTTCTGTACATTTTTTCAATGGTTGCTCTCAAGTGAGATATTCCGGTATGTAGTTTATAATAGCTTAGTGGGTTATATACGCTATTAACATACGGCGTGTAAGCCTTTAAACCCCTGATGAGGTAATTTTCGTGATACGTTGTGTCATAGATGCTCGTGTCGCTTTCCAGTAGATTATTGGAAGAATCATAAGTTTCCTCTTTGATGAGCTTTCCGGTGCTGACATCGACTTGTTGGGGAGTTGCCGGATACATTTGTTCCGCCGATTGAAAACTTGCGTATGTAAGTGAACTGGCTGGTATTTCGTTGAACAGGCCATTGCCGAAGCTTCCCGATATGGTTATCGCGCTGCCGTTATAGGTGCCTTGCATAGACCCGTATGCCGTATAATTGCTGAAATCAAGACGGGATACGGTATTCTGCTGATTTATTTGGGGGGCGGCTGAAAAAGTATACAACTTATACCCACCCGATCCCGAGCCTGACGACCCAAAGCTCTCTTTTACATTCGGATAGGCAATCAGGTTACCCTCTTCATCCTGCAACGGAACTATACTTTGCGACTGCTTAAGGAAAATTGCGCCCGGTTGGCTATAATAGCCATCATAACCGCCTGAACCTGAGCCGAGAGCCGTCACATAGTAATATTCATTATTAACTGGCAGATAATAGGAAGGGTTTCCATGAACCAGATAACCATTTGAATAGCTGAAGGAGCGCGTCTGAACGGAACCCGTCACATTGTCCTGCACCTTAATTTGAAGTATTCTCAGGCCGCCGACCAAAGTGTCATTTGTTGTCACAATATTGGCGGGGTTGTAAAAGGCGCTGTTGGGGCCGTACGTAAACGTTGTCATAGCGCCTAACGGATCCTGGATGCCCGTCAGGGTAAAGGCAAGCATGTCGGGCCAGGACGGATTCCTATTCGCTCCGGCTCCCTGAGCGGTGGTGCACTGAGAGGAAGAGATACCCGGCGTGAAATAATAATTCAGGCCGCCCGCAGCGTTGTTTGAGTAGCCCCAGTGATCCTGGTCGTAACTCAGTCTTCGTGGTAACTGGTAGCCGGGATAATTAGGAAAACTTTCCTGATAAGTTAATACATAAGGCGGCTTGCTGATGGTTCCATCGCCAGAATATTCAGTTACTGAAGTTAGTTTCAATCTTTTAGCATCGGTTGAATCATGGGTTGAACTCAATGCATTAATAACTCCCGGAGCAGTACCCGTCGCTTTGGACACGAAATAGCTATGCCCCAGCGCGAACTGTTTAATACATTGGTTATTTAAATTACTATATACTTTTATAGAGTCGAGACTAAATGAATTTAATGCAGGCGTGCCGCTGAGGGGGCCGCTCATCAGATCGGCTCTGGGATTTTGAGCGATAAAATCAACTGTATAATTATTGGTTGTAATAGAGGTTAGTCTTAGGCCTAAAATATTTGTACTTATCAGGGTTTTAACCCCCCAGTTCTCAGCACCCCCATTGATGGACGAATTATCGCAAGACGTTTCGATTGGATACTGGTAATAAATAGGAACGCTTGGATTGCTGCTATTATAGTAATAAGAGCCCTGATTTCCGCAATACAATTGGCTTTCCGGGCCTAAATCATTGTAAGCGTAAATTTCTTTGGTGTAATTGAATGTCGCCGTGTCTTTCGTATTAGGATTTACTATTCGGGTTAAATACCAACTGGACGGAGCACGCGAATCCTGATCTAAACTTATAGCCGTTGAATAAGGTACGGTTATCTCATACATATTATTCTCGCCAAAATAATACTGTACGCCGTCGGGTGTTATGATTTCAAATGAATGAAAGCCATTGTTATTATCGAATCCAACTACCTTGATTTGAAGATCATCGTCTTCCAATAATCGAGCTGTCCGGTTCTCATCAAAGACAAACTTTCCAACATGTCCGTTAAAGTTAAAAGTGTACAGATCAGGTTCACAATCTTTCATTCCAGCCATGACTTCGGGAGCTGTGTAGTTATAGAAGAAACTTGATGGATCTGATGTTTGTCCGTTTGAAAGCGGGTATGGCAATTTCGGTAGCGTAGATAATCCAAAATCTTTATAGTAACCGGCAGGCCCTGCGCTTACCTGACCACCCTTTTTTGTTCCTTCATCCGGCGCTCCTCGAACAGTGCGGATAATCACTCCGCCTGCGTTGAGAGCCCAGCCGAGGCCCACCCAGGATGCTGTCTCGGAAACCCGGATGCCACTGGCGTGATAGCTTAGAGAAATTGGCAAATTAATACCTCCGTCGTTCAGGGTATAAAGCAGTATTCCTATTTGAGGCACGCCGGTAAAGTAACTGACTGGATAATCAGCATACTTTCCTAATGAAGCCGCATTGGGTGCTGGCTGTACAAAATTGTTCAAATAAGTATCTAACGGATTAGATGAGCTTGGGTTGGTGTTTTGCGCCGAAACAGGATGACATAGAAATCCCATTGCAACTGCAAGGGCAAAACGTAAAATAATTTTCATGTAATAATATAGGGGTTGCTTAGTTAATCTTTCTTTGATAATGCCGATATGGGTGCTTGCAATAATGATGAGAGTCCTTTTAGCTAATGCCATTATTCCCATTTTCCACAGGTGCATTCAGCTGTACAACAAGAAAAAATCAGCACTTCTTTTTTCTTAAAAGAGTTTTATTTGGTTCATTAGCCTTAAGAGCGTCTTTCAAAGCCTTATTGTTATGAGTTGAAATGTCGCAAATGCCATTTACAGGTTGTGTTGATAAATCGAAGCTCGCGGCTGGCCGGGACGTTGTCGGATGCGGTGCTCTGTTTTTGTAAATAGCTCATTCTTTGTGGTAAGAGTTTAATAAATAGTAATTAGGATTGTCGCGAAAATATCAATCAATTCCCATAAATCAAAGCGTAGTTTTACGCAATTAGTAATAACTGCGTTGATGCAAATGCCTTTAGGCAAAGGCTTTCAATAAAACATAGAAATGGGTCGCGCTTCGGCATTGAATTTACCAAAGCGCAGCGCCAAGAACTAAAACGCCCTAATCGGACGGACACCGCCGGGAAGACTCATTTGCTTTAACGCGGGCGAAGCAGCGGAAACTGCCCAAGCGAAATAAGTAGGGACGCTCTCGGTGCTGGAACTCCAATAGGCCCCGAAAAGTTTTGCCGTTGCAAATCCTGACAAATTGGTTTCCATCAATGTCAGTTCGTCCTTAGATGGCAGGTACCAGTCACTATACCCGTTCACCGTTACCGTACTGGCATTTAATGCGGCGTAGCCCGGATAGGTGCCTATGGTATTGGTGAAACTGGTCCCTAAAGCAGCTACTATCGTTGCGGTATTTGCCTTGCCCGTACCGACAGCAGTATTGGTGGTAAATAACCCGACCGTACTATACGTGCCGTTATCCCAGGTCGTTTCCAGAGATAAATCGGTCGGGGTCACCACCAGCCCGTGCTTTCCCGTATTATCGACGTAGAAAATGATTCCTCCGGCGTAGCTCTGCCCGATGGCAATAGGCGGTTGTGGCGTGGTAAAGGTCACCTGGTTGCCGTACACCCGCTGCCCCTCGTCGTTCATTGCCGTTGCCCGGACATAATAGGTTGTCCCGCCGCTGAGTCCCGTAAGATTAGAAGTGAAAGGGCCGACACCGGACAGCACTGCGGTGGCTGATGATGAGGAAATAGTCGGATTAGGATTGGTATCCCAGACGATGTCGCAACTGATCGCTGTTTCGCCATCTCCGGTTCCGCTCAATGTCCCGCCACCGGTTGCAGTGGATGACGTGATATTCGTGATGGCTGCGGTTGATACTGCCAATGCCGCATTGGTCGGTGTGGGGGTACCGCCATTCCCGCTGCTGCTTTTCTTGCATGAGAGGGCAATTGTCGCTACTGAAATAATGAGCAGCAGTCTTTTTAAAAGGTCGAGGTGTTTCATACGCGTGCTATTTTTGAAATTATTTGTTACAGGTTGTTGTCGTGGACGTGTTCACGATAATATTGCCTTCGGTCAGGACTGAGGATGCATTAACTTCATAGGCTTTTATTTCGCTGGCAGTCTTATCGCAGACACTAAACGGATGCTTCGTCGTGTCGTTGGTATAGCCGGTAAATACAGAACCCGAGGGAGCAGTGCTGGTGTAGGTGATGGTGGTGCACTTCCAGCAGTACTTCTTTTGACAGGCGCACAAGAGCGCTGGAACAAGGAACAGACAGAATATTTTCTTCATAGCGGTAAAGGGTTATTGGATACTGAAATCATAGACTTTATGGGTGATGCCTTGGGTGCTGGCGCTGGAAGCTGCAAACATGAAGCAGTATTCGCCCGGCACCAGCGGATTGTCGGTTGAGACTTCATACAATCCCTTTTGCAGCTTCTTATAATGAAAAGGCACTTTTACCTTATCATCGATGCCGATATTGCCGCCCACCGAATTCTCCTTTGCCACCACCATTTCCCGGTCTCGCTTGCCTTGGGTGAGCTTCACCAGGAAGAATTCATTCGGGCTTTCGACATTGCTTTTTGCCTGGTTGTTGTCATTGAATCCCGTCTTGTCCTTGTCAAAGACAAATACAAACAAGGGATTGGCCATAGCTATTTTCATGTTGGCTGCTTTGCCGCTGAGTGTCGCTTTTAATTTGGCATTGAACAACCCGCTGACGCTTCGCTCCATGGCCTCACCCAATCCTCCGGCCTTGCTGTTGGTGAGGATGGCGGCATCCATTTCGATGTATTCATGGGTTGCCGGATTGAAATAATAGAGGCCCGGCTCCAATGCCAATTCAGGATTGGCGGCGGTATTTGGCATTTCAGTACCGCCTTTGGCAATCATCACCGTAATGATGTCATCCGGGACACCTTCTTTTTTCAGGGCAATAAGACCTTCGGTTGACAGATCAAAGCTGCACGCAGCGTTGGCGATCTTGGTGGAGATGATGTCTTTGCTGATACCGGCTTTGTGCAATTGGACAATGGTGGCGTTGGTGATGATGGTGTTTTGCTGGGTCTGTGCCGAAACATAAACGTGTAAATTGAGCAAGATGACGATGCAGCATAAAGCGCGCAGGCATTGGGATAAAGTCATGGCATTCAAAGTTTAGATATTTAAATTCAAAACTAAGTAAAAGTTATCATATATGATAACCAAATCTGCATAAATTAAATGGAAATTTCCCCATCGTTAACATGAGGGAAAAAGCAGACACCATATTTCTACAGGCGTTGGGAAACCGCATTGCGACGATACGCAAGGCAAAGAAGATAAAGCAAGTAGACTTGGGCTATAGCTGCGACATAGAAAAAACGAACATGCGCAGAATTGAGGCCGGGAATACCAACCCCACGGTGTTAACGCTACAAAAAATATCTACAGCACTAGGGATAACGCTTAAGGAATTACTCGATTTCGACTTGTAGAGTTTTGCTCTAAATAAACTGGCTATTTTGTTCGATATCCACTACCAACAGGAAATTAAAGCCCCCATTCGCTCGCTGTTTGAGGACTCTTAAACCTTATCACTATATAACTGAACAAAATCGATACAGTTATGAAGTCACGAATATAGTATTAAAACGAGTCACCTATAGGACACAGGAATCAAAGATGTGATTATCAGGATGGTACGTATCCAATTCTTGCGAGCCGTCCGAAGCCAGCGCAGAGTAACGAAGCTGGCTGCGAGCTGAGCAAAAGGTCTATGCAGAGGGAACAGAGTGGCTGCATAGTATGTCTGACACGAACAAAGGGTGTTGGACTTTATTAGGGTTGAGAATAGGCCATAAAGCACAATGCGCTTTGTGAAGCCTTTTGCGAGAGAGCAGGCGAGCCAGACACAGAAAGCGCTTGTATTGGAATGTTCTGAACTTCGTGAAGAGTATTACAATACAGAGAAAGCTTTCATGACGGACGACCTTACGACCTCAAAAGCAATGACAGGTTCAGCCCGCGAAGGCGGAAAATGCTGTTCAAATGATATAGTGGCTGGAAGCGGCTATGTCATTTGAAGGAAACCTGGCGGTGCTTTTGCGGAGTTTGGGAGGGAGGAATGCCTTATTTCCTGCTATATTTAAAAAACAAAGGTGAGCGAAAATTTAATCCCCCAAAATCAGACTATAAGAATAATCAAATAAGGTTTGAAACCATGAAAAGTTTATATGAAGAAATATTAGAGGAGAAAGAGAAATTTGATGCCAATGTCTTGAGAAAAAAAGAATTTAAGGAAATAATACTAAAACAACGAAAAAGGCGGAAGTGGACAAGAATAATTGTATTGTTAATTTCAGTACCGATTGTGGCAATATTGTTTGTGTCTTATTTATTAGTTATTATTAATATTCGTAATCAAGAAATGGGCCATTATAATGACAGAGCAATTATAAACAACCCTAATTATAAATACTATCCCGAGAATCACAATGATCATTACCCACAAATTAAAGAAGTAACGTATGGGAAATCATATTTTCAAGCTGGAGTATGGTATAAATATTTTGAAATAGGAGAAAATCATGAATTTAAAGAATTCTATTTCAAATCCATGAAAGAACCTAAAAATAGATTTAAGTTCTGGCCATTAGGTTTTGCTGAATGGGCCGTTTCAGCGAAAATCTCTGATTCGGTTTTGGTTGCTGCTCGTTAAGTAGAACGGCAACCATGATAAATGGATATAAAACATGCGAGCCTTGGTAACTTAAATTTATTTGTACCAAATACTTCAATGTGGACCCCGCAGATAAGTAACCTCAAATAAGTATTGAATTTTTGGGGAATGATAAACTCATCGTTAGAAAAGATGAAGTAAACCCTCCCGTTGTCATTTTGCAACAATTATTTAGCATTGGAATAACTACTCGATCTGGCACCAATGCTTTTTCCAAATGCTGTTTTTCCAGCCCCTACTTTTATTGACGTGATTTCTTAAATATATTACCATATGTTATATGACTATCGAAGGTTTCTCCATGGGAAACGATCAAAACAAAAAAAATAATATTACCCAAGAAAATCAAAGGACCATTGAAGGTAATAACGATCAAATCAATAAGGGTATCCCCGTTACCTCTCTTGATACATACTTAGAGATGCTTAAAAGTAGGCCAATTAAGCACATTGACGAAGAACAGCATCGAAATGAGCAAGTATCAATCAGAAATAAAATAAGTAGCCGAATAGAAAATGAGATTAATAATGCTTTTGTAGAAGAAATGAAAGCAATGGAATTCATTTCAGAAATCGGATACTATTCAAAGGATAATCCAATCGACAGAGATGTGTGGCTTTCCTATTTTAATGATGAATTTGTTGTTCACGAAATTGGTGTTTACGATGAGAAAAATGAAATCATGGGAAACTATTATTATCGTGAAAAAACATCGTCAAACTTGACTCCGGAGGAAAATAGCATCAAATCAGAAATTTTGGCGAAATATAACGCTTTATCAGAAGATAAATATATGCTTGTTGAACAAGAAAGAAACAAACAACTTGAGCAAAAAGTTCGTGATGGTGAAATGGTCAGTTTAGGGGAGTTGACAGCAGATCAATATATTGAAATTGTAAAAAAAGGGCTTCCGATGGATGGGCTGGAAGAGGTATTGATATTTAAAAGTAATACACCGCTATCAGAATTAAATACTAAAATTTACGCTCCAATTAAATAGACTTAATTTTGAAATTTCATTTTTAATTTTTTATCTTGTTGATAGTTAAACCTTTATTTGCAGGCTATGCTTTTTTTTTATGACCAAGGGTCAAGACAATCTGGTGTTACCCAATTTAATAACTTCTTAGACAACCAAATTTATCTTAGTGCCGGAGGCAAGAATCTAAGAGAAGTGACCAATTACCAACTTTTGGAAATCCGTAAAGCAATCCAAAGAAATTCAACGCAAATACAGTCATCTATCAATGATGCAATAAAAAACATATGTGGGTCGATGGATATTGGATTTGTTAATATGACCAACGAATTATATAAAATCAATTCGAGCTTAGAAAATATAAACGACGGAATCGGTGAAATGAATTGGCGCCTCAATGAAATAAATGAAGGGGTCGCAGAATTGCATAAAATGATTGACTGGAAGACCGATCTTATTATCGAACAACAAAAAATATCCAATAGTTTTTTAGCGCTAATTTCAAAGGGGGTATTTCTTTCAGAAAAAAAGAAGCTAAATATAGAACATGCGAAAAAAGGTAATTTATTATTGCAATCAGCAATCAAAGAGGGGAGAGATAGCCCATTTTATGGGAACGCAATGACTAAGTTTTATGATGCATTGGAAAACGACAAAGAGGATTATATAAGTTTAATGCAATTAGGCTTTATTCATTACTTTTCAGAAGGCTTTTTAAATATAGAGAAAGCAGAGGTTTATTTCAATAACTCCGCAACGTATGCTTTGGCTTTCAGCAATGAACCAACTGAAAGAGATCGATTAAGAAATATCGCAGCCTCTTCATTATCGATGGCAGGCAGTTGTAACTACATTCTAAATAAACCGATAAAAGCGGTAGCGCAAATGCGGAAGGCAATAGAAATTAATCCTGATAAAACCAACTTCAAATTTCAGTTAGCTAAATATCTTGCGGCTACCGGGGGGCAAGTTGAAGCAGCAAGTATTTTAAAAGAAATTATTCAAAAGGAGAAATTGTACTGTATTGAAATTATACAAGATCAGGATTTAATTACTAAACCTGCTATTCAGAATATGTTGGATGAGGTAACAAAAAAGGCAGTTCGGCAAGTAGAAGAAGAAATAGCACGAATTAAACAAATAGTTTTTGATGAACGAACAAGGTCATTGATTTACACAATAGAGCATGAATTTACACCCAAAACATATGTTTCAGCAGTGGAAGCGAAATTGAAATTGCGTATCAATTAAAATCAGAATGAAAAGTTTGTACGAAGAAATACTAGAACAAAAACAAATATTTGATGCTAATGAAGAACGAATAAGAAAGATAAATCAAGAAATCAAAAGGTCTAAGCAGCAGAAGAAATTTAAGACTCTTTTTATTTTTTTGATAATTATTTGTGGTTTATGGGCTGTACTAAATATGTATCATAACCATCTTGAAAGCGAAAGAATTTGGCAAGCTAATTATGGTCAGGACATATACCCAGATATAAAAACTATTTCCAATGGCCTACAACATATTAATGCAGGTACCTGGTACAAGTATTTGGGTTACAATTTCGACGGGAGTATTAAAAGTATTCAATTCACTTCGAGTGTCGATAATAATCAAGTTTTCACTCGAAGTTTGAGCAACGGATACGTGGAATTTTCTATTGAATTTTCTGACGATAACTTTGTGGTAAATGAGGTAAATGAAGGAAGCGGAGAAAGCAATCAAATACCCTTTTTTCACAACCCGTCAGACTATAAGTGATCATCAATTGTTTATAATATTTTTTCAATTAAGAAATTGAAACTCTTCATTATTGACTTAGTGTTTTTGCTGTTTCAATTGCTTTATATATTTCAAAATGCCCCGCCATCCTGGCGGGGCATTTTGATAAGGGAGTTATCCTTTCGGAAAAACAATCCGCGCTTCAATTTCCATCAACTTTTCATTGCAGGCATTAAAGATAAATTGCGATACCAACCGGATTAGTCCCGGAGTAGTGGTAACAAAGCGGCGTTGCTTGTCATCTTCAATGATAAGCTTGCAGCCCTGGTAGGGGTTTTCATCCAGTTCGTCATGTTCCTGGCTTAATACCACCTCAAAGGATTCCAACTGTTTGATACGGGAGATTAAGTTGATCCGTTGGATACTTTTGCGGTGTAAGTCATCCACTGCTTTGAGCGTGCTTTCCAATGTCAATATTGGTACTACAGCTTGAGGCACTTCTTCTGGTTGTGGTACTTTAGGCTGCTCCAGCGCAATTTCAGCCTTCGCCTCTGGAGTTGATGGCGGAAATTGTTTGACTTCAGTGACAGCGTTACCGGCCTCTTTTTTGGCTCCGCTCTGTTGTGGAGCTTTGTTAGTGGTTGTTTTTGGGGTGCCGTTCTGAACGGCTGCGCCCTGTTCGATAGTACGTTCCATGTGTTAATAGGATTAATGGTGAAAAAAACGGTTACTTATGTTTCTCATTCCCGCTTCCTGAAGCGTTTTCAAAAGCAGAAGGGAAAAAGAACGCCTAAGAATTGGTGTCAAGAGCAGCAACAGGAGAGCTATAAGTCCCGGAGGGTGGTTTGGCCGGATGCGCCAAGCCATTATGCGCTCGTATGTGCTGCGGACACCATCTTTGCGGCTCTTTTTTCCCTGCTTTGAAAAGATCGGGAGAGAATGCTGATAACCGGGTAGTCACCAATCCCAGCATGAAAATGACAATACAAAAGGGACTGGCCGGAGTCAAGAAAACAATAAGCAAAACACTGCAATAAAAAGAGACCCTAACGGGTCTCTGCTGTTTCCGCCTCTTCTACGGATTCCTTCGCGCTTGGTTGAACATTGAGGATGTAGTCAGTTGCCCGCTGCGCCTGGCCACTGGCATACACAATGATCCGCTTGTCACTCTTCAGTTTATTGATCCATCCCTTGATATAGGCAACGCTGTTATCAAACTCATCATGGATGATCCCGGCAACGGAGTTAAGATAACAGGCGCCGATTTCAGCCGTCAGTTCTTCGATGGAATATGATTCAGAACCATATTTGTTAGATTCAACAATTTCCTTGCGGTTCAGTCGTGATTGATGACCGGTGCTATGGATAAGCTCATGAAAAAGGGTGCTGTAGTAGCTGACAACCGTATCAAATGATCCTTGTTTTGGCATACTGATGCAGTCTTTTAATGGATCATAAAAAGCAGCTTGCTTGCCGTGTGTAATGACAGGGCAATGTGGCATGGCTTCGATAATCTCCTCACAAGCACCAATATGCGAAACAGGATGTACTGGATACGGGATGTTCAGCACTTCCGGCAAATGGTCAATCTGGGCAATGTTAAAGACGTAATAATAACGCAGCACAGTTTTCGCTGATTGCTGTTCGGCATCCTCTGATGATTGCTCTGGTGGTAGTTTTTTCCAGAAGACTACCATCGTACCTTTTTCTCCTTTTTTAACGCTGGCACCGACTGCCTTAAGCTGCTTGAATGTAAGGAAGTAGTTCTGTGCATACCCCAATGAGCCTAAGAGCCAGGTGTTAATGCCCGAATAGGGGCGTTTGGTGAATAGATTCTGCGGATGGCCGCCCTCAGTCCAGGGTTTTCGCCAGGGAATGACCTGCTTTTCTAGTTGCTCGATAATGCGGTTGGTGATGATGGCGAATACATCAAGATGTTGATTTTGTGTGTTCATGGCGTACTGATTTAGTTGTTTAAAGAATCAATTTCTTTAAGCGTACACCTGGATAGATAGGGAAGTAAGTGAAGTAAATTATATGGTCATCAGGAAAAAGAACAACCAGGCATTAGCCTGGTCGTGTGATTGCCATCAAGCGTGTCAGCGGAACAAAATAGGCCGAATCAAGATAGACTTGGTCATGGAGAGCACTGTAGAGAAAGCATTCCTGCCTAAACCATTCATATTCCATAAGACCCTGTACGAATGGCCATTCTACCAATACATAGAGTTCATCAATTGATTGCAAGCCGGTGATGGCGAAAAGATCGATGTTCATGAGCTGCGGTTTTAAGTTTAAAGATTTTTCTTTAAGCCTACGCCATGGTTGTTTAGGAGGTAAGTGAAGTAATTTTTGTTGCCAGCAAGCTCTGTGTTTGCAGAACAGGACAGCCAACAAAGAAAAACTATGGCAGAGGAATTGTTACGGCGCTAAATGGACGCGAAGCCGTGCCATCAATCAGCAGTCTTAAATAGATGTTGAATCTCGGCAGGTTGATAAAATCGTCAGTCGCGAACACCGGATAAAATTCATCTGCCATTGTTTTGGCATCAGCAGTACCGAGCCTGAAACAAATGATTGATGCAACATTGCCTAATATGGCACTGCGAACATCTTCCGGCAACTGCTCTAAATACTGATTAGTAAGGTAGAGTGAAATTTTATATTTGCGAACCTCTGACAACATGGTTGCAAATGATGTCGTAATAAACGAATGGCACTCATCGATAAAGACCATAAAACTCTGTCGCTCATGCTCCGCTATTTTCGCCCTCCGCATGGCGGCAGTTTGAATGCTTGTTACCAAAAGGCTCCCTAAGATTTGGGATACGTCTTCGCCGATAATGCCTTTGGAGAGATTGCAGACAAGTATTTTTCCGGTATTCATGATCTCCTCCAATGAAATGCTTTCCTGCTGCCCGACAATTTCCCGCAAAATGGCATTGGCCGAAAAGACGCCGATCTTGTTCAATATCGGCATAATGGCTTCCGTCCTGAATGAATTGGTATAACTATCATATTCATTGTGCCAGAAGGATAGAATCGCCGGATTATCGGTATAGAGCAACACCATATTCCGATAGGTCCTGTCTAACAGGAGCGGCTGGATATCCAACAGGGTAGCGGTGGGGTATTCGAGCAATGTCAGGCTGGGTATACCGCTGAAATTGATCAGACGTTCCGCGGCAACATGGAAATGTGTTCCGCCGCTAATTGACCAGGGCGTTCCGGGAGGCCTGACCAGGTATTCCGGGGCAATCTGACCATGCAACACTC